>Ga0102962_1000783_pt1 | contig 13605 bp, 9 predicted proteins | sample SalPonF2_C_D2_MG_FD_84519 | JGI IMG/M metagenome (GOLD analysis project Ga0102962, IMG submission 84519) | Salt pond soil microbial communities from South San Francisco under conditions of wetland restoration - Salt Pond MetaG SF2_C_D2_MG ...
CTCATAATACCAGGGATTTGATATATATTCACAGGCAGGCTGCCAATGAAAAGGCAGGGATTTTTATGAATTTTGATTCGAAAGTTGTTTCAGCTGATTATCTGCCTGGTACAGATGTATGGGCAAAGTTGTTGGATACATCTGAACGGGACTGGGGCGGTCCCGGGAACAATTTGCCGGAGGTTATTAATGAACATACCGTACTAAATATCAACCCTTTTTCATTAGTTGTTTACAACAAAAAATAAAAAGAATGAATAAATACGTTTGTATACATGGCCATTTTTACCAGCCTCCCAGGGAAAACCCGTGGCTGGAGCAGATCGAACAGCAGGATTCAGCTTATCCTTTTCATGACTGGAACGATAAAATCACTGATGAATGTTATGAACCCAATACAGCCTCAAGAATTCTGTCTGCAGATAACAAGATTATCGAAATTGTAAACAATTACTCCAGGATCAGTTTTAATTTTGGCCCTACTCTTCTGTCCTGGTTGGCCACACACAATAAGGAAGTGTACAATGCGATACTGGACGCGGACAAAAAGAGTCTGGAAAATTTTGCCGGACATGGATCTGCCATGGCACAGGGGTATAACCATATGATTTTGCCACTGGCAAATGAACGTGATAAGCGAACCCAGGTAATTTGGGGTATACGTGATTTTGAGTCTCGCTTTAACCGCAAACCTGAAGGTATGTGGTTGCCTGAAACAGCTGCTAATACTGATACACTGGAAGTACTTGTTGAATATGGAATAAAATTTACAATTCTTGCTCCCAACCAGGCCAGTCAATTTAAAAAAATAAAAGAAAAAGACTGGATTGACCTGAATGGCAACCAGATTGACCCAAGGAGACCGTATTTGTACTATCTTCCTTCCGGGAAAAGTATAGTGCTTTTCTTTTACGACGGGGCAGTATCCAACTCACTGGCTTTCCAGGGATTACTAACCAGTGGTAAGGCTTTTGCCGACCGGATGCTGGATGTTTTTGATGAAAACAACGGGGATGACCAATTATCGCATGTAGCTACCGACGGAGAATCTTATGGCCACCATCACCGGCATGGTGACATGGCGCTGGCCTTTTGTCTTCATTATATAGAAGAAAATAATGAAGCAGCCTTAACCAATTACAGTGCCTATATGGAAAAAGTTGCACCTGAATATGAGGTAAAACTTCATGAAGACAGTTCCTGGAGTTGTGCCCATGGGATTGAAAGATGGAGAAGCAATTGCGGCTGCAAAGCAACCGATGATCCGAATATTACCCAGGAATGGAGAACACCATTGAGAGAGGCATTAGACTGGCTCAGGGACAGGCTTGTGGAAGTCTTCGAAAAGGAACTGGATGATTTTATTGTAGACCCCTGGCTGGCGAGAAACGACTATGTCAAAGTGATTTTAAACCGGACAGAAGAACAACTAAAACAGTTTTTTACCGACCACACCACGCATGACCTAAACCAGGAAGAACAGATTAAAGTACGAAAACTAATGGAAATGCAAAGACATGCCATGTTGATGTACACCAGTTGTGGCTGGTTCTTTGACGATATTTCCGGAATTGAAACAGTTCAGATTATTCAATATGCAGCAAGGGCTATTCAATTGGGACAGGACTATACTGATGAAGACCTGGAAAAAGGATTTCTGGCTATTTTAGAGAAGGCTGAGAGCAATTTTCCAAAGTTCGTAAACGGAAAAGTAATCTATGAAAAGTTCATCAAGCCGGGAATTGTAGACCTGATGAGAGTAGGCGCACATTATGCAATCTCCTCACTCTTTTATGAGTATCCGAAAAATACTACCATTGATGCATACAGTGCCGATTCGCTCGCCTTCAACAAAAGAGAAGCCGGAGAACAAAAAATGGGGGTTGGTAAAACCAACATCAAATCACGTATTACAGGTGAAGAAAAAACAATGACGTATGCAGTGCTTCACCTGGGAGGACATAATGTGCTGGGAGGCATCCGGGAATTTAGCGAGGATGAAAGTTTTGCGCAAATGCACGAAGAATTAAAAGAGGCTTTTATTAAAAGTGATATTATTCAGATTATTCATCTGCTGGACAGGCACTTCGGAACTCACAGCTATTCATTCTGGCATCTTTTCAAAGACGAGCAGCGTACCATCATCCGTCAGCTGGTAGCCGAACAGCTTGATTCAGTGAGGTCAACCTTCAGGCAAATATTCAACAATAATTACGGATTAATGAAGGTATTAGTGGATCTTGATATTCCAATGCCTGACGCTCTGGCGGTTACAGGTGAATTTATCCTCAATTCAGATTTCAATGAACATATTGAAGATGACCATCTTGACATTAAAGAACTGAGAAGGATTACCATGGAAATGAACAATTTCTCCTTCAATCCTGACAAAAAAACATTGAGCTTCTATCTGAATAAAAAGATTAAAAGCCTCATGGATAATGTTTATGAGCATCCGGAAGATGTTTCAAGGATCAGGGTACTGGATAAACTTTTCTCAGTCCTTAGAAAGCTGGAGCTCGATTTGGATCTATGGAAATCACAAAACACCTATTACCGTTTGTGGAAAAATAAAACAGCAGATATCCGGAAAAAAGCTGTTGCAGGAGATAAAGATGCCGATAAATGGCTGGGACATTTTTACAACCTGGGACGCTATATGAATGTGAAGGTTGAAGAAGATAAAATTCAGTGAAATACAGTACCTGGATATGAAGAAATGCTATAAATAGAGTCTGTTAATAAAGTCAAGTATCTGGGTCATAATGTTCGAGAACAAAGCCTGTTCCGTTCTAAACGGGAGCGTGCAAAAATTTTAATCCGCGGTATACTATTTCAATTAGCAATTGAAACCCTGCGGGGAAGTAGCCGATGCATAATTAACAACATGTTGGTAAAAGTTGTCACCTAAGCGCATAATGCTTATGAGAAACTAAAATTTTTGCAACAACGCAGTTATCGGACATTATGGACAGACACTAAATAAAAATAAATTAAAAATTATTGTTAAACCTGTAAAATTTAATACAACATGGAAGCAAATCTTGAAAAACTGAGAAGTGCATGTTTAAGTGCAACCACTGCCTTTTCAAAATTAAATGATCCTGCTTACCGGGACATTCAGTCTAAACTTGAATATTGTATCGGGAGTTTTGATTTTGATAAAAATCCCACCGGGTTATACGAAGCGGCCAGTGAAGCTTATCACAATCTGCAACAAGCCAAACAAAAATATCCGCGCAAATTCAACAAGAAAATAATAACTGATTTGGAAAGGACATTGCCAGCCTGATTTTATTTCAAACAGCACAGGTTATTAAGGTAAAACGGGAATCTTCAGGCTCCCGTTAAAAAACTATTGCATGGAAATACCCGACTCAACATACCGCTTACAGTTTACTCCTTCATTTAAATTTTCAGATGCAGAAAAAATAGTGCCCTATCTTACAGAAATGGGTATTTCTGCAATTTATGCCTCTCCGGTATTCAAAGCCAGAAAAGGCAGTCAGCACGGGTATGATATTACTGATCCAAATGTGATCAATCCAGAACTGGGCAGTGAGGATGAGTTTTACAGTCTGCTAAATAGATGTAAAGAATATGGATTAGGATGGATTCAGGATATCGTACCTAATCACATGGCCTATGATTTCGACAATCACATGCTTATGGATGTACTCACCCACGGACAAAAGTCTGCCTTTGCCAGTTTCTTTGACATCAACTGGGAGGCCCACCAGGCCAATTTTAGAAACAAGATCATGGCTCCTTTCCTGGGCCGTCCTTATGGCAGCTGTCTGCAGGAAAGGGAAATCAAACTTGTCTACACAGATAAGCTAGTTGTAGAATATTATGATCACAAATTTCCGGTACGTCCTGAATCATACCGTTTTTTATTAGATACAGTTAAAAATATCGAGCCAAAAAACACAAGATTACTCTATTCACAGCTTGATGAGCTGGGAAAAGCTGCTGATCCGGAAGAATATCGGCAACTTACGTTGAGATTTTACGATCAACTCCAGTTAATCAGTAAAGAAAACACACTTCCCGATGTAATCAAAAAAGTCGTTGAAGAAATTAATCAATCTGCCCGTCTTTCCGGAAAGAATAACAAGCTGCATGAAATACTGAAACAACAGCATTATCAACTTTGCTACTGGAGGGTATCCAATACCAGTAATAATTACAGGAGATTTTTCACCATTAATGATCTCATCTCACTGAGGAATGATTTTCCTTCAGTTTTCAAATATACTCATCAGTTGATTTTAAAACTCGTTAAGGAAGGATATATCACCGGACTCCGGGTGGACCATATTGATGGATTATACTATCCGAGAAGGTACCTGAAAATGCTTCGCGAGGAAACAAATAGCTGTTACCTGGTCGTTGAAAAAATACTAGAAACGTCTGAGTCCTTGCCAACTGACTGGCCTGTTGAAGGCACAACCGGCTATGATGCTCTGATAAAAATTAATAATCTGTTTATCAATCAAAATGCATCAACTGATTTCAGCCGTCATTTTCAGTCCGTACATCCTGATGACCAGGATCCGGTTGAAAGAGTGTCAGAGAAAAAAAGGAACATGCTGGTTAACAACCTCAACGGGCATTTAAGCTCACTGGTGAAAATGTTCCAGAAACCTGTATGGGATCAGATACCCGGGACTGATGCCAGTGTGGAGAATATCAGGGAAGCAATTGTATTATTTCTGTCTTATCTTCCTGTATACAGAACCTATATCACACCCACCAAAATTTCAGAAAATGACCGGCAGCTTATAAATGAAACACTTGCCCGCTGCCATAACAAAGCTCCGGAAATTAGGCATGTGATAACCTGTCTGGGCAACCTGTTTTTACAGGAGGACAAACAAAACTTATCCGAAAGTCAGAGAGAAGCCATGGTACATGCGACCATGCGACTTCAGCAACTTTCAGGTCCACTGATGGCCAAAGGAGTTGAAGATACCTTGTTTTACGATTATTATCCTCTCCTTTCGATGAATGAAGTAGGTGGAAATCCATTTGAGTATGGAACAAGCACTGAAGCATTCCATTCCTATTTCATACAACGCATGAAAAAGCATCCATTAAGTATGAATGCTTCAGCAACACATGATACCAAACGCGGTGAAGATGTAAGGGCCAGACTGAATGTACTGAGCGAAATGCCGGCTTTGTTTATTGAAAAATATACTTCATGGCAATACCTTGCATTTGAGGAGGGTACAAAAAACAAATATTATGTACCTGAACCTCTTTTGTTATATGCTCTTTTTCAAACAATTTTGGGTACTTACCCTGCTGATCACCTTCCTGAACCGGATTATCCCGGAAGGATAAAAGACTATATGATCAAATTTGTAAGAGAAGGCAAGCGTTTTTCCTCATGGACTGATCCCAACGAAACCTGCGAAAAGGGAATTATAAGTTTCACAGATAAGGTACTTGAGCCCCGATCGCCTTACATGGCTGCAATCAAGGATCTTCTTTCAGAAATACTATTGCCGGGTGTAATAAATTCTATATCCCAGTTGATACTTAAAACCTTACTTCCAGGAATTCCGGACTTTTATCAGGGTACTGAACTTACTGATCTGAGCCTGGTCGATCCGGACAACCGGCGTCCTGTTGATTATGAAAAAAGAATGAAAAACCTGAGTGAGATAAAAAATGCAGGAACGGATCCCGGACAGCTGGTAAAATGGTTAAATCAACCCTCAGGTGGTATGCTGAAGCAATATGTGATATTCAGGCTGTTGTACCTGCGAAAAGAATATCCCGACCTTTTCAGAAAAGGCAAATATATACCTGTTGAAATATCAGGTAAGCATTCTGATCAATTTATCGGATTTTCCAGAGAATATTATAAAGACCAGTTGTTAATAATAGTACCGATATGTTCAAAAGCTCTGGCAGATCATAATAAAGAAATTACAGGATCACAATTTGATAATACGACTATAGGTTTGAGTCAAAAAAAAGCAACAGTCTGGAAGAATGTATTTACAGGAACGATAAAACACCTGAAAGTTAAAGCATCACTTGAGGAATTATTTGACCATATCCCGTTCGGCATTTGGTCAGCAAACACTACTGATCAGCAAAATATTGATTCATGATAAGAAGAACCACCGGCATATTATTACATATATCCTCCTTACCCGGAGCATATGGTATTGGAGATTTTGGTAAAGAAGCATATCATTTTGCAGATTTTCTGGAGGCCGCAGGTGTATTTTCATGGCAGGTACTTCCCCTGAATCCTACCGATTTGGTTATGGGAAACTCGCCCTATTCAAGTTCTTCTGCCTTCGCTCTTAATCCACTACTTATAAGTCCTGATGAGTTGCTGAAAGAAGGATTGCTTCACAATTCAGATCTTGAAGAATTACCCTACTTTACCTACAGAAAGGTAGATTATAAAAAAGTAATCCGGATTAAGACCACGCTTCTGTATAAAGCCTGGGATAATTTTGTATTGCAGGCAAAAAATGATGAGTTTCTTTCTTTTTGTGAAAAAGAGAAGTCCTGGCTGGAAGATTTTTCGATCTTTCAGGTACTTCGAAATCATTTTAAAGGCAGGGAATGGAACCAATGGCCAAAAGAATTCCGCGACAGAAAGGAAAGTGCAATGCACAAAGCGATACTGGAGAATGCAGATGCTGTTGCAAGAGAGAAATTCATCCAGTTTATGGCTCACAAACAATGGTTTTCACTAAAAGAATACTGTAATCAGAAAGGCATTCAGATAATCGGAGACATCCCTATATATGTCCAGTTTAACAGTGCCGATGTATGGGCTAATCAGGCAATTTTTAAGCTCGACAGGAAGAAAAGGCCTACAGAAGTTGCCGGAGTTCCCCCTGACTATTTTAGTGAAACCGGACAATTGTGGGGTAATCCTGTTTATGACTGGCATACACTCAAAAAGAATGATTTTAGCTGGTGGATTGACAGAATGACAATAAACTTAAAACTCTTTGACAGAGCTAGAATCGATCACTTCAGAGGACTGGTTGCTTACTGGGCAGTAAAAGCCGGTGAAAAAACTGCAATTAACGGTGAATGGATAGCGGTACCGGTGGAACAGTTATTTGCAGCATTCAGAAAAAAATTTAAGGAGTTGCCATTAATAGCAGAGGATCTTGGAATGATCACTCCGGATGTTATTAATTTTCTTGAAAAAACAGGGTTCCCGGGGATGAGGGTACTTCAGTTTGGATTTATGGGTAATGATCCAGATGATGCTTATCTGCCACATAATTATGCCCACAATACAGTTGCATACACCGGCACACATGACAATAACACACTTAGGGGCTGGTATACAAAGGAACTGACATTTCACGATCACCAACGCATATCAAACTATCTTGGAAAAAAAACAGGCATTTCATCTGTCCATAAAGAGCTTGTCAGGTTACTGATCTTCTCGGTGGCTGATACCGTTATATTTCCCCTGCAAGACCTATTTGGTGCAGGTCACCGTGCCAGAATGAACAGGCCGGGCAAGGCAAAGCATAACTGGGAATGGAGATTTACCAAAGAAGAGTTAAAAGATAGCTTAAGCGATTGGTTGTATGTGATTAATGACCTATCTGGCAGAATCAAGCCTTTTTTTAAAGACGAAATGGTTAATGAAAATAAATCAGAGGACCAGTTGTAAAAATGAACAGACCAAATGGCCTAATACCAATCCGAAAAAATTAATAACGAGCACAAAAACAATTGTAGCGGGAATGAGTGCTTTTTTATGGCTCAGTAAATAGAAAAATACAATTTCAAATACAATCACAATAAGTATATTTATCACTTCCACAGTAATTGGAGATAAAAAAAGGAAAGGGATCGTTACCAAATTAAACAAAGGTATATAGCCAAAAAACCAAACCGGAAATTTAAAAATACCTGCAAGAACCAAAGCCACGAGCAACATTACCCCGGTAAAGATAAAATAGGCCGTAATAGTACCTGATATTTTATGCAAAAAATCTACAAGTTTTCCCATAACCGGCTTCACACTGATAGATGTAATTTTATTATGGAGTACGACCTGAAAAAAACGTTTCTCTGTTGAGATATAAAATACATTGCTGTAGGTAACTTCATTATTATTAATAGCAACGATACGATTATAATCATAATAATCTGCAGAAGACACTGAACACCAGGCTCCCGTACATTGTAATGGAATCAATATGGTATTCTGGTTCAATGTATCCGATAATTCAGGATTTTCAGTAACTGAGGTTAGCAAAAATAAAGATTTATTCTGCTCTGAAACATTGAGATTCCTGATCCGAAAATGAATTTTACCGGATTGCCCGCTTCCGCATGATATAGAAAAACTGCCCAAAAAAAACTGAAAAAAAATAAGAAAGAGGGAGACTGTTGACATGGTTTTATACTGTACAAATGATCACAAATACAAAAATACAATTAAATCTGTATTTCTGTATTCAATTTTAAATATGATATGCAAATGCATCAATAATTTCAGGGTAACCCCAATTTTTCTGTATGAATAACCTTGTAAACATTCAGTTTATACTATTCAGGACAATTCACAATAAAAAAAATTAAAACTATTTGTTTTGAACCTGAAGCTCCGGATTTTTTGAGTCAAAGAACAAAATTCACTGTTAGACAAAAAATTAATTGTATTTAACGTATCCAATTGCATTAGCATTCCGTAAAACAAATAATAATAAACTTAACCTTTATCGAATACCTTAAATGAACTCAGAAAATTATTAAAATCAGGTTAAAGATTATTTTATGGAAGCCAGTAAATCAAAAACCATATTAATTCCCTGGGACTTCACGGGACTCTCTGAAGCATCTCTTGAATATGCTTCACGAATAGCAAATGTCACGAAGGACAGGATTGCTATGGTGCATATACTCAACAACGGAAAGAGCGAAGAAGAGGTCCGCAGTTTGTTAGAACCTATTGTCCGGGGAGCAAAAGAGAAATATGGTATTCAGCCCGAAATTATTTTACGCAAAGGTCATATTTATAAGACCATTACTGATATTGCTTCAAAGGAAATGGATACCTCTCTTGTGATAATGAAGACTGATGGTCCTCACGGTATGCAGCGATATACAGGAAGCAGGGCAATAAAAATTATTTCCGGGGCCAAAGTTCCCTTTATTGTGATTCAGGAACCTCCCCAAAAAGAAGAAATTCAAAAAATTGTCTCGCCTGTTGATTTCAGGTATGAGAATAAAGAAAAACTGAACTGGATTCTATATCTACGCAGGTACTACAACAACAAAATATTGTTGTATAAGCCCAATATTACCGATCAGGGTCTGAAAAGAAATATCCTGAACAATATTCTTTTTGCCCGTCAGACGCTGGATAAGTATAATATAGATTACGAAATACACACGGCTGACGGACATGCTGATTTTGCATCCGAAACCATTGAATTTGCTCACAACAGCGATGCAGATCTAATTATGATCATGCTGTCAAGATATATAGGAATAACAGATTATCTGATGGGAGTTAAAGAACAAAAAATCATTACCAACCCCTATAAAATTCCTGTAATGTGTCTTAACCCCAGAACCGATCTGAGAATATATGGTTCTTTTCACTAAAGAAAATTATCTTGTAAATATTTCAAACCAAAAAGGAAGTAAAACAAAAGTTATTTTTATTATAAATTAAGTAGGAAATAATTAAAAGATAGTCACTCGATATACACTAAGAAAGATTTCAAAATAATTTATAAAGTAAATAAATGCTAAATTACTTGACAAGAGGCAGATTAATTCCTTAACTTTGTTTAAGTCATAAAAAAATGAATATTCTAAGGAATATATCTTTTCGGCTTAGGTTTATAATGTTCAGATTCCCGCAAACAGGACTTGAAAATTCAGTCCTGTTTGTTTTTTATATTTCCTTAATTTAAAAACAATATCACTTTATATCAAAGCATAATCAGATTCTCTGATCCAACCTTTGTTACCGTTGCTTATTCTGATTTCTCTCCATTCGCCCAAAGAATCTTCAACTGAAACCTTTGTTCCTTCATGAAGCATGAACAATTCGGTTCCACTCATATCAGGAGAACTTTTCACTGTCACTGTCGGATTCATGATGATTGCCTGGTCTTTTGTATTCAGCAATTCAGATTGTTTGTGTCCCATCAAAAAGCTGAGAACGGCTATAACAAAAAAGATCGAACCCAGCCAGAAAGTAATTTTCTTAAGTGTAAGCAAGCGTGAAAAAAGATAGATACCAAACAGCAATAAAAAGATTGCAAATGTAGCTAAACTCAGATATCCCCAGCTATCTGCCTTCATAGTACCACGGAGTGCATGCCACCATCTGGTGAGAAAAAATTGAGGAACCGTATCAATTTTATCCAGTATCTGTGAACGGGCAAGATTTAAATTAAAGTTAATTTCGTCATCGTTGGGTGCTAGCCTGTGTGCCCTTTCATAATAAAGAATAGCATGCGGCAGGTCATTGGTTTTATAATATGCATTTCCAAGGTTAAAGTATAGTGCAGGAGCAACATAACCTGATTTTAATACATCCTGGTAGGACTGAATCGCCTTTTCATACTGGCCGTTTGCATACTTCTGATTGGCAGAATCAATTACTACCTCGTAGTTCTCAGCTGCCATCAGGTTAAATGAGAGGAACGATATTAGTATAATGACAAGTCTTTTCATATTTTTCATTTTTTCATTCAGAGTACCATCATGTGAAATTACTTAATCTTCTGATCTATTTTTCCAAGAATTCTGACAGCATCTTCATAAATTTTGTCCATTCCTGAAGCTTCCTGTGCAGGCGCATACTGGGCAAATTCACAAGTATCAATGAGTTCCATGAAAGTATTTATATTTTCTTCGTCAGCACCATGATCAGTAAGCACCTGACGGGCTGTGTCGCGGGACAAAGAGGATACCGGAATACTAAGTTTGTCACTCAGGTATCCCCAGGTGGCCTGTAATACTTCGCTGTAAAAATGTCTCGCATCATTGGCCTTCATATAACCTGCTGCTTTCTTCAGCCTTTTTCTTGCAAATTTAGTGGCCTTCCGGTGTCGCAGCAGGGCAACATTCCTGTTCTCCTGTATCTTTTTCCTGCGAACAATCACTAATATAATAAAAATAACCAGTGCAAATACATACGCCAGGTAAAACAGGGGATGTGTGAAAAGGGTCTCTCCTTTCTCACGTAAAACAATATTCCCTGTTTTTATGTATTGTATGTCACTTCCTATAAGCTTAACATCTTCTTTCGAAAAAGAGGATACTCCTGAGGAATTCTCTCCCTGTCCTTTTTTTACATTAATATTGAATTCATTTGAATTCAAATTGCGGTATATACCTTCAGCAGGATCGAAATAGCTGAAAGTTACAGGCGCAATTCTGTATTTCCCCTGGTGTCTGGGAATTACAATGTAATCAAAAGTCTTGGTTCCTGTTGAACCGGAAATTGAGTTATGTATATTTGAAGAAACTTTGGGATCGTAGGCTTCAAAACTGGGCGGAAAATTAATTTTGGGAGCTTCAACAAGCGCTATATTGCCATTGCCAGTAATTGTTACCTTCAAGGTTACTGCATCATTTTCAGGAAGCTCCGTCCGATCAACGCTGGCATTCATTTTGAAAGAACCAACCGCCCCTCCAAAATCCTCCGGGGCATTCCCGGGTAATGGCTTCACCCTGATATGTACAGGTTTGCTTTCAGCCTTTTGTACCACATTCTGATAAGAAGAACCAAAAAAGTCATCAAAAATACTGTGCTGGCCTCCTACCCGTTTTCTAATGATACAATCAGCAGTATAGGGTTCTATTGTAATTTCACCTGCCTGCTGTGGGAAAAGAATATACTGTTTTATTGTACCAACATTATATATTTTACCATTTACATTTTCTTTGTGAAGAGAAATTTGATTAGATGATTCAATATCCTGCGTAAAAAAACCTTTAAATGAGGGATAATCCATATTTTGAAAACCAGCCAGATCGAGTTGTGTATAAACCTTTATGCTGGCAATTATCTGCTCTCCCTGGTAAACAGATTTTCTGTTTACATTTACAGCAGCAAATAAATTTTCAGAATTTGCAGGAACAGAAGCTGTTTCCTGCTGATTTTGCCCCTGGGATTGTGATTGAGATTGCTTAGCTGAAGGTTCACCTTTAATAACCTCAATTTTCTTTGGCTCTGTAGAGTATTTTTTGCCTTCGACAGTCACTGATGCAGATCCAATCGTGAAGGTTCCAACTTTATATGCCTGCAGATAATAAGTGTAAGAATAACTGTAACTGCGCGACACTTTCCCGTTAACAATTTGCATACTGCTACTGCTGGAAGTGCTTGGTCCACCCAGAATATTGAAGTCACGCAGGTCTGGCGGATCAAAAGCAGCGGGTTTTGCATTAACTGAAAAGGTTAACCTGAACTGATCACCGGTTGCTACGGCTCCGGGAACAGAAACCGAAAACTGCACATCCTGTGCAGCCAGAAAACCGGATAACAATGACAGGGTTAATATACTAATGAGTATCTTTTTCATACCAGATATGTATTTTACTTTCATGTTTCTTTATCACATCGCAGTAAACAGGAGTATCCCGCTCCGTCACCAGTCAATATCAGTTTTCACTTTATTCTTCTGTGCCTTTTCTTTCTTCAGCTTCTCCTGCACTTTTTTCTCTTTGTTTTCAATGGCCTGAAGAATACGCTGGGCATCCTTCGGTGAAATTTTCATTTCCTTTGGATTGCCTTTCTGTTGTTGCTGATCAGACTTTTGCTGTTGCTGGTTTTGCTGCTGCTGTTGATTATTTTTGTTTTGTTGTTGATTATTTTGTTTATCCTGCTGATTTTTATTCTGCTGGTTTTTATTTTGTTGTTGCTTATTATTCTTATTCTGCTGGTTTTTATTCTGTTTTTGTTGCTGTTGTTGTTTCTTTAGCAACTTCTGAGCATAGGCCAGGTTGTACTTTGTATCCATATCCTTAGAATTATTCCTGAGTGCATTTTCATAAGCCTCAATACTCTCTTTTAATTGCTTATCCTTCAAGAATGCATTTCCAAGGTTATGGTATACTTTGGCCTTTGTTTCCCTGTCCAGGTCCATCTGTGCCAGCGAATTGAATTGTTTGGCTGCCTCTTTATAGTTTTTTTGTTTATAAAGTGCATCACCAATGTTAAATGCTGCCTTAACCGATTCAGCATTTTTTTCTGCTGCCTTCCGGTATGAAATTTCAGCATCATTATATTTATTCTCTTCATATAATTTATTCCCTTTTCTGATATCATTCCTTCCCTTTTCCTGGGCTTGCAATGATACAGATAATGCAACTATAAAGAGAACAAAAAGAGAAACACGTTTCATCATATTATATTTTAATTTTAAATACATTAAACTTACTCAGCCATTTGTTTCTTCTCTCCAGAATTAATACTTCGATTACCAACAAAAACAATGCAATGGCAAGGGGATATTGAAATTTTTCATCATATTCCGAATAAGTTTTTGACTCGTATTCCTTCCGGGTCATTTTATTTATTTCGTCAAAAAGTCTGTTCAGGCCAGTCTCCGTATTGTTAGCCCTCAC
>Ga0102962_1000784_pt1 | contig 13590 bp, 11 predicted proteins | sample SalPonF2_C_D2_MG_FD_84519 | JGI IMG/M metagenome (GOLD analysis project Ga0102962, IMG submission 84519) | Salt pond soil microbial communities from South San Francisco under conditions of wetland restoration - Salt Pond MetaG SF2_C_D2_MG ...
AAATCCAAATTAGTTTCTTATTTGCGCGCAGGGTCCCCTTTAGGGGGAAGGGGGCTGCGCGATGGGGTTAATGCTTTAGGGATATAATCCGACAGTCATATAAATCAAACAAACCTTTATTATAACTGTTAACTTCCGTAAGAACCGTTTTTCGAATCATCAATATTTGAACAAAATAAATTAGACGTTTAGTGTATTTTATCAGGTTGTTAATAACTGTCAAAATTTTATCTCTTCTTGTTATTGTTTTTAAGTATATGATAATCAATGAAAAAATAAAATTCTCTCTAAATATTTGATGATTTTCGTCAAAGGTGAAAATATTCTTTGATAACTGACTGATAATACTTGGTGAAATAACGTTTTTCTCTGATAAGGTATTATAATACTGGTACGAATGGCTATAAATAACGCCATAACTAATGGCATTCGTATTTTTACACATCACTCTGTAATCCTTTATTTTTGTCTGTTTCAGGAGATATTAACAATTGTCATTTTGTCGGTTCATATCTCCGGTTTGCCAAAATTTTTGTTTTTTGGATATTAGCATAATTTTGTGCCCTTTCACAATTTTCAATTCATCAATATTGAAAAACAAAATAATGAGGAAAATTATACTTAAAATATTGTTTTTTGCCTTCTTCTTTCTTCTTGGAATTGGAATGAGCTTTTCGGATATGGGACATAATGAAAACTTCATGGCATATCGCAATCAAACCGTCAATAGTGAATTTGAATCTCCAGTTCAAAGCAAAGCAGTTTCTTATCAATTAAATAACAAACTTTCAGACTATACTGAAACGAAAAATATTGATCTTCTGGTAACAAACCTGCTTGAGAAGGATGGTATAAAAGGCGCTTCAGTTGCTATTTCGTATCAGAGTAAACTTGTGTATGCCAAAGGCTTTGGTTATGCAAATATTGAAACAAAGGAGAAAGTGAAACCCAAACATCTTTTCAGGATTGCCAGTGTTTCCAAACTTATAACAGCGGTTGCAATTATGAAACTCGTTGAGGATGGCAAATTACACCTGTTCGAACATGTATTTGGACCTCTTGGGATATTAAATGATCCTGCATATCTTGACTACAGTGATAAGCGATTCGAAGATATAACTGTAGATCAGCTTTTACATCATACTGCAGGTTGGGGCCCCGACCAGTATGATCCACTATTTTTGCCTCAGCAGGTTGCTAAAATTATGGATGTTTCTTCGCCTCCTGATATACCTACAACCATTGCATACACACTTAAACAGGGATTACGTTTTAAACCGGGTACTATTTATCATTATTCTAATATTGGTTATGTTATTTTAGGACAGGTGATTGCAAAAGTAAGTGGAATGGATTATGAAGACTATGTTACTTCCGCAATCCTTCATCCAATAGGCGTATATGATATGCACATAGGAAAAAACTTTTATATTGATAAGGCCCCCAATGAAGTAACTTATTATGATACCGAGGAGCAGCCTTTAAGCTTGTCTCTTGATGGATCAAATACTTATGTACCTGCTCCTTATGGAGGAAATAATATCGAAGCGCTGAGTGCTGCTGGTGGATGGATTGCATCTGCTTCGGGTCTTCTGCAATTTATTCTGGCCATTGACGGATTTCCGGAACAACCTGATATTCTCTCAAAAAAATCAATAAAAAAAATGGTGACACCTGATAAAAACGGGAATAGCCTGATAGGATGGAGAGGAGCAGATGGTAAGGGAACCTGGTGGCGGACAGGAACGCTATCCGGTACAAGTGCACTGGTGATGAGGCAAAGTAATAAAGTTAACTGGGTAGTATTATTTAACAGCAGTTCTGAGAAAAGAAATTCTATTCACAGGGATATCTCACGAACCATGTTTACTGCAGTTTATTCTGTTAAAGACTGGCCCGGCGTTGACCTCTTTGAGTATTGTCAACCAAAGCCTCTTGAACCGGTCCAGCTGGCTTCATTAAATTATTAGACTTTTTATGCTGAATTTTTCAATTTTCATTAACTTTTGCCCTAAAAAAAACAACACTCTCTGCAGATATAGTAATGAATTATTTGTTTAGTTTGCTTACAGAGACTCATGAGATTTTTAAATTTGATATTTTTTACAATACTTGCATAAATTTTTGATGTCTTAATGTAAAATATTGTAAATAATTTTGAAACTATCACTGAATAACTATTTTTACAAAGATTTTTATTCGATACGTGTAACATGGAACTTATTCAGCTATCTCAACTGGATACAGATATAATTAACAAAACTAACTTCGATCTGATTATAACTGCCTCAGGTTATGAAAGAAGATCTACATACATGGTTGAGAAGTATAGTCCTGATGCTGAAGTTAAGATTGCGCTGGCATTCAGGGAAAATGAAAAAAAGGCCTACCGCCGGCAGAATGACATATATTTTCAGAAAAAAGGATATCAATTTTTTTACGCTGCTTCATTACAATGTACTGATATTTTTGCTTTTCTGGGTGATTTTTTTGAAAACGGGTCTTTGAATAATCATAAACCCGTATTTAAGATGCTCGTTGATTATTCCAGTATGTCAAAGACATGGTATGCCACATTGATCAATTACCTGCTTAACGCAGAATTATCTTTTGAAAGGGTTGAAATTTATTTTTCATATACACCTTCTTTCTTTTCAGAACCCCAAAAACCCAAACAGGTTAAATATATTGGTCCATTATTGCACAATAATTCCCGAATAGTTTCAAAAAAACCGGTTGCACTCATAATGGGCCTGGGATACGAAACTGGCCGAACCGAAGCAATTAAAAAAGCCTTACACCCTATAGTTTCTTACGCATTTTTTCCTGATCCGGCTTTTGACGATGGTTATATCAGTAGTGTTTCAAAACAAAATGAACATCTATTGAATAAACTGCCTGAAAATAATATAGTACGCTACCCGGTTGCCGATCTGGAAGGTTTAAGGAAGGAAATGACTTCCTTACTGCTCAGACTTAGATTAAATTACAGGGTAGTAATTGCTCCATTAGGACCAAAGCCGTTTACCCTGGTTAGCCTTTGTATAGCTGCCCAGTATCCTGATGTTGAAGTATGGCGTGTAAGTGCCGGTGCCAAAGAAAGTATTTATGAAAGAATACCCTCAGGTGACCCAATAATGTACAGAGTTGAATTTTGTGCGGATGAAGAAGCAGACGATTATTAAAGTTACTTATCTTCGAATGTAAAATCCTGCTTTCAATTAATCCTTTCTTTGCTTTTCAGTCTAATTCATTCATTAAAAGCTTCTTAATATTAGATAAAATTAAATAACTAACATAATTCAGGAATTTATCAAAATTTCTACATTTCAAAAGCTTTTCTCCGAAACAATTCATTTAATGAATACGTATCTCTTAAAAGAAATTTTTTAATTCTGCGTATCTTGAAGAATTCAGTTTCAGAGTCAGATGTTGTTTATAAGTGTCCACGGTGTACTGGTAAATTTACATCACCATTTAAGGTTATTTGCAATTCATGCAAAAATGATCTCATACAAGAGTATGATCATAACCTGGGATGGGAAACAGCCTGGGAAATTGAACAGGAAAAAGCATTGATACGGAAAATGAAATACCACAAGTAGTGCTTCTCTCTTTTCGTAAAGATTCAATCCAAGTCATTATCTAATGGAACCCTTAAATATACTTTTCACCTTTTGGCGGGGGAGTTTGAATTCCTATCTTCTAAACCTTTTATAGACATAGTTTGTTAACAGGGTATTAAATTCAGAGTTTAGCAATGGATACAGGTTAAATTTGCCTTAATATTTATTTAGACTGCCTTTAAATAAATAAGATTTTGTTATCTTTGCCACTCAATTACATAACCAGATAAATTATTTACGACTATGTCAAAATTTGAAATTGTGATGCCTAAAATGGGTGAAAGTGTGGAAGAAGCGACTATCACCAAGTGGTTTGTCAAAGAGAATGATACAGTTGAAGAAGATGATGTATTGCTCGAAATTGCCACTGATAAGGTTGATTCAGAAATCCCCAGTCCGGTTGCAGGTGTGATAACTAAAATATTATTTAAAGAAAATGATGTTGTTGCGGTAGGAGAAGTCATCGCAATTATTGATATGGAAGGAACAGGGAGCGAAACTGGTGGATCAGAACCAGCACAGCAAGAGGAATCGAAAAAATCCCCTGAACCTGCCCGGCAAACAATTACCACGGAAGAAAAAACTGAAACCGGTACAGGGAGTGCTGATTATTCAAAATCAGAAAGATTCTATTCCCCACTGGTAAAAAATATCGCTAGTAAAGAAAACATCTCTTTGCAGGAGCTTGATTCTATTCAGGGATCCGGAAGAGACGGCAGAGTGAGCAAAGATGATGTATTGAATTATCTTCAACAAAGAACGAGACAGTCACAGACAGCTCAGAACGCTCCTGCAGCAGCAGCTACTGCAGAGAAACCAAAACAGAAAGTTTCTGTTTCAGTGAATGCTGAGGATGAAATTATTGAAATGGACCGTATGCGGAAAATGATTGCCGAACATATGGTACATTCAGTTCAGACTGCACCTCATGTAACAAACATGATTGAAGCTGATGTGACAAATATTGTACTCTGGAGAAATAAGGTAAAAAATCAGTTCCAGGAACGGGAAAAAGAAAAGCTCACCTTCCTGCCTGTATTTATAGAAGCTGCAGTGAAAGCACTTAAAGATTTCCCCAGGATCAATGCCTCGGTAGACGGTGACAGGATCATCATCAGGAAAAGAATAAACATGGGGATTGCCGTGGCGCTGCCTGATGGTAATCTGATTGTGCCCGTTATCAAGGATGCTGATCAGAAAAACCTGTTGGGAATTACCAGGGAAATTAACCGCCTGGCTAATCAGGCCAGAAGCAACAAGCTTAGTCCGGATGATATTCAGGGAGGAACTTTCTCACTAACAAATTTTGGTACTTTTAAGAATGTTATGGGCACACCAATTATTAATCAGCCACAGGTTGCTATACTTGCTACAGGTAACATTGAGAAAAAACCGGCGGTTGTTGAAACACCTACCGGTGATGTAATCGCAATCAGGCATAAAATGTTTCTTTCTCTGTCTTATGACCACAGGGTTGTAGACGGTGCCCTTGGGGGTGCATACCTTAAAAAACTAGCTGATTATCTTGAAGAATTCGATATGAACAGAACAATTTGATTTTTTGAGGGTTTAGAGTGTTGAAATATTTAAAGGCGAATATATAAATTGAGTAAAATAATCAAATAAAATGGCAGAGAAGAAAAAATATAGTATTAAAACAACTGATAAAGAGACACTTGAAAAATGGTTCAAATTAATGACCCTGGGAAGGGTACTGGATGACCGCGCACCCAATTACCTGAAGCAGGCCATTGGATGGTCGTATCATGCTCCTTCAGCCGGACATGATGGTATCCAGCTGGCATTGGGACAGGTTTTTAACAGGGAAACAGATCATTTGTATCCTTATTACCGGGATTTGCAAACAGCAGTGTCTGCCGGGCTTACTGCCGAGGAAATAATTCTGAATGGTATTTCAAAAGCGACTGACCCTGCAAGTGGTGGCAGGCATATGTCGAACCATTTTGCAAAACCTGAATGGAATATTCACAACAGTTCTTCCTGTACCGGAAACCATGCCGAACAGGCTGCGGGAACGGGCAGAGCCATGAAAAAATATAAACATAACGGCGTTACATTCTCTTCCCAGGGTGAGTCATCAGTTTCTGAGGGTTATGTATATGAGGCTATCAATGGTGCCTCAACTGAAAAACTCCCTGTAGTTTTTGTTATTCAGGACAATGGCTATGGCATCTCCGTGCCCAAAAAAGATCAGACTGCCAACAGAAAAGTGGCCAATAATTTCACTGGTTTTAAAAATCTAAAAATCATTCATTGCAATGGAAAAGATGTTTTTGATTCAATGAATGCAATGACAGAAGCACGTGAACATGCATTAAAGAACCAGATGCCGGTAATTGTGCAGGCCAATTGCGTGAGAATGCGTTCTCATTCCAACTCTGACCGTCATGAACTGTACCGTGACGATTATGAACTGAATTATGTGCAGGAATATGATCCGCTTGCTAAATTCAGAAGACTTCTGTTGCGTTACGAGAGATTAACACTTGAAGAAATTGAGAAAATTGAGGCAGAAGTAAAGCAAATTGTTAAGGATGCTCATAAGAAAGCATTAGCTGCTCCGGATCCTGATCCGTCTTCAATTTATGATTATGTTTACGCGGAAGAATATAAACCGGAAAAATATCCGGATGGTCTCCATAATGAGGATGGTGGGGACAAAAAGAAACTTATAGAAGCACTCAATGAAACATTAAAGGCTGAATTCAGGCGTAATCCTGATACATATCTCTGGGGACAGGACATAGCTAACAAAGATAAGGGTGGCATTTTTAATGTTTCAAAGGGAATGCAAAAAGAGTTCGGTAAAGAAAGAGTCTTTAATGCACCTATTGCCGAAGATTTTATTGTTGGAACTGCCAACGGAATGAGCCGCTTCAATGAAAAGATCAGAATCGTTGTTGAAGGCGCCGAGTTTGCTGATTATTTTTGGCCGGCAATGGAACAGTTGGTTGATTCTACACATGATTACTGGCGATCAAACGGTAAGTTTGCTCCCAATGTAACTATTCGCCTTGCTTCCGGCGGATATATCGGTGGTGGTTTGTACCATAGCCAGACCATCGAAGGTGCATTGTCCACACTTCCCGGGCTTAGAATTGTTTACCCGTCATTTGCCGATGATGCAGCAGGGCTTCTCAGAACCTGCCTCAGAAGCAAAGGATTGAATATGTTCATGGAACCTAAATCTCTTTATAACTCTCCCAAAGCTGCAACGCCTGTTCCTGATGATTTTGAAGTTCCTTTTGGTAAAGCCAGAATCCGCAGGGAAGGTACCGATTTATCCATAATAACCTATGGTAATACTACACACATGAGCCTTGAAGCTGCAGAAAAATTACAGCAGGAAAATATTAGTGTAGAAGTACTCGACCTTCGTTCACTGGTTCCACTGGATAAGGAAGCAATTTTGAATACTGTTAAAAAAACAGGGAAAGTGCTGGTGGTTCATGAAGATAAAGTGTTTGCCGGATTTGGAGGTGAAATTGCCTCCCTGATATCTGATGAAGCCTTTAAATATCTTGATGCCCCGGTAAAAAGAGTGGGATCTACATATACTCCGGTTGGGTTTAACCGCATTTTGGAAAAAGCTATCCTTCCAAATACTGATAAAATATATTCAGCCGCGAAAGATTTGTATGAATTTTAAAGAATTACGGATAGCTAAGTACAGACTTCGTTCAATCGTATTTTGCAAAAAAAGAATACCGGATTTAATAAGTTTGAAATGCTCAGCCTGATTTTTTATTCAGGTGGTTGTTTAATTACAGAAAAAAATAATGTTTATGAAAAAAACAGGATTGATTTATAGTTTCAATTCACCCCGGTCTGCCAGGCTGGCAAAGAAAATTCAGGATGAACTTGGCAAGGATAATATTGATATGATAAATGCTGAAGATATTACTGAAGAGAAATTTTTGTCTTACGATAACCTGATTCTGGGCGTTCCAACCTGGTTTGACGGGGAATTACCAAATTACTGGGATGAGTTTGTTCCTGCGTTGGAAGATATGAATTTGAAAGGGAAAACAATAGCCATCTTTGGTGCCGGTGATCAGAAAGGATATCCGGAAAATTTTGTGGATGGTATTGGAATTATGGCGGATCTTCTTTCGGAACGCGGAGCCAGAATAATCGGTGAAACCTCAGCTGAAGGCTATTCTTTCGAAAATTCAAAAGCATTTCGAAACGGAAAATTTATAGGACTTGCTCTTGATCTGGATAATCATAGTAAACTAATTGATGATAAAATCAAAGATTGGGCTGGCCAACTAAAAAAAGATTTTAAATAACAGGATAAATGCTTCTGCTTATGAGCTGTCCTGTTAAGGCAGCTCTTTTTTATTTATAAGAAGTACCCGACTTGTTATAATTATTTGAACTGCCATTTTGTATAATTATCATTTCTTAGCAGTTAAAAATCGATATTTATTAAAGATAGGTTTTACTTATTTTTATTAAAATTATTTTTAAATAAAATGTTTGCTGAGTTTTTTCTTTTTAATTCTGTATTACTGTTGTTTATGCGTAATTTTAAAAGGACCATTACTACAGAAAAGATATATAAATGGAAAATATCACAATAAAATGTGTTCAATAATTATGTTATATAGCACATTTAGTTTAAATTTGCTTTTTTATAAAACAGGAGTGATGAAGCAGGCTACCCCTTAAGACAGCTTCATCATTTTTATATTATGGAAATAAAGTTTTTAATTTAAAATGAATTATTATGGCTAACGACAGAGTTTTTATTTTTGACACCACCTTGCGGGATGGTGAACAGGTTCCGGGCTGTCAGTTGAACACTATTGAAAAAATTGAGATAGCCAAAGCTCTGGAAGCGCTAGGGGTTGATGTTATTGAAGCCGGATTTCCTGTTTCAAGTCCCGGTGATTTCAATTCTGTTATTGAAATATCCAAAGTTGTTTCAAATCCTGTAATTTGTGCTCTTACACGTGCTGTTAAAAAAGATATTGAAGTTGCTGCTGATGCGTTAAAGTTTGCCAAAAGAGGACGCATACATACCGGAATCGGAACTTCATTCTATCATATAAACTACAAATTGCACTCTAACCAGGACGAAATTATTGAACGAGCTGTTGAAGCAGTAAAATATGCAAAGTCGTTTGTTGAAGATGTGGAATTTTATGCAGAAGATGCCGGTCGAACTGAAAATGAATACCTGGCAAGAGTAATTGAGGCAGTCGTTAAAGCTGGTGCTACAGTGCTAAATATACCTGATACTACCGGTTATACCATACCTGAAGAATATGGCGCCAAGATCAGATATCTTAAGGAGAACGTCAAAGGTATTGATAAAGCTGTTCTTTCAACACACTGCCATAATGATCTTGGTATGGCTACTGCCAACAGTATTGCCGGTGTAATGAACGGAGCCAGGCAGGTTGAAGTAACCATGAATGGTATTGGCGAAAGAGCTGGTAATACTTCGCTTGAAGAAGTGGCTATGATACTTAAGAGCCGCAAAGACATCAAACTGTCAACCGGTATTGTTTCAAAAAAGATTACTACAACATCCCGTCTTGTTTCTACATTGATGAGAATGCCTATCCAGCCCAATAAAGCTATTGTCGGACGCAATGCATTTGCTCATTCCTCAGGCATACACCAGGATGGGGTATTAAAAAACAGAGAGAATTATGAGATCATTGATCCTAAGGATGTTGGCGTAAACGAATCCTCAATAGTGCTTACAGCCAGAAGCGGTCGTGCAGCACTTAAACACCATTTGGAAAAACTTGGTTTTAAGCTTTCTAAGAATAAGCTGGATGAGACCTACGAAAAATTTCTTGACCTGGCAGATAAAAAGAAAGATATTACTGATGAAGATATATTAATTCTTGTTGGAAAAGAAAAACGGGAGGATAAAAGTATTAAACTGGATCTGCTTCAGGTAATCTGTGGAAAATCTTCTGTTCCAGTAGCCACTGTACGCCTGAACATGTATGGAGCCATGATCACTGAAACAGCTGAAGGGAATGGCCCGATCGATGCTGCTTTTAGTGCGGTGAAAAAAATTGTAAAGAAAAAAGTCAGGCTTGAAGAGTTTCTTATTCAAGCAATCACACGCGGAAGCGATGACCTTGGAAAAGTCCATGTCCAGATTGTTTATAAAGGGGTGATGTATTATGGATTTGGAGCCAGTACAGATATCATTACCGCTTCGGTTGAAGCATATATTGACGCATTATCATATTGTTTAACTGCAAATTAATTAATAAATGTCAAAAACTCTTTTCGATAAAATCTGGGAAAGACACGTTGTTAAAACTATTGAGAACGGTCCAGATGTACTTTATATAGATAAACATCTTATCCACGAAGTGACCAGTCCACAGGCATTCGAAGGGTTAAAACAACGCAACCTGCCTGTTTTCCGACCACAGAATGTAGTAGCTACTCCTGATCACAACGTGCCAACCATTGATCAGCATTTGCCGATCAGGGACGAATTGTCAAGGCTGCAGGTTAAGAAACTAACAGAAAACTGTGAAGCCAACAATATAACGTTATATGGTCTAAACAGCCCAAATCAGGGCATTGTGCATATCATTGGTCCTGAACTTGGGATTACCCAGCCAGGCATGACGATAGTATGCGGTGATAGTCACACTGCCACCCATGGTGCGTTCGGAACAATCGCCTTTGGTATAGGTACCAGTGAGGTGGAAATGGCGCTGGCCACGCAATGTCTGCTCCAGTACAAACCTAAAAGGATGAGAATCAATGTAGATGGTCAACTGAAGAAAGGTGTACGGTCAAAAGATATCATTCTCTATATCATTTCAAAACTTACAGCCAGTGGAGGAACAGGATATTTTGTTGAATATGCCGGTTCGGCTATCTCATCTCTCTCCATGGAGGCCCGGATGACAATCTGCAACATGAGCATCGAAATGGGTGCCCGCGGCGGACTGATTGCTCCTGATGAAAAAACTTTTGAATATGTGAAGAGTCGTGAATATGCTCCCAAAGGGGAAGCATTTGAAAAGGCTGTTGAATACTGGAGAACATTAAAAAGTGATGAAGATGCAGTATTTGATAAGGAATATACATTTGATGCAGCTGATATTGAGCCAATGATCACCTATGGTACCAATCCGGGAATGGGAATGAGAATTACTGATCATATTCCGGAAAATGAGCCAAACAAAAAAGCACTCGAATACATGGGGCTTAAGGAAGGAGAACAACTGCTGGGTAAGGAAATTAACTATGTTTTTATTGGTAGTTGTACTAACGCGCGCATTGAAGACCTGAGGGAAGTAGCCTCTATTCTAAAAGGCCATAAAAAGGCTCCTAATGTAAATGTTTATATAGTGCCTGGTTCAAAACAGGTTGAAAAACAAGCTATTGCTGAAGGATTGGATAAGATTTTTAAAGAGGCCGGTTTTCAGCTGCGTCAGCCAGGCTGTTCAGCATGTCTTGCCATGAATGATGATAAAGTACCCAAAGGGCAATATTGTGTTTCAACATCTAACAGAAACTTTGAAGGCAGACAGGGGCCAGGATCACGTACATTCCTTGTTAGCCCGGCAACTGCAGCAGCTACAGCTATTTCAGGTACGATAAGCGATGTAAGAGAATTAATTTAAGTTCAGATAATTATGGAAAAATTTATAACACTCGAATCAACATGTGTACCCTTGCAGGTTGAAGATATTGATACCGACCAGATTATACCTGCACGCTTCTTAAAAGCTACAAATAAAGAAGGTTTTGGTGATAACCTTTTCTGTGACTGGCGATATAATGAAAATGGGGATCCAAGAGAAAATTTTATTTTAAACGATCCTACTTATTCGGGCCGGATTTTGGTTGCCGGTAAAAATTTTGGCTGTGGTTCCAGTCGCGAACATGCTGCATGGGCACTTACCGGTTATGGTTTTAAAGCTGTAGTATCCAGTTTTTTTGCCGATATTTTTAAGAATAACGCACTTAACAACGGATTACTACCGGTTCAGGTGTCAGAAGAATTTTTGCAGAAGATATTCAAAGCTGTTAAAGCTAATCCTGCTGAAAAAATATTTATTGACCTGAAAAATCAGACCATAAAAATTCTTTCTACAAATGAATCGGAGCAATTTGATATCAATAACTATAAAAAGATTTGTCTGATGAACGGACAGGATGATATTGATTATCTGTTAAGTATTAAAAATGATATTGAAGCATTCGAAAAAGAAAGAACATCATTTTAATTATATTGCCTAATAAAATATTTATTCCTACATGAAGAAAAGAATAACGGTATTACCCGGGGATGGCATTGGACCTGAAGTAATGACCCAGGCATTGAAGGTACTGGATATAACAGCCTCCAAACACAATCTTGAAATTGAAATTCTGGAAGGTTTGATTGGTGCAGTAGCCATTGATCAAACAGGAAATCCTTTGCCGGATGAAACCATTGAAATGTGTCGCAGGTCAGATGCGGTTTTACTTGGAGCAGTTGGGCATCCCAAATACGATAACGATCCAAACGCAAAAGTGAGACCCGAACAGGGATTACTGAAAATCCGCAAAACTTTGGAATTATTTGCGAATGTCAGACCCATTACAACCTATAAAGTGCTTAACAGTTCCTCTCCTTTAAAGGAATCGCTGGTTGATGGAGTAGATTTTGTTGTTTATCGGGAACTTACCGGTGGTATCTATTTCGGTGAAAAGGGTAGGAATGAGGATGATACAATAGCTTTTGATAATTGTACCTACTCGCGCGAAGAAATAAGAAGAATATCCACTCTGGCCTTTGAAGCAGCCAAACAACGGAATAATCATGTGACACTTGTTGATAAGGCAAATGTGCTGGAGACATCCAGATTATGGCGCGATACAGTTAAAAAACTGGCCGACAGTCTTTATCCTGATGTTAATCTGGATTTTATGTTTGTAGATAATGCAGCTATGAAGATAATTCAGAATCCGGCTTTTTTCGATGTTGTGCTAACCGAGAATATGTTTGGTGATATTATTACTGATGAAGCATCGGTAATTACCGGTTCAATCGGAATGCTGCCATCAGCTTCGGTGGGAGAAAAAATATCTTTGTTTGAGCCTATTCATGGTTCATATCCTGAAGGTGCAGGCAAGAACATTGCAAACCCTTTTGGAACAATTTTATCCGTTGCCATGATGTTGGAACATTTCAAATTGTTTGATGCTGCTGCCGATATTAAAGCAGCTGTGCAATCTGCCCTTGATAACGGAAAAGTTACTGTTGATATTGACTCTGTTAACGGAATGAAGACAACTGAGGTAGGAGAGTACTTAGTAAAGACTATTGCGGAAAACTGAGAAATAACTGGGTAATAATAATTTTTATCGGCCAGGATCATTTTATTTGTGATCCTGGTTTTTTTATTCATCAATATCCGGAAAATTATCAAAATCTTCATCTCCATTGCCAAAAGAATCTCCCTCATCAGTATCATTCCCATAATCCTTATCCTCTAAATCATCAACATTTGCATCGATTTTTACATTGACCTTGACAAGGTAACTCGCATCTTCCGTATCCAGGGTTACTGCATAAAAGTAATTATTGTTGCTGGTATTTACTTTCATTACATAATCAGCATATCCGTATGGATATTTCTTTTTCAGGGCCTGTTGCAGCTCTGTTGAAAGGTTACTGTAACTAACTACCAATCTTTTCTTTTCCATATAATATATAGTGTTTGAATATTTTTGCAATTATAAGTTAAATTTTAAAACTTATAGCTTGTGAAACATGTTTTTGTAAAAAAAATGCTACTTCATAAGTTCTTATTGTGGATGCAAGCATAATCCGAACTATAGTAATATAATTTATTAACTTTTAACTGGATTTTACGCGGAATTATGTTTTTGGTTCTCATTGTAAATGTAAAAAACAACCTAAAAACAACCACATTACTCAGTAAAAAATCTTAATTAA
>Ga0102962_1000785_pt1 | contig 13559 bp, 12 predicted proteins | sample SalPonF2_C_D2_MG_FD_84519 | JGI IMG/M metagenome (GOLD analysis project Ga0102962, IMG submission 84519) | Salt pond soil microbial communities from South San Francisco under conditions of wetland restoration - Salt Pond MetaG SF2_C_D2_MG ...
CAGTACAGACAAGCAATACATGCTCAGCGGAATCAACCTGAACGCGACCCACATCGCGAGCGGCCGAACGTTCCCCCTCGAATTTCAGGTCACGTTCAATAGCCGTCAACCGCATGTCAATATTGCGCTTGACCTCAAGACGCAAGTGCAGTTCGATGCGAAGCTCGATCATGTCGACCTGAGCAAGGGCAATCTCGACACCAGGATGTCGGGTGCCGGCCTCAACCAGCCGCTGAACGCAAAGACCCGTTGGCGGAACATCACCCTTGATATGGAGAAGAATACGGCCAGGATCACAGGCTTGAGCGTCACTGCCGCAAACGCCACTCTGGAGCTCGATGCTACGGCGCAAAACCTGCGGGACCGGCCCACGATCAATGGGCAGCTCAAGATTGACCCGTTCTCCCCGCGTAAACTGCTGGCCAGGCTGGGCAATCCGATTCCCGGCAATCTCCAGGGCTTCAACCTGGCTCACCTCGACACGGGCATACACTACAGCGGCAATAGCGTCCGTCTCGATCATCTGAAAATGAAACTGGACAACTCCATGCTGACCGGGCGCGTCAGCGTGCCCGATCTGAAAAGCAAGGCCCTGCGTTTCGACCTTGCCCTGGATGCAATCAACCTCAATCAATACCTGCCGGCAGGATCGGGGCCGGCCCAACACGCGGTCACGCAGCACAGCGCTAAATTCATGGAAACCCGGCTGCCGGGGCGGCTGCTCAGCAATCTCGACATGAATGGGCGACTCACGATCGGCAAGATCAACGGCTTCGGACTGAGTGCCAGCAATGTAAGCATGAAACTCGTGGCGGCCAACGGAACAGTGAAGCTCGCCCCTCTTTCGGCCGGGCTTTACGGCGGCAGCTATAACGGCAACATAACGCTGGCACGGGCAGGACAGGGGGTCAAGCTGGCCACCGCACAGAACCTGGCCGACGTCGACGCCGGAAAACTCATCACTGCCCTGGGCGGCGGCAGCCGCCTGTCGGGGAAAGCCAATGCCCAGCTTCAACTCGAGGGACAAGGCAATACGGTCGCAGAATTGCTGGACACGCTCAAGGGAAATGCCAAGTTCGACATCAAACATGGAGCGCTCGAAGGTATCAACCTGTGGGACTCGCTCGAACGAGCCTATGTCCTGGTCAAGGATCACAAACGACTTTCGGCCTCAGGCCCCAAACGAACCGAATTCGCCAATTTCAAGGCGGTTGCCAGTATCGCGCACGGCATAGTGAACAATGATGCCCTCGAAGCGACCCTGCCCTTCATGTCACTCACCGGAAACGGCAAGGTAAATCTAGTCAAGCATCACCTCGACTACAACCTGCTGGCCAAGGTGGTCAAGACGCCCAGGACCGCCAATGCCGATCTATCGCAACTCAAGGGCCTGACGGTCCCCATTCATGTGAGCGGCTATTTTTCCAACATGTCCAGCGTGCCCGATATCAAGCAGGCACTCGAAGCCAGGGCAAAGGCTGCAGTGAAGAAAAAGCTGGACGCCCAGAAGAAAAAGGCCCAGGACGAACTCAAAAAGAAACTCCAGGATATTCTCGGCGGTGGCGGTGGCGGCGGACTCTGAGGACAAGCAACGAATCGCCAGGCCCCTGCTCGAGTGGGCATGCGTACACGGCCGGCACAACCTGCCCTGGCAGAAACCGGCTACGCCTTATCGGGTCTGGATTTCGGAGATCATGCTGCAACAGACCCAGGTCAGCACTGTTATTCCTTATTTCGAGCGCTTTATGGAGCGGTTTCCGGATCTGGCCGCACTCGCAAAGGCGCCACTTGAAGACGTACTCGCACTCTGGTCGGGGCTCGGCTATTACGCCCGCGCGCGCAACCTGCACCATGCGGCACTCTTGTGCCGCGAGCAGCACGACGGGCATCTGCCCGAGTCGCTCGATGCGTTGACAGCATTGCCCGGCATCGGGCGCTCGACCGCCGGGGCGATCATGGCGCTCGGCTTCGGCGAGCGTGCGCCCATTCTCGATGGCAACGTCAAGCGGGTACTTGCCCGCTACCACGCCATTGAAGGCTGGCCCGGGAAAACTGCCGTCCTGCGCAGACTGTGGGCACTCTCCGAATATGAGACACCGTACAAGGACGTGCCCGCCTACACCCAGGCCATCATGGATCTGGGCGCGACCGTATGCACACGCCGCCAGCCCGCCTGCGGCCAATGCCCGCTCGCAGCCGGTTGCACCGCTCGCCTGGAAGGCAATCAGGTTGCCTACCCCGCACCGAAACCACGCCGGGCAAGGCCGCGGCGTGAAACAAATTTCGCGTGGATCGAGGCCGACGGCCTTGTCCTGTTCGAGGTCAGGCCACCCAGCGGCATTTGGGGGGGGCTTCTATGCCTGCCGGAAATCCCCGCCTCTCAAGACGCGGAGTCATGGTGCCGCAACATGCTCGGCACCCGGCCGGACAACATCGCCGAGCAACCCGGTTTCGAACATGAATTTACGCATTTCCGGCTGGCGGCTAGCGTATTAAGGCTCGAACCCGATGACATTCGGCAGATTCGTGACGATTCGATGTTACGCTGGATCCAACCCGAAGCCGCGCTCTCCAAGGGCCTGCCCGCGCCGATAAGACGCTATATCGAGACCCGGTTGCCGGAAATCCAGATTGAATCCGAGGTGAAAACATGACACGCACCGTTCATTGCCAGGTACTGGGCCGCGAGGCCGAAGGACTCGACAAACCGCCTTACCCGGGTGAGCGGGGGAAACGCATTTACGAGAACGTCTCAAAGGAAGCCTGGCAGCAATGGCTCCAGCACCAGACCATGCTGATCAATGAATACCGCCTGTCGCCGGTCGATCCCAAGGCGCGCCAGTTCCTGCTCGAAGAAATGGAAAAATTCCTGTTCGGCCCGGGTTCCGAGAAACCCCAGGATTACGTCGAACCGGAATAGGGCCTGTCAGCCGCGCCAGAATCCGGTGCTGTAGGCGGGAGGGGGATCAGATGCGCTCGAGATAGCGCACGCTGAACATCTTTTTGGGGTCTTTCCAGGTCTTTACCAGGCGGAAGCCGCCCTGCTCGGCCAACGCCGCAAAACGCTCGTCGCTGTACTTGTAACTCGATTCGGTATGAATCGATTCGCCGCGGCCGATGTGTATCGTCTTCCCGCCCAGCTGCACGTCCTGTTCGCAGCGGCTTTTCAAATGCATTTCGATGCGGCCTTCGCCGGGGTTGTAAAAAGCTTCGTGCTTGAAGTTTTCCGGTTCGAAGTCGCAGCCGAAGCGTCGATTGAGATGCGTCAGCATGTTCAGGTTGAACGCCGCAGTTACGCCGGCGCTATCGTTATAGGCCGGCTCTATCAAGGAGGCCTTCTTGGCCAGATCGACTCCGATTAATGCCGCACCGCCCTCGCCCACCATGGAGGCAAAGTTGCGCAGCAGGAGAACGGCATCATCCGGTTCGAAATTTCCCAGCGTCGACCCCGGAAAATAGACGATCTTGCGGTGCGCTTTGCGCGCTGGGTCCGGAATCTCGAGGCTACGGGTGAAATCGGCCCATACCGGCAACACTTCCAATTCAGGAAAATCCCGCGCAAGCGCTTCGGCCGAATTTCGCAGATGTTCGCGAGCGATTTCGATGGGGACATAGGCGGCCGGGCGATCCAGTGCCCCCAGCAGCAGACGAATCTTCTCCCCGGCACCACTGCCCGGCTCAATGACCAGGGCATCCGGTCCTATCTGCCGCGCCATGTCGGCACCATACTCCTGCATGATCGCAGTTTCGGTGCGGGTCAGATAGTATTCCGGCAATTCCGTGATCCGGTCGAAGAGGACGGAACCATGGGTGTCGTAAAAATAGATCGAGGAAATCCACTTATCACGCTGCGATAAACCGTTCTGCAATTCACGCAAAGCCTCTGAATGTTCCGGTGTCTGGTCGTCGACAGTCAATGCCTGCTCTGCATCCGTGGTTCCAGTCATCTTGCCAACCTGAGCCCGGCAAATTGCCAACGCTGATGTGGATAAAAGAAATTGCGGTAGGTAGCCCGGATGTGCTCGCGCGGCGTCGCGCAGGACCCGCCGCGCAACACCATCTGCCCGCTCATGAATTTGCCATTGTATTCGCCGACGGCCCCCGGTGGCGGCTGGTAGCCCGGATACGGGAGATACGCACTGCCCGTCCACTCCCAGACATCGCCCCAAAAAGCACGGCCTGCAGGCGGAGCAGGATGGAAACGCCCATTCCCGGCGAAGTTTCCTTCGGGCGAGGAGCCCGTCACGGCATGCTCCCATTCCGCCTCGGTCGGGAGGCGGGCCCCGGCCCAGCGGGCGTAGGCATCTGCTTCGTAGTAACTCAGATGAGACACCGGGGCAGCCGGCTCGAGCGGCCGCAAGCCGGCTACTGTAAATTCCGACGCGTCACCCTCTTGCCAGTAAAGGGGACGTCGCCAGCCTTCGGACTGAACCCGTGCCCAGCCGTCGGACAGCCATAGTGAAGGCGTCCGGTAACCGCCATCCGCGATGAACCCGGCGAATTCCGAATTGCTGACCGGCCTGTCCGCCAGTTCGAAATCCTCGAGATAGACCCGATGGCGCGGGGCCTCGTTATCGAAGGAAAACCCGCTGCCCGCATGGCCGATCTCGACAACGCCACCTGCATGCCGCGTCCAGGTCAATGTATCCGGAGCCTCTTGGTCGGGGTCGGGTAAGGTACGCCAGGCGGGTAAAAGCGGATTTTGTGCCAGGACATGCTTGATGTCGGTAATCAACAGCTCCTGATGCTGCTGCTCATGTTCGCAACCCAACTCGATCCGTGACTCGAGTTCCGCATTTGCGCCATGCTGCAGCAGTTCGGAAACTGCTTCGTTTATGGCTTGCCTGTAAGTCAGAATCTCGGCCAAAGTCGGGCGGGTTATGAACCCACGACAGGCGCGACGATGCATCGGACCTACCTGGTTGTAATAGCTATTGAACAGGAAATCGAACCCGGAACGGTAGCGCCGGTAACCCGTCGAAAAAGCAGCAAGAACGAACTCTTCAAAAAACCAGGTCGTATGCGCCAAGTGCCATTTTGTCGGACTGACATCGGGCATGGTCTGGACGACCGTATCTTCCGGCTCCAATCCCTCGGTAAGCGCAACGGTCGAATCACGGACGCGCCTGAAACGGTGTTCCAGCGTCTCCGTTGCGGGAAAAGCATGCATACGGGCAACCATAATCAAAGCCTAATGGGCACAACCAACAGTGTCAAAACGGCTAAAACGGCCTCTCAGCGGCCCATCTTTCGCTATCGGCTTCGCACCACGTTAACGGCAAGCAGCGCCCTGGCTCAAACTGCTCAGCCAGGACAGCATGTCGGTGTTCAATTTCCGCACCATGGCATCGGCTGCCTTGACGCCACCGTAAGGATTGGGTGATGCCTTGCGGCTGGCCGAAAAATCATGTGTGCCAACCACGGCTCCCGTGCCTGCATCGGTCAACGTAGCCGTGTAACTGAGGCGCTCCACACTCTGTTTATTACCGCTTTTATCCGTGGAAAACACCTGAACGGGACCTTCATTGATGCGTACCGCCAGAAGGAAATCGGCCTGCCCGGGATCGGTGGGACCCAATACAGAGCGGTATAGGTTGGCGCCCGATACCGTAGACAACAAATCCGCGGTCAGCATGGTAGCCGGCGTAGTCGCCCAGCGATGCCAGGCAAAAGAGCTGAGAACTTGCGGGCTGTCGCTATACATCAAGCTATCCCCCGCGTAGGGAGCTGCAGCCTCGACGTCCTGAATGCGCAAAACACGGTTGCAGGCCGGCGTCGCGCTGGAAGCCGAAGCAGCATTTACGGCACCCGTTGAGGCAACTGCTCCCAACTGATATCGCGTTACCTGATGGGCCTCAGGTTTGGAGAGAATGCTGCAGCCTGCAAACAGCAACACAATGGAGCACAGGATCAGTCGACGCATGTCATCCTCCCGAATTTTTCGGTGCGTGTTCGCCCGGGCCGGGACGCGCGGGCTTGCCATAAAGTACCGAACTGGGTTGGCGCTTGAGTTCCTGCAGAAGCTGATTCAAGCTGTTACTCGCTTGAGACAGTTGCTGCAACAGATTCTGGGCTTGCGGCGCCAGCAAACGCAAATGAGCAGCAGTCTTGCCCACTCCGCCTGCTGCATTACCAATCTTGCCGGCAACCTCGTTGAACGTCTTGATCGTCTGCTGCGCGTTATCGATCAAACCCGGCAATTTCTTGCTGGCCACGCGCGCATTGCCCAAAGTGTCGTTCAACTTACTGATTGCCTGGTCGAGGTCTTTCGAGCGTTGTGCCAAATTCGCCGTCAGCACGGAAATATTGTGCAGGCTGTCGGATATGGATTTGATGTTCTTGTCACTGAGTATGGAGTCGAGCCGTTTGGTCACGGCGGTGACATGTTTAGCCACATCCTGGGCCGCGCTCGATAATGAAGTAATGCCGGACTCCTTGGTCTTGATGACCGGCAACTTGTCATCTCCCGGCGCCTTGAGCAGCGGAGAATTCGGGGACCCGCCGCTCAAGCCGACATAGCCGGCCCCGGTGACTCCACGTGTATCGACTTCCGCTCTCGTATCCTCCTTGATCGGGGCACTTGCCTCGATTGAGAGCACCACCCGCGCCCGCGTGGGATTGCGGGGGTCGAGCGAAACGCTCGCCACCTGCCCCACCGGCACACCATGATAAAGCACGGGGGAATTGGAATTCAGCGATCCGGCACCGGATTCAAGATAAATCACATACTGCTTGGATTGCCCGGTTACGCCACCCGCAGCCAGCCACAGAAGGGACGCCACGAGCACAGCCCCCAGCACGATCACGAATGCACCGATTACCGTGTAACTGACGCGATGCTCCATTAGCTCACCTGTTCTGCGGCCCTGGAGGACATGGACTGACTCTTCTTGAGTTCGAGCTGGAAGAAATAACGCACGCGAGGATCGTCGCTTCCCAGCAGTTCGCGAGGCGACCCATCTGCCAGAATATTTCCTTCATGTAAGAGAATAGCACGGTCGGCCAGCCGCTGGACCGAAGCCAAATCGTGCGTCACCATGACAACCGTAAGCCCCAAGGCGGCATGCAAACGCCCGATCAACTCGTCCAGCGAACGGGCGCTGGCCGGATCAAGGCCGGAACCCGGCTCGTCCAGCATCAGCAATTCGGGATCGAGGGCAAGCGTTCGCGCCAGGGCCGCCCGCTTTCTCATACCACCCGATAGTTCACTCGGCATAAGGCCCGCAACCATCGGGTCGAGCCCTACCAATTGAATCTTGAGCTGGGCGATTTCCTCGATGAGCCTGCGCGGCAGAGAAGTATGTTCGATCAGGGGGAATTCCACGTTACGCCGTACCGTGAAACCGCCAAACAAGGCTCCGAACTGAAACATGTAGCCCATGCGGGCCCGCAGCGACTGCATCTCGCTGGTGCCGCGGCCGGGGCGTCTTCCAAACAATTCCACATAGCCCGACTGGGGGCGGTGCAACAATGCCATGACCCGCATCAACGTGGTTTTACCGCTGCCGCTGCCGCCCAGCAGCGCCACTATTTCGCCGCGGCGCAGGTCCAGGCTGATGTCGTCATGCACCACATGGTGTCCGAACACCGTGCGCACGTTTCTCAGCCGCACAACAGGATAATCCGCGCGAATTTCTTCCATCACAGGTGCAAGTTGCTGTAGGCCACGGAAAAGACCGCATCGATAACGATCACGAAAAAGATACTCTGAACCACGCTTCGCGTGGTTCGCCGTCCCACGCTTTCTGCATTGCTTTCGGCACGAAAACCGTGAAAACAGCCGAGTGTCGCGATGACGACGGCAAAGACCGGGGCCTTGGCAAGCCCCGTAAGGATAGTTGAGACGCCTATGCCGTGCGCCAGATCGATGGCAAAGGCGCGGGGTGCGATATTCCCTACGAGGTGAGCAGTGACGCCGGCACCCACTATGCCCGCGGCATCGGCGAGAACCGTGAGTAAAGGCAAGGCCACGACCAGGCCGAAGATCCGCGGCAAAACCAGCATCTCGGCCGGACTGAGGCCCATGGCCACGATGGCGTCGATTTCTTCTGAGACGCGCATGGCCCCGATTTCGGCGGTAAAGGCCGAGCTGGTGCGCCCTGCAACCACGATCGCGGCAATCAGGGGGGCCAGCTCGCGAAGAATGGTCAGGCCAGCCAATCGCGCAACCAGATTCGTCGCCCCGTAGTTCTGCAGCAGGTAGAGCCCCTGGTAGGCGATAACCACGCCAATCAGGAACGACAACAAGCCGATGATCGGCACCGCGTTGACACCTGTCTGCTCCAGGTGGGTAAAAAACATCGGCAAACGCCAATGTGCCCGCATGGTAACGACTCTGAACCACTGGCTCGCCGTTTCTCCCAGAAAGGAAAGGTAGTCGAGGGCGTTATCCCCCACCTTCAGGGAGGCATGCCCAGCGCGTTGCAGAAAAGTGAAGTGGAGACGGGCGAGTTTGGCGTCGCGCGGATCGGCCTGTTCACCCACCAGGTTGAGCAGGCTGCGACTGCCCGGGGTCAGGTTGATAACGTGAACTTCCCGCCCCTGCTCATGCAGGGCCCTCAGCGCCCGGTCGATAAACCAGGCCCCAGAAGTATCCAACTTGGTCACGCCCGCGAAATCAACGATAATAGTGCCCTCGGGCGGAAGCTTCTTCTGAGCCTCCGCATAGGCCTTTTCGAGGGTTGCCGCAGTCCACATGCCGCCCAGGTGGACAGTATGGCCCTCCAGCCGGATTTTGGGACGTATGGTGCTGGCTTCGTCGCTCACCCAGCCTCCTTTGGCGGGGGTATTCCAAGTTGACAAGCCATTGTAGCCACATTTGCGTCTGAGCCACCAAGGCTTGACGGCAGCGTCTCAAAACGTTTTAATACCCGCCAGCCGTGGCTGACGTTGGACATACAGCGTTGGATCGCGGCTTTATTCTTCGTTCCTGCAATGGCCAGGTAGCTCAGTCGGTAGAGCAGAGGACTGAAAATCCTCGTGTCGGCAGTTCGATTCTGTCCCTGGCCACCACCCCTCTTCCATTACTTGCCATAACGGCGCTCGCGGCGCTGGTAATCGCGTATCGCCCGCAAAAAATCAATACGCCGGAATTCGGGCCAGAGCGCATCACAGAAATAAAATTCGCTGTAAGCCGACTGCCATAGCAGGAAACCGGAGAGCCGTTGTTCACCGCTGGTGCGGATGATGAAATCGGGATCCGGGACTCCTGCCGTATACAGGTGTTCGCTCAACTGGTCTGCGCTCAGTCCTGCGGCCACCTCCTCCAGCGACCGTCCCTGTTCCGCGGCTTCGTTGAGCAAAGCCTTGACCGCGTCGGTGATTTCCTCGCGCCCGCCGTATGCCAGGGCAATGGTAAGCAGCATCCCCTCGTGTTCCGCGGTGGAAAGCTCCAGGGCCTCGCTGGCCTCCAGCACGTGGCGCGGAAGGCGGTGGCGCTGGCCGATTACCTTGACTCGCACCTGCTCGGTATCGAGCCGTATATCGTTCAGGAGCGTTGCGCTTTCATGCACGAACAAGTCCAGAAGATACTGGACCTCCTCGGGCGCACGGGAAAAATTCTCGGTACTGAACACGAACAGGGTGACATGTCGCACCTTGTATTCCAGGCACCACTCAAGAAACGTCCGAAGCTTGCGTGCGCCGTATTGATGCCCGCGGCGCACATCGCCCAGGCCGATACCACGGGCAAAACGGCGGTTGCCGTCCAGAATAAGGCCGATATGCGTCGGCATGGCCTCAGGATCCAGGCGGCGCTCCAGGCGCCGTTCATACAACCAATACAAGGGGTGGGCTACCGCCCTGAGGATCCGCCGCCCGGCGAGGCCAGCCAAGGATAATACCGCCCTGCCGCTTGGACGCTTGTTAACAGCAATGGGCGATTGGGCGCTGTCCGCGCCAGCTTGACTGTCATCCATCAGCACATTGTGCCTCAGACCGTCCCCGGACGCCACAGCCATTGCCACTTGTCTCGCATTTCCCGGGAGTGCTGGCGCAACACCCTGGTGGCGGCCTTTCATTCAGGGCATCGGTGCCTACGTTGTACGGAGTCGCTTTACCCCCGGATACCACACCGGTTGCGCCAGTTCCTGCTGCGTTTATGGAACAGCATACCGTTCACTCTGGCGGAACCAGATGAAGGCGCGTATGGCCGCCTTTATTCTGCAGGGTGGCGATTTCATCCGGCGATATGGGACGCGAATAGAAGTAGCCTTGCGCCTCCGGGCATCCGGCTCGCACCATGAAAGCATGCTGGGCTTCATTCTCCACGCCCTCTGCTTTATTACCCCTGTATCGTATAAAGTTTGCGGCATGAGGGGGAAGATAATCTTCAAAAATAATTCATAAATGTCTTAATATGATTTTCGCCAGAATCGCAACAAAAAAGCTTCCCCGAAAGAGCAAGCGGTATGGCGTCTGGACGGGTCAGGCCCCAAAACGCATTAGACGAGGAGAACATGGCGCAATTCGAGAACCTGGTCTTCGAGGGTGGCGGCATCAAGGGCATTGCCTATGCGGGCGCCATCAGCGTTCTGGAAGAAAAGGGCATCATGCCGGGCATAAACCGCGTGGCGGGAACCTCGGCCGGCGCCATCACGGCCACCTTTCTGGCACTCGGGGCGAGCGGCGCACAGATCGAGCAGATTCTGCATGACACGCAATTCACTACGTTCGAGGATGCCAGCCTGGGACTGGTGCGCAACACATGGCGACTGCTGCACCGCTACGGATGGTACAAGGGCGATGCATTCTCCGCCTGGGCGAAGAAGCAGATCGCCATGCTGGGCGGCGATGGAGACATTACTTTTGCCGAACTTGCCTCACGCGCAACAGAGCAGCCCGGGAAATACCGGGATCTATACATGATCGGCACCGACCTGAGCGCTCAGCACCCCACCGTGTACAGTCCGGAACACACGCCCGGCATGCCAATCCGGCAGGCGCTGCGGATATCGATGAGTCTGCCGCTAGTGTTTGCATCCATTACCGAAGACCATGATGTCAGGGTGGACGGCGGGTTGAGCTGGAACTATCCCATCGACCTGTTCGATCATCCGCGCTTCCTGGGAAACATCGACGGAAAAACCGACGGCGACAACTACAATCGTGCGACACTCGGCTTTCGGGTCGACAGTCGCACTGAAATCCAGGCGGAACGCTCGTCGTTCAACCTGCCACGGGCCGAGGTGAACAACCTGGTGGATTACCTGAAGGCACTTGTGGGGTTCGCCATCGACATGGCCAACCACGCGCATCTGAGAAAGGCGGATTGGCACCGCACCGTGTTCATCGACTCGCTGGGCGTAAGCACCACCGATTTCGGCATCAGCGAAAAACGGCAACTGGCACTGATCGAGAGCGGCAGCGAATGCACGGAGCAGTATTTCCAGTGGTTCGATAATGCATCCGGGGACGCGACTCCACTCAACCGAAACTGAAACCGCCATCCACGGGAATCGTCACCCCGGTGAGATATTCCTCGCCCACCAGGAAAAGCACGGCACGTGCCAGAGCGGAAGGCGAACCCAAACGCCCCAGCGGTATGCGGGCCAGCACCTGGTCCTTGACGGACTGCGGCGGTTCAGGTTCGGGCCACAATAACGCCCCGGGCGCTACCGCATTGACGCGCACATCCGGGGCCAACTCGCTCGCCAGCGCCTGGGTCAGGGCGGCGAGCCCCGCTTTCGCGGCCACATAGGCTGCGTATTTCACCCGCGGGCGCACGAGATACGCATCGGTGACGTTGATGACCACGCCCCCGTTCCGGGCAAGCAAAGGGGCCAGGCCCTGGGTCAGAAACACCGGCGTGGTCAGGTTCACCGCCAACGTCCGCTGCCAGTCGGCGGGCGTCAAATCGCCCAGCGGCGTCGGATGGAAAAGTGCGGCATTATTGACCAGAACATCCAGACGACCGTAACGATCCTGCACGAAATCCTTCAAAAGGCGCGGCGCTTCGGCGCCGGACAAGTCCGCCGAGACCGCCTCAGCCCGACCCTCGCCACTTGCATTGAGCTCGGCCACCAGGGCTTCGGCGTCGGCGCCGGAGCGTCCATAGTGCACGATGACCTGCATGCCCTTTGCATGCAACTGCCGGACCATCTCTGCCCCGAGGCGGCGTGCGCCGCCGGTCACCAGCGCCACCCGTCCCGTAAAATTGTCCTCGTTCATCGCCTCAGCATCGGAAAACACCAGGCCCAGTATGCCCGAACGCAACCCAGACCTGCCGGCACCGGACGCCGACGGACGCGCCCACAGCGAACGGCTTCGCGACCATATACGCGCACTCATCGAGAATGCCGGCGGAGCCATTCCCTTCGTCGAATATATGCAACAGGCGCTGTATGCGCCCGGCCTCGGCTACTACCGCGCCGGCAATGAAAAATTCGGCGCGGCGGGAGACTTCGTCACCGCACCCGAAGTCTCGCCACTGTTCAGCCACGTGCTTGGCAACCAGATCGCCGAAACGCTTACCGCCGCCGCCGGCGATACCGTGCTGGAATTGGGTGCGGGCAGCGGGCGGCTGGCGCTGAATCTGCTGCGCCGCCTCCGGGAGCTGGACAGCCTGCCCAAGCGTTACCTGGTGCTGGAACTGAGCGGCGAGCTCGCGGCCCGCCAACGCGCCCTACTGACCACGGAACCCGAATTAGCCGCCCGCGTGGAATGGATCGAACGCTTGCCCGAAAGCCCCATAAATGGAGTGGTGCTCGCGAACGAGGTCGCTGACGCCCTCCCGGTAGAGTGCTTTGTGCTTGCCGACAGCGACGTGGTGCGCCGCGGCGTCACATGGCGGGAGAACGGTTTTGCCTGGAGCGACCTGCCGGCGGAGGCTCCGATGCAAGCATTGGTGAAGGATCTGGCGACGCGTTACCAGTGGACGCCGCCTTATTTCTCGGAATACTGCCCCTCGCTCGGCGGCTGGATCGAGACGCTCGCCGGCCTTCTGGGACGGGGCTTGCTCCTGATGTTCGATTACGGCCTGCCGGAGCACGAGTACTACCACCCGGACCGCGCCATGGGCACCCTGATGTGCCACTACCGGCACCGCGCGCATGACAACCCGTTCCTGTGGCCGGGGCTGACCGACATCACCGCCTGGGTGGACTTTACGGCACTGGCCGCCGCCGGCCGCTCCGCCGGCCTGGAAATCGCCGGCTACACCACCCAGGCCCATTTCCTGCTCGGAGGCGGCATCGGGGACGCCCTCGAACAGGCACGCGACGAGCGCGAGCAACTGCGCATCGCCGGGGAAATCAAGCGGCTCACGCTACCCTCGGAAATGGGAGAAGCCTTCAAGGCCATCGCCCTGGCGCGGGACTGCCCGCCGCCCTCCGGCTTCGCGTTCAGGAACATGGCGGGCCGTCTGGCGCCCTGAGGCCCGGACAGCAAAGTCAGTTCGGATTGGAGGTCGGTTCCGCGCCTTCGCGGTAAGCGGTCTTGTGGTTGTTGCGGCGCCCAAGGAGCACCCTCGGTAATTGCGCCCCCTGCACCACGTCCGACAAGGTCAACACGCCACGGATCTCGTCCGCGCTTTGCATCTCGCCCGTATCGGTGACCAACGC
>Ga0102962_1000787_pt1 | contig 13521 bp, 11 predicted proteins | sample SalPonF2_C_D2_MG_FD_84519 | JGI IMG/M metagenome (GOLD analysis project Ga0102962, IMG submission 84519) | Salt pond soil microbial communities from South San Francisco under conditions of wetland restoration - Salt Pond MetaG SF2_C_D2_MG ...
ATCCCTCTTGCCATCCTGGTGGTGCTGTTCGTGCTGACGTTGCAGACCATGGCCGCGGTGTCGCCGTCCGCTCACCCCAAGGCGGACCCCGTGAACGTGGACGTCATCGCACACCAGTGGTGGTGGGAGTTCCACTACCCCGGGTCGAAGGTCGTCACCGCCAACGAGCTCCACATCCCGGTCGGCAAGAGCATCCACATCCAGCTCACCTCGGCCGACGTCATCCACGACTTCTGGGTGCCCGAGCTCGGCCGCAAGATGGACGCCGTCCCCGGCCACCCCAACAGCATGGTGATCCAGGCCGACCGGCCCGGCGTCTACCTGGGCGCCTGCGCCGAGTACTGCGGCGCCGGCCACGCCTGGATGCGCATCCGCGTCGTCGCCCAGACCGAGGCCGACTACCAGGACTGGCTGGCGTCGCAGGCCCAGCCTCACCCCGAACCCAAGAGCGCCCTACAGGCCAACGGCAAGGCCCTGTTCGTGGGGCTCACCTGCTCCAGCTGCCACACGGTGACGGGCTCGGGCGCCCCCGCCAGCAAGGACGTGGGGCCCGACCTGACCCACCTCGCCGACCGGCAGACGCTCGCCGCGGGCGTGGTGCCCAACACGCCGGATGAGCTGCGGAAGTGGCTGGCCGACCCCAACAGCATCAAGCCCGGCTCGAACATGCCGAACCTTCACCTCTCATCACAGCAGCTCGACGCGCTGGTCGCCTACCTGGAGGCGCAACCTTGAGACAGGAGTCGATCGCCCCTCACGCCCTCCCCTTCCCCCCTCTGAACAAGGGGTGGGGCTGGTTGGCCTGGTTCTCCACGACGGACCACAAGAAGATCGGCATCCTCTACATGGTGACGTCGCTCTTCTTCTTCGGCGTAGGCGGCATCGAGGCGCTCCTCATCCGCATCCAGCTGGCGGCGCCCAATGCGAAGGTCCTGACGCCGCAGGAGTACGACGCCATCTTCACCATGCACGGCACCACCATGATCTTCCTGGTGGTGATGCCGCTATTCATCGGCATCGCCAACTACCTGGTGCCGTTGATGATCGGCGCACGCGACGTGGCCTTCCCGCGCCTCAACGCCCTCGGCTTCTGGGTGTTCCTGCTGGGCGGCATCGTCATCTATCTGGCGCTGTTCACGGGCAGCCTGGCCGATGCCGGCTGGTTCAGCTACGCCCCGCTGAGCGAGGCGGCCTACTCATCGCGCCCCGGCGTGGACTACTGGATCGTCGGTCTCATCGAGACCGGGGTCGGCACCATCGGCGCTGCCGTCAACCTGCTGGCGACCATCGTGCGCTACCGCGCACCCGGCATGACCTGGCGGCGCATGCCCCTGTTCGTGTGGATGATGATGATCACCAGCCTCATCATCCTCTACGCCCTGACCCCGCTCAACGCCGGCCTCATCATGCTGCTCGGCGACCGGATCCTGCACCTGCATTTCTTCCGCGCCAACGTCAGCGGCGGCTCGGCCATCTTGTGGCAACACATCTTCTGGTTCTTCGGGCACCCCGAGGTCTACATCATGGCGCTGCCGGCCTTCGGCATGATGTCCGAGGTGGTGCCGGTGTTCTCGCGCAAGCCCATCTTCGGCTACACCTTCGTCGCCGGCTCGGGGATCGCCATCGGCCTGCTGAGCTTCGCGGTGTGGGTGCACCACATGTTCGCCGTCGGGCTCAGCACCCCCATGAACGCGGCCTTCAGCGCGGCCAGCATGCTCATCGCCGTCCCCACCGGCGTGAAGATCTTCAACTGGAGCACCACCATGTTCCGCGGCCGCTTGCGGATGGACACGCCGCTGCTGTTCGCGGCGGCCTTCATCATCCAGTTCGTGATCGGCGGCATCACCGGCGTCATGTTCGCCGCCGTCCCGATCGACTGGCAGCTCACCGACAGCTACTTCGTGGTGGCCCACTTCCACTACGTTCTCTTCGGCGGCTCGATGTTCGCCCTGTGGGCGGGCGTCTACTACTGGTACCCGAAGATCACCGGTCGCCTGATGGACGAGCGGCTCGGACGCTGGCACTTCTGGCTGGCCGTGATCGGCTTCAACATGACCTTCTTCGTGCAGCACATCCTGGGGCTCATCGGCATGCCGCGGCGCGTGTACACCTACCCGAACCTGCCCGGCTACGGCACCATGAACATGATCTCCACCATCGGCGCCTTCATCCTGGCCATAGCCGTGCTGCTGTTCCTGTGGAACCTCGTGGTCAGCTTCCGCCGCGGCAAGGTGGCGGGAGACAACCCCTGGGACGCCTGGACGCTGGAGTGGGCGACCACGTCGCCGCCCCCCGAGCACAACTTCGAGAAGCTCCCGCCCGTCCATAGCGCGCGTCCCCTGTTCGACCTGGCGCACCCCGAAATGGCCGACAATCCCAAGTACCGCACGGAGGCCAAGGCATGACGACGGCCAACTCGACCGCCAAGACGGGCACGACCATGAACCGCCACAAGATCGGCATGCTGTTCTTCATCAGCTCGGAGATCTTCTTCTTCCTGACGCTGCTCTCCAGCTACGCCTACCTCAGCGGCGCGTTCGGCAACCTGCCCCGTGAGAGCCTGGCGGTCCCCCGGACGTTCCTGTTCAGCCTCTTCCTGTTCTCCAGCAGCCTCACCATCTGGTTCGCCGAGCGCGCCTTCCACCGCGGCAGGCACGCGGCCTTCCGCGGATGGATGCTCGCGACCATCGCGCTGGGCCTGGTGTTCCTTACCGGCCAGGCGATCGAGTATACGGAGCTGATCCGCACCGGCATCACGCTCAACTACGACGTCTTCAGCTCCGCGTTCTTCACGCTGACGGGCTTCCACGGCTTGCACGTGATCACCGGCCTCATCATGCTCGGGTCGCTCACGGGCCTGAGCTTCGCCGGCAAGCTCGGCCCCGAGAACGAGTCCGCCGTCGCCACCATCTCCTACTACTGGCACTTCGTCGACGCCGTCTGGGTCGCGGTGTTCACCGTTGCCTACCTCATCTTCATCTGATCATGACGACTGCCCACCTGTTCGCCATCGCCTGGAGCCCGGACCCGTCCGTGGTCGGCGGCAGCGTAGCGCTGGGGGTGGCCTACCTGGCGTGGCTGAGGCGCCGCCTGAGCGCACGGGCGATCGTGTTCCTGGCCGGCGTCGCGTTGATGCTGTTCACGCTGGTGGGCCCCCTGGACCGCATCGGCGAGCTGTACCTCTTCAGCGTGCACATGATCCAGCACCTCCTGCTGATCCTGGTGGTCCCCCCGCTGCTGCTCTGGGGGCTGCCCCCCGACGCCACCCGGCGCCTCCTGCGGGTGGGCGTCGTGCACCGCATCGAGCGGGTCCTGGGCAGGCCGACAGTCGCGCTGCCTCTGGCCATCGTCACACTCTGGGGCTGGCACCTGCCCGCGCTGTACGACCTGGCGCTGCGCAACGAGAGCGTGCACGCCCTCGAACACCTGCTCTTCCTGGCGACCGCCACGATGTTCTGGTGGCCGGTGCTGAGGCCGGAGAAGGAGCGCCGCCTGAGCCCACCGGCGGCGATGGCCTACCTCTTCGCCGGCATGGCGTCCGACGCCGGCCTGGGCGTGGCGCTGACCTTCTCGCCAACCCCGCTGTACGCCTTCTACGCCCATCCGCCGGACCCTTACGGCGCGCTCCCGATGATCCGGGAGGTCTGGCGCGTGAGCCCGCTGAGCGATCAGCAGATGGGTGGACTGGCGATGTGGATCCCGGGCGGGATCTTCTACATCGTGGCGATCCTGGCCGAGTTCGGGCTGTGGTTCCGCGAACCGGAAGCCGACGAGGGTCCTACGCTGGGGCCCGGCCCGCAGCCGGACGCCCGGCACGAGCAACCGTCCGTGGGGAGCGTCATGGCTCGGGACCCCGCGGCGCCGGAACGTGTGCTGTCGGCGAAGGTCCCGGAGGCCCCCGCCCGACGAAAGACCTGGCATGACCCTGCTGCCTTCGGCGGCATCCTGGAAGGAGCACGATGAACGACAACGACGGCATCGAGTGGCAGGAGCCTCGGGATATGCTCATCCCGCGCCCCACGGCATGGCCCCTGGGCGTGGCCTTCGGCATCACCTTCCTGCTGCTGGGGCTGATCACGCACTGGATCGTGGCGCTGGCGGGCATCCTCGTCTTCGTTACCTCGATCGTGGGTTGGATGGGAGAGATGATTCGTGACGGACAAGCCGACGAGTCCCACGGCTGAGGGCGGATCCCCGCAGCACGGCCCCGAGGGCGACCCGGGCCGGCGGAAGTTCCTGGCGCGTGTGAGCGTGGCGCTGGGGGCATTCGCGGGGCTCCTGGTGGGGCTCCCGGTGCTGGGCGCGGTGCTCAAGCCCATGGTCGCGCGGGAGCCGCGCGTGTGGCGCAACGTAGGTGCGGTCGACGACTTCAAGGTGGGCACGACGGTCGCCGTCAGCTACGAGAACGGCGCGACCAAGCCCTGGGCGGGCGTGACCGGCAAGACGGCCGCCTACCTGCGGCGCGACGGCGCGTCCGAATTCACCTGCTTCACGGTGAACTGCTCGCACCTCGGCTGCCCCGTGCGCTGGGAGCAGAGCGCCGACCTGTTCATGTGCCCATGCCACGGCGGCGTCTACTACTCCAACGGCGACGTGGCTGCCGGCCCGCCGCCGCGACCGCTGGCCCGCTACCCCGTGCGCGTGCGCGGCGGCAACGTCGAGATCCAGACCACCCCCCTGCCGATCGACGGCCGGGTCCCGGGACCGAGCTGAGGTGGTGGGCATGTTCCGTCGCGTCGGCAACTGGATCGAAGAACGCACCGGTATCGGTGAGCTCATCAGCCCCGTGATGTCGCACCTCGTGCCGCGCGGCTCGAGCTGGATGTACGTCTTCGGCAGCGCCACGCTGTTCGCGTTCATCCTGCAGATCGTCACCGGCATCGCGCTGAGCTTCGTGTACGTCCCCTCGTCGACCCAGGCGTACGAGAGCCTGAAGTTCATCACGGAGAACTCGGCGCTCGATCACTTCTTGCGCTCGGTGCACTACTTCGGCGCCTCCGCCATGATCCTGATGGTGGGGCTGCACATGTTGCGCACGTTCCTGTTCGCCTCGTACAAGTATCCGCGCGAGGCGAGCTGGATGAGCGGCACGGTGCTGCTGTTCCTCACGCTCGCCATGGGCTTCACGGGGCAGATCCTGCGCTGGGACCAGACCGCCATCTGGTCGGTGGTGGTGGGCGCGCAGCAGGCCGGCTACGTCCCGCTCATCGGCCCGGCGCTGGCGCGCTTCATGCTGGCGGGCGAGAGCCTCGGCGGCCAGACGCTCAGCCAGTTCTTCGCGCTGCACGTGTTCGTCTTCCCGGTACTGATCGGCGCGTTGCTCGGGCCACACCTGTGGATGGTCATCCGCAACGGGATCTCCGAGCCCCCCAAGCGGGGCAAGCCGGTCGACCCCAGGACCTACAACAAGGAGTACCACGAGCTGCTCGAGAAGGACGGCGTCCCCTTCTGGCCCGATGCCGCCTGGCGCGACGTGGCCTTCGCGGTCGCGATGATCGTTGCCATCGTCGGCCTGGCGATCGTGATGGGGCCGCCCCACCTGGTCGACGCGCCGAACCCCACCAACCTCGTGACCACGCCCAAGCCCGATTGGTACTTGCTGTGGTACTTCGGCGTGCTGGCGCTCATACCGCACGCCTGGACCCCGTACATCATCATCGGCGGCCCCGGCGTCGTGTTCCTGACCCTGTTCCTGATGCCGCTGTTCGCGCGCGCCGGCGAACGCCACCCGTTTCGGCGACCCTGGGCGCTGGGCACGGTCGCGGTGGTGGTGGTCACGATCGCCGCCTTCTGGTCGCTGGCGACCTGGGAGCCCTGGTCCCCGCGCTACGAGGCGCCACCGTTGTCGGCCGAGGTGGTGGGGAACGTCAGTGCGGAGGCGCAGCACGGCGCACAGCTCTTCCACGACAAGGGCTGCATCGAATGCCACCGCATCGGCAACGATGGCGGCTTCCGCGGGCCCGACCTGACGAACGTCGGCAACCGACTCGACGACAAGGAGCTCACCTGGCGCATCGCCAACGGCGGGTACAACATGCCGTCGTTCGCCAAGATCCTGTCGGCCAAGGAGCTCAACGACCTGGTTGCGTTCCTGGAGACGCGCAAGCCCACCCTGAGCGCCGAGTCGAAGTAGCGTTCGCACGACCCAGCGCGAAGCGGGCGGCGGCCTCTAGGGGCCGCCGCCCGCTTGTTGACGTGCGGTCGCCGCCGCTGCGGGCGCCGCGGGCCTAGAGGTCGAGCTCCGCCCGGTGCGCGTTGTCCTCGATGAACTCGCGCCGCGGCGGGACCTCGGTGCCCATGAGCATCTCGAACGTCTCGCTGGCCTCGAGCACGTCCTGGATGGTGACCTTGCGCAGCACCCGGGTCTCGGGGTTCATGGTGGTCTCCCACAGCTGCTCCGGGTTCATCTCCCCCAGCCCCTTGAACCGCTGGATCTCCATCTTCTTGCCCGCGTTCTCCTTCAGCAAGCGCTGCAGCGCGGCCTCGTCGAAGACGTAGGTGAGGTCCTTCTGGCGGCCGAAGCGCACCCCGAACAGGGGCGGCTGCGCGATGTAGAGGTAGCCCGAGTCGATGATGGGGCGCATGTAGCGGTAGAAGAAGGTCAGCAGCAGCGTGCGGATATGGCTGCCGTCGACGTCGGCGTCGGTCATGATGATGATCCGGTGGTAGCGCACGTCCTCGATGTTGAAGTGCGCGTCGTCACCGGTTCCGTCGAGGCCGGCGCCGATCGCGGCGATCATGGCCCGGATCTCGGCGTTCTTGAGGATCCTGCCGATGTTCGCCTTCTCGACGTTGAGGATCTTGCCTCGGAGCGGCAGGATCGCCTGGAAGCGGCGCTCCCGGCCCTGCTTGGCGCTGCCGCCCGCCGAATCGCCCTCGACGATGTAGATCTCGCTCATCGACGGGTCCTGGGACTGGCAGTCGGCCAGCTTGCCCGGTAGATCGTCGTTCTCGAGGGGGTTCGCGCGCCGCACCAGGTCGCGCGCCTTGCGCGCCGCCTCCCGCGCCCGCGCGGCGTTGGCCGCCTTCTCGATGATGGAGCGCCCGACCTTCGGGTTCTCCTCCAGCACCTCGGCGAACTTCTCGTACACCACCGACTGCACGGCGGTCTGGGCCTCGGGGTTGAGAAGCTTGACCTTCGCCTGCGACTCGAACTGCGGGTCCGGCAGCTTGACCGAAATGACGCACGAGATCCCCTCCAGGAAGTCGTCGCCGGTGGGAGCCGGGTCGCCCTTCTTGAGGAGGTTCTTGCTGCGCGCGTAGTTGTTGAGCACGCGCGTGTAGGCGGTCTTGAACCCGGTGAGGTGCGTGCCGCCGTCGCGGTTGGTGATCATGTTGGCGTAGGTGAGGACGTTCTGACCGTAACCGCCGGTGTGGATCAGGCCGACCTCGACCTCGATCTCGTGGCTGGCGCCGTCCGTCTCCACGCGCGTCGAGGCATGGATGAACACCGGCGCGTCGTACAGCATCTTGCTGTCCTTCGCGAGGTAGGCGGCGAACGCGCCCAGTCCGCCACGCTCCTCGAACACCTCGTGGCGGGTCTCGTCCCCGCGCTCGTCGCGCAGCTCGATCTTCACGCCTCCCGTGAGGAAGGCGAGCTCGCGCAGTCGGCGCTTGATGCGCTGGAAGTCGAAGGAGCGGACCTCCTTGAACACGAGGGGATCGGGCTGGAAGGTCACGGTCGACCCGCTGACGCCCTTGGGGGCGTCGCCCACCTGGTGGACGGGCTCGGTCACGTCGCCCCGGTCGAAGCGGATGCGGTGCAGCTTGCCGTCCACCGCCACCTCGGCGACCAGGAAGGTCGACAGCGCGTTGACCACCGAGCTGCCCACCCCGTGGAGGCCGCCCGACACCTTGTACGACGAGTTGTCGAACTTGCCGCCGGCGTGCAGCTCGGTGAAGATCACCTCGATGGCCGGGCGGCCCTCCTTCTTCATGACCTCGACGGGGATACCGCGCCCGTTGTCGCGCACCGTCGCCGAGCCGTCGGCGTTCAGCGTGACCGACACCGTGTCGGCGTAGCCCGCCAGCGCTTCGTCGATGGCGTTGTCGATGATCTCGGTGAGGAGCTGGTGGTAGCCGTCGATGCCGGTTCCACCCTGGACGTACATGGCCGGGCGCTTGCGCACGCCCTCCAGACCCTTCAACACCTTGATGCTCTCGGCACTGTAAGTACTCAAGTCATCCCTCCGATGCACACACGCGATGTGCGTGGGGAAAAGCAGCGCACCCCAAACACGTCATTATACCCCCCGGCGGGCCCCCCGGTCAAAACACTTTTGCCGTCAGGGACGCAACTCCATGCCATGCGTGTCGGTCGGGGCGCCGCCGGGGTCGGGGCGCGACGTTCACGTTCGCCTAACGCGCCGCCGGTAGCCTCGGCAACGGACGAACGACGGTCGCAACGCGTTCGCGACGAGAGGAGACGCATGAACCGACGTAGCCTGCTGTGGGGGCTGGTCGCCGTCGTGGCCTTCACCATCCTGATCCAGTTCGTGCCCTTCCCGGGCCTCGGAAGCAACCCGCCGGTGGTGGCCGAGCCGGCCTGGAACAGCACCACCACGCGGGCCCTGGCCGTACGCGCCTGCTACGACTGCCACAGCAATCGGACCCGCTGGCCCTGGTACAGCCGGGTCGCCCCCGTTTCCTGGCTCGTCGCCCACCACGTGTCCGAGGGGCGGGCGGCTCTCGACTTCTCCAACCCCTCGGCCTCCCGCGTGAGCGCCGCGCGCGCCGCGCGCGCGGTCACCGACCACGCCATGCCGCCGCTGTACTACACCTGGCTTCACCCCGACGCCGCGCTCAGCCCAGCTGAGCGGCAGACGCTGGCGGCGGGGCTCCGCACCAGCCTGGAAGGCGCCGCCCGGCGGTAGCCCGCGGCGACCTGGGCCCGGCAGGGCCGTTTGCCCACTGCGCGCGCGTCCACCGTCCGCTACGCTGATGGCGACGTGAACGAACGCATCCTGATCGTCGAGGACGAGCCGCGCATCGCGGACGTGCTCGAACGTTATCTGAGGGCGGCGGGGTACCTGACCGAGCGCGCGTCGAGCGGCCGGCGCGCGCTCGAGTTGTGGCGCGCAGCCAACCCCGACGCCATCCTGCTCGACCTGATGATCCCCGACATGGACGGCCTGGAGGTGGCGCGCAAGGTGCGCGCTGCCTCCGACGTGCCGATCCTGATGGTGACCGCCCGGGCGGACGAGGTCGACCGGTTGGTCGGGCTCGAGCTCGGCGCCGACGACTACATCGCCAAGCCCTTCAGCCCGCGCGAGGTGGTGGCTCGGCTGCGCGCCGTGCTGCGCCGCAGCCAGGGCACGCTCCGGCACGCCCGCCGTTTCTCGCTCGGGCCGCTGGAGATCGACCTCGACGCTTTCGAGGCCCGCTGCGACGGGATCCCCCTGGCGCTCAGCCCCACCCAGCTCCGGGTGCTGGGCGCGCTGGCCGAGCAGCCGAACCGGGCCTTCAAGCGCAGCGAGCTGCTCGAGGTCCTGCAGGACCCCGCCGCCGACACCCGCACGGTGGACGCCCACGTCAAGAACCTCCGGCAGCGCCTGGGCGCCTGCGCCGATCGCCTCGAGACGGTGCGCGGCGTCGGCTACCGCCTCCGAGGCTGACGCGTGCGGCTTCGCGGCCAGCTCATGATCGCCGTGACGCTGGTGGCGCTGGCGGCGGTCACCGTCACCGCGCTGTTGAGCGTCCAGGCGGCGACGCAGCGTGTCGGCCGGCTGCTCGACGCTCCCGGCACGACCCAGGACGCCGGCCGCGCACCGGCTGCGCGGGGCCCGGGTCCGGGGATGGCTGCCGGCGCGGGCCCCGCCTTCGCCGACGCACGCCGGGCGACGCTGCGACGCGACCTGTGGCGCGCCAACCTGCAGTCCGCCGGGATCGCGCTGCTGGTGGCCGCGGCGGTCGGCATGGCGCTGGCGGCCCGGCTCGCCCGGCCGCTGCGCGCCCTCACGCTCACCGCCAATCGCTACGCCGCCGGCGAACGCGCCGTTCGCGCCAACGAGGCGGGTCGCGACGAGGTGTCGGAGGTCGCGCACGCGTTCAACCGCATGGCGGACAACCTGCGCCGCGAGGAGGAGCAGCAGCAGCGCCTCATCGCCGACATCGCGCATGAGCTCCGGACGCCGCTGACGGTCCTGAAGGGGGAGCTCGAGGCCCTCGAGGACGGTCTTCTCGAGGCCGAGCCCGCCACCTACCGCCGCCTGGGCGAGGAGGTCACGCTGCTCGAGCGCCTGGTGCAGGACCTGCGCCTGCTCACCCAGGCGGAGAGCGGTGAGCTGCCGCTCCGCCTTCGGCGCGTCGACCTCACCGCCCTGGTGCGCGAGGCGAGCGCCTCGTTCGCTTCACACGCCCGGCGCCGCGACGTCACCGTCGTTCCCGACCTCGTGCCCGTCGTCCTGGAGGGTGACCCCGATCGCCTCCGGCAGGTCCTCGCGAACCTGCTGGAGAACGCCGTACGTCACGCGCCGCAGGGAAGTCGCGTGGACGTGGGCCTGCAGCGCGACGGCGGGTGCGCCGTACTCACCGTGAGGGACCGCGGCGAAGGCATCCCGGAGGAGGAACGCGAGCGGGTATTCCAGCGCTTCTACCGGGTCGACCGCGCGCGCAGCCGCGCCACCGGGGGCTCGGGGCTGGGTCTCGCTATCGTGAGAACGCTGGCGGAGCTGCACGGCGGCTCGGTGGCGGCCGCTTCGCACCCTGGAGGGGGCGCCGTTCTCACCGTGCGGCTACCGCTCGACGACGAGGGCGGCGTCGCTCAGTCCCGGACCTGACCCTCGCCGTCGACCAGGTACTTGTAGGTCACGATCTCCGCCAGCCCCATGGGCCCGCGGGCATGAAGCTTCTGGGTGCTGATCCCGATCTCGGCGCCGAACCCGAGAGCGAAGCCATCGGTGAACCGCGTGGACGCGTTGACGTAGACCGCCGCCGCGTCCACCTCGTTGCGGAAGCGCTCGGCGACGCCCAGGTCGTTCGCCACGATGGCCTCGCTGTGCTGCGTGCCGTAGCGGGCGATGTGCTCCAGCGCCTCGTCGAGGCCGTCGACGACGCGGACCGCCAGTTTGAGGTCGAGGAACTCGGTGGCCCAGTCCTCCTCGGTGGCGTCCCCCAACCCGTCCAAGAGCGCGCGGGTGCGGGCGCAGCCGACGAGCGTCACGCCGGCCGCGGCCAGGCGCGCCAACGCCGCAGGGAGGAAGCGCTCGGCTACGGCGGCGTCCACGAGCAGGGTCTCGGCGGCGTTGCACACCCCCGGCCGCTGCACCTTGGCGTTGAAGACGATGGCGTCGGCAGCGGCCAGGTCGGCGGTGGCGTGAACGTAGACGTGGCAGTTCCCGACGCCGGTCTCGATGACGGGCACGCGGGCGTTGTCGACGACGTGTCGGATGAGACCGGCGCCGCCCCGCGGGATCACCAGGTCGACGCGGCCGCGCGCCTCCAGCAGCTCTGTCACGAGCGCCCGGTCGGGCGAGTCGACCAGCTGCAGCGCGTCTTCGGGCAGGCCGGCTTCGGCGACGGCGGCGCGCATCACCGCGCTCAGCGCGCGGTTGCTGTGCAGCGCGTTGGACGAGCCCCTCAAGACGGCGGCGCTGCCGGCCTTGATGGCCAGCACGGCGGCGTCGACGGTGACGTTGGGGCGGGACTCGTAGATCATGCCGATCACGCCGAACGGCACGCTCACCTTGCGCACCCGCAGCCCGTTGGGCAACCGCCAGCCGTCGAGCACGCGGCCGAGCGGGTCGGGCAGCTCGGCGACCTGGCGACAGCCGTGCGCCATGGCGGCGAGTCGCGTCTCGTCGAGCGCGAGGCGGTCGATCCGCGAGGCGGCGGTGCCGCGCTGGCGCTCCGCCGCCACATCGCGGGCGTTGGCCTCCAGGATGGGCCCGCCGTGCTCCTCGAGCGCCCGCGCGACGGCCTCGAGCGCGGCGTTGCGGTCGGCCGCGGCCAGCGACCGGCTGGCGCGACGCGCGCGCGTCAGGAGCGTGTCGAGCGAGATGTCCATGGTGCCGGGCATACGGGAGTATATCCGCGGTGGGGTTCTTGATTCGTGGAGGGGTGGAACTTCTTGGACTTCTACTGTCAGGAACGGCACTTCTGAGCGGGCCCACCGGCCAGGTGGCGGGGCCGGCCCAGCACAGTCGCCATCGTAGGCTCAGGGCGCGCCTTGGACGCCTCTCCGATGCTCTGGCTACCGACGTGAGCCCCGGCCTGACAGCCGATCCAACGGTGAAGGCCAGTTCCGGGCCGACGGCCTAGCACGCGCCTAGGTCAAGCGAGATGCGAACACGCGACGAGCATCCCGCCATTCGCCGTGGCACCAAACGTCGCTCACCAGCGGTAGTGCCAATCGATTAGTTTTTGCGTTCTACAAGACGTTCCTGCGATGACTTGTCTGCCCACCACCCTAGGTCGTCAACGACGAGGCATGGATAAGAGTGACAGCCGCTCCCTTAGCCAACAAGCAGCGTTCCCTTCGCTCAACGGCCGCCGCATGGACGACCCCCGCTTCAGAGGACGGGATCGGTGAGACCGGGATCCGGCACCAAACGCAACGGCATCCTCAGAACATGGACATCTCCAGTCAAGATCAAGCGACCACCACCGAAAGTCGAGCGAACCTTGCCAACCGTCTTTGCATCCTGGATGGAACGGCGCACGCCCGCGGCTAGAACACGACCCGTCGCATTCGCGCCGTGCCCACTAGCCGAGCCTGTCACCGAGAAAGGCCTCGAGTCTCCGATAGAAGTCCGCGAACGTCTCCGGTTTGGACCAGCCGTGTCCCTCGTCCTCGTACACGGTGTAGTGGTAGTCGAGGCCGTGCCTCTCGAGTTCAGCGGCGAGAGCGTCGGCGTCAATCCTGGCCACGACCGGGTCCTGCCCGCCCTGGAAGACGTATAGCGGGTCCCGGATGGCGGACGCCAACGTCACGGGCGAGCGAGCACGATAGATGGCCCGCGCCTCTGGAAGCGGTCCGACGAGGCTGTCGAGATAGCGACGCTCGAGCTTGTGCGTCCGGCGAGCAAGCCCCATTAGGTCGGTGACGCCGAACAGCGACACGCCGGCAGCGAACGTACCGGGCCGCGTGGCAAGCGCCATCAGCGTGGTGTACCCACCCGCACTGCCGCCCATGATCGCCACGGACCGCTCGTTGGCCAGCCCCTCACGTACCAGCCACTCGGCAGCCGCGCCTGCGTCCTCGACGTCAACAACTCCCCAGCGGCCATCGAGCGCCTCGCGGAACGCGCGACCGTAGGACGTCGAGCCGCGATGGTTCAGCAGGAGTACCGAGTATCCCCGCGTTGCCAAGAACTGGGCCTGCGCATCGTAGGCGAAGCCTCGCATCGAGGTAGGCCCGCCATGGACGCTGATCACGGCCTTGGGCGGGGACCCATCTCCGCCGTGGGCCGGGTAGAGCACACCGTAGGCCACGCGCCCGTCGCCAACGGGCACGTTGACGTGAACCGGATCGGAGAGCTGCTCCCTGTGGCGCTCGGCGGACGTGAAGCGGAGCACCCTCCA
>Ga0102962_1000788_pt1 | contig 13500 bp, 10 predicted proteins | sample SalPonF2_C_D2_MG_FD_84519 | JGI IMG/M metagenome (GOLD analysis project Ga0102962, IMG submission 84519) | Salt pond soil microbial communities from South San Francisco under conditions of wetland restoration - Salt Pond MetaG SF2_C_D2_MG ...
GCCCCGCCCCATGCTGGTGGAGCCCGAGGACATCGACCTGGACATCATCTACCAGGACGACGACCTCGCGGCCATCAACAAGCCGCCCAACCTGGTGGCCCATCCGACGGCGACGGTACGTTCGGGCACGGTGGTGAACGCGCTTCTTGGGCGCATGGAGCTCTCGAAGGAGAGGATCTACGACCCCGCCGACGAGGCGTACCGGCCGGGCATCGTGCACCGCCTCGACAAGGACACCTCGGGCGTGATGGTGGTGGCGAAGACCGACGCAGCGCACCGCCACCTCGCGGCTTCGTTCAAGAAGCGCCTCACCGAGAAGGAGTACGTGGCCATCGCCGTGGGCTCGATCGATGACGCCGTCCACCTCGATGCCCCGATCGGTCGCCACCCCGTCAGACGTCAACAGATGACGGTCGGCGGCGAAACGCCGAAGCCTGCCGTGACCGCCTTTCGCGTCATCGCGCGGATCCCCGGCTACGTGCTGGTGAAAGCCAAGCCGCACTCGGGGCGCACGCACCAGATCCGGGTGCACCTCGCCCACCTGGGAACCCCGGTCCTCGCCGACGCGGTGTACGGCCGCGAGTCCGAAGTGATCGCGCGTCAGGCGTTGCACGCCTACCGGCTCACCGTCCCCCACCCGCGCGACAACCAGGCCATCACCTTCATCGCGCAGGTGCCCGTCGACATGGTCAGTGCATGGCTGCGGCTCGGGGGCTCCTGGCCTCCCAGCGAGAACGAAGCGCTCTAGCGCCGATGGCCCCACCATGAGCCCGCTCTGGCTGGTGGTCTACGGCTCCCTCCTGCTGGCCATCGTGCTGGCGCTGTCGGCGCTGACCGGCATGCGGCGCTACCGACGTCTGGGGAGCGCGCTGCAACTCACGACGTCGCTGCTTCTGCTGGCGTTGGCCGCCCTGGCGCTGGTCATCGCCGTGGGCGTGCACGGGTACCGGGCGCTGACCCAGGAGGTCACCGCCGCGACGGTGGACGTCGAGCGGCTCGCGCCCCAGACCTACCGGGCGCACGTGAGCTTCACCGGCGGCGGCAGCGCGACGTACCAGCTCGAGGGGGACGAGCTGTACGTCGACGCCCACATCCTCAAGTGGAAGCCGCTGGCCACGCTGCTGGGGTTGCACACCGGCTACCGGCTCGACCGCATCGCCGGCCGCTACGCCAGCATCGAGGACGAGCGCTCGCGGGCGCACACCGTGTACGTGCTGCAGCCGGGCGGGCGCGTGGACGTCTTCGACCTGGCGCGTCGCACCCCGGTGCTCGCCCCGCTGGTCGACGCTCGCTACGGGAGCGCAACGTTCGTGCGGCTCGGCTCCGGCGGACGCTTCGCGATCCGCGTGTCGACCAGCGGGCTGCTGGTGCGTCGAATGTCAGCGCCGTCCGGTGCCGCCGACACACACACTCGGTAGACTGGCCCGCAACGTCACGATGAAGGGACGGTGGCCCCATGTCCCAGGCGGACCTCCCCGCATGGCAACTGGACAGCATCTACCCCGGCCTCGACAGCCAGGCCTACCGAGACGACCGAGACGGCCTCCTGAAGGGGATCGACGAGCTCGAGGCCTTCCTCGACGAGCACCGCATCCGCGCACCGACGAACGGCGGTGACGCGGACCCCCCGGTGGCCACGCTCGAGGCGCTCGTCGGGCGCCTCAACCGCCTCTACGAGACCTTCGCCACGCTGGGGTCGTTTCTCGGCAACGCCCTCTCCGTCGACGCCTCGAACGACCGCGTGCGGGCCGAGCTCACGGCGTTCGATCCGGCGGAGGCGAAGCTCGGCGCATTGCTCGCCCGCGTCACCGGTTGGGTGGGAGCGCTCGACCTCGACGCCCTGGGCGAGCGCTCCGAGCTGGTGCGCGACCATGCACACGTCCTGAAGCGGATCCAGGCCACCGCTCTGCACTTGATGGGCGAGGAGGCCGAGGCTCTGGCCGCCGCGCTCGATGCCAGCGGCGCGAGCGCCTGGGAGCGCCTGCATTCCGACCTCGTGAGCAGCCGCTCCGTCACCGTGCGCCTGCCTGGCGACGACGAGGCGCGGCCCTACGGCGCCGCCGAGCTCTACGTGCGCCTCGCGGACGAACGCGACGACGTGCGGGCGGCGGCGTTCGCGGCGCAGACCGAGCTCTTCGAACGGGACGCGGTGCCCTATGCCGCCGCGCTCAACGGCGTCAAGGGCCACACCCAGGAGCTGGCGCGGCGGCGCGGCTGGCCCTCGGTCCTCGCGTCCACGCTGTTCGACAACGCCATCGACGCCGCCAGCCTCGACGCGATGCGCGAAGCCACGTCGGAGGCGGCGCCGGTGATGCGGCGCTACCTGAAGGCGAAGGCGCGCTTCCTGGGCAAGGAGGCGCTCCACTGGTCCGACCTGCAGGCCCCGGTCTCGACCGGAGAAGCGCGGCGCTTCGACTGGGAGCAGGCCAAGGCGTTCGTGGTCGAGCGCTTCGGGCGCTACTCGCAACGCCTGGCCGCCTTCGCCGAACGCGCCTTCCGCGAAGGCTGGGTGGACGTACCGCCTCGGCCCGGCAAGCGCAACGGCGCGTACTGCAGCCCGGTGCTGGGGCGCCGGGAATCGCGCGTCATGCTCAACTTCGGCGGCCGCCTGTCCGACGTGTTCACGCTGGCGCACGAGCTGGGCCACGCCTACCACAACGACTGCCTGTACCGCTTCGAGCGCACCGCCATGCAGACACAACTGCCGATGACGTTGGCGGAGACGGCCAGCATCTTCTGCGAGACGCTCGTGACCAACGGCTTGCTGGACGAGGCCGACGAGGCCATGGAGCTCGCGATCCTGGAGCAGGACCTGCGCCAGACGTCGACGCTCGTGCTCGACGTCGAGGCGCGCTTCCGCTTCGAGTCCGCCGTGTTCGAGGGGCGCGCGAAGCGCGCCTTGGCCCCGACGGAGTTCGACGACCTCATGGGCGGCGCGCAAGGCGAGGCGTACGGCGACGCCCTGGCCCCCGACGGCCGCCACCGGCTCGCCTGGGCCGAGAAGCCGCACTACTACTTCAGCGGCCGCTCGTTCTACAACTACCCGTACACCTTCGGGTTCCTGTTCGGGCGCGGCCTCTACAGCGCCTACCGGGACGATCCCGACGGCTTCCTGGAGCGCTACGATGGGCTCCTCGCCAGGACCGGCATGGCCGACGCGGCCTCGTTGGCCGGTGATTTCGGCATCGACATCCACGATCCCGGCTTCTGGCGCAGTAGCCTGGCGGTGGCTCGGGAACGGGTGGAACGGTACGAAACCCTCGTAGGGAGGATGGCCTGATGAACTATCGCGATCTCTTCGATCTCTCGGGCAAGCATGCCCTCGTGGTGGGCGCCGGCTCGGGGATCGGGCGGGCGTCGGCCGCGGGACTGGCCGACTTCGGGGCTCAGGTCATCTGTGCCGACGTGCACGCCGAGACGGCGGAGGCCGCGGCGGCCGAGGTCGAGGGGCGCGGCGGCAAGGCCCGCGCCGTGAAGATCGACATCACGCAGGAAGCGCAGGTCCGCGACCTCATCGGCGGCTTGCCCGCGCTCGACGTGCTCGTGAGCACGCCGTCGATCAACGTGCGCAAGCCCCTCCTGGACATCACGGTCGAGGAGTTCCAGCGCGTGGTCGACCTCAACCTCAAGGGAAGCTTCCTGGTGATGCGCGAAGCCGGCAAGCGCATGGCCGCGCAGGGCAAGGGTAGCCTCGTCTTCTTCTCCTCCATCCGCTCGCAGGTCGTCGAGCCCGGCCAGGGCGTCTACGCGGCGACCAAGGCCGGCACCCTGCAGATGATCCGGGCGCTCGCCGCGGAGCTGGGGCCCCAGGGCGTTCGCGCCAACGCGGTGGCTCCCGGCGTGGTGGAAACACCGCTCACCGCCCAGATCAAGAACCAGCCGGAGTGGTATCGGGCCTACGCCGAGAAGGGCGCGCTGGGCCGTTGGGCGCAGCCGAGCGAGATGGTCGGCGCGGTGGTGTACCTGGCCAGCGACGCCGCCAGCTTCGTGACCGGCTCGCTCCTGTACGTGGACGGCGGCTGGACCGCCGTGGACGGGCGCTTCACCCCACCCCTGTGAGCCTGAGCGCGCGCGCCCGACGTGCCGCCGAGGCGGTCGATCCCGAGCGTGTGGCGGCGCTGGCAAGCGGTCTGGTGCGGGCGCGCAGCGTGTTCGAGCCCGACCGGGGAGGCAACGAGGCGGAGGCCGCCGGCTTCGTGGCAGAGGCGCTGCGCGAGGTCGGGCTCGAGCCCGTGGTCGAGGAAGCCGCGCCCGGGCGCCCCAACGTCATCTGCGACTGGTCGGGAAGCGCCTTCGACGCGACGAGCCACCGCACGTTGATGTTCGAGGGGCACACCGACGTGGTCACCGAGGGGGACCCCGGGCAGTGGAAGGTCCCGCCCTTCGAGGGACGGATCGAGGGCGGCGTGCTGCACGGGCGAGGCAGTGCCGACATGAAGGCCGGCGTCGCCGCCGCCATCGCGGCGTTGGAGGCCGTTCGCCGGGTCGCGCCCGATCTCCCCGGGCGGATCCGTCTCGGCATCGTCGCCGACGAGGAGGGCATGATGCTCGGCATCAAGCGCTTCATCGAGCGGGGATGGGCCGACGACGTGAGCGGCGCCATCATCTGCGAGCCCGAGGAGAACGAGATCTGCCTGTTCCAAAAGGGGGCCATGCGCCTTCACGTGCGCGTACGCGGCGTGATGAGCCACGGTGCGATGCCGTATGCCGGCGTGAACCCCATCCTGGGGCTCAGCGACGTCATCGCGGGCGTGCGGGCGATCGAACGCGCCGAGCAAGAGCGGCTGGGGGATCACCCCCACCTCGGGCGCTGCTGGCTCACGCCGACCATCGTGGCCGCCCCGCCCAGCGGTGAGGCGCAGCACAACGTGATGCCCGAGGAGGCCTACCTGGCGCTGGACATCCGCACCGTGCCGGGCCAGGATCACGACACCCTGCTGGGCGAGATCGTGGCGCTCTGCCGCTCCGTCGAGCGTGCGACCGATCGACTGCAGGTCGAGGTGGAGTGCTTCGAGTCGCGCCCCTGGACCGAGACACCCGCCGATGACCCGCTGGTCCGGGCGATCGAGACCGCTTACCCCGAGGTGCTCGCTCGTGCGCCCCGCTACGGGGGCGTGCCCGGCGCCACCGATGGCACCTTCTTACGGGCGTGGCGCGGCGTTCCCATCGTGACGCTGGGGCCGGGCGACCGGACCATCCCCCATCGGGTCAACGAGTTCGTGCGGATGGCGGATGTCGTGACGGCGGCGCGGCTTTACGCCGCCTCGGCCGTGGAGTACCTTGGACGGGACACCCCAATCCATCCCGTTTCTGCGGACGGGTAGGCCGCGCCGGACCGGGGTCCGGTGATCCTCGAAGGAGGAACGACATGAAGCGAGTGCTGCTCTTCCTGGTGGCGCTGACGTTGGTTGGCAGTCTGGCCTGGGCAGCGGACCCGCCTCCGCAGCAAGGCGGCACGGTGACGGTGGCCATCACGGCGGACCCGCCCGGGTGGGACCCGACGGCCTCCACCTCGCAGGAGATCGCGCGGGTGGTCTATCACAACGTCTACGAGGGGCTCGTGCGGCTCGACCGCAGCGGCAAGATCGTGCCGGCCCTGGCGAAGTCCTGGACGGTCAGTCCGGACGGCACCACCCTCACGTTCCAGCTCCGCAGCGGCGTGACGTTCCACGACGGCACGCCCTTCACGCCCGAGGACGTGGTGAAGACCTTCGAGCGGGCCAAGGACAAGACCTCGGGGCATACCCATCCCGAGTACTACGCCTCCATCGACACCATCGAGGCCGGCCCCGACAACACGGTCGTGTTCCACCTCAGCAAGCCCAACTCCAGCCTGCTGTTCAACCTGGCGCGGCCGGACTCGGTCATCTATCCGCCGTCGAAGGCCGCCACCCAACGCAGCCACCCCATCGGTACCGGGCCCTTCATGTTCTCCTCCTATACGCCGGGTAGCGAGGTCGTCCTGGTGCGCAACCCTCACTACTACATCCAGGGCGAGCCCTACCTCGACAAGGTCGTGTTCAAGATCATGCCGGACCCCAACACGCGCTTCGCGGCGCTGCAGGCCGGCGACATCGACATGATCGCCAGCTCGCTGCCGCCCGAGCAGTACCTGCGGATCAAGAACGGCAGCGTGCCCGGCGTCAAGGGCGCCGAAGGCACGGCCACGACCGAGATCACGCTTGCACTCAACAACGCGCGGCCGCCGCTGAACGACAAGCGCGTACGCGAGGCCATTACCATGGCGATCGACAAGAAAGCGATCGTCCAGGGGGCCATGTTCGGCCTCGGCACCGTGATCAGCACGCACATGACGCCCGCCGAGCCGTACTACATCAACCCCGACCCCTACCCCTACGATCCGGCGAAGGCCAAGCAGTTGCTCGCCGAGGCGGGCTATCCGAACGGCTTCAAGATCAAGTTCGAGCTTCCCCAGCCCTACCCGATCGAGCGGCGCACCGGCCAGGTCATCGCGCAGCAGCTCAAGCAGGTCGGCATCGACGCGCAGGTGTCGGTGGTGGAGTGGACCACCTGGCTGCAGCGCATCTTCCTGGGCGGCGATTACGACATGACGATCATCGGCCACTCCGAGCCGCGCGACATCAGCATCTACGGCAACCCCAACTACTACTTCCACTACGACAATCCGGTCGTGCAGAACCTGCTCAAGCAGGCCGAGGCCGCGACCTCGCCGCAGGTGCAGACCGCCGACTACCAGGAGGTCGGCAAGATCATCGCTCAGGACGCGGTGAACGTGTGGGTCTTCAGCCCGCCCTACCTGGTGGCCGCTCGCAACGACATCTATGGCTTCTGGACCAACCAGCCCACGCCGGCGATCGACATGACCCGCGTCTACCGCGCCCCCTAGGCGCGTTCGCGAACGGGGGGCGGCGGAGTCCGCCGTCCCCCTCGCCGCCCGATGCTCGGCTTCTTCGCACGCCGCTTCCTCACCGCCATCGTCAGCGTGTTGCTGGCGTCGGTCGTGGTCTTCTCCGCGTTGCTGGCCGTGCCCGGCGATCCGGCCGAGGTCATCCTGGGGCTGAACGCCAGCCCGGAGGCCTTGACGGCTCTGCGCCATCAACTGGGGCTCGACGAGCCCCCCGCCCAGCGCTACGTCCAGTGGTTGGGGGGCATCCTCCACGGCGACTTCGGCGAGTCGCTGAACTACCAGAAACCGGTCGGGGCGCTCATCCGCGACCGGCTGGGCGTCTCGGTCCCGCTGTCGTTGGGGGCCGCTCTGGTAGCGTGCCTCATCGCCCTGCCCCTCGGCATCCTGGCGGCCTTGCGGCGCGGCACGGCGCTCGACCCGCTGATCACGGCGTCCTCGCAGGTGGGTGCCGCGATCCCGAGCTTCTGGCTGGGTCTGATGCTTATCCTGCTCTTCGCCGTGCGCCTGCATTGGTTGCCTGCCGGGGGCTTTGCGGGTTGGCACGCCGACCCGCTGCGGTCCCTGCGTAGCCTGGTCCTCCCTGTCGTCGCGCTGGGCCTGGGGCAGGCGGCCGTCATCACGCGCATGACGCGCGCAGCGATGCTCGAGGAACTCGACCAGGACTACGTCCGGACGGCGCACGCCAAGGGACTGGCCGCGCGCCGCGTGGTGCTGCTGCACGCGCTCCGCAATGCCCTGGTCACCATCGTGACGATCTTCGGGCTCAGCCTCACCAACGTCTTCATCGGTTCCATCATCATCGAGCAGGTCTTCGCCCTGCCGGGGATGGGCCGGCTGGTGCTCACCGCTATCGGCGCGCGCGATTTCCCCCTGCTCCAGGGCGAGATCCTCGTCTACGCCGCCACCATCGTGGCCCTCAGCTTCCTGGTGGACATCTCCTACGGCCTGCTGGACCCGCGCATCCGGTACGAGTGATGCGTCGCCGACTCAACCTCGTCCTGGGCTCGGTGCTGATCGGGGTGGTCGTGGCGGCGGCTCTTCTGAGCTTCGTCTGGCTGCCGTTCGATCCGAACGCCCTCGACTTCGCCGCGCAGCTCGAGGGACCGTCGCTACACCACTGGCTGGGAACGGACCAGTTCGGGCGCGACCTGTTCAGTCGCGTGCTGGTCGGTGCTCGTGGGACCCTCTACGTCGGCGTGATCGCGGTGGGGCTGGCGCTCACCATCGGCGGGTTGCTGGGAGCCGTCGCCGGCTACGCCGGCTCGCTCCTCGACGAACTCCTCATGCGGGCAGTGGACGTGCTCTACGCCTTCCCCGCCATCCTGATGGCGCTGCTCCTCGCCGCCGTCTATCAGCCGGGGACGTTGACGGCCATGAGCGCCATCGGCCTGGCCACCGTGCCGATATTCGCGCGCCTCACGCGCTCGTCCGTGCTCTCGCTCAAGCAGCGGGACTACGTGGAAGCGGGGCGCGCGCTGGGCGCCGGCCACGGCCGCCTGTTGCGGCGCTACATCCTCCCGGGAGCGCTGGGGCCGATCGTGGTGCAGGCAAGCCTCAGCATGGCGGTGGCAGTGCTGGCGGAAGCGGCCCTCAGCTTCCTGGGGCTCGGTACGCCCCCAGGCGTGCCGTCTTGGGGCAACATGCTCCGCGAAGCGCAGGGCTTCCTGGCCATGAGCCCGTATCCGGCCCTGGTGCCAGGCCTGGCGATCGTCTGGACGGTGCTGGGATGGAGCCTGCTGGGAGACGGGCTTCGCGACCTCACCGATCCCCGCCGCCGCCGCCGATGAGGGGCCGGCACGCAGGTGTCGGGTACCGCCTCCGTCCCGGCAACGGTCTCGAAGATCCCCTAAGCACGTGCGTAGCGCGGCCCGGCACCTCCCCCGAGCAACACGGGACGAGGCCCGAAGAGGCTCCCCCACGCACCCCCGGTCGCGAGCGGCGCCCCGGCACGGTGGATCTGCGCCCCTCGGCGGCAACCAACCCGTAACCCGCCTCTGTCCACTATGAGACTCCCGGAACGGGAATCGTGTGGAGGAGGTAGAGCATGTCCAGGAAGAAGATTGGCGTGAGGCTCAAGCTGGCTCATGAAACGTTCGGGAGCCTGGTCGACGAGGTGCTGGCACGCTCCGGCCTCTCGACACCCGACCCGTCCTCCGGAGGCTTTGCCGAGATCATCCTCGACTACCCCCTCACCTGGGCCTTCGGACAACTCGACACCATGAACAGCATCGAGCGCGCCCGCACTTTGGTCGTTACGCAGTCGGGCCACCCGGCCTACCACGACTGCCTGGCGAGCTACCACGTGAGTGGCGTAGTCGAATCGACCAACGAGCCTGCCCTGCTGAGCGGGGTGTACGCCGCGGCCGCGTCGCAGCGCACCTACCAGTGGAAGTCCGGGCTGACGTACATGGAGCTCCGGGTGACGAGGTTGCTCCTCAAGGGGTTCGATACCGGCCGGGCCGCCGGCCAGCTCAGCATCTCGTTCAAGACCGTGAACGCCCACGTCTCCAACGTCCTGGGCAAGCTCGGCTACGACAACCGTGCCCAGCTCGTCGCAGGCTTGTTGAGCCATCACCAGGCCTGACCCGGAGGGGTCTCCGTCCTTCTCGAAGCGCGCCGTTCCGTCTCCAGGGAACGGCGCGCCCCTACGTTTCCGTTTGCTTCCACCGCACGTACGCCACGACCTTGCGCGGCGAAGTCGAACTACGTCGTCTCGGCGCGCCAGCGCTTGCGGATACGCCGGATGCGCGCGTTGGCGAGGGGCCGGCGAGGGTCGTTCGGGGGCAGGTGCCGCCGCGTCTCCTCCCACAGCTCCAGATCGTCCCCCTGCTGATTGGCCAGGTCGATCATGGCGTCGGCGTCGCCAGACGCCAGCACCGCCTGCCGGAGGCTCTCCTCGAGGTGCTCACGCAGCTCGACGACGGCAGGCGCCTCGGACTCCCGGAGCAGGGGGCCGCGGTAGAGCTCCAGGGCCGCTTGCACCTTGCCTTCGTGCAACAGCTCGAGGACCTTGACGAAATCGGCCTCGTATGCCTCGGCGATGTGATACGGAAGCGGCTCGATCGGAATGACCTTGCGTGCACGCGAGATCGTCGCCTTCAGCGTGCTGGGGTTCGCACGGTCCCCATAGAGCGCCAACGCCAGCTGCTCGCCCCGTATCCCCTCGGGATTTGCCGCCAACACTGCGATCAACTCCGCGAACCGCAGACTGAGCGTCGTCTCTCCGTCGCTACCGCGCAACGATCGCTTGCCCAACAGCCGAATCTTCAGCTCGGGCTCGTCGTTCCTGAACAGCGCCTTCAACTGCGCCACCTCGGGTCCGTCCCCCCCGAGGAGCAACCATCCCGAGTCCCCGAGTTCCTTCAGGTAGCGGGCGTTGTGTTCCATGAGCGCGCGGGCTTCGTCGGGGCGCCCCTCACGGAGATAGTAGCAACCAAGATGGATCGACCCTTGAGCTGCGTATGCGCCGAAGGGCTTCACGCTGAACTCGTTCGTCGCCTCCTGAAGTAACACTTCTCCGTCACTCTTGCCCGTCGCCGCCAACGCACAACCGAGCGCCAGGCGCGCCACCCGCTCGTGCGCGGGCGACACCTCGCGCGCCATCTCCATTGCCTCGGCAGCAACGTCCACCGCTTTGCGGCCCATCCCGAGAACACCATAGATTCGAACGAGGTCATTTGCGACCGTTGGAAGCTGAGCTCGTGAAGCATTCGCAGCAACAAGTTCGTAATAGCGCTTAGCTTCGTCAAGGTCACCGACAACCAAGGCAAAGTCCCCAAGCGCGGACAGAATCCCCTCTGTCGTCGGAATTCCGACGAGAGAACTGGGAATCTGGACCGTCGCGAGGGTCTGCTCAGCACTAGCAACGGCGCCCGTTAGCAAGCGCGTGTACGCTGCGAAATTGACCAGCGTAAGGCGAAGAAGCTCCTCTCGGAGGCCAACCGTGTGGAACTGCCTCAGGGCCCATCCTGCCCAATGCTGTGCTCGACTATAGTCGCCAGCTGACAAGTGAGCCAGCGCCATATCTCCCGCAACGGAGACGACGAGCCTTGGTCGACCAGCGCGCTCGCCATACTCCATGGCTTCTCTAAGTGCTTCCAGTGCCGCCGGGATCCTTCCATCTAGGGTGAGCAGAAATCCAAGTGCCGCAGCCGTAACCGCATTGGGGCATGCGTGGTAAGCCCGCTCGGCCTCAGAGATGGAGCCAGCGCGAACATCAATCGTTGCGCGGAGCGCCCTCACATCGGAAGCCTCGTGACGCTCCAAATAGCGATCGACCATCGGCAATAGTGACCGCCAGCGGTTCACTGTAACTGCGGAACTGAACTGCCAGTAGACGACCTTCTCGTCACGCAGAAGCCAACTTGGCAGCAACGAAATCGTCCGCCAGAACCGTTCGAACTGGCCAGTGTCGAAAAGGATGTCACCTGCCTCTTCGACCATCTCAGGCACTCTTGTTGGAGCGTGTCTCGCCGCCAACTCAAATGCCTCCACCCATCTGCCGTTCCTGATGAGTGCGTCAACGCCGGTACCCGCGTCCCTGGGTGAAAGTACACCAATGCCAAGACGATGCTCCTTGGTGCCCTCAAGACCGTCAGGCCAGGTCAGTCCCAGCGTTTGTTCGACTAGTGCAATGGCCCCACGGCTCTTCCGAACCGCCGACACGATCGTACGTTCGTCATGCTCATCTCCGTAAAGGTCAAGGGCCTCTTCTTGCGTCAGCGCGAGATCGGACGTATCGACACGCCTCCACCCATCGCCCGGTCCATGCACTTCTGCACTGCAGGCCGTCTGCTGGAGTAGCAGGCTTGGCGATCGAACAACACCTGCAATCTCGCGTGCCCATTCCGGGCACCTATGTGCGCTCGTCAAGACGAACGTAATTGGCTCAAGTGCAGGCAGATAAGACTGCAGCACGGTCAAACCGTATGAGGCCTCTGCGCCTGTGCCGAACAACGGTGCACCTAAGCCAGACCTGACGGCTTCGGACAATGCGTCACCAACGGCAACGCTGTCGGAACAATCGACTCCATCAAGATCCATCCAGATCAGCGGCTGTTCAGGGTGCCGTAGGCTTGCAATAACCCTGTTCAATCCCCAGTCTTCGTCTGCTTGAACGAGTACGGGCGAGTCCAGATCCCAGATCATCGCACGGACCCGGTGAATCCAGACGTTCATGACTGCCTCCTTGTACTGCCTTCCAAGAACGCCGAACGCGAATGACGAGACCCAGTTCGTGCCGACTTATGCTTGGCTGACATGGAGCTCTCCTCACGTGCGATTGCTCGTAGAGCAAAGACCTTCCTCAGGACCCACGACCTTGAGATATTCGTGCCAGTCTTGCCTGGCCTGGAGCAGACGGCACTGGACGAGATCAAGTCAATTGGCCACGATGCGACGCTGACCGCTGGCGGAGTGTCACTCAAAGGCAACCTGTCAACCGTATACGCAATCAACCTAATGCATCGCACTGGCAATCGCGTCCTCATACGCATCGGCGACTTCCTCGCTCAGAGCTACCCTATGCTCTACGATCACACAAAAAAGCTCCCTTGGGAAATTCTCCTAGGCAACTGCCCAGAAGTGGAGGTCAAGGTCGCGTTCGCAAAGTCACGGCTGCGGAACAAGAGTCACATTAGGGATGTTGTGAGGGACGCAATCGTTGCCCGTTGCACGGCTCTCGGATTGGGTCCTGCGTTGGGCCGGCCAGCAAGTGCCACGCTCTTCCTACGACTTCATCAAGACCGGTGCACCATTAGCCTCGACTCCACGGGAACACATCTGCACAAGCGTGGGTACCGAATTGAAGAAGTTGCGGCACCGATCCGCGAAACCACTGCAGCAGGTATCCTCCTGTTGGCTGACGCGGCGTCATATCCGGTGATCATTGATCCATTCTGTGGATCGGGAACCTTCTGTATCGAAGCAGAGCTGCTCGCTCGCAGAGTCGCTCCAGGCCTTCACCGTTCGTTTGCCATGGAACACTCACCGCTACACTCGGCAGGCACCTATGCTCAAGTATGGCGGGAGATGGCTTCTTTCGAACGACAGGCGGCGGGAGTCCGGATCTTCGGTAGCGACATTGACCCACAAGCCGTGAAGTTGGCGAACGCTGGCCGTGCACGGGCCCAGTGCACCATCGCAAGATTCCACGTAGCAGACGTTCTGACCATGAGTTTCCGTTCACTCAAGAAGGTCGGCGAACGAGGACTGATTGTGGCCAACTTGCCCTATGGGAGAAGGCTCTCCACGCCTATCGAAGTCCGAAACATGCTCGTCGAGTTCAAGGACCACCTATTGCGTCAAGGCGCGGGGTGGGATTTCGCTCTGGTCACCGCCCACCCCGAGATATTCGCGAACTCCCCCTTGACTGTGAAGCGACAGCTTCGATTCACCAATGGAGGGGTCCGGGTGGCGGCGGTGATTGGCGCTGTTCCCTAGGTTGGCATGCGGTTGTTGGAAGTCTCCAACTCTGCACCTGCCCCCGTTGAAGCGTGACCGCTTTCAGGCGTGATTATAGGCAGGTCCTTTGGCAGCGCTAGCCTCGTATGCGCCTGAGTAGGTGAGGCTTCCAGCACACTCAATCTTGCCAAGGCCGTAGAGGCGCTCAA
>Ga0102962_1000789_pt1 | contig 13500 bp, 10 predicted proteins | sample SalPonF2_C_D2_MG_FD_84519 | JGI IMG/M metagenome (GOLD analysis project Ga0102962, IMG submission 84519) | Salt pond soil microbial communities from South San Francisco under conditions of wetland restoration - Salt Pond MetaG SF2_C_D2_MG ...
AGCAGGAGCCCGGTTGAGAGGATCGCAACGCCAGCAAAGGTCGTGAATCGAATGGCCATCGGGGACTTCCTCCCTCGAGAGGAATCGCGGGTCCTGCTCCCGGCGGACTGTCGCTTGGAGGGGGTCCGCCTGCCTAGGGGTGAGCTTCTACAGCGGTCCGTCCGCAGGCACAGGCGGTGGGAGCATGCTAGATATAGTCCAGGACGGGTCGGACAGATAGCTGTGGATGGTACGTATGGGCGGTGTGCTAGATCACGTGCATTCTTTTGTGCATCTGAGGAGGCGGGGGTCCTATAGGGTTCAACGGACGCCGGGCTGGTGCCACCGCCACTCTTGATACCGGGAATGCGTCGCTATAATCGTCCACCAGTCCAGCCGCGGGAGCATCAGATACACGCTGACGGAGCGGCCACCTGCGGTGGATGCAGGGAATCTGGGTTATCCGGAAGACGCGCCGCCGGTGTTTATTGGACACTATTGGCTTGACGGAGAATCCCAGCCCCAGCCTCCACATTGCAAGACCGTGCCCGCAAAGCCCCGCTTGACAGCGGGGTTTTGCTTGCCCTCTCTCCTTCGTTGACCGGTAGTAGCTTGCCTGGCGACAGGAATCGATCGGCTCCCTCGAGCCCGCTTGCTCACCCTTCTTCGCCGGGAGCGCATACCATGACCGGCCGAACCGCGCTGAGGATGACGCCCTGGGCGACGCTGCCGAACAAGGCCTTCCCCAGCGGGGTGCGCTTGCGCCCTCCAATGCAAATCAGGGATACGTCACGGCGCTCGGCTTCCTCCAGGATCTCCAGCGCCGCATTACCGCTCGCCTCTTCCAGCTCCACCTTTACTCCGGCGTGCTCGAACGCCTCTCTCGCTGTCCGGACACCAGCCACTTGCGATATCGACAGGCCCTGCGGGTTGTAGGAGAAGACGTGAAACAGTACGACCTCGATTTCCTCAGGGTGGGGAAGCGCCAGGATGGCGCGGACCTGGGCGTCGACACCGCGGTGTTCGGGGTGGATGGCAACGAGAACGGTGTACATGCGTAAACTCCTCCCGGGATGGGCGATCTGATCGTCGCACGTCCGAAATTAGACCCATTGACGAGGCCCCGCAAGCCACTGCACAGGCGGGTGGCCCTGGCAAGCTGGCGCATCGCGCATGGAACGGGCCCGGCAGCGCGACAGCCGCCCATGGTCCCACATACGCATCAACGAGCACCAGTCCACATACCGGTACCAGCACTCGCGGGAAATCCGTCTCCCCGGTTGTCTCCGGCATCGCCAGCAGAACCGCGGGCGCTCCCGGGGACATTATCCCGGAAACGCCACGGAACGGCCGAACGGCCGCTGGCGCGGGAACAAATCGGTTGCGGATCCGGTGACGTTTTGTTTGACGATTCGTGACATTTGAACTTAAGTGTAAATGCAAGAGTGACCAAGAACGGTACGGCACGGCCTTCGCTGAGGGGATGACCAGGAGCCTGGGGCCCGCGTGGACGGGTATAGCGCGGGCCGGTACAGCCGCGGGAATCTGAGCGATCCTGATCCGTCCACGCTTTTGCGTTCGAGCATCACGTCCCGGGCGGCGAAGGTTGGCACGACCTGGGACCCGGACTCCCGTCGGCTGATCGGGGCCGTGTAGTCGGGCAAGGTCATTGGCCAGCTCTTCGGCCGCATGGCCCGGTTTGGCGATAGCCATGGATTGCGCGGGTTACTACGTCCGGGGCGGTTGCAACAAGTCGCCATACCAACGTAGACAACCAGGCCTTGGTCGGAAGGATTCACCGCTTCTGACCAGGGCGGCTGCCATCGGGCTGGCGGCCGGAACGCAGTGAGCGCGTGACTGCGGCCAGACCGATCGAGGTGCGAAGGAGTGCGGGCCGTCCAGGGTCCGCAGAATGGAACTGGCACAGGAGCCAATCATGAACAAGCATTTCGCAATTCCTATTGGGGGGCTTGCCACAGCGGCAATGGCCGTGGCCCTGCTGTTGCTGGCAGGGCCTGCGGCGGCGGCGCAGATGGGGCCCCAGCCTTCACCGGCCACCTACCGGTCGAAGTTCGGCTCGATGAAGTTCCCCAAGAAGTTCCCGGCCGGAACGAAGATCGAGATCACCCAGTGGAGCCACTTCGTGCCGAGGTACGACAAGTGGTTCGACAAGTACGCGCAGGAGTGGGGCAAGGCGAACAACGTCGACGTGACGGTCAACCACATCAACCTGGCCGATCTCGCGTCCTCGCTGTCGTCCGCCATAGCCGCGAAGAAGGGCTCGACGCTGTTCGAAATGCTCGCGCCGCCTTCGGCGTTCATCGAGGGCCTGCAGCCGCTGAACAAGGTGAACAAGGCGGCCGCCGCGGCGTTCGGGAAACGGACCTCCGTGTGCAAGCACTCGAGCTATCTGCCGATCAAGAAGGAGTGGTACGGGTTCTGCCACGGCTGGGTGCCCGACCCGGGCGACTACCGGGTTTCACTGTGGAAGGACGCCGGATACCCGCACGGTCCCATTACCTACAACGACTTGCTCAAGGGTGCCACCGCGATCTACAAGAAGCACGGCATCCCCTCCGGCGGCGGTATGGCGCCGGAGATCGACGCGGAATACTTCGCCCGGAGCGTGATCTGGTCGTTCGGCGGTTCGATCCAGAACCGGAAGGGCCAGGTCGTGTTCGATTCGCCGCAGGTGCTCAAGGCGGTGAAGTTCGTCAAGGAGTTCCACAAGAGCGCGCAGACGCCCGAGGTGTTCACCTGGAACGCGGCCTCCAACAACCAGGTGTACATCGCCGGCCAGGCTTCCTATATCCAGAACTCGATCTCGTTCTTCCGCAGCGCGCAGCAGGTGCACCCCGACGTCGCGAACGACACCGGCTTCCGTCCGGGGCTCAAGGGGCCCGGCGGGCAGGTCCACCAGACCGCGCACGTCTACTTCATCTACGTCATGCCGAAGTACGTGACCAACAAGAACACCAAGGAGGCGGCCGAGAAGTTCATGCTGGATCTGGAGGCGAACTACAGCAACGCCACCTACAACAGCAAGCTCTACAATTTCCCGGCGTTCCCGAGCCAGGTCCCGCAGCTGACGGAGAAGGGCGGCTGGCTGGACCACGACCCGTTCGGCTCGCAGCCGCCGAACAAGCTGGAGGTGTTGCGTAGCGCGCCGAAATGGACTGCCTGGCTCGGATACCCGGGCTATGCCAACCCCGCGATCAGCGAGATCTATCACGAGCATCTGCTGTCGGCCATGATGGCGGAGGTGGCCCAGGGCAAGAAGTCCCCGGAAGCCGCGGTCAAGGACACCACGGCGCAGATGAAGAAGATCTTCGCGAAATGGCGGAAGAAGGGGTATGTCCTGGGCGGCCAGTAGGCTAGACTTACCCGAAATTCAGACAAGGCTGAGCGATAGATGGCCGTCCTGGAAATCCGGAATGTCACCAAGCACTATGGAAGGATCCACGCAGTTGACGGCATAGACCTGGCGCTCGAGGAGGGCGAGCTTCTCGCCCTCCTCGGGGCTTCCGGGTCGGGAAAGACCACGCTCATGAGGATGGTCGCCGGGCTCGAGCAGCCGAGCTCCGGGGACATTCTCATCGACGGCCAGTCCGTGGTCGGGATCCCGCCGAGGCACCGGAACGTGGCGATGGTTTTCCAGAGCCACGCCCTCTATCCGCAGATGACGGTGCGCGAGAACATCGTCTTTCCGCTCAAGTCCCGCAGGGTTCCGCGGGAAACGTGGGAGGAGCGGATCAACTGGGCGGTGTCGATGCTGCGCATCGATCATCTCCTGGATCGCAGGACCACGCGGCTTTCCGGAGGGGAAAGCCAGCGCGTCGCTCTGGCCCGCGCGCTGGTGCGTGATCCGGAGCTGTTCCTGTTCGACGAGCCCCTGAGCGCGCTCGATGCGCAGGTCCGCAACGTGGCCCGGGCGGAGTTGCGGGATCTCCAGCGGCGTACCGGGATCACGACGCTCTACGTGACGCACGACCAGCTGGAAGCGCTCGGACTCGGCGACCGCGTCGTGGTGATGAAAGACGGCCGCATCCGCCAGGTCGGCACGCCGGAAGAGCTGTACGCCAGGCCGGCGGACCTGTTCGTGGCGAGCTTCATCGGCAATCCGCCGATGAACCTCATCGAGCGGGGGGAGACCATCGTGGGTGTGCGTGCCGAGCACCTCGTGCCGAAGGATCGTGCCGATTTCACCGACGCCGGTATCGACCTGGGACTGCATGTCGGCCAGCTGGAATTCCTGGGCTCGGAGTGGCTGGCCTACGGCGTCGAGGAGGACGGGGACGGCGGGCGCATCGTGGTCAGACTCCCACCCGATGTCGGGGAAGCCGTGAAACTCGGGGACCGGTACGAGTTCGTCGCCGAGCGGCGCCATGTCAAGCACTTCGACAAGCAGAGCGAGCGCCTGATCGAATGAGTTCCGGGACCGGGCAGGGAGCACCCCAGTGAACGGCGGCCTGCGGCAGCTGTGGGCGTCGGTCGCCGACCATGACCGGCGTCTCGGCTGGGTCATGCTGGGCCCGGCGATCGTCTACATCGTGGCGTTCATCGGCGTGCCCTTCGTGCTCGCGGTGCTGCTGAGCTTTAGCAACGCCACGGTGGGCAATCCCACGATCCACCACTTCGTCGGGCTGCACAACTTCATCGAGGTCATTCACCAGCCGCAGTTCCTCACCGGCCTGGAGAACAGCCTGCTGGTGACGTTCGTCACGCTGGCGGTGCTGCTGGTGCTCGCGACCATCGAGGTGGAGCTGCTGGCGCGCCCGTTCCGCTTCAAGCGCCTCGTGCAGACCCTGCTGATCCTGCCCTGGGCGATGCCTGTCGCGCTGGCCGCCATCGCCTGGCTGTGGCTGCTGGACTCGCAGTTCAGTCCGCTGGACTGGATTTTCCGGCAGATCCATGTCCTGGGGCCCGGGGGGATCTTCGGGCCGTCGATGCATTTCTACTACCTGGGACGGACCGGCCTCGCGCTGGCCTCAATCATCGCCCTGAACGTGTGGCGGATGCTGCCGCTGGCGGTGATCATCGTGCTGGCGGGGCGGCTGTCCATTCCGCAGGAGCTGTTCGACCAGGCTGAGATCGACGGCGCGGGCCTGTTCCGGACGCTGTTCCGCATCACCATCCCGGCTCTGACGCCGGTGCTCATCGTGGCGGTGCTGTTCACCGGCCTGCTGGTGTTCGGCGACATGGCCATCGTGAACCTTCTCACCTCGGGCGGGCCCGGCAACTCGACCCAGGTGCTCCCGTACTGGGCGTTCCTGCAGGGGATCAACGGTGGTGACCTCGGGGCGGGCGCAGCGGTCGCGCTGTTCCTGCTGCCGGTGCTGCTGGCGGTCGCCGTCTTCGCTCTGCACTTCGCCTACCGGTCGCGGGAGGACTGACCCCCGATGGCCCGCATCCTCCGTACCGGCAGCTTCTACCTGGGGCTTTTCCTGTGCTCGCTGTTCGCCATCTTTCCGGGCATCTGGATGGTGATCAGTATCTTCAAGAAGAGCTCGGACCTGTACAGCACCGGCCACAATCCCTTCCTGTATCATCCGGGACCGACGCTGTCGCACGCGATCTACCTGTTCACGCAGACGCACTTCCCGACGTTCGTGCTGAACTCCGCGATCATCGGCGGCTGCGTGGTCGGAATCACGATCCTGCTGGCGGTGCCCGCCGCCTATGCGCTCGCGCGCCTCACCGGGCACTGGGGCGAGCGTTCCGGGATGGTGCTGTTCCTGGTGTACCTGATCCCGCCCAGCCTGCTGTTCCTGCCCATGTACCAGCTGGTGAGCTTCCTGGGCCTGGCCAACACCATCTGGGGACTGGCGATCGTCTATCCGACCATTACCGTGCCGTTCTGCACCTGGCTACTGCTGGGATTCTTCCGTTCGGTCCCGCGGGAGCTCGACGAGGCGGCGATGATCGACGGCTGCAGCCGGTTCCGGGCCTTCCTGCGAATCGTTCTGCCGTTGACCCTGCCGGGGATCGCCGCCTGCATCGTCTTTGCGTTTTCGCTACAGCTTAGCGACTACATCTATGCGGCCACTTTCGTCACGTCTTCGTCGGCGATGACCATCAGTTTCGGCGTACCGACGGAACTGATCCGCGGGGACGTGTTCTTCTGGCAGGGACTGATGGCCGCGGACGCGGTGGTCTCTATCCCGCTGATGCTTGCTTACGGGTTGCTCTTCGACAAGCTGGTTGCCGGTTTCCAGAGCGCCGAGACCGCGGCCGCCGGCGGCTAGTGCCGGTAGTAGTCACAACGGCCTCGTCGGAACCAGCCGAAACCTTGGCGGAGGAAGGTCGGGAGGGGACGCCGCAGGAAGGGGCCGGTCGCCGCCATTCGGACGGACTCACACAACCTCGCTCGCCATTTCCAGCACCGTCGGCTCCGGCCAGCCGCCCGTCTCCCGTTCCCGGCGCGTCCAGAATACCAGCACCAAGAAGGCCGCGACGGCGCTCATCATGCTGGCGGGGATCCAGACCACCAAGCCACCGAGGTGCTGGTCGAACAGGTAGCTGCCAACCCAGCCCTTGTCGAGCGTGGCGTAGACCGGATAGAGGACGCTGTAGCTGAAGGTGATGTAGGCCCCGATGAGCATCTGCGGCACCATCACGGCCCACAGGATGATCATCCGCCTGCCATACCTGACCCGGCCGGGCTTCGGGTCCAGCATCAGCCACCAGAAGGGGATACCCTCGAGCAGCATCGAGAAGTGCATGATCTCGTGCACCGTCTCGTTGACGGTGGCGTAGTCGAAGATCGGCGGTATGAGCCAGAAATAGATCAGCCCCACGAACAGGATCGGGGCGACCACCGGATGCTGGATGAACTCCCAGGTGCCCCGGACGCCGCGGCTGCGCAGGATCGGCTGGAGCATGTGGCGACGCGCCCAGCCGGGAAGGCCGGTGACCAGCTCCGGGATCGGCGCCGATAGGGCCAGCAGCATGGGAATCCAGTGGTGCAGCGCGACGTGCTGGACGCGGTGGATCCAGAAGATGTGGTCGGAGAGCGCGTCAAACGGGCTTTCCAGAATCAGGTAGGTGAGCACGATGCCCGTGACGTACGAGGCGAGGCGCCACAGCGACACCGCGTGTCCCCGTCGGCGGCGCCATCGCACGCCGCGCAGGTAGATCCACAGCGTGAGCACGCAGCCGACCAGGACGAAGAGCGTGGCGCCGGAGTGATCCCACATCGTCCATACCGGACCCCTGAGGGGCTCGATCGGTTCAATCGCAGCCGGCCTGGAGCCCCAGGCGAGGCCGCCGGCCGCGAGCGCGGCCGCGAACGCAATGAGAGCCCTCGGCCACAGCCGGCGTCGCCGGGTGCATGTCGCGGGTGCTGTCATCGGCGTCCGTGCTCCTTCAGCAGGGGCTTGATCGTGTGCAGCAGCTGGCGGATGGAGACCGTGTCCGCCTGGTCGTAGATCTTCCGGATGCGGCCCTGCCGGTCGACGATAATCAGTCCGTCGTTGTGGCTGATGTCATAGTCGGGTTTGACCTTCTGCGCCAGGGGATTGACCACGGTCGGCTGAGGAGTCTGCTCGGGCCCGGTCTCCTGGGCTTCCTGCTTCAGCGACACCTTGCGGTAGTCAATGTGGTAGCCGTCACGCACCACGTGCTTGATCGTGGCGGGCTTGCCGGTCAGATACTGCCAGTGGAGGTTGGAGGGGTTCCAGCCGTATTCCTTGAGAAAAGCCCGCATCTGCTTCGGTCCGGTGTCGGCGGGGTCGACATCGAACGCTACGATCTGGACCCGGTTCTGCAGGCCCGAGCTGCGCAGCAGGTTCTCGAACCCGACCAGGTGGGCTGCGATCAGCGGGCAGTACGTGGTGCAGTAGGGGAACAGGAACGTTACCACCCGTACCTTGCCGCGGAACTGGTCGGAGCTCACCTTGTTGCCTAGCTGGTTGGTGAGACCGCGATAGCTTGGCGCGGTTCCGACCACGGGAAGCGTCGACTGCCCCCGGCTCTGCATCGTGGAAATGATCCCCAGCATCCAGCCGATCACACCGGCCAGCCCGAGGCAGACGGCGAACGCGCTGCCGATCAGCCATCGCCTTCCTGAACGGGTCACTTGTGTCTCACTCCGGTTAAGTCGCAGCGGGTCTGTCGCGGCCGGCCGCGCCCCGGGGAAGACTATGCTGCCGGGTACGGCCGGATTGTGGTGCCGGAGGTGGGAGTCGAACCCACACGGGCAAAGCCCATAGCGTTTTAAGCGCCATGCGTCTACCGGTTCCGCCACTCCGGCGGGGCACGTTCCGAGTATACACGGCCCCGCAGGGGAGCCGAAAACGGACGGGGCCGGCCGGGCGCGGCGCGGAGCCCTTGTCCGCACCGACCTGGAAGCGACGGGAGAGAACCCGTGCAACGCTAGTTGTACATTCATTGTACATTCCGTATTTTCAGTATGTTACGCGAATGTATAAATGCTGTACAAGAGGGAAGGGGGCGTCATACGGCCCCCGGCATGCGATAATCCCTCCCGGACGATAATTCCGCCCGGAGCTGAGCGAGAGGAGGGCAGGGCGATGCAGCTGTCGAAAGGTGCGGAGGCGGGCAAGCTGGTGCCCGACGAGCGCGAGGTCTACCAGGCCATGCTGCCCCTGGACGGGGCGCGGGTGCTGGAGCTGGGTTGCGGCAAGGCGGTCCACACCCGGGCCATCGCCGAGTCGGGACGGGTGGCCGAGATCGTCGCCTGCGAGGTCGACGAGATCCAGCAGCGCGCGAACATGGCCGGACCGGCACTGCCGCGCGTGACCTTCCGGTTGGGCGGCGCGGAGGTGATCGATGAGCCGGACGCGAGCTTTGACATCGTGCTGATGTTCAAGTCGCTGCATCACATCCCGGGGGAGTCACTGGACCAGGCACTGGGCGAGATTCACCGGGTGCTGCGTCCGGGGGGACTGGTGTACCTGTCCGAGCCCGTGTTCGCCGGGGCGTTCAATGAGATCCTGCGCCTGTTTCACGATGAGGAGGGGGTGCGGCGGGACGCCTTCGAGGCCATGCGGCGGAGCATCGAATCGGGGCGCTTCGAACTGGTGGAGGAACGGTTTTTCCGCGTGCCGGTGCGGTTCGCGGACTTCGCCGAGTTCGACGTGGCCGTGCTGCAGGTCACACATACCCGCCACGAACTCTCCCCGGACCTGCGCCAAGCGGTCCGGGAGCGCTTCGAAGCGCACTGGGGCCCGGACGGTGCGTGCTTCAGTCAGCCGCTGCGGGTCGATCTACTGCGTCGTCCGGCAGACGGAGCAGACCGCGTGACGGAGCGGGGGCCGGGTGCCGTGTGAGACATTCTTGTACGGTTCTTGTATCGTGGCACCGATGCAGGTACGCTTGCCGGGTTACCGGACGGCCGGACGGGTCCGGCGGCGGCACGGGGCATGCACTTGAGAGGCGTTGCACGGTACACAACGACAGCCTGGTTCCTGCTGCTCTGCATGGCTCTCCCGGGCAGCGCCCGGGCCGGCGTAGCCCGACTGACCGGCATCGATCTGTTCTCGGACGCCGGTGGCGGCCACGTAGTACTCTCCCTGAGCCGGCAGACGAAATTCCACTACTTCACGTTGAAGAGCCCGCCACGCCTGGTCGTGGATCTGAGCGACACCCGTCCCGCGCATGAGGAGCTGGCACCACCGGCGGGCGGTGCGGTACGCGATATCCGGATGGCGCGGCACAAGGACGGGACGCTGCGCGTGGTGTTCGATCTCGCCGGCCCGGCGAAGGTCGACGTGCAGCGCCGCCCGGGAGCCCACGGCCGCGAGCGCCTGGTCATCACGCTCACCGGGTCGGGCAAGCAAAGCCGCCGGAAGAGCTCGCCGCGGCCGGTGCGGACCGCCGCGGCGCATGCCCGCACGGGGCCGCTGGTGGTTGCCATCGATCCCGGACACGGCGGGCGCGACCCTGGTACCACGGGCCCCCACGGGCTGCACGAAAAGACCGTGACCCTGGCGATCGGGCGCATGGTCGCCGAGCGGTTGAACCGCACGGGCCATGTGCGCGCATTCCTGACCCGGCGTGACGATCGTTACGTGAGCCTGACGCGCCGGGTGATCGAGGCGCAGAAGCACCACGCGGCGCTGTTCGTTTCGATCCACATGAACGCCTATCCGCACAACCCGCGGGTCGACGGCGGCACCTGTTACGCGCTTTCCGAGCACGGCGCCAGTGACGCCGAGGCGGCCCAGCTGGCGCGGGTGGAGAACTCCTCCGACCGGGACGTGGCCGGAATCAAGTTCTCCAAGAGCCACCAGGTCAACGTGGTGCTCACCGACCTGCTGCAGTCTTCCTCGATCGACGCCGCCGACAATCTCGCGCACGAGATCATCGGGCAGTTCGGAAAGGTCGAGCCGGTCTATGACCACAAGGTGCAGCACGCGAACTTCGCCGTGCTCCGGGACCCGCTGATCCCCTCGGTGCTGTGCGAGGCGGCGTTCCTGTCCAATCCGCACCAGGCGCGCGAGCTGCACCGCCGGCATTTCCGGGCCGAACTGGCCGACGCGATCTATCGCGGCATCATGCACTACCTGCACAGCTTCGCCCCGCAGCGCTTCCAGGGGCCGGCTGGGGATCGCTACGTGGTGCAGCGTGGTGACACCCTCTCTGGCATCGCCCACGACCACGGCGTTACGACCCGGGCGCTGAAGACGTACAACGGCCTCGACGACTCCACCATCCGCGTGGGACAGATCCTGCACCTGCCACCGACGGCCACCGCCCAGGCCAGCGAGCCCGACCGCACCACCGGCTCCTGACCGGCGCTCACGGCACCAGTCGCAGCGCTCCGTCCGCCGCCGGCTCGGGCGTGGCCGAGTCCAGCCGGGCGCACTCGCGCCGCAGGGTGTTCAGCAGCCACTCACGGTCCCGATCCGGTGCGCGCTCGATGCGGAATCGGCGCATCCGGGTCGGCACCAGGGACAGCTCCAGCAGTGATCCGTCGCGGCGGTCGAGCAGGGGGAAATACATCAGCCGGAGATCACCCCGGTAGTGTGCGTAGCCGCCGATGCCCTCGTAGTCGTTGACCAGGTCGCCGCAGCCATAGAGGATCAGGCGCCCGCGGTGAACCTCCAGGCCCTTGACGTGGTGCGAGGAGTGGCCGTGCACCACATCGACGCCTGCGCGCTCCACCAGCGAGTGGGCGAAACGCCGCTGCCCCGGCAGGACGCGGAAGCCCCAGTTGCCGCCCCAGTGCAGCGAAAACACCACCCGGTCGCCGGGGCGCCGGCAGGCTTCGACGTGGCGGGCGAGTCGGTCGACGGTGCGCTCGGAAAGATCGGGCAACCGGTTGACCCCCACCCGGTGCGCCCGCGCACCCCAGTCGCGGGGGACGCCGCTGTCTCCCGTGGCCGCCGAGAACAGCAGCAGACGCGCTTTTCGGTCCAGCGGCACGGCGGCCGGTGTCATGGCGTCACGGGCGTTGGCTCCCGCTCCCGCGCTTGCGATGTGCGCGGCCTCCAGGACGTTCAGGGTCTCGCAGAGCCCCTGCCGCCCCCAGTCGAGGACGTGGTTGTTGGCCAGCGCGCAGGCGTCGATCCCCGCCGCCGCGAGGCAGGCGAGGTTGCGCGGATGCATGCGGTAGTTGATGCTCTTGGGCCAGGGGCGGGAGCTGGTGGTCACGCTGGTCTCGAGGTTGATGATGCGGGCATCGGGCCGGCGCGCCTCCAGCTCGGCCAGGGCGTCGCCCCAGACGTAGTCGAAGCCTGCCGGGCGCGGGATCGCGCCATTCACCTCTTCGGCGAGCTCCAGGTAGCGCCGGGCGTCATGCACGTAGGGCTCGTAAAGTCCCGGCCCGCACGGATGGGGCAGTACCTGGTCGATGCCGCGCCCGGTCATGACGTCGCCGCACAGGAACAGACGAAGCCCGCTCCGCAGTGGGCGGCCTGCATTTCCCGGATCACCGTCTCCGTCCATCGCGGTGCTCGGTAATCGACGCCTCCGCTTCTTGATAGCTCTGGCAGCGCATGACGGCGTTGACCTGGGTCATCCCTGTCCGCCTTGCTCTGCCTATGCCGTAGCCCGGGCGTGACGGCAAGAAGGAGGCCGGCGCGACGCGCGAATCGCACGCCCTGGACCGGGGCGGGATCCGCAGGTCGGGCCGGGTGAGCCGATCAGGGCGGGCAGGGGCATGGCGTGTGCTCCCGCTACAGCCCGTTTTTCCCATCACCCCGCACACGGCGGGATCGCCGACACCCGGTCGGCTTGTGACCCACGTCACAGTTCTGCCATGCCGCGGCTCGGCCGCCGGGAGAGGCCGCCAGCGGCGTTGATCGGCGTCAACGTGCGATCCCGGCTTCCTCGTAGTGTTAGCGATGCCTAATGAGGTTGGGTGCGGCCAAGTTCCGGGAAGGGCCCGGTCACGTGCCCGACGGGGAAGCCGGAGACAGCGCGATGGGACGCAAGGAAGTACGGTTCGCGGCGAAACTCGGGACGCGGACGGGAATCGCGGGAGTTGTCCTGGCAGTCGGGCTCGGGTTGAGCGGCTGCCCGTGGAGCACCTCCGAAGTCCAGGTTCCCCAGACCATCATCGAATCGAACCTCGGCACGGTGGCGGCACAGGACGGAGGCGGGACGACGGCCGTCGCGAGCTTCGACGCGACCGACGGCACGCAATGGGCTTTCTACAACATGGCCAACCGCCTCGCCGCGACGCCCGTCGGGACGAGCAAGGGTGCGGTGCACGAGATCACCGTCCCGGGCATGGTCAGGCACGTCACCCTGGTCAACTACGACAACGTGGAGTACGCGCTGCTCTCCATGGGGGACCACGGCATCGGAGTGGTGAACGTCACGGACCCGGCGGCGATGAGCCTGGTGAGTACGGTCAAGGTGAACTACGAGCAGGGCGGCATCAGCTACGCCGAGGGCGGCGGCGACATCGTCAGCGACGTGACCATCAGCGGAACGGACGGCCCGGTCACGGACATGGTCACGGACGGCACCAGCCTCTGGATCGCGGACAGCGCCTACGGGATCCACAGGACCGCCCTTGCCAACCTGTTGCCGACGCCCGTGACCGAGGCCGACGGGACGCTGAAGGTCGCCAACGCCGACGGGAGCGTGAACGAGGTCTACACGCTCCAGTACGCCGGCGAGAATCCCTGGGGCGGCCCGCAGAGCCTCCGGCTCTATGACGGCAAGCTCTACGCGGCCTTGGGAGCGCTGGGCCTCGGCGTGTACGACCCGCCAACGCTGCAGCGCCTGGGCGGCTACAACCTGTACACCGACACCGGAATGACCGAGGACTGGTTCCAGGGCATGGACCCGAAGACCGCGGTGCATGATCCGTCGTGGATCGATCCGGTGACCGGCATGCCCACCTACCAGCAGGCCAACTACGAGATCAAGGAGATTTGGCACAACGGTGCGCCCGGTGCCACGCCCTGGGCGGACTTCGACCGCTACGGGCAGTACTACTACACCGCGCGCGCGGTCGACCTGCAGACGGTCCCTCAGGGCCAGGGGAGCGAGACCATCGCCTACGTCGCGTACTCCCTGGGCGGCCTGGTGGCCGTGAACATCACC
>Ga0102962_1000790_pt1 | contig 13496 bp, 11 predicted proteins | sample SalPonF2_C_D2_MG_FD_84519 | JGI IMG/M metagenome (GOLD analysis project Ga0102962, IMG submission 84519) | Salt pond soil microbial communities from South San Francisco under conditions of wetland restoration - Salt Pond MetaG SF2_C_D2_MG ...
CAAGGGGCGTTCGCGCCCTTCGTGCTCGCCGGGGTGGGTCACCAGTACGAGTACCGGGGCGATAACAGTGAGCCTTCCAACAATTCGGCGAGCGTGGGGCTCGGGTTCACCAGCCAGCCCTGGGCGGCACCGGTGGCGATCCGCGCCGACCTGGAACTCCAGCACGGATTCGGGGGCGGCTATAACGACAAGATCTTCAACCTCGGCGTGGTGTTCAGCTTCGGCGTCACTCACTGATCATCCGGCTCAATTAAGACTATCTTTCCGCCCAGCTCCCCCTTCCTCACAAAGTGAGCAAGGGGAGAGCCTGAGGCAGAAGCGGCGGTTCCCGCCGCGATTAATTTACTGGATTACTCGCGACTTGCGCCGGGCCATGGGCCACGCGCATGATGTCTCCGGCCTTCGGCATCCGGCGCCGTATCAAGTCCGGAATGAGGGAATACATTTGAGGCTCCTCGACAAACAGCGGCGGTAATCGGCGACAATACCCACAGCTTGTATCCCCGGGATCGATGACGGACAAGACCCGCGCCGCCAAGGCAAAGCATTGGCTCAACCATACGGCACGCGAAGTCCGCCGCCCGCTCGTGCTGGCCATCGCGGGCGGCTCGCTCAACGGGGGACTGCTCATCGCGCAGGCGATGCTGCTGGCGCACCTGATCGACCGCACGATCTTCAGACACATGCCGGTCGCCTCGCAGCTTATTCCCTTTGCCGCTCTGGTCGGCGTTTTCCTGTTGCGTGCGGTCTGCGTCCATGCCGGCAACCGCGCGGCCGGACGGGCGGGCCTGGCCGTAAAGACAAGAACCCGCGAAGCGCTGGTGGCGCATATCCACGCACTGGGTCCCGCCTGGACTACGGCGCGCGAACCCGGCGCCCTCGCCAACACCGTGGTCGACGGCGTCGAGGCGCTTCACGATTATTACGCGGAATACCTGCCCCAGGCAGCGCTGTCAGTCATCGTGCCGCTCGCCATACTTGTGATCGTGTTTCCCGTGGACTGGATATCGGGCCTGATCCTGGCCGGAACCGCGCCGTTCATTCCGCTGTTCATGGTGCTTCTGGGCAAAGGGGCAGCCGCGCTCAACGAACGCCAGTGGGCCCGCCTGACGCGCCTCTCCGCACATTTCCTCGAAGTCCTCTCGGGCCTCGGCACGCTCAAGGCCTTCGGAGCCGCCCGCGCAGAAGTCAAACTGGTCGAGCGGCTGTCCGAGGACTATCGCCGGAGCACGATGAAAGTGCTCAGAGTCGCGTTCCTGTCCTCGTTCGCGCTCGAATTCCTGGCCACCGTCAGCATTGCAATGGTGGCCGTGCTGGTCGGCTTCCGCCTGCTATGGGGCGATGTCGCCTTCAGCGCGGGCCTTGCCGCACTATTACTGGCGCCCGAGTTCTACCTGCCGCTGCGCAACCTCGGGAACGCCTATCACGCCCGCCTCGCTGCGGTCGCCGCGGCCGAGGATATCGCGGACATTCTCCAGACACCGGCACCCACGCCGGGCGGCACCCGCAATTTCCGTCCGGATGGCGCTTTCCCGGTGGCGTTCGAGCGCGTGGACTTCGCCTATACGGAAAACAATCCCGTGCTTCGCGACATCAGCTTCGAGATCGCAGCCGGACGCCATATCGCCCTCGTCGGACCCTCGGGGGCCGGCAAAAGCACACTGCTCTACCTGCTCCTCGGTTTCGCACGACCGGATAAAGGCAGGATTCTCGCCGCCGGCGCCCCACTCGCGGAGCTCGATCCGGACGAGTGGCGCCGCAGCATCGCCTGGGTGCCGCAGCGTGCGCACTTGTTCCCCGGCACGATCGCCGAAAACATCGCCCTGGGCAGCCAGGGCGTAACCAGGGCCGCCATTATGGAAGCGGCCGGGAAGGCCCGGGCTGAGACCTTCATCGACAGGCTGCCGCACGGCTACGACACGCCCCTGGGAGAAGACGGGACCGGACTTTCCGGAGGCGAAATCCAGCGCATAGCGCTGGCACGGGCGTTCCTGAGGGATGCGCCGCTGGTAGTCCTGGACGAACCCACGGCCAGCCTCGATCTGGCCAGCGAGGCCGCCGTGAATACAGCCATAGAAGCCCTGGCCCGGGGACGCACGATGATTACCATCGCCCATCGCCTGCACACGGTCCGCAAGGCGGATCGTCTGATCATGCTGGATGCCGGCCGCATCGTCGCGGAAGGTACGCACGAAGACCTGGCCCGGCGACAGGGCCCCTACCGCGAGCTGTTGGACGCGTCGCTGCCCGCAGCCATCGAGGTGCCGGCATGAAGACGCTGATCCGACTGATCAGGCTCGGCCACGGCACCCGCTGGCCATTCGCGCTGGGCGCGCTGCTGGCATTCATCGTAGTACTCGCCAATGTGGCGCTACTCGGACTCGCCGGCTGGTTCATCGCGGCCATGGCGGCGGCCGGCCTGGCATCCGCCGCCATCAACTACTTCACCCCCGCAGCAGGCATACGCGGCTTTGCGATCATGCGTACTGCGGGGCGCTACCTCGAGCGCATTGTCAATCACGACGCGACACTGCGCCTTCTCAGCCGCCTGCGCGTGTGGGTATACCGGCGGATCGAGCCGCTGGCGCCCGCCGTACTCGCACGCTATCGCAGCGGGGACGTACTGGGGCGGCTGGTTGCCGACGTGGATACGCTCGACAATGCCTGGTTGCGCGTATTGACCCCTGCTCTCGTCGCGCTCACGTCCGCTGTTGCCATGGTCGTGTTCCTACTGTTCTTTTCAGTGCCAGTCGCCTTCATCGACCTCGCGTTGCTGGCCGTGGTAGGTGTTCTGTTCCCATTCCTCGTCCAACGGCTCACGCATCGGCCGGCAGATCGGGCTGCGTCACTCGCCGGCGAGATCAAGGCCGAACTCCTGGACGATTTTGCCGGACTCGCCGAACTGCAGGTTCTCGGCGCGGATGTCCCACGCCGCGAGGCAAGCAGCCGCCGGAACCGGTCGCTCGTCCGGGAACAGGATCGCGGACTCGCGGTCGAGGCGCTGGCCATGGGGGGCATTGTGCTCGCAACCGGTGCAGCCGTCTGCCTGACGTGGCTGACCGTCGCCCCCGCCGCCGCGGTCGGCAGGCTGGATCCCCTGTACCTGCCGATGCTCGTGTTTTTCGTGCTCGCGAGCCTGGAAGCGGTGCAGGGTCTTCCAGGCGCTTTCCGGGCTCTCGGCGACACATTGGCGGCCGCGCGCAGGGTATTTGAAATTGCCGATGAACCTCTTCTTGTCAGCGAAATCACGCATCCCCTCAAGACCGTCGGATCCTGCGACCTGGAAGTCGAATCCGTGTGCCTGCGTTACGGGCCGGAAGTCGACCGGGCACTTGACAACGTCAGCTTCGAGTTGCCCTCTGGAAGGGCCGTTGCCATCGTCGGCCCCTCCGGGGCCGGCAAGAGCACGCTCGCCCAGCTGCTGCTGCGTTTTCGGGACCCGGACGGCGGCACGATCCGGCTCGGCGGTCAGCCCCTCGATCAATACGCCTTCGAGGCGCTGCGTTCGCAATTCGCCTGGGCGGCCCAATCGACCCGGTTGTTCAGCACCAGCCTGCGGGAAAACCTGCGCCTCGCCCGGCCGGACGCCGGCGAGGCAACACTCTGGGCCGCGCTGGAGACCGTCGGCCTCGCAAACGAGGTGCATGGTCTGGAGCGCGGCCTGGACAGTTTCGTCGGGGCCGGCGGCATGATGCTCTCGGCCGGGCAGGCACGGCGCCTCATGCTGGCCCGGGCCTGGCTCAGCCCCGCCCCGATCCTGTTGCTCGACGAGCCTACCGAAGGACTCGACGCCATCAACGAACGCGCCATCATCAATACCCTGGCCGACCAGCGCGGCGGCCGTAGCCTGCTCCTGATCACGCACCGCCTGGCCGGCCTGGAAAACATGGATGAAATCATCGTCCTCGACCGCGGCCGGGTTGTGGAACGCGGCCGGCATGCCGAACTCCTGGCACGAAAAGGCGGCCTATACCGACGAATGGCGGAATATATTATTTCCTGAGTTCTTGACTGAGATTAATTCTCATCTGAATCAAGGGCCTACAATGCCCTCAGGCACATCGTGGAGCGGCATCCATGGAACCCAGTCAGCTTGCCGTGGATCTTTCCAGGTGGCAGTTTGCAGCCACCGCCCTCTATCACTTCCTGTTCGTCCCTCTCACGCTCGGTCTCTCGGTCATGCTGGCCGCCATGGAGACCGTCTACGTGGTCACTCGCCGGGAAATCTTCAAGGATATGACGAAGTTCTGGGGAAAACTGTTCCTCATCAACTTCGCGCTCGGCGTCGCAACCGGCTTGACGATGGAATTCCAGTTCGGCACGAACTGGTCCTTCTATTCGCACTTCGTGGGCGACATCTTCGGCGCGCCGTTGGCGATCGAGGGGCTCATGGCATTCTTCCTCGAATCGACCTTCGTCGGCCTGATGGCCTTCGGCTGGGAGAAACTCTCGCGCGGCAAGCACCTGTTCGTGACCTACATGGTGGCCCTCGGGTCCAACCTCTCCGCATTATGGATCCTGATCGCAAACGGCTTCATGCAGGCACCGACGGGCGGGCACTTCAATCCGCTCACCCAGCGCATGCAGCTTTCCAACTTCGGAAACCTGATTTTCAATCCCGATGCACAGGCCAAGTTCGTCCACACCACGGCGGCGGGTTTCGTGCTCGCAGCAGTCTTTGTCTGCGCGGTCAGTGCCTGGTACCTGCTGCGCAACCGCCACGTTGAACTGGCGCGCCGCTCGTTTCGCATGGCCGCCATTTTCGGCCTTTTCGCTTCATTGGCGACGATCACCCTGGGCGACGCACTGGGTTTCGCCGACGTAGGCGTGCAGCCGCCTAAGATCGCCGCGATGGAAGCCATGTGGCAAACCGAGAAGGCACCGGCACCCCTGAAGGCCATTGCCATTCCGGACAGCAGCGAACAGAAGAACCTGTGGTCGCTCAACGTGCCCTGGCTCGGCGGCATGATGCTCACCCATACGACGTACAAAACCGTACCCGGCATCCTGGAGCTGGAGAACGAGGCGAAGGGCAAGATCCGGAACGGCATTCCGGCCCTGCTCGCGCTCAAGCAATTGCAGAAGACCCCGAACGACGCCCAGGCGATGAGCACCTTCCGCTCGCACGAGAAAGACCTCGGCTACGCGTTCCTGCTGCAACGCTACGCGCCGGATGTCACGAAAGCGACGCCCACGCAAATCGACAAGGCCGCCCGCGACACTATCCCGCCGGTTGGAATCACCTACTGGGCCTTCCACCTGATGGTGTACTTCGGATTCGCCATGCTGGCCTTCTTCGTGCTGGCCACGATGTTCTCGCTCAAGCGCACCGAATTCCGCCGGCGCTGGTTCCTGCATCTGTCGGTATGGGCACTGCTCCTGCCCTACCTGAGCGTCGAACTGGGGTGGATCACCGCGGAAATGGGCCGCCAGCCATGGACGGTATACGGCGTGCTGCCGACCTGGCTATCCGCCTCGACGCACAGCGTCGGCTACATGATCTTCTCGCTGGCGGGATTCATCACCCTCTATTCGATTTTCATCGTGATCGAGGTGTTCCTGATGCGCCGCGCCATCATCCAGGGCCCGGCGCCCAAGTCGGGAGATGACGACGCACAGACTGCGCCCGTGCTGGTACCCGAAGGAGGCAGAGCATGACTGGTTCGGAATTACTGCGTTATATCGGCTGGTTCCTGCTGGCCATCCTCGCGCTCGCAGGCGCGGCCATCCTGAGTTACTGGGGCTCCTGGTATTTCGCCTGGGTGGTGGGTACCGCAATGATCATCCTGATCTCCGCCTCTGCCGGCTACCTGTATGACCGTCAGGCCAAGGAGCACGGCGAACAGGGCGAAAATCCGCAAACCGGACCGGGGGTATAGCCATGGAAGCTTATGTCGTATTGAAAGTCATCTGGTGGCTGCTGCTCGGTGTCCTGCTCATGGGTATCGGGATCATGGTCGGCCAGGACATGGGCGTCGGCACGTCACTGCGTTACCTGGGCCGCACGGACAACGAACGCCGCGCCATCCTCAACATGATCGGCCCACACTGGGACGGCAACCAGGTCTGGTTCATTCTCGGGGGCGGCGCGATTTTCGCGGCCTTCCCCACGGTGTACGCCACCCTGTTCTCGGGCCTCTACATCGTGATGCTGCTGTTGCTGTGGTCGATGATCATCCGCCCGCTTGGATTCGAGTACCGCAGCAAGCTCGATTCCATGAAATGGCGTAACCGCTGGGACTGGGCGCTGTTCGTCAGCGGCTTCGTACCCATGCTGGTGTTCGGCACCGCCGTGGGCAATGCCCTGCGCGGCTTCCCGTTCCGTTTCAACGACATCATGCAGTCGTTCTACCCGCACGGCTTCGGCTTCATCAGCCTGTTCAATCCGTTCTCGGTCATCATCTGCGGCTTGATGGCGGTTGCGCTGTCGCTGTTTCAAGCCGGCGCCATGGTCTCACTGCGCAGTGAAGGCGCCATTCTGGAGCGCGCAAAAAGCCAGATGAAGTGGAGCGGCATCGCAGCGATTGCCATCTTCACCGTGGGTGGCATCTGGCTCAGCCAGTTAACCGGCTACGCCCCGGGCGCGGGAACCAATCCCGCGATGGCAGCCAACCCGCTTGCGAGCACCGCGGTGATGGCCAAGGGAATCTGGCTTCATAACTACTTCAACCACCCGGCGCTGTTCATCGTGCCGATCCTGCTCTATGTCGGGCTGCTCGGCGGACTCTGGTTCTCCCGCCGTAATCAGCCTGTAGCGGCCTGGTGGTCGGGTGCCCTTGCCTGGATCGCGACACTCGGCACCGTGGGAGCCGCCATGTTCCCGATGATCGCTCCCTCCTATGCCGACGTCAACCAGGGCCTGACGGTCTGGAACGCAAGCTCCTCGCTGGACACGCTCAGCTGGATGCTCGGCTGTGCCCTGGTGTTCGTACCGCTGATCTTCTTCTACACCAGCTGGGCCTTCCGCGTAATGCGCGGCAAAGTCGGACCGGAAGACGTGGAAAGAGCGGACCGGGAAGGCGGCGAAAGCTACTGACGATTCCCCCGACGGGCGGGACGCTACTCGGTACTGGCGCCCGGCAACATCAGCCGGGCGCCTTGTTTTTTGCGATCCGGTATTGCGGATTGCGACTTCTTCAGCAAGGGCTGCAAGCCCTTCCAGACGTTGTCCAAAACCCGCGGCTCGCCCGCCGCCTTGGGATGCAGGCCGCCTGACTGCATCAACTCGGGATGCGTCGCAACACCCGCGAGAATTTCCGGCACCAGTGGCACGCCCGTTTTCCGGGCCACTTGCTTGAATACCTCCTCGAAGCGTTTCGTATACACGGGGCCGTAATTGGGCGGCATGCGCACGCCGACGAGTAACACGTGCGCGCCGGATTTGCGGGACAATTTGACCATCCGGGTCAGGTTGGATTGCATCTGTTCCAAGGGCAATCCCTGTAGGCCATCGTTACCACCCAGGGCTATGATGACGATCGCGGGGTGATAGCGTTTGAGGTCATCCGGTAAACGTGCCAGCCCACCCGACGTGGTGTCACCGGGGATACTCGCGTTGACTATCCGATATCGATAGCCTTGCCGGGTGAGCCGCTGGTCGAGCAGGTGCACCCAACCCTTGTCCATTGGTATCTTGTAAGCTGCACTGAGGCTGTCGCCCACCACCAACAGGACCGGCGCCGGCACCGACGCACCCTGTGCCACGTTGAAAAGGAGAACGCCTGCCATGGCGAATACCGCGAACCCTGCCAAAATCGAGCGCAACAATTCTCTGCTCTCCTGTACCGCGTTGAGGAAAGAGGTTAGCAGCCCCGAGGGGCCGTTGCCCATCCTCGACGGTATCGATATGAGCATCGCGCAAGGCGAGGCGGTCGCGATCATCGGTCCGTCGGGTTCGGGCAAGACCACACTGCTCGCCCTGCTCGCCGGACTCGACGAACCGTCGCAAGGCAGCGTCGACATGTTCGGGCAATCTCTGGCGCAACTGGATGAAGACGCCCGCGCCGGATTGCGGGCCGGACGCGTGGGCTTCGTCTTTCAGGACTTCAACCTGCTGCCACGCCTGACCGCTGAAGAAAACATCAGGATCGGCGCTGAGCTCGGCGGCATCGAGGACGCAGCGCAGAAAACGCATGAAGCCCTGGAGGCCGTGGGCCTGGGCAAGCGGGCGCGGCATTTTCCATCGACATTGTCCGGCGGCGAACAACAACGAGTGGCCATAGCCCGGGCCTTTGCCCCCGGTCCCGAGCTGCTCTTTGCCGACGAACCCACCGGGAACCTCGATACGCTCAACGGGGATCGCATTATCGAACTCCTCTTCCGGCTGCATAAAGAACACGACACGACCCTGGTGCTCGCCACCCATGACGAGCGCCTGGCGCAACGCTGCTCGCGCCAACTGATACTTGAAAATGGCCGGTTAGTCGCTTCATGAACATCGGCACACAGACCCGTCTCTGGTTTCGCCGGGGGCTGCGGCGGGAACTGCGGCTCGCGCTCATAACCCTCGTGCTGGCGGCGACCGTTACCGGTGGGCTCGCGTTTTTCTCGGCCCAGCTCGAGCGCACCGTCGTGGTCGCCGCGGACGGCGCGCTGGGCGCCGACCTGGTGGTCCAGGACCACGATCCACTGCCCAAGAAGATCGCCGCGCAGGCCCAACAGTCGGGACTCACACTCACCCGGGAAACAAGCTTTCCCTCGGTCGCGGTCGCTGGTGGCAAGCTCAAGCTAGCCAGCGTGCGGGCGCTCGATGCACCTTACCCGCTGCGCGGAACGATCCAATTGCGGCGCGCGGAAGGCGGCCCAGCGATCACCGTCAAAGGCGTGCCCAAGCCGGGTAACGTCTGGACCAGCCCCACGCTGGCTGCCGCCCTGAACCTGCATATCGACGACTATCTTTCTTTGGGTAAACGCCATTTCCGGATCAGCGCCCTGATCCTGCGCGCCCCCGGCACCGGAATCGATCTGACCGGTATCGCGCCCCTGTTGATCATGAATCGTGCCGACCTGACGACAACCGGCCTGGCCGGAAACCAGAGCCGCATCGAACACAAGCTGCTCTTGTCCGGGCCGTCCGAGGCCCTGCAGCGTTTCCGTGCACAGGTCAAACCCGAATTACCTGCAACCGCGGAAATCCGCGATATTAACGACGTCAATCCCGGATTGCGGATGCCGCTCACGACTACTCTGGACTTCCTGCGCCTGGCCGTGCTGGCGACCCTGTTGATCGCCGCGGCCGCCTTGATCCAGTGCGCCCGCTATTACCGCGTGCGGCAGCAACGCAGTGTCGCCATTCTCAAGACACTCGGTGCTTCGCGGAAGTGGGTTCGCAAGCTCTATACGCTGGAAGCACTGTATCTCGCGCTGGCTGCCAGTGTTGCCGGCACCTTGCTGGGCTGGTGTCTGTCGCTCCTGTTCGCGGCGCTGGCCCGGCACTGGTTCGGGCTCAGCCTGAGTCCCGGCTCCCCCATCGCCCTGCTCTATGCACCTGCCGCGGTTTTCCTGTTTGCCGCAGGCCTGTGGCTGGTTCCGATACTCGGACTCACCAGCACCCGACCGATCCAGTTATTGCGCGAAGGCCTGAAGGGCATGCGAAACACCCTGCTGCCTTTCGCCGCCGCACTGGTCACGCTGCTGTGCCTCCTGCTTTCGTTCGGCACCCATCGCTTCGGCCTCACCGCCTGGACATTAGCGGCGGGTATCGGGCTGGCAACCTTGGTCGCAGGCGCGGGATACGTGCTGCTGCGCCTGCTGGGAGCGCCGACGATAAGCCTGCGATCATCCCTGCGCTATGGCCTCGGCAACCTGGCACGCAACCGGGGGCGCAGCCTGGGCGAGCTGATTGCCTTCGGACTGGTTATCTGCGTGATCCTGCTGCTCACAGGCGTACGCCACGACCTGCTCGCAACATGGCGGGCTCATCTGCCGGCAAATGCGCCCGATCACTTCATCGTCAATGTCCAGTCACAGGAAAAGCAGCACGTCAGCGATTTTTTGGCAAAGAAAACCGGCCAAACGCCGACTCTGTTTGCCATGGTCAGGGCCCGGCTGACCGCCATCAATGGCACCCCGGTATCGCAATGGGCGAAGCGCATCGAGGGCGGGCGCGGGCAGCGCCTCCTGGATCGTGAACAGACGCTGAGCATGCGTGCCCATCTGGGCAAGGGCAATGCGCTGGTGGCCGGGCACTGGTGGCGCCCAAGAGATGCGGGACACAATCTGGTGTCAGTAGACAATGACTGGGCAAAAAGCATCCACGTGGGACTGGGCGACACGCTGGCGTTCAACGTGGCCGGCCGCAACCTGAAACTGAAGGTCGCGAGCCTGCGCACGGTCAAGTGGCAAAGCTTCCAACCCAATTTCTTCCTCGTAACGCCGCCCGGCACGCTCAAGGGTTACCCCACCACATGGATCACCGCCATTCACCTGGGCGAGAACGATCGAGTCGCGCTGGACTTGCTTCGGCAATTCCCCAATCTCACCGTGATCAACGTCGGCGTAATCATCGGTGCGGTCGAAGATCTATTGCGCCACGCGACGCTGGCACTCGCCACCGTATTCGCGCTATCCCTGCTGGCGGCCGCACTCGTGCTACTCGCGGCCTTGCAGGCGGTTCGTGACGAGCGGTTGCGGGAGATTGCCCTGCTGCGCGTGCTGGGCGCTCGCCGTCGGCAGTTGCTCGCCGCACTCGCGACGGAATTCATTACCCTGGGCGCGGTGGCGGGCAGCACGGCCGGCCTGATAGCCGCTGCCAGCGGATATGCACTGGGCCGCTGGGTGTTCAAACTCGATGTCAGTTTCGACGCCTGGCTAGTGCTTGCGGGCGCTCTGGCGGGCACTGCCGGAATCGGCCTCGTCGGCCTCGCCGCGACCCAGGGCCTGACCCGCGTCGCACCGAGCCATGCTCTCAGGCACAGCCCCTAGACCGCGGCACACTTATTCATAGACTTGCTCGCCGTGTTGCGAGATATCCAAGCCTTCGCGCTCGTCGTCAGGAGCGACCCTGAGGCCAACCAGCTTGTCGAGAGCCTTCAGAATTACATAGGTGACAAGTCCGCAGTACACGGCCGTAACCAAGATGCCGACGGCCTGGATACCGAGCTGGCGGATGATACTAGTCCCCGCGTTACCGGAAAGCCCGCTGCCTCCCAACAGTCCTGCCGCAAAGATGCCTGTGAGCAACGCCCCGACAATGCCTCCGACGCCATGCACCCCGAATGCATCCAGGGCATCGTCAACATCCAGCCATCTCTTGAGGTACACGGTCGAGAGAAAACAGACGACGCCCGCCGCCGCTCCGATAACAAATCCGCCGACCGGCCCCACAAAACCGGATGCCGGCGTGATGGCCACGAGCCCCGCGACGGCGCCCGAAGCCATGCCCAGCATGGTGGGCTTTCCGCGTAGCAGCCATTCCATGAACATCCAGAAGAGCGCCGCCATCGCGGCCGCCAGTTGGGTAACGACCATGGCCATCCCCGCGACATCGTTGGCGGCAAGCGCGGACCCGGCATTGAAGCCGAACCAGCCAACCCATAGCAGCGCGGCCCCCGTCATCGTGTAAACCACATTGACGGGCTGCATCGCTTCCCGCCTGTAACCCAGGCGCTTGCCCAGCACCAACGCCGCGACGAGTCCCGCTACGCCGGCATTAATGTGCACGACCGTGCCGCCGGCAAAATCCAGCACGCCCAGGCTCGCAAGCCAGCCCCCTCCCCACACCATGTGCGCGATAGGAGTATAGACGGCAAGCGACCAGAGTCCCACGAACCACAGCATGGCCGAAAATTTCATGCGCTCCACAAACGCACCGACGATGAGCGCAGGCGTAATGACTGCGAACGTCATCTGGAACATCATGAATACCGAGGCCGGAAGCTCCCCGTGCAAAGTCTTGTAACCGATGTCTTTCAGGAAGAAGTTCGAAACGCCGCCGATAAAGCCGGTGCCACCCGAAAACGCGAGGGAATATCCGAACAAGGCCCACAGCACCGTGCCAAGGCAGGTGATTGCAAAAACCTGGGCGGCTGTGCTGACCATGTTCTTCTTGCGTACCATGCCGCCATAAAACAGTGCCAGGCCGGGAATCGTCATCAACAGCACCAAAGCCGCGGAGACCAGCATCCAGGCGGTGTCGCCATGGTTCGGCCGTACAACTTCAGCGGCACCCTCAACTAATGCTGGCAAGATCAGCATTGCATCAATCGCTCTAGAGTTGGAATCAGAGCTGATTCAAAAATCATTGCCCCATCAAATACCCGGTACATCTTTCACCACGCGGCCGTTTGCACAAAAGGGGAATAACTCGATGAACACAGGCATGAATATTCACGCCGATATACACTGAAATTTCAGCTACGGGTTCTTTATACCATCTAGTCCCTTTCGATTTCATCTTTCAATCCAACGACGGCCAGCCAAGCTGGACCGCTATCGCCATATTCCGGAAACCAGGCCGCACGCAGATAATCATCCGCCCGGACCGATAGTGACGACTCCCGCACCGCTGAAACCCATTGCATTGCGGTGCCTGAAACCACCGTCCACGGTTTGTTGTAGCATTGGCATCTTTACGGCAACGGACCCGGCGTGGCTCCAATACCCTGGCTCCTGATCGACTTCGACAGCACCTTTGTTACCGTCGAATCCCTCGAACTGCTGGCCGAAATCTCGTTGTGCACCGGATTCACCGCCGAAGAGCGTGCAGCCAGGACTGAGCAGATCCGCGACCTCACCCGTCGTGCCATGGCCGGGCATCTCTCCTTCCCGGAGGCGCTGAAACAGCGTTTCGCGCTGCTTGAACCGCGGCTCGAACAACTTCCGGAACTGACAGACAGACTCAAACTGCACATATCGCCTTCGTTCCAGCGTCACGCAGATTTCATCCGCAAGCATGCCGGGCGCATCTACATCATCAGTGCCGGCTTTCACGAATACATCGCTCCCGTCGTGCAAGACTACGGCATCCCCCCGGAGCACGTGCTCGCCAACCGGCTGGTAACGCGCGCGGACGGGTCTCTCGGGTTCGATCCTGATTGCCCCCTGGCACGGGACGGCGGCAAGATTGTCGCCGTCCGCAATCTGCATCTCAAGGGCACCGTCATCGCGCTGGGCGATGGGATCAGCGACCTGGAGCTGCAATTCGACGGCGCGTGCGACGTGTTTTTTGCTTACACTGAAACCGTCGACCGGCCGGAAGTCTCGTCACGCGCCTCGCACCGGGCCGCCAGCCTGGACGCCGTCATCGAGTTTATTGAGGAGTTGAAGTAATGAAGAAGGCCCTGTTGCTGGAAGGCATCCACCCCATCGCGCGCAGCGAACTGGAGACCGCCGGATTCGAGGTGGAACTGCTGTCCTACAGCCCGGGACCGGACGAACTGGTCGAACGGATTTCGGAGGTCGATATCGTCGGGATCCGCTCCAAGACCCATATCACTGCCGAAGTCCTCGACCATGCCCGGAATCTCGGCACGGGGGGCGCTTTCTGCATCGGCACC
>Ga0102962_1000791_pt1 | contig 13492 bp, 12 predicted proteins | sample SalPonF2_C_D2_MG_FD_84519 | JGI IMG/M metagenome (GOLD analysis project Ga0102962, IMG submission 84519) | Salt pond soil microbial communities from South San Francisco under conditions of wetland restoration - Salt Pond MetaG SF2_C_D2_MG ...
CAGATAGAAGGTTCCGTTAATGACAGCGTATCACATGAATTAAGATTTTTATAGGCATACACTTTACCTGCGTCATAATCCAATCTGTAAACTTCTTCATTAGCAAGTTTTTTACAGCTGTTATTGGTCCAATACAGAAGTGTAAATGGGATCGTGTCATTTTTCATTAAAATGCTATTATACTCTTTCTCTTTCTTTCCTACCAACGGGATACCCGGATTGGATCTTATAACAGCTTTAATATAGTGGCACGATTTTCCTTGATATATTGTATCGGGCATTAGCTGAAGGGAGACCGTTCCTATTTGCAAAAATCCGAAAGTGACCGAATAGGTTAAGCGTTCTTTGAGAGCCCATAATTCCTGAACAGTAACGGGTGGAGTATATTTATCAGAAGGAGGAGATTGGGCCAATAATTTTGGGAAATTTAATATTACCAGGAAAAGTGAGGCTAATATCCGTAAATGGTACTTTTTACAAAAAAGTGCAAATCCGAGATGATGGTTATGATGGTAAATTATAATATTTCTTCCAGAATTTTCCATTTTGCGGATTAATTCCCCCTTAGAAAATACTGTTTTATACTATAATGTACGAAATTATGGCCCGGAAAGTTTTACCTGATGATTGAATATTTAGTTAATTTAACTTTTACATTTCCAAGCCAAACCTTAACAGAAGCAGCAACCGGAAGTCGAAGAGAATCGGCAGCATACCAAGCTTTGAATTTGCCACTGAAACCAAACGGCCCATTGAAATGAGCCTGACCGTTACTCACATACGTCTTAACTTGACCGCTCTTAAAAGTATCATTCTTCAGCACTACGGTCTCTTTTGTATTATCCATAACTATGGATTTTTTCTTTTGATTGACATATATCGGGACCGTAATGTTTTTTCCTGATCCCGCATATAATCGCGTATAATAAAAATAAACCGGTCCACAAATCGAAGGCTTCGTTAATGTGGATAACGTATCTATCGGTTGATCCTTTTTAAAAGTATACACTTTCCCATTTTGATAATCCATACGATAGACTTCATCATCGGGAGTATGATCACTCACATCATCCGTCCAATATAAAAGCGTGTATGGTACCGTATCATTCTTTGCCATGATACTGTTAAAAATCTTCTCTTTATTACCAACAAACGGGAGTTTGGGATTCGATTTGATTATAGCTTTAATATAACGTGCTTTTTTGCCATGATAAACAGTGTCAGGCATCAGCTCAAGTGTAACCGTACCAATCCGGAAAAATCCATATTTGACCGAATAGGTAAACCGTTCTCTGACATTCCACAATTTATGAATCGATGGCGGCTTAATAAAGTCTTCGGAATGGGTTGACTGAGCCTTAGTTTTTCGAACTAATAAACTAACAAATAATAATAAAAATAATAGTATGGCCGAAAGTAACTTTTGTCCAAATACAGAAGAACGTCTATTGAATTTTTGAAGAATCATTCTTTTTGAATAGGTACTGATCTAAATCAATATTGTATAATATAATCCCTTGTAATAGAACCATCTGAAGCAGTTACGAATCTGTCTGAGTTCCAGTTAAACATCAAAGCGAAATCCCAAAAACGACTTCTTTTTTACAGATGACTATTCACTGTGTCAGAATCCACGTAACTAAGTGGCTTACAAATTACAAAAAATTAGGCAGGAAAGGTTATTTAATTATAGAATACTTGATCAGTCTTATTTTTACATTACCTAACCAAACGTGGACATAGGCCTGAACCGGAATCCGCATGGCATCATCAGCGTACCAGGCAGTATAGGCTCCTCTAAACCCAAGGGGACCATCGAAATGTGCATCTCCCGTACTTTTGTAAGCCATTACATGTCCGCCGGGAAAAGCCTGAATATCCAGATCATCTTCTTTTGTAGTGTTATTGAGGGTAATGTAACTATTTTCATAATTTACGTAGACGGGCACTTTTATGTGATGATTGGTCCCTGCAAACATTCTGGGATAGAAAAAAAACGCTAATCCACAAAAAGAGGGTTTATCTAAAGCCAGAGTATCTCGTTTCTTATCTTCTTTATTATAAATAAAAACTTTCTTTTTTTTGTAATTAAGCCTGTATTGTACCTGTTTTTTTACGCCTTTGTCGATATCATCCTTCCAATAATACATATCGTACAACATGGTATCATTACGGGCAGTAAAGCTCGAAAAATAATCGATTTCATCACCTATAAATGGCAAACCAGGATTTGAGCGGCCGACAGCCTGAATATAACGACATTTTTTTCCATGATACATGGTATCCGGCATGACATCCAGCGTTATGGTACCCAGATGGAAAAAACTGTATTTGACGGAATAAACGAAATGTTCCCTCGTATGCCATAACTTATTGAGTGATGGAGGTGGCGGATCTCCCCCATTCTGTGCCTTTGCGTTATGTGATTGAAACGAAAGAAATCCAATCAAAAAAAGACTTACAAAGAGAATTTTCCGTCTCAAGATTCCTCTCCGGCATTTACGAAATTGGCAATAGCATCTTCATCAAATCCAACCAATACAGCGGAATCATCATCAATTAATACAGGACGTTTTATCATGGTCTGATGACTTAATAATTGCTGAAACAGTTCCTGATCAGATAAATCTTTGTGAGCTAAGCCGAGCTTTCTCCACATCATACCACGACGGTTAATCAGGGTATCAAGTCCGACAAGTTCCGTTAATTGAGCTAATTCTTCTTCAGAGAAAGGTGTTTTCTTCAAATCGACAAATTCATAATCAATACCATTATCCTTGAACCATTGAAAAGTTTTCTTCATGGTATTACAATTTTTTATTCCACAAATTTTGATCATAAATATTTTAAAATTCCTTTTTATCTTATCTTTTCGATTTGGCCTTTAAGATAAGAGTATATTCCTTAAAATTAATAGTAAGAATTCCGGAATATAAGGCCATTCATATATAAGAGAACTATGCAAAACCGATCTTTTGTTCAATATCTGCATTTTCGCGACTTCGAAATCCTCAACTATGGTTAATAAATTGCGGTTTCAAAATCGCTCAGACTTTGAAATTGAACAAAATCCTGGGTTTTGCAAAGTCTTCAATCATTCAGGAAATATTCCGGTGAACAGAGTAACGCCATCAGATTAATCTATTCTTTACATGACAAACGAGCATTTTCACAAAGTCGTATTCATTATTTTTGCTTTTTTATCTGTAACAATCATTTCATGTAACAATAATAATGCACAGCGACAATTTGAACGGGACGCCAGTGGTCCGGCTCAAAATTATACACATACGAGTTCACAGGGAAAAGTTGATGGAGCCAAAGATCCCGATGACTGGCGAATTGGTCCCATGTTTCAGGGCTATGTTGAATTGACGAATCTCCCTTACCCGAATCCAGTAGCAACCAACAATGTCATCAACATTCAATTGACGGTCACTGGATTATCATCTGTATATGGTTTGAATATTTATTACCGGGATTTTAATTCTCAGCTAAAGCCAATTTACAGAGATCCAACTTCCCCTCTGCCAACCGGCATACAACCGATGATAAGAATCAATTCTTCAAGTCTGTCCCCAACGGGTAATCCGGGTGATGCCAAAGGATTACACCGAATTTTTATCTATGATAATAACGATAATTTGATTACTTATGGGGATATAATGGTTCAGTGACAGGTTGCATATTTTGTCCATCAATAGTTTTTCCTTTTTCATTAAACCACGCAAAAGCAACGATACCGAAAGAGAATGCGGGGAGCAGATAACTATTCAATAAACTTATAAATTTTAGTAAAATATAAGTTTCTTGTAAACCTACTATCAGGAGACCATATCCAATTAAAAAAATAATTAAATGGTAGGTTGATATTCCTAACATCCATCTCCAACGAATATCTAACCCCACAATTATTATAAGCGAGAATATAAAATAGACACCAAATGGCACTTTGAAAGATGTAATTTCCCCATACTTTTTGTTTTTATCTTTCTTGTCAATCCTAATAGTAACTGAACGTATTTTAGTTATCCTAAAATCTTTTTTACTAATAACGATTGAAGTAGTTTCAGGATAAATCCAATATTCTATTATGGCTGCACGAATCGGACGAATAGCAAAAAAATAAATCGGAAGCAATAAGACAATCAATGCGATCCGCTTAATCTTGGTCATTTGAAATAACAGCTAATTTTATATTTCTATCAATCTTATACTGTCCCCAATTTGCCCAGACCATCCACATTACAAAAATTACTAGATAAAAAAACAAAGGGAGTGAATAATGATGCATAAAATCGAACAAATCCGGTTTATAAAGTTGCGTAAGGGCAAGAATCGAAATCCTAATAATATTTGATATATATATCAATAAACACCCAAATGGAATAAACAACCAGCGTTTTAGTGTATCACCCGGATAAGCAATGACAAAGCCAAGAAAGAGTCCAATAGCTGATAAACCATTACAACCTGCTGAGACCTCAATTCCGGAAAGATGGTTAATACCTAAAACATTTTTATAGTAGAAAACGGAATACCCTAATAAATGAAGCAAATCACCACTTACAACGACTAAATTGTGTTCCAACCAAGCATCAACGTATCCAGCCGGATTAATTATAAGATTGTATATGATGTACCAAATAATATAGACTAGTAAACCCTTTAAAACGAATTTGACAGCCGGATTGCCATTTAATAAAGATAATTTATTCATGAACTTCCTAAATCTGTATTACATGAAAATATTTTGTATTAGACCGGATATTATAATCTGAAATTTTTCCTAACACCTTTTATATATAAATGTTAAAAGGGGGCGACTTGTTATGCCCTCCCCTCTAAAATTATTTAATCAATGTCATATGTTTGGTAATGGATCCTTCCGGAGTTACCAAACGGTACAGATACATTCCACTCGATAATTTCGAAGCATCAAAACTGAATCGATATATACCGGCGCTTTCTTTCTTATTAATAATCTCGGCAACTTTACGTCCCAAAATATTATAGACGGTAAGTCTCACATGTCCCGCTTTGGGCAATGCAAATCGAATCACAGTAGTCGGATTAAATGGATTCGGATAGTTCTGATATAATTTAAAATGCGATGGCAGCTGTTTCTTTTTACTAATCGAGGTTGTAGAATTGGTACTTATCGTTAATTCAAACCTGGCGCTGCTACCATTATTTGTTGATGAGACCTTAGGTAACGAAACAGATTTAGAACTTCCTGTTTTTTTATTCGGTGTTGTACCATTTGTAAAAGTATAACTACCGTTTTGATCCATATTTAACGTTTTACCTTTCTGGGTATCTGTAAGTGTCATGCTCCAGCCAGAAGGTAAATTCTCGCTATTCCAATTCAACGTTATATTTCCAGTATCCGAAGATTTTATATAAACCGGCCACGTTTTTTTATTAAGCTGCAAAGGCAGGAATTTAGTACTGATATTCTCACTATCAGCCTGCGTGTATATCATTAAATAATGAGATTGTGACATCGGTTGCAGCTGATAAACATCATGTCTATCCAATCCGGTTGATGCTGAATTAATAAATCTGAATGATCCTTTTGCAGCAAGACTATCACTTCCCTTCACCTGAAATGATATCTTGGAAGGTTTGCTTGTCTTTGACAGTGCAGCAGAATATAGCGTAGCAGGATTGGTCGATCGATCCGAATTATCAAGTTTGATATTTCCAGATGCACCAGATGTTAACAGGCGAACAAAAAATGATTGAAACGGAGCAATGGCTGCTGAGCTTCCCGAAGCCAAATTGGTATAACTACCTGTGGACGGATCCCATATATATACGTTCGTATTTGCAGATGGATCCACTTTTTGAAGTGCGGCAATTACGCTATCAACTGAAATTTTAGTACCGTAAGGATTGCCAATCAGATTCCAGCCTTCATTTCCATCTGTAGTATTATTACTATTCAAATCGGTATTGGTTACCGGGATTGAAACCGGTGAACTATGGATGGCGCCATTTGTCGACAACGTTTTGGGCCAGTTACCATCTATGGCACTTGTTGCCCCATTATCATCAGCAAACATAAATACGGCATATCCGGTTCCGGCAGTGGGTATTGTCGTTGTCAAATCACTGGTAACAGCTTTAAAGCTACCGGTTGATTCATCAAAGGTGTATATATTTGCTCCACCATTAGGTGCATTAGAATTTACGGCACCTTGCGTCCAGATATTTGAAAAAATACTATAAAGGCTTGACTGAAAAGGATTTGAAACAAAGTGCCAGGCATTAACACCCGAAATACCAGTAAATGTAGCCGAAGTGTTTTCAAATGTCATATAAAAAGTAGATGCCGAAGTCGACAAGTCTGTTCCATCACTAACTTTAAATGTAAATGATTCAGCCTCATAACCCGTTGTGGTTGACAATGGTTTATATCGTAGAGTACCAGTTGAGATATCGGAAACACTTATTACGTCTCCTGCAGCAATATTCTCTCCGCTATCCACTATTCCGTTATGGTTGGCATCCAAATAAAGCGTACCATCTGCGGGGAGAGTGACAATCTTCACACTATTTAAAGTATCTCCACTATCAGCATCTTTGAATGGGAAATCATTTTTAGACAGCAACGTATCTATGTTTTGAACGAAGACCTGATTCGTATCAGCTGTCGTTGGCGGGGAGTCTGTACCTGTTCCCTGTATATCAAAAGTAAAGGGATTATTATTGGGATCATCATTGGCAATAGATACAGATGCGGAACGAACTCTTATAGCTGACGGATCAAACTGTATCGTAAAAGTCGTACTTCCGCCTGTAGTAACCGTTGCCGACGGTTGTGTTGTCACTGTAAAATCGGAAGCATTTGTTCCTGAAATGGCAACTAATGGATTACCAGTAAGTGATAAACTCGCACCTCCATTATTTTTTATTGTAAACGTCTTACTTATGGTTCCAATAGCCGCAGTAACTGAGCCAAAATCAGTGTTGTCACTCGTACTTGGTGAAGTATCCCCGTTAGTTATAGTAGTTCCATTGCCGGAAACCGATATTGTAGGAGTACTTATCGTCAATGAAAGATTGTCAATGGCAACGTCACTATATCCATCATTTGTCTGATCATCACCTTCCAGACTTACTTTAATACTACGTGTACCAGATGGAGCCATCCTTGAATCTGTAAGGTGCTGCCAGCTACCCTGATAGCTGTGTAAACCCGTATCATAAGTGGCGAGTAGCGTTCCGGAAGCACTTGTTCCACTATAATATTGAACTATAATGCGACCCTGATCAGCATCATTTGATTGCATGTATCCGGAAAATTTCATCGTCGCATTCCCATTATCTATAGCTGTAGCATAAGAAGAGACATCAATAACCTGATACATGAGCCAGGCGCTTGATCCTAAACTTTCCGTTGACCAAGGGATAAAACACTGACTCCCCTGCTCGGCACTAAAGGAGAAGTTAACATTGGTATTTGTTGGACTGACTTCAGCCCATTCGTACGTTCCAGCACCATTTTTACCTTGTGTCCATCCCGTAATAGGCGCACCAGATCCACTACCCGTGTTTTCAGCTTCAGCCCCACCATTTATAATTAATTGTGTTTGGGCTTTTGACTGCCCAACAGAAAGGAACCCAAATATAATCAAAAATAAACAAGCCGATAAGAAGAATGTGTTACCTTTCCAATTCTTCATTTTATTCCCCTTTTTATTGAATAATTCTGATAAAATCATTGGATGAAATGCTTCCATGTAATCAGAAGCATTTCACCTGTAATGAACTACCTTACTGTTTATATTTATTGACGCTCTGGATATAACCCATTAACGCAAATAATAAAATTCATACCTAAAAATGGTTGCATATTATTATGAGCCTGACTGTTACCTGTATTTTCTACATTTACATCAATGGAACCATCAACAGTACCACCATTAATCTTCGTCCCATCAGAAGAATCTGAATACGTATTAACCGGATCAGAGGCCCCTCGTCCTGTAGGATAAATACTTTGAGCTAGATAATTATTCCCGGGAGCTCCTGTTGTAGCATTAGCAGAATTAGCCTGAATATTCGCAGTTAAATTTGGAGTTGCTGTTGCCTTATGGTTATGACTTGGTATTTGTGAGACATTTAAAGTAACGTTTTCAGTACCCTCTTTCTCACCTAACCTTCTACCTGATAAACCTGGTCCTTGTCCGGCACCTACCGGCATTCGTCCTCTCAAATCCGGTAATCCAAAAGTTGTTCTACCATCTCCTCCATAAATAGTGCCAATGACTGAAAAAAGTGCCTGGTTTTGGCTTATAGCTATAAGCTGACCATTACAAAATTCCCAATCCCGGGGTGCAAAATTACCAGCGAACATTCTTATTTCTCCGATAGTACCTTCCATAAATTGAGCTCCTTACTTTTTAAAATGATATTTAGTTATTTTAATATTTTTTAGAAATGATGGTTATTAAATAAATAATGTGGGACATAGGACACCCTTGGTTATTACTTCTAAAGGAAATATTGTCTGTCTCCAATAGTAGGCGAATATTGGATTAAATATTATCCACCTGTAAACTGGGAGAAATGATTGACATCAATTAATGCAAGCTTGAACTCTTACGTACACTCGTTTAAATCCTTCTAACCCATGATTTATAAGATAATACGTCATTTGTCTCTATTGAGTAGCAATAATGACCAAGGATTTTAACTTGTTAAGCCCCTCATAAATTGATAAGCAATTCCCTTATTGAAGAATTACGTTATTGAGATTGTCCTCGTAATTTTTTAACTGCATAAATTCCACCACCAACGGCAAGAAATGCTAATCCGCCGGTTATTGGAACTTGTGATGGGCCACCTGGTAACCCCGGTGCCTGAGCATAGACAGGAAGTATCGCCAAATAACCGACTATCCCGGCTATAATTATACCGTAACTCATTATTTTATTCATACTAACAACCTCATCTCATTCTATTCCAGGGTGCCACCTGCCTCACCATTTATTACCCATAAACAGGAAACATTACCTAGTCAACAATTCATACATCGGTGATCCCAAATCGATAAACCTCTTAGATTTAACCAAATTCTAAGACAATGTCAACAGGATCATGTTTACTAAATTTTAAATATTATAATTGGGTACATTTATACATCGCAATGGCTGTTTCAAGATTCCATATTTAACCGCCATTTAAATCGATATTTCAGCAATATTGGGTGTAACTCTTCACAAGTAAGTGGTGCATTTTCTGACTCTTACATTGAATTTGAAATATTTATAGTTAATATTAATTTTGAATATTATTTCATTCTCAAAATGCCAGTCAATACAATTATCTTATAATCAGAGCTTATTTTTTATATCTTTAAAATAAATCGTTCTTATTGACCAAATTACATAAATTAAAAGTAGCTGTGATGGAAACCGATTATTTTCATCCACACTTACAGTATTTCAGATAAATTTTATATTATATGCGAAAGGTAACAAAATCAGAAATTGCAATATTAGAACGACTTATATTTATTGAAGATTATTATACAGTTAAGGAGGAAACCGGTTTACTTGATGGTGAAATACGGGACGATTTGATAAATATGCTGAATAGTGGCCTTGTTCAGGCTTTTGAATCCGATAACAGCGGTACTCCGGTACCTGTTTCTTTTTGTGATACGGATAATTTGCAAAAATTTTATTTTCGTGCTACCAACGCCGGTTTAAAGGCTTTTAAACAATTGAAAAAATGACTTTCGAAACAGAATTTGATAATAATAGCGTCCGGCTCGATGTGGATAAGGATAAGTCGGAATTTACGGTAAACAACAAAAAACAAGCTTATTCGTTTTCACAATTAGATGAAAACCGCTACCTGCTTCGTGTCGGACACAAGGTTTACACCATTGATAATGTTATAAATAACGGTGCAAAAATTGATTTTACGTTAAATGGCCAGTGGTCATCGGTTGCCGTTCGGGATGAACAAGCTTTATTATTAGACCGTCTCGGTTTCAAAAATAAACTAAGCAGTGGAGAAGGTCAGCTGTTGGCTCCTATGCCGGGTAAAATTCTTGACATCTTATGCAACGAAAAAAACGAGATTAAAGAAGGTGACCCGGTTATCATCCTTGAGGCTATGAAAATGGAAAACGAATTGAAATCACCGGCTGATGGCTCTATCAAGTTGATAAATGTAGATGTAGGTCAGTCGGTTGAAAAAAATGAATTGTTATTAGAGGTTGAAATAGGTGGATAAATTTATCATTGAAGGAGGTACCCCTTTAGAAGGAAACATCCCTATTAGCGGATCTAAAAATGGAGCACTCCCTCTTATGGCCGCGGCCATGTTAGCAGAGGGACCTACTGTTATACGGAATGTTCCAAAATTAAAAGACATATATACATTTAATAATGTGCTTCGGGTAACCGGTGCCCGAGTCGATTTTGATGAAGAAAACAACATTCTTACGATCGACCCGGCCCATGTTTCCTACCTTGAAGCACCTTACGATTTAGTGCGTAAAATGCGGGCATCTTTTTACATGCTCGGTGCTCTTTTGGGGCGTCATGGTTACGCACGGGTTTCATTGCCAGGTGGCTGCGCCTGGGGACCAAGACCGGTTAATTTACATTTGGAAGGTTTACGTGCATTAGGTGCGAATATCACAATGGATCAAGGATATGTGATCGCAGAAGCCGACGATGGTCATCTGGAAGGTGGCCGGTTTAAACTGGAACCAAGCAGTGTCGGTGCAACGGTTAATCTTGTTTTAGCTACGGTGCGTGGTAATAACACGGCGATCATCGATAACGCAGCCATGGAACCTGATGTCGTATTACTTTGTGAAGCTCTTAACAAAATGGGCGCCAGTATACAAGGAATAGGAACCAAGAAATTGACTATTCACGGCGTCAATTCACTTAAGGGCATAGAATTGGATAATGCACCCGATCGTATTGAAACGGGTACATTTATGATAGCGGCCGCTATGCACCCTGAATCGAATGTGACACTTACAAATACGGATTCATCTCAATTAGGTGAATTTTTAGGTGTTTTTGCCAAAACGGGTGTGGAGTTGTCCGTAACAGATAATAACATACATATAAAAGCTCCGGAAAAAATAAAACCGGTATCAATCAAAACACAGGTATATCCTGGATTTCCAACGGATTTACAAGCACAATGGGCCACGATGATGACCCAGGCAGATGGTACCTCGATAGTTACAGATACCATTTATAAAGATCGTTTTAGTTATGTACCGGAATTGACAAGACTCGGAGCAAAGTTAAAAGTAGTTGATAATCGAGTTTTAATACCCGGAGATACGCCTCTAAAAGGTGCTTCCGTAATGAGTACGGATCTCCGAGCCAGCGTTAGTCTTGTAATTGCAGCTATGATAGCCAAAGGTGAAAGTGAAGTATTACGGATCTACCACCTCGACCGTGGTTATGAGTCGCTTGAAGACAAATTGAATGCTGCAGGAGCCAAAATTCAACGGGTAGATGCTGATAAACCTTATTAAGTTCTAACTGCTTTATTTCCAAATAAGCAAATCTAAGCTTATATTTAAGATAAGATGGTGTAAACCATAGAAGCTTATATTTGTTAAGTTAAAAAAAGAATTTACTAGTTAGAGCTTAAAATATTTTGTGCTTTTTATGAGTTGAGTGAATGTAAACTTCTTATTTCAATAAAAATAATGAATTAGAACAGAAATAAGTTGGGCTGATTAGAACAATGGAAAAGAACTCACTCATAATATTTATTCAGTTAAACAGAAATTATAATTGAGGCTGTCAGCCCTCCGCTTAGTTTTAGTAAAATGATGAATTTTTTTGCGAATAATAATCTTATGGATTGGTTACAATTATTTGGGAAAACAGATACCTTAGCAGAGGGCAGCAGCTTTTTTAGAAACAAGAAATTAAATGAAGAACCAAATCATCATTCATGCTGCCGGAAAACAAACGCGCATAGCACTTATAGAAAATGGTGAATTAGCTCAGTTCTTTATAGAATCCCCGGAAAACCAACGAACTGTTGGTGATATCTACCTTGCGGAAGTCCACAAGGTTATGAGTGGCATACGCGCTGCTTTTATAGATATGGGTACACCGAAAGATGCCTTTTTGCACTTTTCGGACGTCGGTGATCATCTTGAAGATTATATCAAGATGCTCAACGGGGAAAAAGCCATTAAAGAGCCTAAGAAAAATAAGTCTGGCAATCACCATGATAATAATAACCATAATAAACTCTCTCCTGGTGTTGAAAAACAAATGAGAGCGGGCGAAGTTCTGGAACCAGGACATAAACTTTTGGTCCAGATCGTCAAAGAACCGATTGGCTCTAAAGGGCCTCGGGTATCGACCGACATTACACTTGCCGGCCGTTTTCTGGTTCTCATCCCACTCGGAGATTACATAGGGGTTTCGAAAAGAATTCGCAGCTATAAAGAAAGAAAACGACTGCGAAATATCATATCCTCTAATTTACCGGATAATTTTGGAGTAATCGTGCGAACTGTTGCCGATCGTCAGTCAGAAGAACTGATTAGAGAAGATTTGCAACAGCTTTTGGATAAATGGGAAGGCATCCTGAGCAAGCTCAAGACGGCTACACCGCCGGCACTTCTATACCGGGATCTGGATATGACCGAGAGTCTGATTCGCGATCTTTTTGCTAAAGACTATAACAGACTTTTGATCGATGATCCCAAAATGTATAAAGCCATTCGGACGTATGTATCCACCGTGGCTCCGCATATGCTTCCCAATATCGAACTTTTTAAAGGATCGGAACATATCTTCGACTACATGAAGATTTCACAGGATGTGGAATCGGTTTTTAGTCCACGTGTAAAAATGCCAAGCGGCGGTTACCTGATCTTTGAGCAGACGGAAGCGATGTATGTGATCGATGTTAATTCAGGTCGGTACGCAGCAAAAAAACATCAGGAAGATAATTCGCTCAAGACGAATCTGGAAGCGGCCAGGGAGATTTCCAAACAATTACGCTTGCGTGATATTGGCGGAATCATCGTCGTAGACTTTATCGATTTAAAAGACGATGTCAATCGTAAAAAAGTGTATGACGAACTCAAAAAAGAATTTAAAAAGGACCGCGCCAAAACGAATATCCTGCAAATGAGTGATTTCGGTCTCGTACAAATCACGCGTCAACGAATTCGCCCAAGTGTAGTCAATTCGGTATCTCGTATTTGCCCAATGTGTGGAGGCTCAGGAAGTGTGGTAACTCAAAATACCATCGTCTCGGATATTGAATCCTGGCTCATGAAATTTAAAAACAACACGCACTACCGGGCTATTGATTTGTACATCAATCCGTATTTGAAATCATTCCTGACCAGAGGCTTTTTTAGTCAACGCATTAAATGGATGTTTAAATATGGACTTAAGATCTCTATGATAGCTGATGATACGATCTCGCTGAATGATTTTAAATTCACACTTGCAGGATCTGATGC
>Ga0102962_1000792_pt1 | contig 13491 bp, 11 predicted proteins | sample SalPonF2_C_D2_MG_FD_84519 | JGI IMG/M metagenome (GOLD analysis project Ga0102962, IMG submission 84519) | Salt pond soil microbial communities from South San Francisco under conditions of wetland restoration - Salt Pond MetaG SF2_C_D2_MG ...
CGACCTGAGCCACACCGGCCGCACCCTGATCCAGGCCACCTACGACCGTGTGGTGAAGCTCGCCGGCGACCCCGATCACGTGCTCGTCGCGACCGGCCGGCGCTACGTCAACCTGGTGCGCGAGCAGCTCCCGAACGTGCCGGCCGTCAACCTGCTCATCGAGCCGGAGGGGCGCGACTCGGCGCCCGCCGTGGCGCTGGCCGCGCTGACCGTGCACGCGCGCTACGGCGACGTCATCATGGGCCTGTTCTCGTCGGATCACGAGATCGGCGACAACGGCGCGTTCGAGGCGACGCTCCGAGGCGCCATGGACCTGGCCGAGGAACGGGACGGGCTCGTCACCATCGGCATCCGCCCCAGCCGCGCCGCGACCGGCTACGGCTACATCGAGAAGGGCGAGGCCACGGACGGCGGCTTCCAGGTGAAGCGCTTCGTGGAGAAGCCGAACCTCCGGACCGCCGAGGCCTACCTCGGCTCCGGCGACTACCTCTGGAACGCCGGCATCTTCGTGTGGTCGACCGGCGCCATCCTCGAGGAGCTCGACCGGCACGCGCCCGAGCTGATGAAGCCCCTGCGCCGCGCCTTCCAGGAGAGCGAGATCGGCCGGGTGTTCCCCACCCTCACCAAGATCTCCATCGACTTCGCCGTGATGGAACGGACCGACCGCGCCTACGTCGTCCCCGGCGACTTCGCCTGGGACGACATCGGGGACTGGGTGGCGCTCGAGCGCCTGCTCCGCCAGCACGCCGACGAGGCCAGCGTGGAGGCCGCCGGCACCAACACCGTCGTCGGCCGCCACGTCGGCATGGACACCTCGGGCAACATCATCTACACCGAGGACCCCGACGACGTGGTCGTCACACTCGGCGTCGAGGACCTGGTGGTCGTGAAGCGCGGCAACACCGTCCTGCTGGTCCGCAAGGACCGGGTGCAGGACATCAAGACGCTCCTGCAGGACGAGCGCCTGGCGGAGCTGATCGAAGGCTGACGCTCTAGAACAGCCCGTCCACCTCCACCGCGTCCTTGGGCACCACGTACGCCGTCTCCATCTGCGCGAGCTGCAGACGCCCCGAGATGTCGTCGTTGACCGCGTGCCAGCTGGTGTAGAAGTCGAGCACCCAGATCCCCGACTCGCGGGTGCCGTTGCCCGAGCCCTTCACGCCACCGAAGGGCATGTGTGCCTCCGCGCCCACGGTGGTGTTGTTGATCGACGTCATGCCGGCCTCGATGCCGTCCTTGAAGGCGTACGCCCAGTCGCGGCCGTTGGTGTAGATGGCGCTCGACAGGCCGTAGTCGACGGCGTTGGCCGTGCGCAGCGCCTCCTCGATGCCGTCGACCTTCACCAGGTTGATGGTGGGGCCGAAGATCTCCTCCTGGAACTGCCGCATGCCCGGCCGCACGTCCTCCCAGACGGTGGGCCAGCCGTACAGGGCCGCGTCGGGATCGCCCACGAACCCGTCCGGGCGGCTCTGGGGCGTGATGCGGCCCTGCCCGTGCAGCAGCGTGGCGCCGTCCTCGCGGCCCCACAGGTAGTGCTGCTCCCAGCGCTCGAAGAAGCGCTCGTTGATGAAGGGACCGTACAGCACGTCCGGGTGCTTGTTCGGGTCGCCGATCTTCAGCGCACCAACGCGCTCCAGGAAGCGCTGCTTGAAAACGTCGTAGATCGGCGCGTCGACGATGATGTTGCCCGCCGAGGTGCAGCGCTGGCCGCCGGTGCCGAACGCCGAGAAGATGGCGCCCTCCACCGCGTTGTCGAGATCGGCGTCGCGCATGATGACGAGCGGGTTCTTGCCGCCGAGCTCGAGCGTCGGGTGCAGCAGGTTGCGGCCCGCCACCTCGCCGATGTGGCGCCCGACCCTGGTGCTGCCGGTGAACGCGAACTTGTGCACCAGGCCCTCGTCCATCATGTCGACGAGGAATTCGCCGGCCGCATCCTTGCCGTGCCCGAACACCACGTTGAGGACGCCGGCGGGCACGCCCGCCTCCTCGATGAGCCTGGCGAAGGCGTAGGCGACCGCGGGCGCGTCCTCGCTCGGCTTCCACACGATGGTGTTGCCCGTCAGCAAAGCCGGGATGATCTTCCAGCTCGGCACCGCGATCGGGAAGTTCCCGGCGGTCACCATCGCCACCACGCCCAAGGGGCGCCGGTAGGTCATGAGCTCCTTGTTGGGCATCTCCGAGGGAACGGTCTGGCCGTAGAGGCGCCGGCCCTCGCTCTGGAAGAAGTGGCAGGTGTCGATCGCCTCCTGCACGCTTCCGCGCGCCTCTTTCAAGGTCTTGCCCATCTCGCGCGTCACCAGGCGGCTGAGCGCCTCCTTCTCGCGCTCCAGCGCCCGCCCGATCGAGCCGATGAGCTCGCCCCGGACCGGGGCCGGCGTCTTCGACCAGGTCTTGAAGGCGCGGCCGGCGGCCTCGCACGCCTCGCGCACCTGCTCCCTCGTCGCTTCCGGGAACACGCCGACGACGTCGGCCAGCTCGCTGGAGTTGCGCGACGCGAAGGTGGTGTCACTACCGACCGAGCGACCGTCGATGAGGTGACCGAGCGCCGCCTTGTGGGGCTCTCTGGGGGCCGTGACTTCGGCCATGGGGTTCCTCCCTCCGGGAGGCCGCCCGCCCGCGGCGAACTTCCATGAACCGCGTCAGGGACAGCACTCCCGCTATGCCTCGATGCTACCACGCCGCGCCCGGAACGCCCGCCGTCGGGTCCCCGGCACGCGACAATCGAGGCGCGGTGCCCTCAGTACCCCAGCCGCTTGTCGACCACGTTCTTCAGCGGCTCGCCGGCGCGGTAGCGCGCCAGGTTCTCGAGCGCCAGCGCCATGGCGCGTTCCCCGTAGCGCGGCGTGGCGCCCGCGTAGTGCGCCGTGACGAGCAGGTTGGGCACCCCCCACAACGGCGAGGTGGCGGGCAGGGGCTCGGTCTCGAACACGTCCAGGGCGGCGCCGCGAAGGCGCCCGTCGGCCAGGGCCGCGGCCAGCGCGGCCTCGTCGACGGTGCCGCCACGCCCGATGTTCACCAGCACCGCGCCGCGCCTCATGGCGGCGATGCGCCGGGCGTCGAGCAGCCCCCGCGTCTCGTCGGTCAGCGGCACGGTGAGCACCACGGCGTCGGCATCGGCGAGGGCGTCGTCGAGGCCCTCGGGGCCCACCATGCGCTCGACGCCCGCCGCACCCCTGTCGGGGTGGCGCCGCACGCCGGTGACGTGCATGCCGAAGGCCCTTCCGAGCTCGGCCACACGCGCGCCGATGGCGCCCACGCCGACCACCAGCAGGTTCTTCTCGAAGAGCTCGAAGGTGCCGACGTCGTTGAACCCGTGCCAGCGTCGTTCGCGCTGGGCCAGCACCGCGGCCGGCAGCTCCCGCGCCAGCGCCAGCAACCCGGCGAACACGTGCTCGCCGATCTGCACCGCGTGGATCCCCACCGCGCTGGTCAAGGTGAAGTCGGCGTCGACCAGCTCCGGGTGGCGCCGCAGCCAGTCGGCCCCGGCCGCCCACTGCTGGAACCACGCCAGCTTCGGCATCGCCGTGAGCAGCTCGCGTGGCGGGAAGCCGATGACGATCTCGATCTCGCCGGCGTGCCGGCGCACCTCGTCGCGGTCGCGCGTGACGAGGACCTCGTACTCGGGCGCGTCGGCCCGCAGCCGCGCCTCCACGCCCTCCGGGAGACGTTCGGGTTCGATGGCAAGGAGCAGGACGGGCATGGCGCAAGGATAGCCCGCTGCACGCGGGTGTCGCGGTCGCGGGCGAAGCCCGCGCCCGTCACTCGTCGACGATCTCGGCCGCGAGGCTCGGGAGCACGACCGTGAAGGTGGTGCCCTGCCGGGCGGCCGAGCGCACGGCCACGCTGCCCCCGTGCCCCTCGACGATGGTGCGCACCACCGTCAGGCCGATGCCGCTGCCGCCGGCGGCCCGCCTGCGGGTGTAGTAGCGGTCGAACACGCGCCGCTGCGCCTCCTCGTCCAGGCCCGGCCCGTCGTCGTGCACGACGAGCCGCACCCGGTCCCCCTCCCCCGTGACCGTCACCCGTACGCCCGCCGCGCCGCTGGCGGCCTGCAGGGCATTGCGCACCAGGTTGCGCACCACCTGCGCCAGCCGTTGCGGGCTCGCCAGCACCCGCGTGTCCCCCTCGGCTGCGACCGCCACGCCCGGGTACTCGTGGGCCACGCGCCGCGCCAGCTCGTCGAGCTCGACCGCCTCCAGCTCGGCGGGCCGCTCGAGCTCCCCCCGCGCCAGCGACAACAGGTCCTGCGAGGTGTAGAGCAGCTCCCGTGCCGCGTCGCGCGCGGCCAGCACGTGCGGGTCACGGTCCTCCTCGGACAGCGCGTCGAGCTGCCCGGCCACCACCGACAGCGGCGCGGCCAGCTCGTGCGCCACCTCTGCCAGCGCGTCGCGCTCCGCCTGGTGACGCTCCCGGATCGCCTCCAGCGCCCGCTGCAACGCGTCGTACACCCGCCCGACCTCGTCGTCGCGGTCGGTCACGGCGGTCAGGTGCGGGTCGCGCGGATCGAGCTCGTCGGCCTGCACGGCGAGCTGCCGCAGCGGCCGCAACGTGCGCCCCAGGATGAGGAGCCCCGCGAGCATGGCGGCGGCGGCGATGAGCGCGCCCGAGGTGACGAGGCTGACGCGCAACGTGCGTCGCGCCGCCAGCGCGTCGGTGATGTCCATCCCCAGGCGGAGGGTTCCGAGGCTGGTTCCGTTGCCGAGCTTCCAGGGCGCCGACGCCACCATCAGCGTGCGCTCGCCCACCGTCACGATGGTGGGCGTGGTCTCCAGCGGCAGCGCCCGGGGGTGACCGCTCGGGATCGCCACCTGCCCGGAGCGCGTGACGAACTGCAGCGTCATCGCCTGGCCCGGCGTGTCCAGGAACTGCTCCCCCACCGCCGCCTGGCTGAGCAGCGTCTGCACGCGGCCGAGCTCGCGCTGGAGGAGCTGCCCGAGCTCGCGGTCCTGGATCTGCGCGAACACCGCGCCCGCCAGGCCGGCGAAGGCCAGCAGCGCGAGCAGCAGCGCCGAAGCCAGCAGCAGGCTCAGGCGGAAGCGCAGCACGGCGCCCTAAACCGCCGCCCTCAAAAGGTGCGGCTCCAGGCGGCGGGCCAGCGCTCGATCACGACCTTGGTCTGGGTGTTGAACTCGAAGCCGTGACGCGCCTGCGCGTGCAGGTCCCCGAAGAAGCTCTCCCCCCAGCCGCTGAACGGGAAGAACGCCATCGGCGCGGCCACCCCCAGGTTGATGCCGACGTTGCCCGCCCGCACCCGGTGCCGGAACTCCCGCGCGGCGGCGCCGGAGCTCGTGAACAGGCACGCCTGGTTGCCGAACGCCCGGTCGTTGGCCAGGTCGATCGCGTCCTCGAGCGTGTCCACGTGCATGAGGCTCAACACCGGCCCGAACACCTCGGTGCGCGCCAGCTCCCCGCCCGGCGGCACCTCGTCGAGCACCGTCGGATGCACCCAGTAGCCGTCGGCGAAGCCGTCCACGCCGCGCCCCCGGCCGTCGACCAGCACCCGCGCGCCCTCCGCCGCGCCGCGCTCGATCAGCCCCTCGACGCGCTCCCTGGCGGCGCGCGAGATCACCGGCCCCATCTGCACGCCGTCGTCCAGGCCGTACCCGACGCGGCGCGTCGCGGCGTCCTCGCGGATGCGCTCGGTCAGCTCGCCGCGCGCCTCCCCCACGGTGATCGCCACCGACGTCGCCAGACAGCGCTGCCCCGCGCACCCGAACGCCGAGTCGGCCAGGATGCGCGTGCTCATCTCCATGTCCGCGTCCGGCAGCACCACCGCCGGGTTCTTGGCGCCGCCCTGGCACTGCGCGCGCTTGCCGGCAGCCGTGGCGGTCGCGTACACGTACTTCGCCACCGGCGTCGAGCCCACGAACGACACCGCCCGCACCTCCGGGTGCCCGAGCAGCGCGTCCACCGTCTCCTTGCCGCCGTTCACCAGACCGACCGTGCCCGGCGGGAAACCGGCCTCGTGCAGCAGCTCGAACAGCTTCTGGCTGGTCATCGGCACGCGCTCCGAAGGCTTGAGCACGAAGCAGTTGCCGCTCGCCACGGCGTAGGGCAGGAACCACAAGGGGATCATCGCCGGGAAGTTGAACGGGGTCACCGCCGTCACTACCCCCAGCGGCTGCCGGAACACGTGCTCGTCGATGCCGCGGGCGATGTCCTCGTTGTTGAGCCCCTGCAGCAGGCTCGGCGCGCCGCACGCCACCTCCACGTTCTCGATGCCGCGCTGCAGCTCGCCCACCGACTCGGCGAAGGTCTTGCCGCACTCCTCGGTGATGATGCGGCCGATCTCCTCGGAATGAGCCTCCAACAGCGCCTTGAAGCGGTACAGCGGCTGCACCCGCTCCACCACCGGGGTGTCGCGCCAGGCGGGGAACGCCTCCGCGCCGGCACGCACGACCCGGTCGACCTCCTCGGCAGGCGACAGCGCCACCCGCGCCAGGAGCCCGTCCGTCGCGGGGTTGCGGACCTCCCCGCGCGCTTCGCCCGCAGCATGCCAGGAACCGGCGACGAAGTTGAGGAGTTCCGGGGGGTTCGGTGGGCGTCTCGTCTGCGTCATCGCGACCTCCGCTCGCCTCGGGCGGCGTACCCGCCCAGCCTACCTCGCCCCCGCCGCCAGACGCAGGGTTGCTCGGTGCCGCGCCGGACGACGCGCGGGTGGGGCATCCGACCCTGGCGCCCCGGCGCCGGCTCGCGCGATGCTGCGACGACCGCGGGCCGCACCCCGCGCACCCTTCACCGTCCCAGGAGCCGACCTCGATGGACCCCAGCGAACCCCGCACGCACACGACCCGGCACCGCCGCGCCGGCCGCGGAGGATCGCGGCGCTGGCCGGGCTTCCTGGCCCTCGGCGCGCTCCTTGCGCTCGCCGCCAGTGGTGCCTGGGCAGCCGCAGACCCCTCCACGCAGCCGGCCGCCGTTTCCCCGGCGACGCCACCGCTCGTAGCCCAGGACCCGCCGGAACCGGACTTCCAGCGCGCCGCAACTCTCTACAATGCGAGTTGCCTTGCCTGCCACGGCCCGTACGGCTCGGGAGCCGCCATGCCCGGCCTGGGCATCCCGCCCCTCGACGCGCAGGGGACCGCCTGGCAGAAGAGCGCCATCGACCTGCAGTTCATCGTCAAGACCGGCAAGGGCAGCATGCCCGGCGTCGGCGGCTCCTGGACCCAGCAGGACGTGCGCGACGTGCTGGCGCTCATGCGGACCTGGTGGACGCCGGAGCAGCAGCAGCAGCACGACGCCCACTCCGGTCCGCCCAAACCCTGACTCCGGCCGGCCAGGAAGCACCAGGGACCGACGCCGCGAGCCACTCGGCCGCCGCCCTTACCATGAGGGCGTTGCCCCACACGCCGGCGCGCACGCCGGGGCCGGAGAGGACGCCACCATGAACGCCGTTCGCAAGCTCGCCCGCGGACCCGGGCAGGTCGCCGTCGTCGACGTCGAAGAACCCACGGCCGGACCCGGCCAGGTGGTCGTGGAGGTGGCCGCCGCCGGCATCTGCGGCACCGACCTCCACATCGTCGACGACGAGTTCGCCACCGAGCCGCCCGTGACGATGGGGCACGAGCTCGCCGGCACCGTGGCCGAGGTCGGCGCCGGCGTGACGGGCTGGTCTGTGGGCGACCGCGTGACGTCCGAGACCTACTTCTCCACCTGCGGCCGCTGCATCCACTGCCGCCGCGGGAGGCCCAATCTCTGCAGCGCGCGGCGTTCGATCGGCTCCAGGGAGAACGGCGCCTTCGCCCCCTACCTGCTGGTGCCGGCGACCAACCTGCACCGCGTGCCCGATACCCTCCCGCTGGAGCACGCCGCCCTCACCGAACCGCTGGCTTGCACCGTGCACGGCGTCACCGATACCGCGGGGGTCCGGGCGGGCGACCGCGTCGCCATCACCGGTCCGGGCCCGATCGGCCTGCTGGCGCTGCAGCTGGCGGTGGCCGCCGGCGCCCGGGCCGTCATGCTGGGCACCGGCGCCGATCGCGGCCGGCTGGCGCTCGCGCGCGAGCTGGGTGCCGCAGCGGCCATCGACGTCGAGCAGGAGAGCGACGTGCCGCAGGCGGTGAACGACGCCCTGCAGGCCGATGGAGCGGACGTCGCGATCGAGTGCTCCGGCGCCGAGCCTGCCGCCGCCACGCTGCTGCAAGTGGTAACCCGCGGCGGACGCTTCGCCCAGATGGGGCTCTACGGCCGCCGCATCGCCCTCGATCAGGACGTGGTGTGCTACAAGGAGCTGACGGTGACCGGCACCAACGCCTCGGTGCCGACCGCCTGGCCACGGGCGCTGCGCCTGCTGGCCGACGGCGCCGTCCGGGCCGACCGCCTGATCACCCACCGCTTCGACCTGAGCGCCTGGGACGAGGCGCTCGCGTTGGTGCGCTCGAAACGGGGCGCGAAGGTGCTGCTCCGACCCGGGGGCACCGTGGGGTCGTCGCGATGAGCGTAGGAGCCGACGCGCCGGCCCCCGAGCGAGCGGCCGACGGGCCCGGCATTCTCGACCTCATCACCCTGGGCCGCTCCTCGATCGACCTCTACAGCAACGACATCGGCGCCCCGTTCGAAGCGATCACCAGCTTCGCCGCCTACGTGGGGGGCAGCCCCACCAACATCGCCGTGGGCGCGCGGCGCCTCGGCCTGAACGTGGCGCTGCTGACCGCGGTCGGCCGCGACAAGGTCGGCGACTTCGTGCGGCACTTCCTGGAGCGCGAGGGCGTGGAGACGCGCTACATCCCCGTCAAGGACGGTAAACGCACCAGCGCCGTGCTGCTCGGCATCGAACGCGACCGCTTCCCGCTGGTGTACTACCGCGACAACTGCGCCGACATGGCCCTGACGATCGACGACGTGCAGCGAGCGCCGCTGGCCGAGGCCGGCGCGCTGGAGATCTCCGCCACGGCGCTGGCCGCGGAACCGAGCCGCAGCGCAGCGTTCTTCGCGGCCGAGCAGGTGCGGCGCGCCGGGCGCACGGTCTACCTCGACCTCGACTTCCGGGCCGACCAGTGGCACGACCCGCGGGCCTTCGGCCTGGCCGTGCGCGCGCTGCTGCCGCTCGTCACGGTGGCGTTCGGCACCGAGGAGGAGATCAACGCCGCCATGCTCGTCGATCCGGGAGACATCGAGATCCTCGAGCAGCAGATCTCGGCGCCGCTGATCCGCGGCGACGTCGAGGCCAACATCGCGGCCATGCTGGCGCGGCGGCCCGGCCCGGAGGCGCTGCTGGTGAAGCGCGGCGCCGAGGGATGCACCGTTCATCTCGACGACGGTAGCGTCACCGCCGTGCCCGGCTTCCCGGTCGAGGTGATGAACGTGCTCGGCGCCGGCGACGCCTTCGCGGCCGGCGTCATCTACGGCCGCACCCGCGGCTGGGACTGGCTACGGAGCGCGCGCATGGGCAACGCCTGCGGCGCCATCGTCGTCACCCGCCACGGCTGCGCAAACTTCATGGCCTACGAGGAAGAGGCGTTCACCTTCGTGGCGGAGCACGGCGGGTTCTAGCCCTTGACCGCCCCCATCGTCAGCCCCGACACGATGTAGCGCTGGATGGCGAGCGTCAGGATCACCACCGGCAGCGTGATCAGCACCGCGGCCGCCCCCAGCCCGCCGAAGTTGATCTGGCCGTAGCTGATGAAGTTGAACACCGCCACCGGTACCGGCTTGGTGTTCGGCCCCGACAGCACCAGGCTGAACAGGAACTGGTTCCAACTGAAGATGAACGACAGGATGCTGGCCGCGACGATGCCCGGCGTGGAGAGCGGCAGCACGATGCGCGTGAAGGTCCCGAAGCGGCTGGCTCCGTCGACGTAGGCCGCCTCCTCGAGGTCGCGCGGCACCTCCTCGAAGAAGCTGATCATGATCCAGATGATCAGCGGCATCCCGACGATCAGGTGCGTGGCCGTCAGAGCGACGTAGGTATCGATCAGGTGCAGGACACGGAAGGCCATGTACCAGGGCACCAGGTAGGTGATGTAGGGCGTCAGCCGCGCCATCAGGATGGCGAACGCCAGGCCGTTCTGCTTGTAGCGCGCGATCGAGTACGCCGCCGGCAGTCCGAGGACCAGACCGACGCTGGTCGCAAGCGTCGCGATCACCAGGGAGTGCCAGGTATAGGCCAGGAAGTTGTTCTGCCGGATGACGTTGACGTAGTTCTGCAGCGTGGGCTTGAAGAACCACACCGGCACCGGGCTGGTGTTGTCGACCTGGCTGCGCAGGCTGGTCAGGATCATCCAGTAGAACGGGAACAGCATGATCGCGAGCACCACGGCCATGAGCAGGTAGATGAGGATCTGACGCAGGCGGCGCCGGCGGCGATCGCCGGCCGGCGTGGCCTGCGCGCGCCTGGGGGTGCCCGTGCTCAGGGCGCTCATGCCGGTCTCCGACGGGTCATGTTGAGAAGGATCGAGACGCCGAGCACCGCCACCAGCAGGAAGATCAGCAGCGACGCGGCGTAGCCCGCCCGGAAGAACTCGAAGCCGGTCTTGAAAGCGAACACGTTCAGCGTCTCCGAGGCGATCCCCGGGCCGCCCTGGGTGATGACGTAGATGATGTCGAAGGTCTTGAGCGCGTCGATGCTGCGCAGGATGAGCGCGATGACGGCGGCGGAGCGGATCGACGGCAGGGTGATGAAGCGGAACGCCTGGACCGGGCCCGCGCCGTCGATGATGGCTGCCTCGTAGAGCTCCGTGGGCACGCCCTGCAGCGCCGCCAGCAGGATGAGCGCCACCATGGGCGTCCACTCCCAGATGTCGACGAGCGTGAGCGACGGGATAGCGAGCTGAGCGCTGGCGACCCACAGCGAGCGCGGCAGGCCGAGGCTCTCGAGAAAATAGTTCATGACGCCGAGGCTGGGGTTGAACATCAGCGCCCAGATCAGCGCGATGGCGACGGGCGTGGCCACCATCGGCAGCAGGATGACGGTGCGGACCAGGCCCTTGCCGCGGAAGTCGCGGTTGAAGAGCACGGCGATGCCCAGGCCCAGCACCAGTTCCAGGGGCACGGCCACGAGCGTGAAATAGAAGGTGTTCTTCAGCCCGCTCCAGAAGCGGTGGTCGTTCAGGGCGCGCACGAAGTTGCCCAGCCCGATGTACTTGGGGGTGCCGCCGATGTACCAGTCGTGAACGGAGATATAGGCGTTCGCCAGAACCGGACCGACGAAAAGGATCACGATGGCGATCACCGCCGGCAGCGGGAACAACCACTGCGCGTTGCGATCGAAGAAGCGGGAGGCGCGTTCGGTCATGGACAGGTCCCTCGCTCGTGCGCAGGGCTCGCGCAGCTGCCGCCGGATCCCGTCCGGGATCCGGCGGCAGCCGTCCGCGCGGGCGCTACGCTACTGGTTCGACAGGATCTGGTCGATCGACTTCGCCGCCTGATCCAGGGCGGGGCCGACCGGCTTGCCCTCGAGCGCTGCCACGATCGCCTGACCGTAGGCGTCGCGCACCTCGGGCACCGGCTTCACCGGCGGGTTCCAGTTGGGATCGCCGACCGCGAAGCTCTTCTGCGAGGCGTCGATCCAGTCCGCCGGAGCGGTCTTCATGAACTCCTCGTTCTGCCACGCCGAGGTGCGGGCCGCCGGAACGCCGGCCAGGATGGCCTTCTCCTGGTTGGCCTTGGAGAGCGCCCACTGCACGAAGTACCAGGCCGCGCCCGGGTTCTTCGAGGCGTGGTTGACGCTGAGGCCCCACACCAGCACCACCGGGTGCAGGCCGGCAGGGCCGGCAGGCAACGGCGCGTAGCCGGTGTTGTTGCGCACCACGTCGGTGGCCTGCTGGGGGTCCTCCATGATCGAGCGGAAGACGTTGGCGTCGAAGATCATGGCCGCCTGGCCTTGCGCGTAGAGGCTGGTCACTTCCGGCCAGGACATGTTGGTCTCTCCGGGAGGGCCGTAGTCGCGCAGCAGATCGGCGTAGAACGCCAGCGCCTGCTTGCTCTGGTAGCTGTTCAGCGCCGAGGTGCCGTCCTCGTTCAGCCAGCTGCCGCCGAACGACAGCAGGAAGTTCACGATCTGCGAGGTGGCGTTGGCCGCCTTGCCGCGCATCGCGAACCCGGCCACCCGGCCCTGCTTGAGGAGCGCGGCGTCGGCCAGCAGCTCGGCCATGTCTTGCGGGGGCCGCTGGATGCCGGCCTGCTGGAACAGGTCCTTGCGGTAGAACAGCAGACTGGTCTCGTTCTGAAGCGGCAGCCCGAACACCTTGCCGTCGGACTTGAAGGTGTTCAGCGCCCCGCCGAAGAAGTCGTTCAGGTCGATGTCGGGATCGGTCATGGTGGGGTCGGCCAGGAAGTCATCGACGTAGCGGACCCAACCGGCCTCGAGGTACTGCGCGCCCACCTGCCCCGGCATGATCATGTAGCCGTCGAGCGTGTCCGCCCCGCTGCTGGCCTCGAGCAGGCGGCGCTGGCGGAACTGGTCCTCGGGGAAGGTCTCGAACGTGACCTGGATGCCCGTCTGCTGCTCGAACTCCGGCAGCAGCGGCTGGATGAACGTGGTGAAGGGGTGCTGGTTCATCAGGAAGCGGATCTTCGTCCCGGAGAACTGCTTCCAATCGAATTGCTGCGCGCTTGCGACGCCCACGGTGCCAAGGACCAGGGCCACGATCGCCAGGAAGGCTACGACTCTACGGTTCACGCCCAACCTCCTAAGGTGCGCGGGCGCCGGACGGGTGGCGAGCGTCCACCGGTGGCCACCGCCGATGCGGGCAGCGGCTGGCCCGGCGCCGCGCTGAGAGAAGCTTCTCCGCGAGCCTATTGAGCGGCCGGAAACCGCGTCAAGGGACAAGTCGGAAAGCGCGCCGCCAGGGCACACGGGGGGGCCTGCGGCGCAGGAGTACGATGGGCTCGATCTCGAGACGGCCGGAGCAGGAACGCCGGTGGAGCTTCCGGTGGAGGAACGGGGAGGGAGCGATGAACGACCCGCGGAAGGAGCGATCGCGATGATCCCTCAAGGCGTCATGCCGCACCCATGGTGGCAGTTCTGGCAGATCGGGGACTTCCTGCTCATGCTGGCCGTGGTGGTGCTCTTCGTGCGCTACATGCGGCGCTCGGATGCCCGCGCGAGATCCGAGGAGGCGCCGCCGCCCGAGGGGGAGCAGCGGACGGAGGACGACGCCGAGACCGGCCCGGCGCGGGAGCCGGACGGCGCCCCGGGCAAAGAGCCGCGCCCCTGAGACGGGCGCTTGACGTACGAAGCCCACGACTCGAAGGCACCCCACGAGCCCGTCATCCCGCATCCCGTGACCCCGCAGGGTCGTGCGCCACCGAGTCTTGCGCGACAGGATCTCGCGCCACAGAGTGTGGCGGCGCAGGCTGGGCTGCGGCCCGCGTGTCGGCGCGTCCAGCGGCGGAAGCGCGGCGGAAGCGATGCCAACCTCGCCGATCGATCTTCCGGGGCCCTTGGCGCCCGAGGCGCCTAGGGCGACTCGCCCTGGCGGATCGGCGCCCCGACCATGTTGCCCCACTCCGTCCAGGAGCCGTCGTAGTTGCGGACGTTGGGATAGCCCA
>Ga0102962_1000793_pt1 | contig 13485 bp, 13 predicted proteins | sample SalPonF2_C_D2_MG_FD_84519 | JGI IMG/M metagenome (GOLD analysis project Ga0102962, IMG submission 84519) | Salt pond soil microbial communities from South San Francisco under conditions of wetland restoration - Salt Pond MetaG SF2_C_D2_MG ...
AGAAGCTCCTAAAAGCACCGCAAAGTACTTTCTGGTTGCGGATTCATATCTCGAATTTGACAAAGCCAATACCATGCTGACGAAATTAAAAAGTGAGGGATATGTCAATGCTACTATTGTCAGCGACAAAACGAATACGTACTACCTTGTGGCATATACTGTTATGGATGATAAAAAGGCAGCTCAGATACTATTGAAAAAAATTAAATCTTATCAGAATCCGATGGCATGGCTTTATGAATCGAAATAGTGATATCACACCTTATTTTTTTAGCCATTTGCCTATTTTAAGCACCATCCATGTAGTCAGGAACATACCGGCCATCGTCAATTTGGTAAGGTTATAAAAAGGTTTGAACCTGACCGTATCCGATGAAATGTGAATATAACCAAGAGGAATAACACTTCCCCCGCCACCTGTCCCGAATTGTTGGCCGTTTTCATCAGATACATCTTTTGCAGGTAGTTTACTACCCTTACCGAATCCGAAACCGGTACGTACCTCCGCCACCGGAATTACCGTTATATCCCCTCTTGTTTGTGGTTCACCAAATACTGCATTCGATCCCATGCGGTCGAGCAGGTGATCAATTAATTTCGAAGCACGTTCTTCAGCATTTTTAAATTGTTCTTTATCTGTTTTTTGCCTTACATCAGCTTCCATAGTAATACCTCTTATTAATTGGATATCATAGTAAAGTCTATTACCTATTTCTAAAGTTATAAGAAATATGATATGCTTTGTGTGCGGTAATTAATTGAATGTCTGTAGGGGATTTCAATAAATTAAACGAATAATGAAATGGATCGCAGATAATTCATATTTGTTTTACATTACATTATCCGGTTATGTAATTCCAGAGATGCACAGTGTGTTGTAATTCATTATTATTACTATATGTAGGGTAAAATAAAACTATTCAACTTACCTTTTTTAAAATGTATGATTTCTTTCTGGGTTTGAGTCCTGTCATGCAGGCGCTGGCGGCAACACTTTTTACCTGGGCACTTACTGCAGCTGGGGCCGCCCTGGTCTTCTTTCTTCATCATGAGAATCGTAAAATCCTTGATATCATGCTGGGTTTCACTGCCGGTGTGATGATTGCGGCCAGTTTTTGGTCATTATTGGCACCCTCTATCGAGATCTCCCAGAACGGACCGTTACCCGCATGGTTACCGGCTGCTGCCGGGTTTACACTTGGCGCCGTTTTTCTACGATTTTCGGACATGTTACTGCCTCATTTACACCTTGGCCTCAATTCAGAACAGGCTGAGGGGATTTCCACGAGTTGGCGGCGAACAACGTTACTTGTGCTCGCCATAACGCTTCACAATATCCCTGAAGGATTAGCTGTGGGTGTTGCTTTCGGAGCGGCGGCACATGCATTGGAATTTGCTACGGTCAGCGGGGCGGTAGCGCTGGCAATCGGAATAGGTATTCAAAATTTCCCCGAAGGCCTGGCTGTTTCCATGCCGCTTTGCAGGGAAGGGTATTCGACGCTTAAAAGCTTTTGGTATGGACAATTATCCGGAACGGTGGAACCTATTGCAGGTGTAATCGGAGCAGCGGCCGTTTTGACATGGCAGCCGATACTACCTTATGCCCTTGCTTTTGCAGCGGGTGCCATGATATTCGTTGTCATCGAGGAAGTGGTTCCGGAATCGCAAAACAGTGGTAATGCTGATGCCTCAACTATGGGTGCTATTGCCGGTTTTACCGTTATGATGATACTGGATGTAGCTCTGGGGTAATTTTATGATATCGCAGTAAAAAGATATAATATAACGTGAATTCGATATAAGGAAATTACAGAACAAGAATTTCAAAAAGACTGATGACGATGGACGATAGACCCGGTATACCGGCAGGCAGGCGCAGGCGGTAACTGTCCGGATGCTTTAATCTTTTTTCATAGATTAATTAAAAGACAGATGAAAAAGTAGTTTGGGGTATGAACCTGTTCATCGTTTCAAAGGACCCATCCACGGTCAACCATCTACCGTCTGGAATCTTAATGGAATACTTATATCGGACTCAGGTTAATATACAGTCTGTTTTTACCCAATGGGTTAGGATCTTCCAATTTTCATGAGCTGTTTTATAGCACTTATTAGATTGAATGTGTTTACGTCATCACATTAGATCAATGGCATAATGAGAGGCATTATATAATTGGGGAGAGGTATGAAATTATTACATTTTTCGACATCAGAAATAAAGCACTATATAAAGGACCGGATACCATCCCGTTTACTCACCCGCATTCAGGCTTATCATAAAGAATTACGCATTATTAAAGGTTCGTACCATATGAATCTAAATCATGGCGAGGTTCTTTCCCCCCTTGTTATGTTAATACGAATTTCGTCAGTAACCGGCCATTTAGTCGATCGTAAGTGGATTTTGTTTTATCCCGACAACCCCATTCCTGCATCTGTAATGCATAAGTTATGCTTATTAAAAGGGTATGGAATGACCAATGATCCCGGCAAAAAGCACATAATGAGTTTCAAATGGAGAACAGAGACTTACTACGAAGTCGATGACACACTAACTCAGATCAGACAAAATGAAACCGTGCTTAATATCGGTAGCCTGGATATCAGCAAGTCGTTTGTGACCGAGAAATTTGAAGAAGTATTCGGCTATCCGCTGGCTATCGATCCACTGACATTCCAGGGTAAATGCCTTTGCAAATCAGAAACGAATGCCCTGCACGACGGTTTCATAGTAGAGTGCCCCATAGAGAAAAAACAGGAAGGCTATGTTTATCAAAAACTAATAAATAACGAATATGATGATGAATGGCTGCTGGATATAAGAACACCTGTTTTTTTGGGTGAGATTCCCTTTGTTTATCATAATTACCGCCACAGGAGTAACCGGTTCAAAAGAGGCCGGCTTGAAACGGAGATAGTTGAAACAAATGAAGTTCTCACTATCGATGAACTCGAGAAAATAAAAAAATTCTGCAAGTGTATTCATATGGATTATGGAGAACTGGACGTTCTGCGTGACCGTTTTGATGGGAAAATTTATATTGTCGATGCCAATAACACTCCGGCAGGTCCACCGAAATCACTACCGGATATACATAAAAAGAAGGCTCTCGTACGTATTTCACAGGCTTTTGAGAAGTATTTCCTCAGAAATACTTCTCTTCATACGTCCTCCACCCCAAAAATGATATCATCATAAAAAATTTACTTCCTGCTTTCGAGGAATCCCTTATCTTATGTGTACGAGAAGATTGACCTTCTAACCTTATGAAGGCCATATTAAAGCTAATATTGATTTTATTGAATAGAAACTTATTAAAGTAGAAGGAGAGATCATATGAAAGTGCTGATAGCAGATAAGTTATCGGAGAAAGCTGCTTCGGCTTTGCAAGACCTTGGGGCTGAAGTAACGGTGAACCCTGATTTGAGTGCAGAGGACCTGCCGGGTGTTATTGGGGATATGGAAGTATTAATTGTACGCTCTACAAAAGTATTGGCTAAAACTATTGAAGCCGCACCATCGTTATCGCTGATCATAAGAGCCGGAGCCGGTGTTAATACCATCGACCTTGATATGGCAAGCAGTCATGGGATTCATGTCGCTAACTGTCCCGGCAAAAACACCGATGCCGTTGCAGAGTTGGCCATGGGTTTGCTCATCGCATGTGACCGAAGGATTGTTGATGCTTCAATGGACATGAGAAATGGTAAATGGCGTAAGAAAGAATATCAGAAATCTAATGGCCTCAAGACCAGGACACTCGGTATAATTGGCTTTGGATCGATTGGAAAAGCGCTTGCAAGACGTGCTCAGGGTATGGATATGAATGTAGCCGCATGGTCGCGCAGCCTTACCGAAGAGATAGCCGAAGAACTGGATATTGAATATTGCGCCACACCGGAACAGCTCGCTCAAAAGGCGGATGCCGTGAGTGTCCATTTGGCAGCTAACACCGATACAACACATTTCATCAATTCGGGCTTTTTTAACAGCATGAGAAACGGGGCCATATTCGTTAATACGTCGCGTGGAGAAGTTGTTGATACCGATGCATTAAAAAAAGCCGTCAGGGATAAAGATCTCAGAGTTGGTATCGATGTTTATGAAAATGAGCCATCAGGTGGAGCGGCTGATTTTGAAGATACGGACCTTGCAAATATGGTGACCGGTACACCTCATATCGGAGCATCCACCTATCAGGCTTCGGAGGCTATTGCAGACGAGGTTGTTCGGGTATTTAAAAATTATCTGGAAACCGGGAAACCTTTTAATGCTGTGAATATCCGGGATAAAAAATCAGAAAATAACCTGGTAGTTCGACATTACAACCGGGTCGGTGTTCTGGCAAGCGTATTGGATGAGTTACGAAATGAAGGTATCAATGTTGAAGAAATGGAAAATACCATTTTCAAAGGGGGAGATGCCGCTTCCTGTACGCTGTTGCTTGACAGGGCTCCTTCCAAAGAAATGGTATCAGGCATCAAGAATATGAATAATATCATACAGGTGATGCTTAAAGAAGGAAATAAATCCTGAAAAACGGGAATAATACAAGGTTAAGGGTCATCCGGACAGGGTGGCCCTTTATTATTTTAATATGAATTCGACATAAGGAAATTATGAAACAAGAGTTTCAAATAAAATGATGACGATGGACGATAGACCCTGTCTACCGGCAGGCAGGCGTAGAAGGCAGCTGTCCGGATGCTTTGATCTTTATTCATAGATTAAACAAATGACAGATGAAAACAGTAGTTTGGGGTATGAACCTGTTCATCGATTCAAAACGGCCACCGTCCACGGTCAATGGTCTACTGTCTGAAATTTTAATTGAATACTTATATCGAACTCAGGTTACTTTAATGTTTCGAGTAGACAATTATTAAAAATTTTGGTTTTTGCGCTGTACGTATTCAGCTTATTTATTGTTCTTTGACTCATACAAACCAACGAAAACCTTTTTCCATGTTTTCCCTTCATCTGTAGAAACTTCCCATTGCTGACGTACTTTTCCATCCTGTAATTCTGTCCAGCTTATTCGATCGATAACCGGGCCTTGTTGACCTATTCTCTTACCGGACAAAGTCATTGTTTTACCATCTTTATTGCCATTAAGATGTAGGATCAATCCACCTCCGCCTACCCAATCCTGATGCCACTTCTTATCCGTTTTGTCATAGTAATTCAGGCTTGTTCCTGTATTACCATTTGAAGCCGTCCATTCTTCCCTGATACCGCATCCGTCAGCCACCCGGCTGATCCGGCTTGTTCCGATTTGAGAACCGGTAGTATCGTGTACCGACCAATGACCTAACCAAAAATCAAACTGACGGAACTCATTTTCCATGCATGCTTTACTGATATTTTCCGCTGAATTCGTTAGTTGTTGAGCCAACAATAAAAAAGGAAAGAATAAAACGACAATAGCTACTCCAAATACCCGGTGACTCATAATATTCCCTTCCGTATTTATGATTTATCAACATGCTTATCCTGTTGATAATTATAAATATATGATTATTTATAATTAATAAAAATTTGTTCCGGCAGGGCATGTCATGTATCTACCTGAGGTTATATTATGAATTTTGTTCAGGTGTATTGCTCTATGTTCTCTCATTTATGACAGACAGGCTGTCCCAAAATAATGAGACAGCCTGTCTGAATAATAAAAAAGAGAGATTATCAGCTTTGGGCGAACTGAACACTGAGGTTCAATTTCACTTCATCACTTACAATAACATTACCGGTTTCGGTAACGCCATTCCATTTCAAGCCGAAATCCTTACGGTTAATCTTCCCGGTAACTTCAAAACCGGCCTTGGTATCACCGTTCTGATCGACGATTGTACCGCCGTGAACAACATTCAAAGTAACGGGTTGGGTAATGTCACGAATGGTCAGGTCCCCTTTTAATTCATACTCATCCCCACCTTTTTGGGTGAAAGACGTAGAATCGAATGTCAATTTCGGAAATTTTTCGGCATTGAAAAAATCATCTGATTTAAGATGTCCGTCACGTTGTTCCACTCCAGTATTAATACTATCGGCGTCTGCCTCAAAATGAATTTCCGCTCCTTCAAGATCGTCTCCGTTAGTTTCAACCGTTGCATCAAAAGATTTAAATGAACCCGTGACTGTTGAGATTACAAGGTGTTTAACCTTAAAATCAATGTCTGAATGAAAGGGATCAATTTTCCATAATATTTTAGTAGTATCCATAATTTAACTAATTAATGTTTAATAATTTAATATTAAACTAATATATAAATATTTCTATATCTAATCCACCTGCAATGTGAGAAATGTATCAAAATAATACCTCAAGGCCGATTTATGGTAAAATGGCAGAGATAAAAACTATCGGTAACTACCCAGTCAATCTATGATTATATGCATCAAGTATAGTTACTTCCTGTCGGCTACAACCTCAACATAATCCATAGGTAATATTAGTGTTCCGTCATTAACACGGTTATAGTGATGCACCACTGTAAGCAACTCTTCACGTAATTTATTCCGAACTTCGCTTGGCTGTGAATCAAATGCCATTATAAAGGGTCCGTATGTTGTCCTGAAGCAATCCAACCAAGCCTCGGGAGTTGGGAACCGGTAAATAAATGTTCTGGGTTTAATATCCAGTTTTCGGGTTTCATCACCGAAGAAATCATATAACGCACCCCGTTCCCCCCATAAGTAAGGTGATGCAATAACCGGGTGTGGAACATATTGTGCCAGTATATCATTGAAATCGGACAGGAAACCGGTAGCCGTCCAGTTGACCAACCCTATACGCCCGCCAGCCCGGCACACGCGTACAAGTTCTTTGGCTGCCTTGGATTGATTCTGAGAGAATTGTACACCGAATGTTGATAATACATAGTCAAAACTTTCATCATTGAAGATGATGTGCTCGGCATCGCCTTCTTTGAAATTCACCTCTACACCTTCTGCCATGGCCCGTTCCCGGCCAATATCCATCAAAGAATTAACCGTGTCGATGGCCGTCACCTTACATTCCCTCCGGGCAGCTGCCAACGCTGTATTACCGTGTCCTGTGGCTACATCAAGCACCTCACGCCCTCCATGTAAATCAACTGATTCGCAGAGGAGTTCGGAGACAATTACCAGCTTCGAACCAATTCTCGAGTAATTCCTCTTTGCCCACATTTCCTTTTGAACTTCTTTTGTGTTTTCCATATCGGGCATCCTTTATTAAGAATTGATAATAGACCCTATGCTTTCAACTGTCATATATAAACCGGAAGAACTATTCATATCCGGGGAGGGTCAATAAAAATGATATTAACAGTATATTTCCGTACTCGATCTCCATATTTACAAGATCATGGAGTTCATTAATGTCTCTTTTTTCAAAATGGCTAACTAATCTTATAACTACTTATATATTAATGAAATAGATGATTTTTAATACATTAAAAAAAGCTAATCTTCATATGAAAAGAGTGTAAGTGGTTTTACCTAATGACCTAACTGAATTGATCAAATAGAATTATCTGAAATCACGAAAAGTATGAATTGTAGTTGTAACAGTTCCCTGATAACGGGTTTCTAAATCCCCCGCCTTTATTATTTATTAAAAGATACTATATTTACGCTATATGCAGATCATAGGTTATTTGTTTTAGGGATGATTATAACCTACTGTTTAATAATCGCTTATATTTTTTCATTAATGTGGGAGGTTTATTATATGTCAATTTTAAAATCAGTATCGCAGCAAATGTATAGTGTAATTATTTGTCTGATGATCTCGTTTTTTTTGATAACGAATGTTGAAGCACAAAATACATTTCAAGGCAAATTGAAATACCAGGTCACTCAAGGTCAAAACAAGACCAGTTCCATGACTTTATATTCACAAGGTGATAACAGCCGGATGGATATGATGAATAGTAACGGTATGGGAATAGAAATAATATCAAATGACAAATCCACGTATATGGTATTTCCGGCCAGGAAAGTTTATTCGGAATATTCCAGTAGTATGGCAGAACTCATGAAAAAGGGATCCCAAATGCCGGGTCAGAATATGACTCCACCGGATACCATGGATAAGGAAGCTATGCAAGCACACCTGAAACAGGCTATGACCGGTAAAACAAAGATGATTATGAATCATAAATGTTATGAATTTGTATTAAAAGGTGATAATGGTGAAACCACACATATATGGGCAACAAAAGATTTTGGGAAAATCGATTTCAGTGGTAATAAAAATCTATCCAATGGACCTTTACAAGAGATGTCGTTTATGGGGGATTACTTCCCTGTTTTAACCCAACAAATGGATGCCAAAGGTAATATTACCACTAGTGTTAAATTGGTTGAAATAAGTAAAAAACCATTAGACAGTAGTATTTTTACGGTTCCAAAAGGTTACCGTCAACTCAATATGGCGGGTATGATGGGGCATTGACAAGTATCAGTAAATCAGGGATCAGTGAGAAATGCAATTGTTTCCTGGTTTACTGTTTGTATTCCGCCATTCTTCAACCTCTTAGCTTTTTGCTTTAAATTCGTATTTCTGCTCAATCACATGCTTGCCAAAATCGGTGGAAGAGACTTTTTCTGTGAGTTCAAAGCCGAATTTTTGATACAGATTTGCCGCTGCTATCTGTTCGTTCGTAGTCCATAAATATACGGAAGGGTATTGTTGTTGGCGGATCCAATCCATGTAATCTTTCATCAGCAATCTTCCCAGGCCGATACCCCTGTACTCTTTTTCCAGCAGAAAATAACGCAGTTGGGCGGCATTTTCACGGTGTATCAAAAAGATCGTCCCAATGATTTTATCATCATGCTCACAGATCCAGACACGGTCCTTCCTTGGATTATAATTCTGATAGAATTCCAGCAGGCCTTCCGCCACATACCGCTCAAACATCAATCCGTAGTTGTATTCTTTTTTGTAGATATTTCCATGCATATAAAGGATGTATCCCATGTCGCCGGGACGCAGTTTGTGCCGGATATTGATATCATCAAGAGTTATTTCATTTTCATCACCATTCATAACGTACACAACTGAGTTATTTATTAGACTGAGCTAAAAGGTATAAAGAATTAGGCTTTTTTACTGAGTGATTATGCATTAAAATGCATAATGTTCGAAATAGAGATATATTCTATTCTGCATTTTCAGCTTAAATCCGGGATCTGTTTCATTTCTATAAAGCCAAAGGTTTGAACGAAACAGGATTTTATTCCGTCTGATAGGTTTTTCTTATGAGTAATGACGGGTTCATAAAAGATTATTATACAGATGGATTAACATGGAATCCGACATAAGAGATTACTGTTTACTGCCCCTTCCATATTCAGTAAATAATTGGTGATTCTTTCGAACTCATCTATAGTTTCAATTCTACTGCCGGTTTGATGCTTGCGATATTTTTTTTCAATGACGGAAATGGAAAAATACCTGGCTAACATTTCATAAAACATAAGAGGGTCCCGGCCTGTATTTACCAAAAGTTGTGGACAATATTCGATAATCATGGTTTCGATCTTATCTTCTGATAGAACAGTTTGCATTCCTTCAAGGACATTAGGCTCGGCGCCTTCTACATCAATTTTAATGAGATCGATTTTTGATTTATCCAGATAAAGCGACCAAAATATATCTAACGTTATAGTCGGTGTTATGAATTGATCGCCATCCAGGTGGTTATCATTATCAACAATACTGTGGCAGGCTGAGTGGGAGCTGTGGTTGACTTTTAAGAATGAATTTTCGTTCGAAACAGCCAAATTGAGAGGTATGACATTATCAAAGGAAGCGGTATTTTGTGTAAGTGCATAATAGTTGTCATGTTCCACTTCAAAAGCGAATACTCGTCCCGATCTTTTAACTAAATGTGAGGCTAAGCGGGAATAATAGCCCACATTAGCTCCGACATCTAAAAATATGGCACCTTCATCCAGATGTTTATTAACTACAGATGACGTACCAGACTCATGTAAACCTTTTGCTATCCTGGCACCCGTGGCATGAGCCATATTGGAAGGAAACGTCCAGTTATTTTTTATCCGGTAAAAATGATAATCAAATGTCCGTTTGGCTTTTACAAAAGGAGTAAACATAATGTATTTTAATAATGCTAATTTCAATTAACTGATCTGTTCGATTTCTTAACAAACGAAATATATCGGAAATGATAAAATGGATAAGATAATTAAAGGGTTTCACAAGGATAACACCGGAGACTGGATGGCAGATTTGGAATGCGGCCACTCCCAATATGTTCGACATAATCCACCCAACATTATCCGGCCCTGGGTAATCAACAAAAATGAGAGAGAAAAATTTATTGGTACGAGCCTCAACTGTACCGATTGTGATATTAATAATGATGCGTCTTTAACTTCAGAAGAGCAGAAGTATGAGATAGCGGAAAGAGTTAAGGCCGAATGCTTTAAAGCTGCAGTTGATGGATATGAATATGCCAAAATTAGCGGCCTGTGCCATGAAGGGGCATGGGACCTGGCTCTTGACCATATAAAATCATTGAATATAAAGAGGATAATGAAGGCTTTTAAAAAATAACTTCTCACGAACGGCTATAGCGGATGTCAGAATCACAGATCATGTATTTACCATTCATAAGCGGGGATTAATTGTTTACACAAAGCATGAAAAGAGGGAATATCATACTAAAGTTTAAATAAATATACGGCTGGTTATATTTATACGTAATAATATGTTTCTAAAGTTATGAGTGCCAATTTTTGATCAGTTTTTTTTAGTGTTAAATATTTGTATGGCTAAAAAAAACGAATATCAGTGTAATAAAGCCCGTTCGATCTTCGGTGCTACTCATATCAATATGATTTTATCAATAAAGTATTGAATACGAAGTTCTAACGGGTAGAGAATTATTATTAAAAAATGTACATTATTGTTTCATTCATAGGATTAGGAAATAGATTTAACCAGATGAAAATTTTAAGCGGTGTTTTAATATTATTGTTACTAAGTATTGCTTCAATACAATGCGGTAAATTAACCTCTTCAAACCAGTCAAACTCAGATTTACCGTCCAATCCATCCCCTGTCTTTACTCACCATCTTACTAATCTAAATAATATTAAAGGCATTGTACCATTAGGTGCGGTATCCGATAATACAATTGCTGAAAAAACGTATTTCTTCTGTAAATATGACGCCAATGGCAATCCTATTAAGGTACCATTATATGCTCCGGTTGATATGAAATTGGTGTCAATGGCCTATCGTATTTCACAAAATCAAGATCAATATTTATTATTTTTCCAGGTCAGCAAGGAAGTTAAAATCAGGTTGGATCATATTGATTCACCAATTCAACAAATCAAAGATGTTGGCCCGTCATCTCCGGCTCCTAAGGATGATACAAAAACTTCAAAGCCTAAGAAGGAATTGACATTTAAAGCGGGAGACTTAATAGGTTATACAAATGGTACCAATGTCGGTGTTTGGGATTTCGGGGTATCAAATACTACGATTGAAAATCAGTTCGTGAATATGGATCGTTATAGGAACAGCAAAATAGATTTTGAGGAACTACACGCCGATTGCCCGTACAATTATTTTGCAGATTCACTCAGATCACAATATGAAGCTCTCTTTGCACTCCAGACCGGGGTTCCTTATAAAGGCGCGACCTGCCGGAGTGCTTCCCGTGACGTCAAAGGTGCTCTTTCCGGCGCCTGGTACCTGGACAAGGATCCGTATGGTGATTTCAGGGAAGTCCTGGCAATTGCCGCAGATTTTAATGGTGAGATCAGAATAGCAGGTTTGGGAAACAATGATCTGATTGTATCTCCTAACCCTTCTCCGGCCACAAACCCGGATGATGTTAAAGTTAATGATGAAATATGTTACGAAGGTTCGGGCGGCGGAAATTTTGCATATTTTAAAGTGTTGTCAAATACACAGGTAAATGTTGCTTATGGAACGGGTGGATGTCCGGCATCTTTCCCAAAAACGAATACACAAATTTATGTCCGCTGATATAACCCGCAAGGATTCATTTTGCTACCGATATAATGTCCCTAACGGGACAAATACGGTTGTCAATTTGTTGGGTATATTTTGATAGGAATGGGGTATACCGGGCCTCCCCTCTGCTGATAAAGAAGGGGCCCGCTCTGAAATGTTGCAACTTGTGAACCACCTGGTTAATAACCGTGAAACCTTGCAGCGCACATTTGTGTTTTCGTAGGAGAATTAAAACAGAATTAGCATAGCTTTAAAAGTGTAGATTTGGAAACAATGGCCTGTAGGCAGTCGAGCATGGTCTGTGATCTTTAACATTTTCTTCCGAATACATGTAGAAGTAAATAATGATTTAAAAATAATGAGGTATTAAAAAATGAAATATACGCGATTGGGTAATACGGGTTTGGAAGTGTCGAAGATCATTCTCGGCTGCATGAGTTTTGGAGAACCGAAAAGTGGTAAACATGAATGGACCCTTCCCTTAGATAAAGCCCGGCCGATCATCAAACAGGCGCTCGATGAGGGAATCACGACATTTGACACGGCCAACGTGTACTCGGCGGGTACCAGCGAGGAGATCATTGGGAAAGTGCTCGGTGAATTGGTCAATCGCGATGAAGTAGTGATTGCCACGAAAGTGCATGGACGAATGGAACCGGGCCCCAAAGGCGGCGGACTCTCACGCGCGGCTATCTTCACCCAGGTGGATAAAAGCCTTAAGCGGCTGGGAACCGATTATATCGATTTGTACCAAATCCACCGTTATGATCATGATACACCTATCGAAGAGACGATGGAAGCCCTCAATGATCTCGTTCGCGCAGGCAAAGTTCATTACATCGGCGCTTCGTCGATGTGGACGTGGGAGTTTGCTAAGGCACAATACATCGCCGATCTGAACGGATGGACCCGGTTTGTCTCGATGCAGGATCAGTATAATCTCCTGATGCGCGAAGAAGAACGCGAGATGTACCCGTTTTGCCGGGATCAGGGAATAGGTGTGCTGCCGTGGAGTCCGCTGGCCCGCGGCCTGTTAACCCGGGAGTGGGATGCAACGACGAAGCGCAGTAAAACGGACGAGTTCGGGAAAACACTCTATCATCAGGCCGAAAAAGCCGATCACAAAATTGTTGATGTGGTTGGTGAGATTGCCAAAGAGAGAAAGGTATCCCGTGCACAGGTCGCCCTTGCGTGGATGCTTCACAAACCTGCCGTAACAGCACCGATCATTGGGGTTACTAAAGCGGATCATATCACCGATGCTGTGAAAGCCGTAAACCTGCAGCTTAGCAATGACGAGATGGATCGCCTTGAAAAACACTACGTGCCACATGAGCCTGAAGGATTTTGATTAGCTATAGATTTTCGCAGATAAATACGGAAGAGGGAAAATGGAGAAAAAGACCACGGATGACAGACGACTGGCAGCCAACCATCAATAAAAAAACAAAAACCGTCATCCCGGACTCTGATCCGGGAT
>Ga0102962_1000794_pt1 | contig 13474 bp, 9 predicted proteins | sample SalPonF2_C_D2_MG_FD_84519 | JGI IMG/M metagenome (GOLD analysis project Ga0102962, IMG submission 84519) | Salt pond soil microbial communities from South San Francisco under conditions of wetland restoration - Salt Pond MetaG SF2_C_D2_MG ...
GGACCCACTATTGAGAAACAGGACACGGTTGCCTGGGCGATTCGAAAAAATTCCCCGGAATTAGATAAAGCGATGAATGAATATCTCGCAAAAAATTTCAAACTGCGTGGACTGGATAATCCACCTAAAAGGTCAGCATTTCTAAACGTATTGCGTAAACGTTATTTTAAAAATGCGAACAATATGTACGCGTTTAGTAATCCTACATCATCGAAATATTCAGGGATTTTATCCCCTTATGATAAATTGATTAAGCCGATTGCCGATTCTATGAATGTCAATTGGAAGATGATTGTGGCTATTGCGGCCCAGGAATCCAAATTTGATCCGTCTGCTAAAAGCTGGGCGGGTGCTGTTGGCCTGATGCAGGTATCTCCTCGTTTTACAGAATATACTCCTCAGCAACTGGAAAACAAGAAGCTTAATGTTCGTGAAGGTATTCGTATTTTAAAGGAACAACTGAAACATTATGCTTACATGGATTCTACCAATCAATGGGATTTCGCATTAGCTACCTATAATGCCGGACCCGGTCATATTGCCGATGCACGCCGCCTGGTAATGGATCAATATAGGAATCCGAATAAGTGGAGTAATGCGGCCAGGGCTCTGTTGATGTTAATGAAACGTAAATATTACAAGAACGCCCGTTATGGGTTTTGTCGCGGCATTGAAACTGTAGAATATGTTGATGACATCATGAACCGCTATAAAATGTATCAGACCATTCTGGCACTGGCTAACGAGAAACATCCTAAAGTGAATCCAGCCGTTCTTGGCATGGGCAGGACGATCAATTAGATGAATTATGATTTTAATTTGTAGGTAGGTTGAATAGTTACAAAAAAGCCCGGTTTTGCCGGGCTTTTTTTGAACCTACAATTTATTTAACGTTAGTCCCAAATATATAGATCTTTTTAATCCTAATTATTCACGTATACAAAAAGAAATAATACATATCCAATTGTAATTTTAATAACTTAACCCGGATTATTCACCAAGAAATTTTGTCGTGATCAAGGCGCTCCGAAAACTTTCGGAGCAACGAAGAGCACGGCAAAATTTTGCAGCTCTTTTTAGTGTCCTCAAAATCGAGGATCAGTTTATTTTTTATAAGTACTTTAATTAACAATATGATATATTACTTCTTATGGGTTATGTGAATAATTCGGGTTAACGTGAGTTCGATATAATGATAGGTATGAATATGGACTTATTAAGTTTCATATCTAACGTGAGGTTTGGATAATAATAGAATGAGATCCTCAAAGAAATGAAACGTTGCGGATCTTTGAATATAATAAGGCACATTTCATAGCGACCTGTCAGTCCTGAAAGCTTTCGCGGACTGGCACGTCTTTTCCTTATCTTTAATTCAAATTTCAAGATCTAAATCATTTATAATTTGCAGCATTTGCATTTTGGACGATTTAGTATAAAGTTTGAGAGAGCTAATCCAACATCTTAAACGAACCTCACGTTATTTAGGTTTATAAGATCTCTCACCTAAAATGCGGGTTTGAAATGACGCCTTTAGACGTTATTGATGAGTATAATCAAAATCACCATCGCCGTCCCGGGACTCACATCATTTATTACCTCATCGCACTTTTATCACGATCATCGTTAAATCGTCGCTGAGGTTATTATCGGTAAAAGCCTTGACATCTGAGATGATAGCTCCGGTTAATGCGTCGGCTGACAAGGAACGGTGTTTATTAATGATTTCGATGAGGCCGGTTTCCTCTAATTCTTCATCTGCTGCATTAAAAGCTTCTGAGACTCCATCCGTATAGAAGACTATGACATCCTCCGGTTCAAGAAATACATCTTCTTTGATATAAGGAGATAATGTTGGCATGGCCCCCAGGATTAATCCGCCTTTGTCTAATTTAATGGGGTCAGTACGATCTTTTTTGAAGAGAAGTGGTGGATTATGTCCCGCATTGACATAGGTGATTTTTTTTTGTTCCGGATCTATCTTAGCCCAAAAAAAAGTGACAAACTTATCAGCCGGTGTATTTCTGTAAATAATATCGTTGATACGTCGGGTCTTCTCTTCAATTTCCAGATCAAGCGGGGCGAGTGTGTGTAACACGGCCTGAATATTAGCCATAATGAGAGAGGCCGGGATTCCTTTGCCGGTTACGTCGCCAATGGCAACATAATAGAGGCGGTTGTCATTTACAGGAATCACATCATAATAATCACCGCCGACTTGTTGGGAAGGGATATTTTGAGCAGCGATATCTATGCCGGATATCTCTGGTAATTCAGCCGGAAACAATCCGCGTTGTATGGTTCGGGCGATACCCAATTCTCTTTCCAGCCGTTCTTTTTCGATACGTTCTTCAAGCAAATACGTTTTTTGAACAGAAACAACGGTCAGATTTCCTAATGAAACCAAAAAGTTGAAATCTGATTCGGAATACGGTTCTTTGTTAGCACGCTGACCAATCCCAATTACAGCAATTTTTTGATTTTGGACTTGAAGAGGAATCAACAACTGAATATTGTTTTCTTTGATGAATGGGAGTTGTCCTGCAATTTCCTCATCTACTTCAATAACATCGGTGGGTAATTCGAAAATCTTACTGATAATTTTAGACCCCGGGTCCGATTTGAGTCCGTTTCGGGCAATGATAGAATGTTTCCCGTTGCGATCCATGATGAAGAAAAAGCTGCGAACAAACATCTGTCCCATCAAAGCGAATTTAAATGTTCGCAATATCTGATCACGGCTGGTGGTGATATTAAATTCTTTACTGATGTCGAACAGGGTGTGCAGTTCCTGAACTTTCCGGTCGAGCTGCCGGTTGGTTTGCTTAAGTTCGGCTATTAATTGCGAGTTATTAATAGCAACTGAAGACATGATTGAGAGGCTTTCTACAAAATTTTTCTCCCTAAGTGTAAATTCTTTTTTGTTGGCTTTCGAACCCAGACATAAAAAACCGATATGTTGATCACTAGTTTTCAAATTGACAACAATACGAAATCCCCAATCTGCTAATTTTTCAGGAAACTCTTCGGGATCGCCAGTGTATTCGATAAATGTGCCTTTATGAAAACATTCACAGTCGGGAATAGAGAATTGATCGTTTTCTTTGAGAGCAATACGACCTTTTACCCGCGCGACGGTGTAGGATTCATCCTCGGGTTGATAGAGTAAAATGGCACCTTTGGTGATCAAAAGTTTACCCATAATGATCAGCAGCAGGTTGCTTAATACGAACTCGACATCATGCGATTCAATTAAAAGCCTGCTGGTATCGAGAAGAGTCTTTAATTCGAAACGACTATGCCGGTCGTCCAGATCTAATTGCTCTCTACTCATAGACTCAGGATATTGTTTTTTTTTCATCAAAATCTCATTGCCGGAACCGGTGCTATGATATTCTACTTTATCCATCAGCTTTTTAATAAGATAGACACCGACGCCACCTCGTTTGTGTTCTTTAATACTTTCTTGTAAATCCGGTTCTTTGTATTTGGAAGGGTCGAAAGATTTTCCGTGATCTGTTATGGAAATCCAAAATTCATTATTGGAAGAACCAATTCTGATTTTAACCTTTTGGGATGAGTCGTTCTGATAGGCATGCTTTACAACATTCGTAAAAGCTTCATCAACCGCCAGGCGAATATCTTCGATTTCTTCTTTATGAAAACCGAAACGTTTGGCGTAAAAAGCTACAAAATCCCTGACTTTCGACAGATATTCTGTTGAAGCTGATACGGATAATATGTGTTCCTTGCGTAATGGCAATGCTATGAATAATTACGACTGATCTATGAAATTCGTTACGGCTTCTTTTTCCTCATCGAGAATGTCATAAAGGGTTGGAAAACCGAGCAAATCAAAAACATTATAAACTTTAGGCTTCATATTGGTAAGCTTGATATCTCCGCCGCGTTCTCTTACATCTTCAATATATGCCATAAATACCCCTAAACCGGCACTTGCTATATATTCGAGATCATTGCAGTTGACAACAATTCTAAACTTTTTTTCATTAATCAAATTTTGAAGAACATCTTCGAGTTGTGGCGCTGTATGAGCATCCAGTTCTCCCTGAATCTCCAAAATATCGATTTGATTAACGTTTTTATGATGGATGCTAAAAGTACTCATGCTTTTTTAAATAATTATAACACCAGTTAAATAAGATCTGTTTGTGTTCCTACCAGAGTAAGAAACTGAATAAATAGAAGGTAATTTCATAAAAATAATGTTGATTCCCAATTTTAAAGATACTTATCAGCAGATGATCAATCTTTTTTATTTAAATAAAAATCAGAGATATAGCATTCCAATATAAAGTCTTTTAAAAAGTTTACGAAAGGAATTCTAAATAGATTCAAAAAATCTAAAAAATTTTTGGGGATTGGGAAGTAGATATAAAAAAAGGTGTTGCACGTATCAGGTGCAACACCTTAAACTATTCATCAAGAGAGACGCTACTTGAGCGCTATACAATATGGGTATTATTCATAAAAAACACAAATATTAATTCAATATTATTTAGCAAAAAATAATGTGATCATTCAAAAAGTGAGTGGTTTATAGATTTACTGTCGTCATAACCGGTTGCAGTTTAAGGAAATCCTCGGCAAAGTTGAAGGTCTCGTCCATCACATTATAATAATCCTTGGAAGTAATAGAAGATGCGATAACATGTGCTTTTGACTGTTGAAAATTGATTTTTCGCTTTAATTCATCGTTCGTTCCCAAATCTTTATACATTTTCAGCATCGCGGGAACAGAGACTCTGCGATCCTGATTTCTCTGATCCAGATAATAATATCCGAGAAAAAAGGGTTGCGTAATGTTCCGGTAAGTATCAAAATTCATCGTAAGCAAAATGAGTTGCTTGAGTGCTTTGAGTCCTTCGATGCGATAATGGTTGTACCAATATTGTTTCTCCTTATCAGAGGTGTTAATATGCGCATAAACATATTTTATATTCAGAAGCTTGGTAAGAGTGAAATTAACCCCGGAATTTCCCAATAATTTTACGCGCCTGTCATAAAAATCGATAAGCGGAGAATAGGTAATGACACCGTTTATCTTCTTAAACCGGGAAGCCAGGAAAATAGCCAGTGAAGCTCCCGTGGAAGTTCCCATTAAAATTACTTTTTTACCGATTTTTTTACCGACAGCAAGCGCGTGAACAGCTGAATCAATGAATCGTTGTGGAGTTATGTCATCAAGAGCGTCATCGCCCAAACCATGACCGAAGAGACGGCATAAGTAAACATTACAGCCATATCGTTTTCCGAATTCCACGTGGGTGGGGTAGCCTTCGCCCTGGCTGGCTGTAAACCCATGAATATATACGAGGGAATATTCCGTGACTTCTTTGTCATCATTGAACCAGACAATACGGGCTTCATTATCCGGTTTCAGATCTTCATGAGCATATTCCCTTTCTCTGATCTGTTTGTCGAGTTCATTCAGATCATCAGTAAGATCCGGTAAAGTAACAGATAATTCGTTTATACTGCTCATATCATAAAATGATCAACATACATGCGATTCTTCCCTTATGATTCGCATCTATTTATAAAACAACATAGTAGAATAACGTCGAATCGTTGAAATATTATACAAATTCTAACATGCTCTTTAGCATAGCGATACTAATCAAATATTACCAGTTTAAGTAAATCATTTGGTTAAGTAGTGTATTCTGCGTTGATTCGAACATATTCATATGAAAAATCAGAGCCCCATCCGGTGGCTTCCGCATTGCCCTCATGCAAATCCAAAGCAATATGGATCTGTGTCGCTTTCATCATCTTTTTAACACGGGTTAAACTCTCACCGGTAGGCTGACCGTCTTTTACCAGGTGTACTTCTTTTTGTGTACCGATATAAAGATCCACCTTGTCCGGATCGAAATTTACACCTGAACGCCCGGCTGCGGCAAGAATTCTGCCCCAGTTCGGATCTCGTCCGAAAATGGCCGTTTTGACTAAAGCTGATGTAGAAATCGTCTTAATAATCTGTCGGGCGTCTTCTTCGGTTTTAGCGTTTTTGACGCGATATTCTATCAGTTTTGTAGAACCTTCCCCATCTGAAACGATAGATTTGGCTAATGGCAGGCAAACCTTTTCCAGATTGCGTTTGAAGATTTCGTAATCTTCCCCCTCTGTTTCTATTTTGGGATTACCAGCCACCCCATTACATAATATCGCGACCATATCATTGGTGGAAGTATCTCCATCTACAGTAATCATATTGAAAGTACGGTCTACGACTTCCTGCAAGGCTTTTTGCAGAAGTTTAGAATCAATATCAGCATCGCAGGCTATGAATGAGAGCATCGTTCCCATATTGGGATGAATCATTCCGGAGCCTTTTGCGATTCCACCCATGTGTACTTTTTTACCCCCGATTTTAAATTCTGCAAAACTTTCTTTGGGGAAGGTGTCGGTTGTCAGGATCGCATTAGCCACGAGAGAGCCGGCAATATGTCGTTTGGTTAATTTGGGAATATTATGTTTGATACCTTCAACAACCTTTTTGGTTGGAAATTCCCGGCCGATAACCCCGGTAGAGGCTACAAGCACATCTTCAACTGGAATTCCAAGTCCCTCGGCTGTTGTTTCTGCCATAGCAATAGCGGCTTGTCGTCCCTGCTCGCCGGTACATGCGTTGGCGTTACCAGATGAGACTACGATCGCTTGTGCTTTCCCATTTTCTATATATTTTCGACTTAACTTAACCGGTTCGGCAACTACAATATTACGGGTGAAAACAGCGGCGGCATTTGCCGGTTTTTCTGAGTAAATAATAGCTAAATCTCGTCGTTTTGATTTGATTCCTGTGTGGGCTCCCCAGAATTTGAACCCGTTAACATCTGTGATGTTATAATTCATATTAAATTGGTAGGTATAGGTTATAAAATTTTTTGAAAATCCTTTTTCCTAAGCTTATAAATACTAAATCATCTCTATTTATAAAATAATAAATTTTATGATACTCAGGGTGTTAGTGGTATATGAGTTAAACCAGTACTTTCCGGCAATGATAACCGAATATTCATGTTCTGTACCGCTTGTCCGGCAGCTCCCTTAACTAAATTATCGATGCAGGATACGGTGATGACAGTATCTGTGCGATCATCATAAGTAACATAGATATCGCAATAATTGGTTCCTCTCACATCTCTTAGCTCCGGCGGATTTTGGCGGAGACGAATAAATGTTTCCTCTCCGTAATATTTATTATAGATCTTATTAAGATCATCCGTTGAGATCTTTTTAATCGGTTTGGAGTAGATCGTACTCAAAATTCCACGGTTTACCGGTAAGAGGTGAGGCGTGAAGAGAACGCGCGTCTCGGTGCCTGTAAAAAGGGTGAGAGCGTCCTGAATTTCAGGAGTATGTCTGTGGTTTTTTAACCCATATGCGGAAAAATTCTCATTAGCGGTAGGGTAGTGCGTCTTTGGTTTGGGTTTGGCTCCCGCACCGGTAACACCCGATTTGGCATCTATCGTGATCGTATCAGGATGGACGACCTTTTCCTTCAAAATTGGAGCGAGTGGTAGGATAGATGATGTAGGATAACAACCGGGGTTAGCAATGAGTTGCTCTCCTTTAATTTTATCCCGGTAGAGTTCGGGCATTCCGAATACTGTTTGGGCCACAAGTTCCGGTATCACATGCTTTTTAGGATACCAGGCATCATAGTGAGCAGCCGATAACAAGCGGAAATCGCCTGACAAATCGATCACAATACATTTTTCATGTGGTCGCTTCTCTTTGATATAATCCATAGAAACGCCATGCGGTAAAGCTAAAAATAGTACGTCGAGCGCATCGAGTTTCACATCTTCCATCGATTGAAAATCATCGTCAATTAAACCGTGAAGATGTGGATGGGCCTCAGTTACCGGTGTTCCGGCCTGAGATTCGGATGTAATGGTTTTAAGTTTAATATTGGGGTGGTGTAAAAGTAGCCGAATCAATTCGGATCCGGTATAACCGGTGCCTCCTATGATCCCTACGTTATAAGTCTCCATTTTAATGGTTTACTTTGGTTTTTTCTATAGCTTTAATGAGTACTTTTAAAAAAGTTTGCAGATCTTTTCGTGGAATATTCAATGGTGGAACGATTCGAACGACATTACCTGATGCACAGTTCGATAAAATGCCGTTTTCGCGCATGTAATCTACGATATCGGCACAGGGATAACTCATTTCGACACCGATCATCAGACCGATGCCCCGAACTTCCGTAATGGCATCTTCTGTTTGTGCGGTTTCCTGTAATCTTTCCATTAGCCAGGAACCATTTTCACGGGCGGAGGTAAGCATATCTTCATCATGAATCGCATTTATTGTAGCAAGAGCTGCGTGACATGCCAGTGGATTTCCTCCAAACGTCGTACCATGATTACCATGTTCAAAGGCAGAGGCTACATCTTCGCGGGCAAGGACCGCTCCGATTGGCACACCGCCGCCGAGCCCTTTGGCCATAGTCAGGATATCGGGAACAACATGAAAATTCTCATAGGCAAAATAACGTCCGGTTCGTCCGGCTCCACATTGAATTTCGTCGAATATCAGTAAAATGTTATTGTCGGTACAGAATTTCCGCACTTTCTTGATATATTCGGCATTGACCGGTTGAATTCCGCCTTCTCCCTGTACCGGTTCAATTAAAACGGCCAGAGTCTGATCGTCAGCTGCTTTTTCAATAGCATCGAAATCATTAAAAGGCACCTGAAGAAAACCCGATGGCATCGGATCGAAGCCCTGCTGATATTTACGTTTTCCCGTGGCTATCGATCCAAGTGTACGGCCGTGAAAACAGCCTTCCATGGATATGATATTCCCTTCTTTATTATGGTTGTGACCATATTTACGGGCCAGCTTTAGAGCCCCTTCAACAGCCTCGGTGCCGCTGTTACAGAAAAAGACACGATCAAGTTCGGATAACTCAACTAACCTTTGGGCCAGCTGACTTTGCGGTTCTGTCGTGTAAAAATTTGAAACATGGATCAATTCGGCGGCCTGTTCCTGAATAGCCGCGACTACTTTGGGATGACAGTGTCCGACGTTATTAACTGCGATGCCTGCGAGTGCATCGATATATTCCTTGCCATCACTATCCCAAACACGGGATCCTTTTCCTTTGACAAGAGTTAAGGGTTGACGGTTATACAGGTCAAAATGATATTTTTTGTCGAGTTTTTGTGATGTATCCATAAGAATGGGAAATAATAATTATTAATTTGAAATTACAGTTCCGATAGGTTGTTCATCGAGAATTGCTTCAATAAGAGAATGTGGTTTAGTGCCATTAATAATGTGAGCCTTTTTAACACCAAGTTCCAGAGCCACACGACAGGAATTGACTTTAGGAATCATACCGCCCTGAATGGTTTTACCGATATGCTGATCCAAATCTTTCGTCAAAATATGTTTCATCAAAGAATTTACATCGTTCAGATCAGCAAGCAAGCCATCGACATTTGTCAGAAGCATGAACCTGTCGGCATGAAGTGCTCCCGCAATATGTCCTGCGAAAAGATCGGCATTGACATTATAATCCTTCCCATCGTCGCCAAGACATACCGGAGCGAGGATGGGGATGTAATCGTTATTTAAAAGTAATAATATTAATGAAGTGTCAACTTTGTCAACGTCTCCAACATAACCCAGGTCGACTTTGGAACGGCCTTCATCCGTATCTACGAAATGTTCTCTTTTAACCACACGAGCTATACCGCCATCTTTACCAGAAATACCAACGGCACGTAATCCCCTATGATTGAGTAAACGGACCAATTCTCCATTGACGTTACCACGAAGCGCCATTTCGACATATTTCATGGCTTCGGTATTCGTTTTGCGTTGTCCGTCAATGAATTTGCTTTCAACACCGGCTGTATCCAGTGTTTCCTCTATGACTGGTCCCCCGCCGTGCACGACAACAGGTTTAAAACCTTTAGATTTGAGTTGATAGATATCCTCAATTACAGAACTTTTAATATCAGGATCTACCATCGCATTGCCGCCATATTTAATAACGACAATTTCACCATTTCCATTTTTAATGCTTGAACAATCTTCCGGATCTTGTCCAGAGTCGTTTTTCATAAGATTATGTTAGTTCACACCTGTAGTCGGCGTGATACTGTAAGTGTTTATTTATATTAGTTTGTAATGATTTAGCCTGTAATTTAAATAAATAATCGGACAATGTTAATTATAAATCTGATATTAGTAACCCGTCATGTCTTAGAAATATGAAACTATTTATCAAAATCATTAAAAGAAGGCTTTGCAAAACCAGGGATTTTGTTCAAGATCAAAGCTTGAACGACTTCGAAACCGCAGCATCCCGAATGCTTTCGGGATTCGAGGATTACAAAGTCGTGCAAATGCAGATATTGGGCAAAAGAACGGTTTTTCATAGCTTTCTAAAAATGATAAAAAAAAGCCCTATTAACATCTGAAGTTATAGGGCTCAATTGTTAGAATTTTGAAATAGAATTACTTAGCGGCCTTCGTATTTTGTTCATTACCGATATAAGAAATCCATGACTGGGTGTTATAGTTGCTGTTTACGTTCTGCTTGAGCTGTTTGGCCATATCCTTGGTTTTAACCACTCCAAGACGTACCCGAAACCAGACATTGCCAGTTGCATCGCTTCCATGTTTTACAATATAAGCATGGCTGTATCCACGTTTTTTCCACTTATCAAGTTGCTTTTGTGCAACCTTTTTCGACCGGAATGAACCAACTTGCAGGGTATAATCTCCGCCTCTGATAAATTCAATTTGTGAAGAACCAGAACCTTGCTCCACTTGCTGTGTTTGATGATTTTGCTGAGCCGGTTGTTGGGTCTGTCCTGAATCGGCTGAGGCTTGTGTACCCTGATTTTGTTTTTGCTCTAATTCAGCTTCTCTCTTTTTGGCTTCTGCTTCGGCTTGCGCTTTAGCAATACTATCCTGACGAGCTTGAGCCATCTGACTTTGCCGGTTCATTTTCTGAACCTGTTTTTCTTTCTGACTTGGTCCGCACGACTGGATTAAAACCATGGAAAAAGCGGTCAGGAAACTATAGAGAATTATTTTTTTCATAGTATGAGTTGATATTTATGAAAGTTTACTAAGAATAGCTTGGTGAATATTTAAAATGGAAGTCATGAAAGTAATTTGATGATATTTAGTTATCATTATATGCATTTGTAATCAAAAAAAATCATCATAATTCGAAATCTAATGATATTTAATATAACCCATTAGAATTTATTCCTAACAATCTGTTTTTAGTATAATGATTTTTTTGTAGATAAAACATCATGATTCTTAAAAATCATTCGCTTTAATGAACTTATGAAAACAAAGATATCGACAACTCAGCCGTTAAATAGTACATTACGAAAATAATTTCTATCAACCAATAAGCATTAATACAAATATTAATTACAGGTTTTAACCATCGATAAAGCTGAATTAAGTTAGAAGTTTTTATAACGTCAGATAATAATATGGGGAGTTTTCTTAATGTCGTATATAATATACTTCTATTTATTCTCAAACGGGATTAACCCGAATTATTCACGTAACCAATATGAAGTAATACATATCATATTGTAAATTCGCCTTGATCAGGGCAAAATTTCTTGGTGAATAATCCGGGTTAAGATACATTTAGAGAAGGCTATGCAAAACAGATCTGTTGCCCAATCTCTGCATTTTCGTGACTTCGAAATCCTCAAATTAGTTAATATGATGCGGTTCCGAAGTCGCTCAGGCTTTGATATTGAACAAAATCCCTCGTTTTGATAAGCCTTCTTAGAAACTGCATATATATAAATATATGAATGATTTTTTATATCATACCTTTAAAAAAAATCAAATATGACTATTCCTGATTAGTTTATATTTAATCACTTACCTGTATTTTATAACAGATAAGTTTGATAACTATAGTTGATATGACAAATCCTAATGACGACCGGAAAAATAAAAATGACGCACTGGCACTGACTATGAGTGGAGGTGGGGCAAGAGCAGCATATCAGGTTGGTTTGCTGCGGTGTATATCGAGAAATTTTCCGGAACTGCAGATGCCAATCATAACGGGAGTTTCTGCCGGGGCCATTAATGCTGTTTATCTGGCTTCACATCAAAGCGAGTTTAAAGATGCCGTGGATGGCCTGACCAAAGCCTGGTGCGGAGTGACGCCTGACCAAATATTTAAAGCAGACAGCACAAGTATCCTGACCAATATATTTCGTTGGAGCGTGAGTCTGTTGGCCGGGAAACAATCAAAACGGTTCAAAACAAGGGGGTTGGTCAATGCCAATCCGTTACGCCATTTTTTGGAATCTCACCTGGATACCAATAACGGTGTAATAACGGGTATTGGTGAAAATTTAAATAATGGCCGTTTAAATGCGGTAGCGGTCTCATCAACTAATTATCAAACCGGACAGACGATCACCTGGACACAGGGTTGCGATCTGAGGACATGGGAGCGTATCAATCAACGTAGTTGGGAGACTGAACTATCGATTGATCATGTGATGGCATCAGCCGCACTACCCCTGTTTTTCCCTGCCGTGAAAGTTGATAACGCGTGGTATGGAGACGGCGGACTCCGCTTGTACGCGCCGCTCTCACCTGCAATTCACTTAGGTGCGAATAAAATCCTGGCCATTTCAACCCGGTATAATCGAACAGTGGAAGAAGAATTTCGTCCGATGGTAACGGGATATCCGCCGCCGGCACAGATAGTTGGGGTGATGCTGAATGGAATTTTTCTGGATCTGCTTGATCAGGATGCCGACCGTCTTATGAGCATGAATGAAATACTTCGCAAATTACCACGACAGGAATGGGGTAATAAACGAATCATTAAATTATTCATACTGAGGCCAAGTATGGATTTAGGTCTATTGGCTGGAGAATATGAGGAAAAGCTACCCCACTTTTTCCGGTATTTTATGAGAGGACAAGGGGTACATGAAACGAGTAGTCCCGACTGGCTGAGTATGGTACTCTTTCAGCATCAATATGTACGAAGATTGATTGAATTGGGTGAAGAAGATGCTCAAAACCGTTTGGATGAGCTCAAAGATTTCTTTTATGAGGATTGATTGAATAGCAACGGATAAATTAACCTGAATTTGAGATGAGATTTTCACTTAAGATTTCGGACAATAGACGGTTGACCGTGGAGCCTGTGAAAAAACTATAAATCAAATTCAATTACCTAAAATAATTTAGGTGCTTCGCGCGATTTCGCTTTGCTTCCCCACTCTCAATCTCCAGAAAGGATTCGGGAGAGAGGCTCTTCAACAAAACTTAAAAACAATTAAAAAATTAAGGTGCCTTGTCACTTGCATTGTTATTTTTCACAGCCTCCACGGACGGTGGTCGTTAGGTTATCATAGCTGTCCAAAACGTTTTTGAAATTAAAAAATAATGCTTAATCGGTTTATTTAATATTTGA
>Ga0102962_1000795_pt1 | contig 13471 bp, 13 predicted proteins | sample SalPonF2_C_D2_MG_FD_84519 | JGI IMG/M metagenome (GOLD analysis project Ga0102962, IMG submission 84519) | Salt pond soil microbial communities from South San Francisco under conditions of wetland restoration - Salt Pond MetaG SF2_C_D2_MG ...
CCGGAGTCGGTGGCGGAGACGACGCCATCGTTGTCGCGGTCGCGGGCGTAGAGCTCTAGCCCGAGCCAGCCGCCCTCGCCGTAGCTGAGGTGCCGGCGGAACGAGCGGAACGGCGGCGTCGGTCCGGCGCCGCCTCGCTCCGGCATCCAGACGCCCGGCCAGCGCGCCGGTTCGGGCATGGTCCGGTAGTCCCAGTACGCGCCCCCTTCGTCGAACGGGTCGGTGATCTGCTCGTACGTGTCCTCGCTCCAGTGGCCGTCGGGGAGGGGTTCCTCGAAGGTCTCGCGGTGGAGCAGGCGCCAGTGGAGGGAGCGTGCGGCGTCCATGGCGTCATGCTAGCGAGGAGCGCAGCCGGGCGGCTAGGGCATACGATGAACGACATGTGCGCAGCCAACCCCACCCCTCACGCCGACGGGGCGGTCGGCGCCTTCCTGCGGCGCCACTACCGCCACTTCAACGCCGCCAGCCTGATCGACGCAGCCGACGCCTACGTGCGCCACCTCGATGCCGGCGGCGCCATGATGGTCACCCTGGCCGGGGCGATGAGCACCGGCGAGCTGGGACTGTCGCTGGCGGAGATGATCCGTCAGGGCAAGGTGCACGCCATCAGCACCACCGGGGCGAACCTCGAGGAGGACGTCTTCAACCTCATCGCGCACGACTACTACGAGCGCGTTCCGCACTACCGCGATCTGACGCCGCAGCAGGAGCAGGGACTGCTCGAGCGCCACATGAACCGCGTCACCGACACGTGCATCCCCGAGGAGGAGGCCATGCGCCGGCTGGAGGGCGCCCTGCTCGAGGCGTGGACGCAGGCGGATGCGGCCGGCGAGCGGTACTTCCCGCACGAGTTCCTCTACCGCCTGCTATTGAGCGGCGCGCTGGAGGAGCACTACCAGATCGACCCGCGCGACTCCTGGCTGATGGCCGCGGCCGAGAAGGACCTGCCGATCGTGACGCCCGGCTGGGAGGACTCCACCACCGGGAACATGTTCGCCGCCCACGTCATCACCGGCGAGATCGGCAACGCCCAGACGGTCAAGGGCGGCATCGAAGCGATGTCCTACCTGGCCGACTTCTACACGCGTACCGCCGAGCAGCGCAGCATCGGCTTCTTCCAGATCGGCGGCGGCATCGCCGGCGACTTCCCCATCTGCGTGGTGCCGATGCTTCACCAGGACCTTGGGCGCGAGGGCGTGCCGATGTGGGGCTACTTCTGCCAGATCAGCGACTCCACCACCAGCTACGGGTCCTACTCCGGCGCCGTGCCCAACGAGAAGATCACCTGGGGCAAGCTCTCGGTGGATACGCCGAAGTTCATCGTGGAGTCCGACGCCACCATCGTGGCGCCGCTGATGTTCGCGCTGATCCTGGGCCGGTAGGCTCGCCGCCCGCGCTCACATGTCGGTCGCCGGCACGCCGACCCCCACCAGCGGGTCGCCCGCGTTGATGGCGAGGCTGGTCACTGCGAACAGCACCGTGCCGTCGACGGTGCTGTTCGCCTCTTGCAGCGTCTCGCCCAGCAGGTCGGTGACGATCCCCAGCGCCTGGCCGGGATGCACGCGCTCGCCGGCCGTGACGGCGGGGTACCAGCATCCGGCATGCTCGCTGCGCGACCAGGCGAAGGTGTCGATGACCCGGCTCGGCTCGCCGGCCGGAACGTCCCCCGCGCCCATGCCGAGGTGCGCCAGGACGCGCCGTGCGCCCTCCTCGAGCATGGCCACGGCGCTATCGGGCCACAGCCCCTGCCCGCCGGCCTCCGCCAGCACGGCCGGGATCCCCAGGTCGTGGGCGGCGGCAAAGGTCATGCCTGCCCCGGTCTCCTCGATCCGGAAGGGGAGTCCGAACGCGTCGGCCATGGCGGCGCTGGCCCCGTCGTCGCGCCAGTGGATGGCGAACGGCGTGAGCGCCTCGATCAGGTCGCCGCCGTGGAGGTCGAGGTAGGCGTCGGCCTTCGCCATCAGCTCAATGACCAGCCAATGCGCCAGGCGCTCGCTGGCGCTGCCGTCGGCGCGGCCCGGGAAGACGCGGTTGAGGTTCTTGCCGTCCAGCGGGTTCACGTAGATGCTGCGCGCGACGTAGGCGCTGGTGTTGACGATCGGGACGATCACGAGCCGCCCGGACAGCTGGGCGGGATCGAGGGCCGCCAGCCGCTGCGCGGCCGCGATCGACGCGTACTCGGCGCCGTGGATGCCGGCGGTCACCAGCAACGTGGGTCCCGCCGAGCTGCCCTGCAGGACGTGGCACGGCACGGGGGGCGCCTCGCCTCCGAGGGGTTCCAGGAACCCGGACCAGCGGGAGCCGGGGGCGACGTCGTCGGGTGGGCGGATCGGAGCCATGGCCCGCCTCCTTTCAGCCCTGCTCGAGCGGGCGGATCAGCACTTCGTTGATGCTCACCCGCTTCGGCCGCGTCACGACGTAGCGGATGGCGTCGGCGATGTCTTCGCTCTGCAGCATCTCCATCTTCGCGATGTTGCTCTCGTAGCGCTCCTTGGTCGCGGCGTGCGGGATGTGGTCGGTCAGCTCGGTCGCGACGACCCCCGGCTCGATGAGGGTCACCTTGATGCCGTCGCCGTTGACCTCCCGGCGCAGGGCCTCACTGAAGCCGTTCACGCCCCACTTGGTGGCGTTGTAGCCCCCCTGGGTGGGACCGGCGAAGCGCCCGGACACCGACGAGATGTTGACGATGTGGCCTCCGCCGCGTGCGCGCATGGGGCCGATCGCGGCTCGACTCGCCACCATCAGCCCGAGCAGGTTGATGTCGATCATGCGCTCCCAGTCCTCGGGATCGGTCTCCTCGATCGGGGCCAGGAACATGACGCCGGCGTTGTTGACGAGAACGTCCAGGCCGCCGAGCGCCTCGACGGTGGCGTCGATCGCCCGCTGCCCCCCTTCGCGCGTGCCGAGGTCGCCGACGTGCACGAAGACCTCCGTACCGGCCTCGCGGAGCTCGCGGGCCAGCGCCTCGAGCCGGTCCGCCCGGCGGGCGCTCAGGGCGATCCGGGCGCCTTCGCGGGCGAGCGCGCGTGCGGTCGCCGCCCCGATCCCGCTCGAGGCCCCCGTCACCAGTGCGACCTTCCCCTCGAGCGTGGCTGTCGTCGTGTCGTTCATGCGTTCGTCCCTTCGTTGCCCTGATGGCGCTCCGCGCGCAGCCAGGTGAGAGCGTTGGCCTCGAGCTCGTGGATGCGGTCGGCGGCGATGATCACGACGCCATCGGCGTCTGCGACCACCAGGTCGCCGGGCGAGACCCGGACGCCGGCCAGCTCGACCGTGACGTTGGCGGCACCGTTCGAGGTCGGCTCGCCGCGGGCCGGGAGGGTGCCGCGCGCCCGCAAGGGCAGGCCGCTGGCCGTCACGGCGCGGACGTCGCGCACGTAGCCGTCGACGACCGCGCCGGCGGCGCCGCGCTCCTGCGCGGCCGCCGTCAGGCGGTCGCCCCACAGCGCGGCTTCACGGCCGGCGGCGGCGACCACCAGGACCTCCGCCGCGCAGAGGTCCCGCACGCCGGCCCGGACCGCGGCGAGGTCGCCGTCGGGCGCGTACACGGTGCGGGCGCTGCCGACGAAGTCCCCGCCGAGCCGGACGTGCCACACCGGCGCCGTTGCGCGGGCGACGCCCCGGTCGCAGAGCATGCAGCTCACCCCGCCGTCGGCCAGGGCGGGCGCGAGCAACCGTACGGCGGCGGCGCTCACGACCGGTACAGCTCCCCGTACTTCCCGTCCAGGTACGCGAGGTAGGGCTCCGGGGTGAGGCCGCGTCCGGTGGCGCGCTCGAGCAGCGCATCCGGCGCGAAGCGCCGCCCGTGACGGTAGACGTTCTCCTGCAGCCAGGCGCGCAGGGGTTCCGTCTCGCCGCGCTCGAGCGCCGCCGCGATCGCCGGGTCCTGGGCGCGCGCCGCCTCCAACCACTGGGCGCTCATGACGTTGCCGATGGTGTAGGTCGGGAAGCTGCCGAACAGTCCCGTCGACCAGTGGATGTCCTGGAGGCAACCCTGCGCGTCGTCGGGAACGTCGAGCCCGAGCGTCGCTCCGACGGCGTCGTTCCAGGCCGCGGGGAGCTCCCGCACGCTCAGCGACCCGTCGAGCAGGGCCATCTCGATCTCCACGCGCAGCATGATGTGCAGGTTGTAGGTCACCTCGTCGGCCTCGACCCGGATGAGGCTGGGCTCGACGTGGTTGACGGCGCGGTAGAAGCCCTCGGCGTCGACGTCGGCGAGCTGCTCCGGGAAGAACGATCGCAACGCGCCGAAGTGGGCCCGCCAGAACGGGCGGCTGCGGCCCACGAGGTTCTCCCACAGGCGGGACTGGCTCTCGTGTGTACCGTAGCTCGTGCCCGCCACGGCGTAGAGCCCGGGCACGTCGGTCGTCAAGGCCGTGCGTACGTAGGCGGGGTCGACGCCCTGCTCGTAGAGGGCGTGTCCGGCCTCGTGCAGGGTGCCGAACAGGCTCATGGGCAGGAAGTCGCGCCGGAAGCGGGTGGTGATGCGTACGTCGTCGCGGGTGAAGGAGATCTCGAACGGGTGCGCCGACACGTCGAGCCGCCCGCGCCCCAGGTCGTAGCCGATCAGCTTTGCGAAGTGCAGCGCCGCGTCGCGCTGCGCCCCCTCCGGATAGTGCCGTTGCAGGAAGCGCCGGTCGGCAACCACCCCGCTCGCGCGGATCCCCTCCAGCAGGGGAAGGATGCCGCCCCGAAGGGCGCCGAACAGCTCCTGCAGCCGGGCGGCCGTCATGCCCGGCTCGTAGAGGCCGACCAGGGCGTCGTAGGGGTGGTCGTCGTAGCCGATGGCCTGTGCCATGCGCTGCTGGAGCTCGAGCATGCGCTCCAGCGCAGGCGCGAACGCGCTCATGTCGGCGTCGGCGCGGGCACGCTCCCAGGCGGCCTGCGCCACCGAGCGGTGCTCCGCCAGGGCCTCGATCAGGCCGTCCGGCAGGCGCTCGAGCAGCTCCAGCGCGCCCGTGAGCTGATCGAGCTCGTCCGCTTCCGCGGGCGTCACGTCCTCGGCGCGCGCCTCCTGCAGGGCGCCGAGGAGCTCGCGAGACAGCAGGCGCTCACGCGCCACCTTCGAGAGGGTGGCGAGCTGCTTGCCCCGCGCAGCCGCGGCTCCCGGCGGCATCTGGGTGCGGGCGTCCCAGGTGAGCAGGTTGACGGCGCACAGCAGGTCGTTGATCTCGCCGACCCGGCCGCGCACCCTCTCGATTCCCCTCATGCCTTCCTCCAGGTCTCCGGCAGCGCGCGCCACAGCCGCGCCCAGGCCTCGAGCCCGATGCGGAAGCGCTCGGGCCGATAGAACTCGTTGGGCGCGTGGATGTCTTCGTCCCCCGTGCTGAACGAGAAGAACACGGTGTCTGCGGCGAGCGCCTGGCGGAACGTGGCGGTGATCGGCACGCTGCCGCCCATCCCTACCAGCGCCGGCGCCGTTCCGAACACGCGCTCGAGCGTAGCGGCCGCCGCCCGCACCGCCCAGTGGTCGTGCGCCACGCGGTACGCGGGAGCGCCGGCACCGGGGCCCTCGACATCCAGCGTCACGCCGGGCGGGCAGTGCGCCTCGAGGTGGCGGCGCACCGCAGCGCCGACGGCGTCCGGGTCCTGGCCGGGCACCAGGCGGCAACTGATCTTGAACGTCGCCTCGCTCGGCAGCACGGTCTTGCTTCCCGGTCCCTGGTAGCCCCCGAAGAGCCCGTTGACCTCGAGCGTCGGGCGGTACCACTGGCGCGCCAGCGTGCCGTAGCCGGGCTCGCCGAAGGCGGCGGGTGCGCCCACCTCGTCCAGGTAGGCCGCCTCGTCGAACGGCAGGCCCTCGAGCGCGGCGAGCGCCGCTTCGTCGGGCGCTTCGGCGCCGTCGTAGAAGCCGGCGACCGCCACCCGGCCGCCGTCGTGCAGGCTCGCCACCAGCTCCGCGGCGGCGTGCAGGGGGTTGGCGACCCCGCCGCCGTGGCGCCCGGAGTGCAGGTCCTTGCCGGGCCCGCGCACCGTGGCCTCCAGCGTGGTCATGCCGCGCGCGCCGGTCACCAGCGTCGGCACGTCGGGCCGCCACATGCCGCCGTCGGCCGAGAGCACCACGTCGCACGCCAGATCCGCGGCGCGCTCGCGCACCAGTGGGCCCAGGCTGGGGCTGCCGATCTCCTCCTCGCTCTCGAACAGGAAGCGCAGGTTCACCGCTGGCCGCTCCCCGGCCCGCGAGAACGCCTCCGCCACCAGGATGGGGATGAGCATCGAGGCCTTGTCGTCGCTGACGCCGCGGCCGTAGAGCCTGCCGCCGCGTTCCGTGAGCTCGAAGGGGGGCGAGTGCCACGCCTTGAGCGGCTCCGGCGGTTGCACGTCCATGTGCCCGTAGACGAGCACGGTGGGCGCGTCGTCGCCGGCGGCGTCCCAGCGCGCGTAGACGGCGGGGTGCCGCGGCGTGTCCCAGACCTCGACCTGCAGCTCGGGGATCGCCCCGAGCCGCTCGGCCACCCAGCGGGCCGCCCGGCGCACGTCCCCTGCGCGCTCCGGGTCGGTGCTCACCGAGGGGATGGCGACGAAGGCGCGCAGCAGCTCCAGCGAACGGTCGAAGCCGCCGGCCAGCAGCGCCAGCACGGCGTCGTCGCCGGAGGCTCCGGCGCCCTGCGCTTCCGGTGGTTCCGGGCGGTGCGCCGCCACTCAACGCCCCCCGTCGACGGACAGGGTCTGCCCGGTGATCCAGCCGGCCACGTCGCTGGCGAAGAAGAGCACGGCGTGGACGATGTCCGCCGGCGTTCCGAGCCGCTTGAGGGCGATGCCTTCCACGAGCTTGCGTTGCCCGTCCTCGCCGTACGATGCCCACTGCTTCTCGGTCGTGGGGTTGGAGAGAACGAAGCCGGGCGCCACCGAGTTCACCGTGATGCCCCAGGGCCCGAGCTCGTGGGCGAGCTGCCGTGTGAGGCCGATCTGTCCGGCCTTGGCGGCGGCGTAGGCCTGGATGCCCGTGAGGCTCACGCCCAGGCCGGCCCCGCTGGAGATGTTCACGATGCGGCCCCCCCGCGACGCCTTCATCGACGGCGCGACCGCGCGGCTGGTATGGAACGCGCCGTCCAGGTTGACGGCGAAGATGTGCCGCCAGTCCGCGTCGGAGACCTCCTCGAGGGGCCTCCCGACCTGTCCCAGCACGCCGCCGGCATCGTTCACGAGGATGTCCAGGCGACCGCGGGCCTGCAGCGCATGCCCGACCCAGCCGTCCACCGCCTCGCGGTCGGAGACGTCGACGTTCGCCACCTCGAGGGGGTGGCCGGCCTGCGCCGCCAGCCGCTCCGTCTCGGCGAGCTCCTCGGCGGCGACGTCGCTGGCGAACACCGAGGCCCCGAGACCGGCCAGGCCGAGCGCGATGGCGCGCCCGAAGCCGTGTGCCGCGCCGGTCACCAGGGCCGTCTTGCCGTCAAAGCGCAGGTGCATGGGCGTCTCCCTCCGGCTGGTCCTCGGCGATGGCGGCGAGGTTCTCCCAGGCGCGCGGTCGCTCTCCGTCCTCGACGGCGTGCATCAGTTCCACCAGCCTGCGCAGGTGCGGAACCGCCAGCCCGTGCGCCGACGCGATGTTCAGGATGGGCATGAACTGGGCGTCGGTCTCGGTCTTGCGGTGGTGGATGGCGAGGTCGCGCCAGACGCCGGAATGGGTCTTGGCGGAGCGGCGGTTGAAGGCCACCATGGCATCGAACGAGGCGCGGGCCGCGGCCGGGTCGGCGCCCGGCGTGAAGGCGGCCGGATCGAAGCCGTTGAAGCCGACCGGGCTCGCCCCGTGGGCCGCCGCCACCTGCATGACCTCTTGGGCCAGGGCCGTCAGCACCGGCTGGACCGAAGGGTCGTCCAGCGTATCGACGATGCTCGCGTCGGTGAGAGCCTCGGCGAAGAGCATCGCGCCGTAGCCCATCTTCCCCCACAGGTAGCCCCAGATGTTGTCGGTGGTCTCGGCGTTGGGCTCGAAGTCCCGGAGGGCGGCCGCCAGCCGCTGCAGCCGCTCGCTGGCCCGGCCGTCGAGCTCGCCCAGCACGACCGCGCCGCGCCCCGAGAACTGGACGATCCCCGGCTCGAGCACGTCGGCGCCGAAGTTGACGAAGGCCCCCAGCGTGCGGACTTCCCCGACGACCTCCGCGAGCGTGATCTCGTTGAGGCCGTTCTGCATCGACACCACGCAGCCGTTCTCGGACACGTGCCGCGCGAGCCGGGCCGCGGCACGCTCGGTGTCGAGGGCCTTGACCGCCAGCAGAACCCAGTCCCAGGTCCCCTCGACGGCGTCGGGCGTGACGATGGGCGCGTGCGTCGTGAAGGCTTCGATGGGGCCGACGATGCGCAGGCCGTCGCGGCGCGCGGCTTCGACGTGGGCCGCGTTGGCGTCGACGAAGGTGATGTCGTGGCCCGCGCGGGTCAGGTAGGCGCCCACCACGCCACCGATGGCGCCGGATCCCCACACCAGCGCGCGCAAGCGCGGCGCGGCCGCCGCGTCCGGGTTCAGGCCCACGGCCCCTCCAGGGCGGCGCGCGTCTCCCCGACCCCGGCACGCCACACGCGCTCCATCGCCTCGTCGGGCTTCTGGTAGGCGCCCCCCATGTTGCCGTCCCCCAGCATCTCACGGACCTCGGGGGCGGTGAGCAGGCGCATGCGCGTCATGTCGGTCATGGGCTTGGCGCCCTCGGGCATGTTCACGCTCTCGAGCCGCGTCCAGGCGAAGTTCTCCATCCAGGATGCGTGCGAGGCGTCGTCGTCGATGGCGTGGACGGCGGCGAAGGTCGCCGGCGCGTTCCACCAGTTGTGCCACTTCACGCGTACGCCCGGGTGGGCGTTCATCCACTCCTGGGCGACCGAGCCCGCGGCGCTGTTGCCGCCGTGGCCGTTGACGAACAGCACCCGCTTGAAGCCGGTGGCGGCGAGGCTCTCCAGGATGTCCTCGACGATGCGGCGGTAGGTGTCGAGGCGCAGGCTGACCGAGCCCGGGTAGGACAGGAAGTACGGCGTCACGCCGTAGTTGAGGGTGGGGAAGACGGGGACCCCGAGCGGCGCCGCCGCCTCGCGCGCTACCCGCTCGGACAGGATGTTGTCCACCGCCAGGCTGAGGTAGCCGTGCTGCTCGGTGCTCCCCATCGGCACGACGGCCCGGTCGTCGCGCTCCAGTTGCTTCTCGACCTGCATCCAGTTCATCGCGTGGATCACACGCCTCACTCCTTTGCGGTGCGCTCCTGCCGCACGCTGTCGAGCGTGGGGAGCAGGAGGCGGTTGATGGAATCGACCTCGGGTTCGTAGCGGAACTCGAAGGCGTCGATGTTGGGGGGGACGTGCGCGAGCGCGTCCCGGGTGCCGCTGGCGTAGACCATCACGGTGCAGCGCCGGAGGGCGAGAGCGAGGGCCTCGGGCTCGAGCGGCACCGCCTCGATCTTGCGCACGTGCGGACAGAAGCGCGTCACGTTGCGCCGCAGCGTCGGCAGGAACTCGGGGATGCTCGCGACCACCATGACGCAGGCGTCGGGGGTCACCGCGGCGAGGCGCGTGCGGGTCTCCCTCGAGGGGTGGAAGGTGAGGCTCAGCACGGGAACGTCGTCGCCTACCAGGGCCCGCAGCTCGGCTTCGCGGTTGGCGAGGGTGACGTAGACGTCGGGGGCCGCGGTGCCGGAGCCCGGCACCGGGATGGTGGCCGCCTCGAAGGTGGTCCATTCCAGCACGTCGCCCGGCGGGAGGTGGCGGCGGATGGCCTCGACGTACGCCACCGTGGCGTCGGGGAAGATGCCGACGAACAGGACGCGCACGGCGCGCTGGTCGTGAGCGGGGCGGTGGGCGCGCACGGTGGCCGCTTCGGCGGCCGCGCTGCGCGAGAAGCCGAGCGCTTCGGCCGACGCGAAGAAGGCGTCGACGGCGTGGCCGAGCGCCACCATGGCCTCTGTGGCCTGTTGCGGCGGGAGGCGCTCGGGCACGAACGTGCCGCGCCCCTGCTGGCTTTCAAGCAGCCCTTGTTGGCGCAGCTCCCGGTACACCTGCGACACCGTGGCCGGCGCCAGGCGGAGCTGGCGCGCCAGCTCCCGCACGGAGGGAAGCTTGGTGCCGCGCGGGATCTCCCCCGTCGCGATGCCGTATTCGATCTGGCCCCGGAGCTGGACCCCCACCGTGAGGGGAAGGTCGCGGTCGAGGGCGAGGCGCCAGGGGGCCGCGGCCCCCTCGGCCTCGCCGGCGCGCCGCTTGCGGGCGCGGGCGGGCGCGTCGTCGCCTCCGCCGGCCCCGCCCTCGCCTGGCGGCTCCCCGCCGGGCGCGTCCCTCGCGGGCGTGTCGTCGTCGGGCGGTGACGGCTCGGGGGCTGCGGTGCGGGTCATGGGCGCGCCTCCGGCCCGGGACCGGCGTCGCCCGGGGCGGCGGGCGCCGCACCGTCCGGCTCGTAGAGGTGGCAGGCGCACTCGCGCCCGTTGCGCGCAACCAGCTCCGGCGCGTCGACGTCGCAGCCTTCGAAGGCACTGGAGCATCGGGGGTGGAAGGCGCAGCCGCTCGGTACCCGCAGCGGGCTGGGGAGCTCGCCGCGCACCGCGTCGGAGGTGGTGGTGTGCTCGGGGTCGAGCGAGGGTGCCGCGGAGAGGAGCGCGCGGGTGTAGGGGTGGCGCGGATCGCGGAACAACGCTTCGGTCTCGCCGACCTCGACCACCCGCCCGAGGTACATGACCGCCACCCGGTGGGAGATATGGCGCACGAGCCGCAGGTCGTGGGCCACGAACAGCACCGTCAGGTGCAGGCGCTCCTGCAGCTCCAGCAGCAAGTTGATGACCTGGGCCTGGACGCTGACGTCGAGGGCCGAGACGAGCTCGTCCGCGACGAGGGTATCGGGCTCGAGCGCCAGTGCCCGAGCGATGCCCACCCGCTGCCGCTGCCCCCCCGAGAACTCGTGCGGCATGCGGTCGGCGGCGTCGGCGGGAAGCCCCACCATGTCGAGCAACTCGCGCATGCGCCCGGGAACGGCCTTGGGGGGTCGCATGGCGTGCACCCCCAGGGCCTCCCGCAGGATCTGGCCCACGCTCATGCGCGGGTTGAGGCTCGAGTACGGGTCCTGGAAGATCATCTGGACCTTCCGGTGGTAGCGGCGCAAGGCGTCCCCCTGCAGCGCGAGGACGTCGTTCCCGTGGTAGCGGATCGATCCGGCGTCGGGTTCGTGGAGCCGCACCAGGCAGCGCGCCAGCGTCGACTTGCCGCACCCGGATTCCCCCACGATGCCCAGCGTCTCGCCCGGCTCCACGCGCAGCGTGACGCCGTCGAGCGCCCGCACCGCCAGCCGGGGCGCGCCCTTGAGGCGGTCGAAGAGGGTGGGCTGCACCGGGAAGGTCTTGACCAGACCGTCGACCTCGAAGGCCATCGGCCGGGCGTCCGGAGCCCGCGCCGGCGCGGCCTGCGAAGCACCCTGGCGCGCGGTCGCACTCACGCCGTCACCTCCGAAGGGGCCGGCAGCTCGGCGTGGTGGATGCAGGCGCTGGTGTGGTCCTCGGCCACGCGCTGACGTCGCGGCTCGTCGGCCCGGCAGGCGTCGGTGACGAAGCCGCAGCGGGGCGCGAAGGGGCAACCGGGGGGCAAGGCGGTGAGGTCGGGCGGCGCGCCCGGGATGGGCTTGAGCGGCTGGCGGTTGGCGCCTCCGCTGGGGAGCGAAAGCCGCAGGCCCAGCGTATAGGCGTGCCTGGGGTGGGTGAACAGGGCGCGCACGGGCGCCGTCTCCACCAGCCGGCCGGCGTACATCACGGCCACGCGGTCGCAGGTCTGCGCCACGACGCCGAGGTCGTGCGTGACCAGGATGACGCTCATGCCGAGCTGCTCGCGCAGGCGCAGGAGCAGCTTGAGGATCTGGTCCTGGATGGTGACGTCGAGGGCGGTGGTGGGTTCGTCGGCGAGCAGCAACCGCGGCGACGAGGCGAGCGCGATGGCGATCATGGCGCGTTGGCGCATGCCGCCGCTGAACTCGTGCGGGAACGCCCCCAGCCGCTCGCGCGGCGACGGGATGCCCACCAGCTCGAGCAGCTCCACGGCACGCTCGTTGGCGGCCTGGCCCCGCAGCCCTTCGTGGGCGCGGAGGCTCTCGAGGATCTGCTCGCCGACCGTCAGCACGGGATTGAGGGCGGTCATGGGCTCCTGGAAGATCATGCTGATCTCCCCGCCGGTGACCTGACGCATGCGCCGGGCGCTCACCTCCAGCAGGTTCTCACCGTTCCAGCGCACCTCGCCCGTGATCCGGGTGGGCGGCCTGAGCAGGCGAAGGATGGAGCGCAACGTCACGCTCTTGCCCGAGCCGGACTCGCCGACGATGCCGAGCACCTCTCCCTCGCCCACCTCGAAGCTCACGTCCCGAACGGCGTTCAGGGCCCCTCGGGCGGTGTGGAAGGTGGTGTCGAGGTGGCGCACGCTGAGCAACGAGGCGGCTGGCGAGACGTCGGCGAGGCTCATCGGGCCGGCCTCAGGACGTCGGCGAGGCCGTCGCCGACCAGGCTGAACCCCACCCCGGCGAGGGTCAGCACCAGCCCCGGGAAGGTCGAGATCCAGGGCGCGGTGACCATGAAGTTCTTGCCGTCGGCGACCATCACCCCCCACTCGGCGGTGGGCGGTTGGGCCCCCAGCCCGAGGTAGCCCAGCGACGCCCCCAGCAGGATCCCCAGGCTCATGTCGGTCATCCAGTAGACGATGGCGGGCGTGACTGCGTTGGGGAAGATGTGGCGGAACACGATGCGGGTCGGGGAGTAGCCCATCACGCGCGCCGCCTGCACGTACTCGGTCTGCTTCTGCACCAGCGTCTCGCCGCGCACCAGCCGCGCGTAGTAGACCCAGCCCACCACGCTGACCGCCAGGTACATGTTGCGCAGCCCGGGCCCGAGCATGGCCACGATGGCGATGACCAGGATCAGGAACGGGAACACCATCACGACGTCCACCAGGCGCCCGAAGCCGGCATCGAGCCAGCGCCCGACGTAGCCGGTGATGGCGCCGGCGACCGTCCCGAACAGGAAGGGGAACAGCGTGCAGAACAGTGCGATCTGGAGGTCGGTCCGGGCGCCGAAGACCACCCGTGAGAAGACGTCGCGACCGAAGTTGTCGGTGCCGAACCAGTGCTGGGCGCTGGGCGCCTTGAGGATCGCCCCGTAGTCGAACTTGCTGGGGTCGTAGGGCGCGATGAGGTGTGGGAGCAGCGCCATCACGATCATGGCGGTGACGATGGTGAGGCCGATCACGAGCGTCGGCTTGGGCCGGGCGCGCCAGACGCGCCGGAGGGTTCCTGCGGCGGCGGGAGCGGCCGAGGGAGCTGCCATGTCAGGCCACCTTCGTGCGGGGGTCGAGGACGCTGTAGGCGAGGTCGGTCAAGAGGAACACCACCATGATGACGACGGCGAAGGCCAGCGTGAGACCCTGGACCACCGCGTAGTCGCGCCCGAAGATGGCGGTCACCATGAGACGGCCGACGCCCGGGATGGCGAAGACCGTCTCGGTGATGACGGCTCCGCCCATGAGCTGCCCCACC
>Ga0102962_1000798_pt1 | contig 13410 bp, 9 predicted proteins | sample SalPonF2_C_D2_MG_FD_84519 | JGI IMG/M metagenome (GOLD analysis project Ga0102962, IMG submission 84519) | Salt pond soil microbial communities from South San Francisco under conditions of wetland restoration - Salt Pond MetaG SF2_C_D2_MG ...
GAGTTGGGAAATTGAAAATAGAACTGGTTTTGAACACTTTTTATATTACCCGTTAACTTCAGTATCAGATTAATCGGCACCCTTCTGTCTTCATTGGTGATGGGTTTGATATTTGGTCGTGCCCGATAAACTGAGGTAACATTGATACGGGGATTTTTAGGGTCACCTTCCCATATGATATTACCACCATTCTCTAAATAAAATTTCCTGCTGAATACGCCACCACCGACAAAGAGATAATTACCACCGGTAATGTTAAACTGCCCGAACATTTGAAGGTTTTGATCTTGTAATGTGATATTGACATTACCACCACCCTGGGCTGTAAGAACTTCACCGGTAACAGGATCAAAAATAAATTTAACTGTCGAATTATCCGGTGCCGAAAATTGTAAATCCAGTTGAAATAATTCCGTAAATGATTCCTGACTTGGCGACACCTGTTCCGCCTGTTTTTGTTGATCCTGGGATTGTGAAGTACCGGAACCGGATTTAGTTCCTTTTTTACCGGCGGTTGAGAATTCTTTAACAAATTCTATAGATTTACTCTGATCCTGAACACTCGTTTCATCAAGTAATGGTATTGATAGAACAGAGCTTGAAGATGTCTGTAATGGTGTTACAGTTTGAAGAAATGGATTCAGATTAGATCCGGTCAAACGTACTTCCCCTGTCCCGATTACATCTCCATAAAATGGGACATCCGTATTAAAATCATTATTCAAAAATTTCAACCTGTTAAGATCGAGTGTCAGATCAAGTTTCTTCCTGACCTGAAAATTGTTGAGATCCACATTTCCATATAATAACCCCGTTCCCCCCTGATTATCATGTATTCTTACACTATCGATAGTTACCCCCTTATAGCGGTCGAGATCAACGGGTCCTGTCAAATAAAAATTCGAATTCATGAAGACAGGTACTGCGTGAACATCATCGACATTAAAATGGGCGTGAAAATTATAATTTTTCGTATTACCTGCAATATATCCCTTTCCGTTAGCCGGCCCTTCCAGTTTGTTGAAAATACCCGGAATTATATATCGCAGAACCCACATATCTATTTGTTTAAAATTGATATTAAAATCATATAAGGTATCAGCATTGGCGGCAGCATCGGGAGGTTGAAAATACCCCTTCATTTGTATGTCGGTAGCAACACTGTCATTCCTGACATAGTAATCATGGTATTTTGAGGTATCTGCTTTTACACTTATTTCGGTATCAAATCTTTTTTCCACCGGGTTAAATTTACTATGAAACTTAAAATCGCCAACCGGTCGATTATCAAGTGCAAATCGGTCAACAAAAATATTCCCCTGGATCTGCGGTAGTTTGGATAGTGACTTTGTATAAAAACTGGCATTCAACGTACCTTCAAAATTTATCCGGCCATTGATAAGATCAGATACCCTTTGCAAATTAATATTTTGCAGGGAATAAATAACAGAATCGCTCTTGTCCGAGCTAAAAGCACCAACAAGATTTATTTTTTGAGTACCGTTCACAAAGTCAAAATTCTGAAAATTTACCTTATGGCTTTTATCAAATATTAGTCCCGGTTTCCCTTTATTTTCCCATTGATACTCATTATTACCCAGGTTAAACTGATTAACATTCAATACAATGGCCGTATCCAATACTTCAGCAGCCAGTTTCATTTTCAATGAAGCATTCTTACCTATGGTGCCGATGTTACCACTTGTCTTAATGGAATCATTTTTCATAGAAAATTCCATATCCAAACCGGCAAATGATAAATCACGCATCGAAAGACTATCTATTTTAGCGCTGACATCCAGGTTTGCAAATTGTTTAAAATCCTGACTGTGATTAAAACTTGCCGTTATCATCAACCGGGAGTCGTTGACCCGGATTTTATTTATATCTGTTGTCGGATCATTCAGGCCCCCGGTAATAAGCAATCGTTGTGAGTCCGCTTTTACATTAGCTTTCAGACGGCCTTTTGTCTTTATAAAAGGTATTTTAGTGAAGTAATGCCTAAGCAGGGCAACATCTTTTAACTGCAGACTCACTCCAAAATTCAAGGTATCAGAAGGGACATTAACTTTACTATTTACCGCAACATTGCTGGTATCCTGTGCCTGAAATTTAATTTCACTGTTAATATGTTTCTTAAAATACTCCGTCCAATAACGTCCCATTTGATATAAACGGGACGGCTCAACATGACCTTGTAATATAAAATCCATAATTGAGCTGGTGAACCGTAATGATCGTTGTTTCTTATCAGGGGAATTTAAATCAATATAAAATTGATGTGGGCGAAGTGTGTCCTTACCAACAATCGATCGACTAATATCCATACTGGCGCGGCCATACAAACGGTCGAGGGAACCACCCTGCAAATTCGTTTTAAATTTAAAATTCAGATTCGTATTCGATAAACCAATTTTTGGGAAGAACTCAGCAAGATCCACCCCTTCTCCCGAACCATCAAATTTAAAGATAGGTTCACTACCCAGTAGATCAATCCAGCCATTACCGGTCAACTTTGATCCTCCTGAATAAAATGTGAATGAAGGCTCCAAAAAACCGTTCTGAATGGAAACATTCATATTCATCTTATTAACCGTTACGTCATTGATTTTACTATCGTATAAGTCAGCAGTAAAATTGACGGCCGCATTTCTTAATGATAGTCCCTGGCCTTTCATGCTGGCATCGATATTCAGATACCCTTTTGTACTATCAAGTGTCTTAAACTGATCAAGTGTCAAATCACGGCTTTTCAGATTCGCTTTATATACATAAGGCGCCTTCAGACTGGACGAACCATTTATGTGAATCTGACCTTTGGGGAATTTCAGATCAGTCTTAACATCCACAGAATCGATATTTCCCCTCACCGTTCCTTTGGCCGTTATATTATCCCAGTCCTTAAAATTAGTCAAAGAATTATGGGTCAACATCTTTAGATCTTCCGTCAACATATGAATTTTGTTGACATTAAGATCATAACCAAAGTATTTTTTAGAGTTAAGATTACTAAGTTTTCCGTACAGGTTTAACTCACTTTTATCAAATACTAAATCCAGTTTATTAATATTGAACTGAGAAATATCACCTTCCGATCTTAAATTCACCTTTATCGGTACCGTCAAAAGAGGAATTTGAGGAAAAATATCGGCAAATTCACTGGGGTAAATTTCGGTTGAATCAACAGAGATTTTATATCGGGCATTATGAAATTGCTGTGATAAATTAGATGCATACATATCGACGCCATCAACCTCACCATTCAATACTAAATGCGACTGACTTGTTTTGATTTTGAATTGGTTAAACTCCAGGTATCTGCTGTCATTAAAAACCTGGCCATTAATATCTATTTTCCCTGCAATTGTTTGTGGAACATTAGCATCGAACCGATCGATATCCAAAAAACGTTGATCACTATTGAGCTCAAGGAATACTCTCATATTTAATGAATCGAGTTTAATTGGTTTGGGAAGCAATATCTCATCTGAAACATTATGTAATCTGTCTATCGTAACAGTACCCCGCTTAATGGATATAACCGGTGCATATATATTTAGATCTTTAAAAATTAAAGATGGCTTCCGCTGTCCCGGTTTAACTCTTTTTAACGCTTCCCTGATGGTATATGTTGAGTCATCCTGGCTTTTGAAGTGTATTTCAGGATCCCGTAAATTAAAACTCGTAACACGAATTTGCCGGCTTAGCAATTCCCACAAATTGACACTAAAAGAAATGGTATCACATTGAAAAATAGGCTGCTTACGTGTCAGGCTATCTGCTGATGGATACGTTAATTTTACATTTTGGACCTGGATATTGAAAGGCAGGTACCCCCCAAGTTCACCAATAGTGATTTTACCTTGATAATTGGCATTAAATACATTCTCAAGTCGATGAGCCAGAAATTTCTTTACGGGTTTTTGTTGCAAAGAAATTAAAGCAATCCCACTACCCAGTACCGCAACAAGCAGAAGGGTTAATATGGTAAACCATATCGCTCGCCATATTTTATAAATCCAACGTACAAACACTTATTAATATCTCCTGACCGACTCACCTGTTATTCGTGTCATAACTGACGGAACATGTATTTCCATGAATCTCTAACAACTCGCATATCATCAATATCAGTAATGTAAGGCTGTTCCCAATCTGATAATAAAATTAAGCGTAATTTATCAGATTTAACTTTTTTATCATGATACATTATTTCAATTAATTGGCCGATGTGTTTTTCCAGTCTTGACAAATTTAAATTGTAGTAAGACTTGAATTGTAATAATTCCTCTAATTCAAGTTCTGCTCCGAAATAATTCGAAGCGAATGCGGCAGCGATCATCCCGGCATAAACGGCGGCACCATGAGATATTTCATCATAATTTAAGTACGCCTCGATGGCATGGGCAAAAGTATGACCAAAATTTAAATATGCGCGAATGCCGGCTTCCTTTTCATCTTTTTCTACTATATCTGCTTTAATCGATGCACATTTATTTATCAAAGGCACCCAAAGATCAGGATATTCAGTCATAGATCCTGATTTCAGCCTATCCTTAACCTCGTCAATAATTTTCCTATCCGATATGGCACCATACTTGATCACTTCACCAAGCCCGCAAAGCCATTCTTCCCGGGGCAACGTTTGCAACATCGTAACATCGGCAAACACAGCATCCGGCTGATAAAAGGCCCCAATGAGATTCTTTCCTGTTCGGCTATTGATGCCGGTCTTACCACCTATTGAACTGTCAACCATTGATAATAACGTGGTTGGAATATGAACAAGTGGTATACCGCGCATAATACTTGCCGCAGCAAAACCGGATAAATCACCTGTAACACCTCCCCCAACGGCAAACAAAGGGGTGGAGCGCCGAACATTATTTTGAAGAGCAAACTCTGTTATTTTTTGCCATTCTTCATAACTCTTACTGGACTCTCCACTTGGAATTACATATTCCTTAACAAGTTTAAAATATTCACCCAAAATACCTGCAATACGCTGCCCATGATATAACTTCACGTTTTCGTCTATCAACAGCATAGCCCTGGATTGAGAATAATTCTCTTCCAAAAAAGGGATTAACTTCTTACGGAGATCATTACTAATCGTTATGTAATACTTCTTTGTACGTTTTGTTTTTAATGTAATCAACTCAACAAACTATTTTACTAATGATAAGATTCGTGAAGCTATAGCGCTCGGTTCAACAACTTTGTTTATCTTAATAATATAATGAGCCTGCTCATACCAAATTAAACGCTTAGTATACAGGTTTGTTATAAATGATGTAAGTTCTTCTTCATTTCTGATATGACCGTGTTCATCACGTAACATGGGTCGCGATTTATCATCCGATAACCGTTTTGATATAATATCCACCGTTGGTTTTAAAAAAATCAATACGCCGCTGGATTTGACAAAACGAAGATTAATTTCATTGCAAACAGTACCTCCACCAAGAGCCAATACCGCAGGTTGTCCGGTATCAAAAGACTCCAGATATTTCTTCTCTAAATTCCTAAAATGTTCCTCACCTTTTTCTTTAAAAATATTGGTGATTTCATTCTTTTCATTTGTTTCAATGATCTCATCCAAATCATAAAATGGGACCTTTTTCATTCGGGCTAATATCCTGCCAATTGTCGATTTACCCGATCCCATAAATCCACATAAATATATTAAATCGCTCACTACTTTTAATCTTTTACTTTTGGAATTTTTTGGGGTTCAACCATAATCACTTCTTCACGGTCAAGGATTACTAAACCGGGGGCTGCACCCTTTGGTTTTCTGACATATTTTCTCTTCGTATAACTTACCGGGGCCATTTTTGATCCTTTGGCTTTAGAATAATAAGCTGCAATGGATGCTGCCTTTTGCAATAAATCTTTCTGTGGATACCCTTTATCATTTTCCATTCTGATTACGACATGTGAACCGGAAACACCGCGGGCGTGCATCCATATATCTTCTTTATGAGCCATAGAAGTTAGTTTATCATTACTTTTGGCATTTTTACCGATCCATATCTCAACCCCGTCGATTTCCGTTTTTCGAAAAGGATATTGTATCTGTTTTACTGCTTTATTACTTATGATATTGATACCTTCCAGTTCCTTTTTATGATTTTTAATCCACTTTTGCAGATCCCGGTTGTTATTACACGTTTTAAAATCCTCGTATAACTTTTTGACATCCGACCTTTTATTCTTTACTTCATCCAATCGTTTTAGGCCCATTTCATACGATTTACGAGCTTTTTTCGACTTTTCATAATAATATTGAGCATTATCGGCCAAATTTAATTCAGGGTCGAGAGATATCGTCACTAGGGTATTATTATCATAAAAATCCGGAATTTTTATCTCATCTACATGATCATATTTTTTTTGATGAACATTTGCCATTATCAAATGACCATATTTCTCATACCTTTCAGCCCTGCTAATATTTTTATCAACCTGTTCAAGATCGTTTATTTGTTTATGCAAACTACCTAATAAATCTTCAAACTGTGATTGCAGCTTTTCTTTTGATTGATCAAAACTCGATCTGCTTAACGCATGGTAATAACTGAAACGAACGCAACTGTTTACATCATCAAATTTCTTTAATGTCTGAACCGGCAATTTTTCTTCTGATAAAAGACAAATATCGCCATTGATTAGCGTTCTTGGTGAGGGATTGTGCGATAGCTCGTTTGTAAGATCACGGATCACTTTCTCAATATAGCTATCACTTTTTTCAGATAAATTATAAATGCTTATAACCGACGGTATCAATTCACGTGGAAATAGCGGATTCATCCTTGTGATTTTACGTTTGACCTTATCATTTGGTAAATAGTCATTCCATAATTCAGCTGTACGTGGTAAAGGTGCTTTTTGTCCCTTTAACTGATCATTATTTTTAAAAGCCTCCAGTACTTGTCCCCCACTTACATGAAACACATTGGCATGCGGCCCATATAATGTGAATACTAATTGATTACCATTTTCAAATATTAAGGAGATATAACGATCCCGATCAGCCAGTTCTATTTTGGCGATTTTGACATTTTTCAGTGATTCAAAAGGATTATAGACATTAGATTTTTTTTGAGGCCGGTATTCATCCAGAAAGAAAACAGTTTCTTTACTTCCAGTATCAGTAATAATTCGGTATCTTTTCATAGGACATTCAAGATATAATTCAATAACATTTTTTCTGGGCGTTACAGCAAAACTGAATGTCGTTTGAGTAATAGGAACTGAAACTTCCTTTACTAAATGTTTTAAGGTATAATAATTATTCATGTAAATATTATTATATTAATATCGTTTTTTGACATCAATTTGAATGCTACAAAACCAAAAATATTAAATGAATTATCCAATATTTAATTCATTAGTTAACCAAATAGAATCTGAATTATACAAGCGAAATATCGAGATCGAAACATTTAAAACGTGGAATGAAAACACTATCAATGCCACGGGTCTTGAATTAGTCATCGATATACAAAATATGACTGATTACTTAAAATCAGTTACGATTAATTTTGACTGGGATAAATTTAGGGAAATAAGTCTTGCCAAACAGTTGAAGGGCATGAAAAAGCATCCTTTGTTAATAGACAAGCCTTTAATACCTACCAGTATAAAGCCGACCATCGATATTGAAGTTGCCTGGATTTTTGATAATGATAAAATTGGGAATATTTCAGATACTAAAGAGGGGAACGTTAGATTAAACCTGGCAACCCAATGGATGGAAAATATAAATGAACGTGTTAGTCATCTTTTTTCATCTGATAACATTATTACCAGATGGCACATTGAGGTTGAAGGAGACCTTTATGGCCGATATCTCTCAGAGATGAGGTTGATGTCGTATTTTCAATATACGTTCGAAGATCTCTATTCGCTTAATGAAATTCATCAATACATCAACCGTAAACTTCAGAATCTGTTACTAAATACCATTAAAGTCATACAGGTTGCTAATGAATCGATTCCGCATGCTGCATAAAAAATAAAAGCCTAAAACTAGGCTTTTATTTTTTCTTATGTCGGTTTTTACGCAGTCTCTTTTTACGCTTATGCTTAGCAATTTTTGATCTTTTCTTCTTTTTTCCACTAGGCATATTAAATCACCTTCCGATTAATAATTGCGATTTCCAAATTAGTTTAAATAAACAACACAGCGATGCCACATGTATCCGTATGCTATTTTTTAGAGCCACAAGATACAAAATAGTTTCATAAAAATTAGAATTAACTTCTATATTTTTTTGCAGCTCCGGCAATTAACAGGCATACAACGGATTACAAGAGGAACAGCTTGCCTGTTCCCTTGAAACAGAGTTCGTTGAAGGTAAGCCAGCGTTGACTTAAACTATTTATTCAACGCTTTATTTACACTTTTTTTGAATTCTTTCGAGACTTTCAAAGTCGGAACAAATTGCTCCGGAACGATAACTTCTTCGTTCGTCTTTGGATTTCTTGCCACTCTTTGAGCCCTTTTGACAACTTTGAAACTGCCAAAACCTCTTAATTCAATAGTTTCACCGCGTTTCATGGCATCAATAACGGTATCCAAAAAACCTTTTACAACGGCTTCGGTCTCTACTTTTGTCAAACCTGTAGAGGATGAAATAATTTCTACTATATCAGCTTTTGTCATAGCTATATCCCATTTGAGTTCAATCTCTTAACAAGATACCTCAGTTATTAATAAAGCGCAAGTCCTTAAAACTTAGTATTTTATGCTATTTACTAAAAATTTTAAATGAAATGCCCCAATTTCGTAAAAATAAACGGTATAAATAGAAGATTTATAATAATTAAAGATGCATTAGATTAGATTTTTTAAGATTTTCTAAGATCTTATATACCTTGACTATCTCATGAAGATCCTAACATTAATAAAACCTACATCGTTTCAATGCATACATTCGATCAAGTTGTTAACTTTCTCAATTCCTTAATCTGGTCCAAACCCGAAGTTTTCCCTTTTATGGTAGTGGTATTATTAAGCTTCGGAATATTTATCACCATTCGTTTGGGATTTATCCAAATCCGGCGTTTTACTCATGGAGTAAAAGTTGTAACGGGTTATTATGACGATCCAGATGATGTTGGTGATGTAAATCACTTCCAGGCTTTAAGCACTGCCTTGTCTGCTACTGTCGGTATCGGTAATATTGCCGGAGTAGCTATCGCCATTCACTATGGCGGTCCGGGTGCTCTTTTCTGGATGTGGGTGACAGCATTGCTGGGTATGGCAATTAAATACTCAGAATGTACACTTGCGGTCAATTATCGTAATACCAATCCCGATGGCTCCGTATCCGGCGGACCTATGTACTACATAGAAAAAGGTCTTGGTCCGAACTGGAAATGGTTGGCGATAGTTTTCGCAGTCAGTGCTGTTATCTGCTCCTTCCTGACAGGTAATGCCGTACAGGCCAATACCGTAGCCGACTCTCTTTTCAGTGCTTTCCATATACCACGCTATTTAACAGGCCTGGTCACAGCCGGTTTGGTCGGTTTCGTCATCCTTGGCGGCATCAAACGTATTGGAAATGTAACATCGCGACTAGCCCCGCTTATGGCTATCATCTATGTTACCGGCGCCCTGTTAATATTACTATTGAACTATACCGAAGTCATACCAACTTTGGGATTGATCATCTCGTCAGCATTTTCACCCAAAGCCGGCGCATTTGGTATCGGATCCGGGGCTTTTCTGACAACACTTGTCTGGGGGATCAAACGAGGTTTATTCTCTAATGAAGCCGGGCAGGGATCAGCCCCAACGGCACACGCCGCAGCCAAAACGGATGAACCCGTCCGTGAAGGTGTAGTAGCTCTTCTCGAACCCTTTATCGATACACTTGTTATTTGTACCATGACGGGATTGGTGATCATCATTACCAATGTGTGGCAAACTAAGCATAATGAAATTGTAAAACTGAATGCCGTTGATAATGTTTATAAAACAACACAGGTGGAATCAGCTTCGAACCTGGCCAGTACTTCTATGGCAACACAGCCGTTAAATGTGCAAGATGGAGTCATTCAAAACGGAACACTTTTGCATAACGATTACAGTATTGATTCACTTTTTGAAGATGCGGCTATGACCATTCCTTTTAATGGTACCCTTCTTCACGGCAGTAACGGCCGTTATGCTAAGTCGCATGAGGATAAGGAATTACATGCTCTCTACGGCCGTGTAGTGGAAAATGGTGCCCCGATGACGGCATTGGCTTTTGAACAGGGATTATCTCATTTATTTCCCGGTGGACAATATATCGTTACACTTTGTGTATTTTTATTTGGAATTTCAACGGCAATTAGCTGGAGCTATTATGGCGACAGAGCGATACAATATTTGGCCGGAGACAGATCAATTGTTTATTATAAGGGTGTTTATGTTATTATGAATTTTATCGGTGCTATATTGGCTCTAACCACAGTATGGACGATCGGCGATATTACACTCGGCCTTATGGCATTACCGAACCTAATTGCCCTGTTCGCACTCTCGGGCGTCGTCTACGAGTTAACACAAACATATTTTGCAAAACAACATGCATTACCAGAAGAATAATATTAAAAATCTCAAGGTTGTTAAGCATCCGTTAACAGAACGGGATTTAACAATATTACGAGACAAAAACACATCCTCATCAATGTTTCGACAAGTGCTGGGCAGGGTATCTATAATCCTTGCCTATCATGCACTTGAAGATTTGCCCTTGAAACAGGTAACTCTGAATACGCCAATACAGAAAACGGAGGGAGTGGTTCTGGATACCGATATTATTGTCGTACCAATATTACGTGCAGGCCTTGGCCTCGTTGATTCAATCATAACATTCATTCCTGAAACGAAAGTAGGGCATTTAGGACTCTATCGTGATGAAACCACAAAACAACCGGTCGAGTATTATTATAAAATGCCGGATGGACTCGACACAGCCGAGGTGATTTTAGTCGATCCCATGCTGGCAACAGCCGGAAGTGCTATTGCCGCCCTCAACATTCTTAAAGAGCATGGAGCTAAAAAAATACGATTCATGTGTTTAATTGCCGCACCCGAAGGGATCGAAAAGCTTCAACAGGAACACCCTGATGTCCCCATTGTTACCGCTGCCGTAGATGAAAAGCTGAATGAAGATGCTTATATCGTTCCCGGACTCGGTGACGCCGGCGACAGATTCTTTGGAACGGTTTAATATCTTATGAAAACGACCCTTCTGTTCATAATATCCTTAATCGTTATTTCTTCCTGTACGAAACTATCGAAATACGATAAAAAAAGAGTAAACAGTGCGATTAAGGATACTCTGACATCAAAAACGGAGAGCTGGAATGTTCACATGGATTTAGTTGAAGGCGGCCACAAACGGGTTATCTTGAACGCTCCATACGCTGCCACCTACCAAAAGGACAATGGCAGTCAAACTCATTTTAAAGGGCCGGTAAAAATAGCCATACAGGATACTCTTGGTAATATCACCACGACGGTGAGGTGCAATAAGGCTCTATTTAACAGCGACAATTCAGTTTTTGAGTTTTCAGGTGACGTGGTTGTCAAAACAGACAAAAAAAAGATATTACGCAGCGAATACCTTAAGTGGATTCAAAAGTCTCATAATATAGAAACGCCAAATTATGTAGTCATTACGACACCATCCGACAGTATTGCCGGTTATGGACTTAAAGGGAAGGAAGATTTAAGCACGTACACCATTAATAAAGTAAAAGGCCGTGTATCTGTTAAGTAGACCAATATCAATATTTAATCGTATGGCTGACACAACTTGAAAAACTTTGAGCTACATATTCCTGACTGCTTCAGAAGTACTATCCTGCCGTTATTGTTCGTAACTGGAATTCTAATTCTTTCCAGTACAACTGTTTTCGCACAAAAAAAGGTGGAGATACTTAAAACCGACCGGCTGGAAGGGGGCAAAGTGAATGGACAAAATATACGAAAACTAATCGGTCATGTTATTTTACGCCATAAGGGCCAAACTTTGTATTGTGACAGTGCCTATCAATTTATCAGCAAAAATGAATTACGTGCCTATGGCAATATTGAGATTATGTCGGATACCTTAAAAATCTGGGCCGATACGGCACTGTATAATACAGATGATGAAATCAGTCATTTTTCCGGACAAGTGATTATTAATAATAAGGATGTAACGATATTCAGCAAAAAAGCTACCTATTATTTCAAAACGGATAAAGCGATTTTTCCAGGTAAGATACGCCTGGAGGACAAGAAAGGGACATTAAGAGCAGATAATGGCATCTATTATAATAAAACGGATAGCGCCATTTTCAGGGGTAATGTTCAAATTGCCGATTCTACTCAGTACGCCGAGGCTGATAGTTTGTTCTCAAACAGGAAATCGGATTATTATGAATTACATGGAAGGGTCTTCATTCGTGATGAAAAGAATAACTCATCTCTAAAAGGTGATTATATACAAGCCGATTCAAGTGGATACCGGCAATTGGATGGTCACGCCTTCATGGAAAGAATCAAAAAAGATAAAAAAGATACCAATTTTGTATGGGCGCATACTATTCACTATTGGAAATATGATACTACATATATTTTCAAAGCTTACGGCAATGTTCATATGTGGTCGACCCGTTTCTCTTCAATATCGGATACGTCAAGCTATGCCGATTCAACCGAGAAATTTATTTTACGATCAAATGCTAAAGCGTGGTATAAGCATTTACAGTTATCTGCACCTGTAATCAATGTTAAATTGGAGCAAGATACCATTCGCTCATTATTAGCTTATCCACACCCATTTGCTGTCCGGGAAGATTCGGTGAGTAAACGTCTGAATCAGATTAAGGGAGACACCATTTATGCTGAGTTTAAAAAAGGTGATATCTCATCTATTCTCGTTTATCCTCATGGTGAGATGCTCTATTATACTCTGAATAATAATAAGAAACCCGACGGGGCGATTCAGATGACAGCCGATTCTGTTTATATGATTTTTAATAAGGGTGCTGTTCAAAGGGTCAAAGCTGTCAAGAATATTAACGGCAATTACTTATCCGAATCAAAAGATATTGCCAAACAGCAATTAAAAGGGTTTATATGGACGCCAAAATTACGACCACATAAACCCCTGGAGAATCTGAAACGAAGGCTGCCTGCTATCCCTGACAGCAGGCCATTCCCTTTGCCTTATCGTTACAAGAATTTTTTAGAAAAAAATAAAACGAAAACAATCAGCAATACTAAGCCTCGTCCAACTCAGCATGTTCCTTAATAACTTTTTCCTGTACATCTCTTGGAACTGCAGCGTAATGTGAAAACTTACGGATGTGAGTCGCTCTGCCTTGCGTTATAGATTTAAGATGTGTGGAATAACGATA
>Ga0102962_1000799_pt1 | contig 13402 bp, 13 predicted proteins | sample SalPonF2_C_D2_MG_FD_84519 | JGI IMG/M metagenome (GOLD analysis project Ga0102962, IMG submission 84519) | Salt pond soil microbial communities from South San Francisco under conditions of wetland restoration - Salt Pond MetaG SF2_C_D2_MG ...
AGTCGGTCGGCGATCAGGTGAATTTCGGCGGACTTCTCGGCCGGGCCCCGGTGATGCCGCTCAACCAGAGCTCGCCGCGGCGCATGATCGCTCGCGGCGGCCGGATTCCCTCACCGCTCGGCGCCCTGACGAACTGACCCGTCCCCTTGAGGAGAACGGGCCATCCCGCCAGGAGGCAAAGTGAGCATTACTCCGCCGCATTCTCCGGCAGCTTGACCTTTTCGGCCTCGACCTCCTCGGCCGGCTGATAGATCTCGCTGCCCTTTTCCTTGAACTTCTCCGACATCTGATCCATGCCCTTGCGGGCGTAATCGCGCACTTCCTGCGTGATCTTCATGGAACAGAATTTCGGGCCGCACATGGAGCAGAAATGCGCCACCTTGTGGCCCTCGGCCGGCAGAGTCTCGTCGTGGAACGCCTTGGCCGTGTCGGGATCGAGCGACAGGTTGAACTGATCCTTCCAGCGGAAGTCGAACCGGGCGTAGCTGAGCGCGTTGTCGCGGGTCTGCGCCGCCGGATGACCTTTGGCGAGGTCGGCGGCGTGGGCCGCGATCTTGTACGCGATCACGCCGGCCTTCACGTCGTCGCGGTCCGGCAGGCCGAGATGCTCCTTCGGCGTGACGTAGCAGAGCATCGCCGTGCCGAACCAGCCGATCATGGCGGCGCCGATGGCGCTCGTGATGTGGTCATACCCCGGCGCGATGTCGGTGGTGAGCGGGCCCAGGGTGTAGAACGGCGCTTCGTCACACTCCTCGAGCTGCTTGTCCATGTTCTCCTTGATCATGTGCATGGGCACATGGCCCGGCCCCTCGATCATGACCTGGCAGTCCTTCTCCCAGGCGATCTTGGTAAGCTCGCCCAGCGTCTCGAGCTCGGCGAACTGGGCCCGGTCATTGGCGTCCGCGATGCTGCCCGGCCGCAAACCGTCGCCGAGCGAGAAGCTGACATCGTATTGGCGCAACAGGTCGCAGATGTCCTCGAAATTGGTGTAGAGGAAATTCTCCTTGTGATGCGCAAGGCACCATTTCGCCAGGATCGAGCCGCCGCGGCTGACGATGCCGGTGACGCGGTCGGCGGTCATCGGGACATAGGGCAGCCGCACGCCGGCATGGATGGTGAAATAGTCCACGCCCTGCTCGCACTGCTCGACCAGCGTGTCGCGGAAGATCTCGTAGGTCAGATCCTCGGCGACGCCGTCGACCTTCTCCAGCGCCTGATAGATCGGCACGGTTCCGATCGGCACCGGCGAATTACGGATGATCCATTCGCGGGTGTTGTGAATGTTCTTGCCGGTGGAGAGGTCCATCACGGTGTCGCCGCCCCAACGAATCGACCAGACCAGCTTGTCGACCTCCTCGGCGATCGACGAGGTGACGGCGGAATTGCCGATATTGGCGTTGATCTTCACCAGGAAGTTCCGCCCGATGATCATCGGTTCGGATTCCGGGTGATTGACGTTCGCGGGAATGATCGCCCGGCCGCGCGCGACCTCGTCGCGCACGAATTCCGGCGTTACGAATTCCGGGATCGAGGCGCCGAGCGAATCGCCCTTATGGTGACCGGCCCTGTCCGCCGCCTGTTTGCGGCCGAGATTCTCGCGGATGGCGATATATTCCATTTCCGGCGTGACGATGCCGGCGCGGGCATAGGTAAGCTGCGTGACCGACTTGCCGGGCTTGGCGCGCAACACCTGATTGGTGCCGCGCTGGAAGCCGGTTACATCCGCGACGCCGGTCTGGCCGACGCTGTTGTCTTCGGGACGAACCTCGCGGCCCTCATACCATTCCACATCGCCGCGCCCGAGGATCCACTGCTGGCGCAGCGGCGGCAGGCCCTTGAGGATATCGATTTCGGCTTTCTCGTCGGTATAGGGCCCCGAGGGGTCGTAGACCCGGACGGGGTCCGCCTTCGCCGACGCCTCCAGCTCGATCTCGCGGAACGGCACACGAATGCCGTCATGCCGGTCGCCCTCGACATAAACCTTCCGCGACCCGGCAATGCTGCCGACCGTCACGGATGCGTTATTTTCTGGAACGACGTTTCGGATCTTCGCCATGTCAAACCCCTTTTCTCGCCAATGCGTTTCGATTGGGCGTCTCTTAGACCCAACCTAAGTCCGCGACAGCGAAATGAAACCCCGTCGTTCAAAACGACGGCACTTGGCTGGAGATGAGCGATGAAACCGACGAGACCGTGTCCCCGGTCTGTCCATGCCGACTCCCTACGCTGGTACAAGCCAGATCAGGTTCGTGGGTATCATCTCAGTCCAGAGCTTACGCCCTTGGGACACCCCAGCGGTTGAGAGTCATTAGACTGTTTAGGGACGATGACGTCAATGCCGGCGATTTCGCCGGCCGGGTCAGACGCGTATGCGGGTCTTCCGACCCACCATCAGGAGGAAGCCGAGGCCCGAGACGAAAAGGATTATCCCGGCCGGGATCGGCACGAGACCCGGATCGACCGAGAGCGCTTTGACATCGAGGCTGTACTGGATCGCTGCGCCGCCGCCGTTGCGCTTGGCGTGAACCAGCACGGAATAGAGGCTCAACGGGCTCAGCGTTTCGGCGAAGGAGTATCCCGTGGGGAGCGCGCTCACCGGCGCCTTGATGCCGTCGAGACCGAGGGTGAGGTCGCGAAAGGCGCCCGAGACGGGCGTCAGCGTGAACTGAACGAGATAGGTTCCGCCCGTAACGGTGAGCGCCACGGTGTCGTCGTGATTTCCGGAATTCGTGTAGGAGAAAGGAACGCTGAAATTATCCGTCACCGCGCTAATGGTAATCGACGCCGCATTGGCCTGCCCGCTGATGAAAACCGCAACCGCACACCCGAAAGCCCAAAGAACAAAACGACGCATTACTCTACTTTTCCACACACTGCTCCGCTTGCGCCGGCGGCGCCGATGCGGATTTTTCGATTTCCGGAGGAAGTCGTCGGCCCCGAAGCGAAGCCTTTAACGCAGGCGAATGCCCGCATCCGGTTTGGTCGACGGCTACTTAACAACGTTCCACGAGAAATCAACCGCCTAATTCTGCGCGGAAGCCACGGCTTGCCGTCCGGATATCGGGAATTCGTAAAGAAGGTTAACCTGGAGAGCCGGATACACAGGAATAGCGCCTGCGACCGTTACCACACCGGACGTTTAATCATTATCGACGAAAACGGCGCCCCGAAGGGCGCCGTTTGAAGAACTGTATCCAGTTGCGCGGTACTCAGACCGCCGCCTTCTTGAACCTTCTGCGACCGCTCAAGCCCAGAAACGCCAGGCCCGAACCGAAAAGCAGGGCCGCGCCGGGAATGGGTACGGCGGAAAGTTTGACGTCGAAGGCACCGCCATCCGTTTTGGTATGCCCGCTGATGGTGAAATCGTATGTCCCGGCGGCCAGCAAGAAAGTCACCGGAAAGTCAGCGATATTATAGTTGAAAGGTGAATTAACCCCGTCGTTAAAAGTCACCATAAGGTCAGTGATACCGCATGTCAGGCAATTGCCAGGAGGGCTGAACGTCGTCGATATGTCCGTGTAGTCGATTCGAACCAGATGATCGAGAGGCGACAGCGTTACGTTGTAACTTTGAGAAAAACTCAGATCACCAGTCGCCGGAATATAACCGGAGATATATTCCAACGGAGTGCTCGGGCTCAGAACAGCGGCATGTCCCACGCTCGACACACCCGCCATCACCAATGCGACGCAGAGCCCTCCGGCCCATCGGGCTATCCGGGATAACGTACCGACCTTCATATTTTTTTCCTTCCACACAACTCTGAAAGCGCCACTAAGATGCCGCGCTTTTGAAGCTCTCTGCCGCTTGTCACCGATACTGCCGACACTCTTGAACCGTTCGATAGCCACAGATCCTAATATAATTTTAATAAAAACGGAAGCCCTTATGTCGATAACAAGCAAAAAATCAAAAATGAAGGATTAATATGGTTAATAAACTCTATTATATATTTAAAAAATGATTAACGATATTGGTTAACAAAATAAAGATCCGTGTATTTTATATTAATAAATATATATCTTCATCACTATAACTTTCATCACATTATACCTAGACATTACACGGGCGAAGCCGATCACACGACCATACCTTTTCGCAATGCAGCAAATTCTACACAGCTGGAATATTGACCTGCCGGCGTCATAAGGACCCGATGCCGGTAGTTGCAAAGCCCTATCCCCTCCTCCATTCTGTCGCCCTCGTTTGGGGGCTGTCGATGTCCGATCCGTGTATCACCGTTGAAGGCGTTATGAAGCGTTTCGGCGCCTATACGGCAGTCGACGACCTGAGCTTCGATGTTCCCGCCGGAATCATCTGCGGCTTTCTCGGCCCGAACGGCGCCGGGAAGACCACCTCCGTCCGGATGATGCTGGACATTATTCGTCCCGATCACGGCGCCATAACGGTTCTCGGCAAGCCTTCCACCGACCAGCAGCGCGAGCGGATCGGCTATCTACCCGAAGAAAAGGGTCTCTACAAGAAGATGAGCGCGCGCGAGGTCATTGCCTATCTCGCCGGACTCAAGGGCGTCGCCTATTCCGAGGCGTTGCGCCGCGCCGACGACCTGCTCGAGCGCTATGGCTTGGGCGAGAACAAGCGCACCAAAATCGAGCATCTCTCTCGCGGCATGTCTCAGAAAGTCCAGGTGCTGGCGACGATTGCGCATGAGCCGGAACTCGTGATCCTCGACGAACCGTTCTCGGGCCTAGATCCCGTCAACCAGCAGACGCTCGAGGATCTCATTCGCGACCTCAAGGCGCGCGGCGCGACCATTCTGTTCTCGACCCATGTCATGCAGCATGCCGAGCGGCTATGCGATCACATCATTCTATTGGCGCGCGGCCGCAAGGTGTTCGACGGCACGCTTCCCGGCGCGCGCGCCCTCCTGCCGCAGCGCGTCAAGATCCGCTGCGCCGCGTCGGTGCCTTCCGACCGCTTCGCCTCCTTCGGCAGCGCGACGGTCACGCCGGATGGGCCCGATCAGGATATCGAGATCGCGCTCGGCAACGGCGCCTCGCCCCGCGACATTCTGACCGCCTGCATGGATTCCGGATCGGGACTGAGCAATTTCGCTGTCGAGGAGCCGAGCCTGCATGACGTTTTCGTGCATCTCGTCGGCCAGCACGACGCCGTCGGCACGGCGCCCGGGGAGACGCAATCATGAGGCGGATTCTCATGGTCGCCGCGCGCGACCTCAAGGAGAATCTGTCCACCAAAGGCTTCTGGATCGGGCTCTTGATGATGCCGGTCATGTTCGCGATCATCGGCATCGTCCCGAGCTGGATCGCGCGCCAGCAATCCATCACGACTTTCTTCGTGCTGGATCGCGCCGGCGGCAATGTCGACGTGATCGACAAAGGCATGGAGCGCGGCTACGCCCGCGCCGAAATGGCCAGTCTGCAGAGCTATCTCGACCGCTATGTCGAGAACCCGGCCCCCGCGGGCGACGCCGTCACGCTCTATCCGCACAGCTCGGCGCTCGATAGCGGGACCTCGCAAATTTCCCAGGCCGATATCGACCGCTTTCTGGCGATGGGAGGCAGCAAGGGCGTGCTCGCCCGGGCGGAGCCCTATCTCGTCTCCGGCGCGCCGGGCTTCGAGCCGCCCCGAAAACAGTTCGCCCGGCTGCCTCTCCCGGCGGATATCGGCCAGGCGGCCACACCCGAGGCGTTCATCGCCGAGGCGCGGCCCTATCTGACGGGTGCAAAGAAGATTGCGGGACGGGCGGACGACAACCCGGTCACCGCGGCCATCTATATTCCGGACGGCTTTGGCAAACCGGGGGCCGGCGAGGCCTCTCGCCATATCTCGATGTGGGCGAGCGAGAGCCGGCGTCAGGCGCTCGGCCAGACGATCGGCGGCATCCTGAACAACGACCTCCAAACCCGCGCTTTCGACAGCGTCGGCGTCGGCCCTGAGCGCGTCGCGGCGATCCGGGACATGAAGGCCGACATCGATCAGTACCGGATCCGGAACCAGGCCGGCGCGGCGGGCGCCAACCAGAAAGTGGGCCTTGCCGATATCGTCCGCCAATGGGCGCCGAGCGTGCTCTGCTTTCTTCTGTTTCAGGCGCTGATCTTCACGGTCAGCCTGCTGCTGACCAATACGATCGAGGAGAAATCCAACCGGGTCATCGAGATATTGATGTCGTCGATGTCGCCGCACGAGCTCATGATCGGAAAGCTGCTCGGTTGCGCCGCCATCGGCGTCATGCTGCTCGCGGTCTGGGGCCTGTTCGCTGTCGTCCTGATTTCCCTGGCGGCCGGCCCGGTCAAGGAAATAGCCGGTTACGCCATCGGCGTGCTGACCTCGTCCTATCTGCTGCCGGCGTTCATCGCCTATTTCGCGATCGGCTATCTCATGTTCAGCGCGATCTTCCTCACCATCGGAAGCCTCTGCAACACCATGCGGGAAGCGCAGAATCTTCTGGGGCCCATCATGATCCTCATGATCCTGCCGATGCTCTCCATCGTCATCATCCCGCGCGATCCCAACGGCACGATCGCCGAGATCCTGTCCTGGATCCCCCTCTTCTCGCCGATCGTCATGCTGGCGCGCATTTCCTCGAATCCGCCGGTCTGGGAGATCGCGGGCACCGGCGTTCTGATGGTCGCCACGGCGGCGTTGCTGCTCTGGGGATCGGGCGTGGTCTTCAAGCGCGCGATCCTTCGCTCGGGCGCGCCCCTCAGGTTCCGCGAGATCTTCGCCCTGATCTCGTCTGATCTGTAGCGCGAGCCGGTTGCCAGCCGCGCGCGGTTACGACATTCTGAGCGCATGAAACTCGCTAGCTACAAAGTCGGCGGCACCGAACGGTTCGGACTGAGCCCGGACGACACCCGCCTTTTCGATCTCGGCGCGGCCTTCCGGCGAATCTCGGCCGTCGATGGCGCACCGCATACCATGCTGGACCTGATCGAGTCGGGCGACGCCGGGCTCGCCAAGCTGCGGACGGCGGCGGCGCAGATCGCGCGCGACCCCAACGGCTTCGAGAGCCTGCCGATCGCTTCGGTCGAGGTGCTCCCGCCGGTACTCAGGCCGTCCAAGATCTGCTGCCTCGCGCTCAACAACAGCGCCAATGCGGACAGGATCATGTCGGGGCCGAAACATCCGGCGATGTTCCACAAGCCCGCCAGCGCGCTGGTTGGTCATCGCGGCGATATCGAGATCCGCCCGGAATACGGCCGGGTGCACCCCGAACCCGAACTGGCGGTGGTGATCGGACGCACGGCGAAGAACGTGCGGGCCGAGAGCGCCTATAACCATGTCTTCGGCTACACGATCCATAACGACATCACCTCGCCGACCATGCGCGCGGAAGACACGTTCCATTACCGGGCGATCCACCCCAAGGGCGCCAATTCGGACGAGATCGAGTATGTCGAGACCTGGGTAACCTATCCCGGCCGATACAAGGGCGCCGACACCTTCGCCTGCATGGGTCCCTGGATCGTCACCAAGGACGATATCCAGAATCCTCATGCGCTCGCCGTCAAATGCGAGCATCAGGGCCGGCTGATCACCGAGGACAACACGGAGAACCTCTTCTTCAAGATCCCCGAAGTGATCGCGTTCCTGTCGAGCTATACGACGCTGCTGCCGGGCGACATTATCTCGATGGGCACGGCCTTGAAGAAATCCGCCAAGGGCGGCGCGGTGCAGAATGTCGATCTGGCGAAGTTGGGCGGCCCCGTTTCGGTATCGATCGAGAAGATCGGCACGTTGCTGAACGGCGTGAAGAAGCTCGGCTGAGGCCCGCCGCCATGTCCAGCATGCTCGCCTGCGTCTCGCATTCGCCGATCATCATGATCCGGGCGAAGCCGCCGAAAGAGGAGCCCGAGATCGAGGCCCTCTACGGCGATTGCGTCCAGGCGATCGAGCGTTTCGACCCCGAACAGGTCATCATTTTCGGATCGGATCATTTCGCGGGCTTTCACCTGCGCGTCATGCCGGCCTATTGCGTCGGCCTCGCGGCGGAAGCCGTGGACGATGTCGGCGGCTTCGGCGGCAAGCTCGACGTGCCGCAGGACACCGCCCTCGCGCTTGTCAAAAGCCTGCGCGTCGACGGGTTCGATCCGGCGCTGTCCTATGAAATGCGTGTCGATCATGCCTTCTCCCAGCCGCTGCACCGGCTCATGGGATCGCTCGACCGCTATCCCGTCATCCCGATCTTTATCGGGGCCCTGGCGCCGCCCTATCTGCCGTTCTCGCGGTCGCATCAGATCGGCCGGGCCGTGGGCGACTTCGTCGCGGGATCGGGCAGGCGCACGCTGATCATCGGTTCGGGCGGCCTTTCCCATCACCCCACCCGCTATTACCCGCTGCTCGGCGAGGCGACGCCGGATGTCTTCGCCTATCAGATGAAAGGCGCGGAGGGCGGCAGCTTCACGGATGGCGAATGGTTCACCCGCCTGCGCGAGATGCATGAGGAAGGCGCGGAAATGCTGGTTTCCGGCAAACGCACCCGGGAAGATATCAAGCTAAACCCGGATTTCGACGAATGGTTCATGGACCGGTTCGCGGCCGGCGATCTCGCCGCGTTCGACGGCCTCGACGCGGATGAGACCTTCAAGCGCGCCGGCATCGGCTCGCTGGAGCTTCACACCTGGATCGCGGCCCTGGCGGCTCATTTGAGCGCGGGAGGCGCCCTGCCCGACCGCCGGATCTATGCGCCGACGCTGGAATACGGCATCGGCTACGGCATGGCCTTTTCCCGGCCCTAGGCCTGCGCGTGTCTTGCGGACCTAGTGCCGGCGGGACTGAACCAGCACACCGATGATCGTCTCCTCGCCAAGCGACCGGCACGCCTCCAACCGATGAAGCCCTTCGACGAGGATCAGCTTTTCGCCGTCCTGGCGAACCATGATGGCGCTCTTCTGGCCTTCCTCCAGAATGCTCGCCGCGAGCGTCTCGACGGTTTCCGGATTGAGCGTCTTGCGCCGGGCGAGCGGCACATAGATATCAGTAATCTTGAAAATCCTGTTGTCCAGCATGTACCTGCCCTGATTCCGTTGCCCAACCGGCAAGACCTCGGTATTCCGGGATGCTACGGTCTTACGAGCCCGGCCGTAAGGGGCGATGCAGGAATGACCCGGCGATGATCACGATTACCAACCGCCTCTCGATCGAGGAGGATGAAATCGAGGAGAGCTTCATCCGCGCCTCGGGCCCCGGCGGCCAGAACGTCAACAAGGTCGCGACGGCGGTTCAGCTCCGCTTCGATATCCGCAGTTCGCCCTCGCTCCCCGAGGATGTCCGCACCCGCGCCGAACGTCTCGCCGGCCGGCGGCTCACCAGGGACGGCGTCGTGGTGATCGAAGCCTCGCGGTTCCGGACCCAGGAACAGAACCGGACGGACGCCCTGAACCGGTTGGTCGATCTGTTGCGCCGCGCGGCCGAGCCGCCCCGGCCACGCAAGCCCACCCGGCCGACCAAAGCCTCGAAGATGCGGCGCGTGGAGAAAAAGCAACGCCGCGGCGCGATCAAGAAATTGCGGCGCGGACGGCCGCTGGAAGAATAAACTTGCGCCTTCCCGTCATGCCGAGGCGCGATCAGCGCCGTGGCGATCCAGACCTTCACCCTAATGGATTGCCGCGCTCCCGACGGTCGCTCGCGATGACAGCGCCAATTTCAGGCGCTCACCCGCGGCTTGAGCACCTCATAAGCCTCGCGGATTTCGCGGAAGCGGATCGCGGCTTCCTCGTCGCCGGGCTTGCGGTCGGGATGATTTTCCTTGGCCAGCCGGCGGAACTGCGACTTGATCTGGTCGGGCGTGGCCTCCTCGTCGAGGCCGAGCACGTTGAGCGCCCGCGATTCCGGGGTATCGGACTCGTCCGAACTCCATTGCCAGGTATTCGATTTGGTGTAGCCCTTGGCCTTGCGTCGCTCGTCTTCCTCGTACTGTTTGGCTTCGTCCGCCGTCATATTGGAGAAGAAGTTCCAGTTGCGATTGAACTCGGCGGCGTGCTTCTCGCAGAACATCCATTTCTCGTCGGAAAACGGCGATTTCGGCGCCTTGCAATCGGCCCGCTCCTCGCAGCCGACCCGGTCGCACAGGCGAACCGTGACCGGCTCGGGATCGACCCGTCCGTAACCGCTCCACCGGGGGAAACCCCAACTTCTCGTCTTTTTCATCCGTCTTCGCTTCTTCTTCTAACGCGGTCCCGCAACAACCCGTTCCGGCCAGGCCGTCGGGAGAACCCATAACTCTATCACATTTCCGGAGCCTCGCCGCAATCCGGCTGACCCTCAATTCGGCTTTGCCGAGTAGCAATCTCGGGCGAGAACCACTACATTTGCCCGGTTAGGCACTCTCCAGCCGCTCCGGAGGGCGGAAAGACGACAATGAAACCGACCATCGTACTCGTCGATGACGACCGCAACATTCTGACCTCCATCAACATCGCGCTGGAGGCCGAAGGGTATCGCGTCCGCAGCTATACGGACGGCGAATCGGCGCTGGAGGCCTTCAAGAAACAGCCGGCGGATCTCGCCGTGCTGGACATCAAGATGCCCCGCATGGACGGCATGGAACTCTTGCGCCGACTGCGCCAGATAACCGATATCCCGGTCATCTTCCTGACGTCGAAGGACGACGAGATCGACGAAGTCCTCGGCCTCAAGATGGGAGCGGACGACTATATCACCAAGCCGTTTTCCCAACGCCTTCTGCTCGAGCGCATCCGCACGATCCTGCGCCGGTTCGACCGCGCCAAGACCGCGCCGAAGGAAGACGATTCGGGATCGGTCATGCAACGGGGACGGCTCACCCTCGATCCGCTGCGCCATAAATGCACCTGGAACGGCCAGGAAGTGGTGCTGACGGTGACCGAGTTTCTGATCCTAGAGGGGCTCGCGGCGCGGCCTGGCCACGTCAAGAGCCGCGACCAACTGATGGACGCCGCCTATGATGATCAGATCTATGTCGACGACCGCACGATCGACAGCCATATCAAGCGGCTCAGAAAGAAGTTCAAGGCCGTCGATCCGGAATTCGCCGGTATCGAAACACTTTACGGCGTCGGCTACCGCTTCATTGAATCCTGAGTCCGGCTGACCGCGCCGCCATGGCGACCTCGCGACGGTACCAAGACATCCCGCAAGCGGAGTTCAGAGCTGCCGCCACGGACCAGTCCGCCGCGTCTCAGGGCGGCCAGTCCGATCGCAACACGGTCAGGAAGCGCGCCTTCTCGCCGCTCACGCTCCGCATCCTGGTGGTCAATCTCGTCGCATTGGCGATCCTGGTCGGCGGCGTGCTGTATCTGGACCAATATCGCACCGGGCTGATCGATTCGCGGCTCAAGCAGTTGCAGACCCAGGCCGAGATCATCGCCGGGGCGCTCGGCGAGGCCGCGACGACCCAGCAGGACACCGCCGAGATCGAGACCGACCGCGCGACCCAGATCATCCGCCGCCTCGTGGGGCCGACCGAAACCCGCGCCAGGCTGTTCTCGACCAGCGGCGAGTTGATGACCGACAGCCGCGAGATCATCGCCGAGCGCCAGGTTCTCGAACACAAACTGGCGAGCCCCACCTGGTACAACCGCGCGCTCGAAAAAATCGGCGACGTCCTCCAGATGATCGACAATCATCTGCCGACCCGCAGCGAGATTCCGCCATACGTCGAGCATCCCGCTCAGCGCGCATCCGACTATCCCGAAGTCACCCGGGCCCTCGACGGCTACTCCACGAGCATGGTGCGCAGCCGCGATGACGGCGCCTATGTCCTGACGGCGGCGGTGCCGGTTCAGCGCTTCCGCCGGGTTCTCGGCGCGTTGCTGCTCTCGACCGACACGACCGACATCGCAAAGATCGTCAAGGCCGAACGGCTCGCGATCGCACAGGTCTCGGCGATCGCCTTCGCGGTGACCGCGCTGCTGTCCCTGTTTCTGGCCAAGACCATCGCGCGGCCGGTGATCCGGCTGGCCGAAGCGGCGGAGCGAATCCGGCGCGGCCGCGGCCGGCGGGTCGCGATTCCCGATTTCTCCAACCGCAATGACGAGATCGGCGATCTTTCGGCCGCGCTGAAGGACATGACGCGGGACCTCTATGCCCGAATCGACGCGATCGACGCCTTCGCGGCCGATGTCGCCCATGAGCTCAAGAATCCGCTCACATCATTGAGGAGCGCGGCCGAAACCGTCGCCCGCGCCGACGATCCGGCAGCCCGGGCCCGCCTCACGGCGATCATGCTTGAGGACGTGCGCCGGCTGAACCGCCTCATCACCGACATCGCCCAGGCCTCGCGGATCGACGCCGAGCTGCTGCGCTCGGAGGCCGAGCCCGTGGATCTCCATCGTATGCTGGTCTTGTTCGTCGAAGGTTATGAGGCGACCGCCGACGAGGGAACGCCACGCGTCATCTATCGGGCCGAGACCTCGGAAGGGCTGATCGTCTATGGGATGGAGGCCCGGATCGGCCAGGTGATCCGAAATCTCGTCGACAACGCCATCTCGTTCAGCCCGCCCAACGCGAAGATCACCATCCGCGCCCGGCCGGCCGGATCCTTCGTGGTGATCACGATCGAGGACGAAGGTCCGGGCATTCCCGAAAGCCGGTTGGAGGAAATCTTTTCGCGCTTCTATTCCGAGCGCCCGGCCGAGGAGGATTTCGGCACCCATTCGGGCCTCGGACTCAGCATCTCGAAACAGATCGTGGAGGCCCATGGCGGGCGGATTTCCGCCGAGAACCTGTACGCGCCCGCGGAACCGGGCGGCGACGACACCCATGAAAAAGTGATCGGCGCGCGATTCACCGTCCTTCTACCGGTCGATCCGCCCTGGGCGCGGGCGCGGAGATGACGAATGCGCGCGACCTCTGTGATTGACTTTTTCGCGGAGAAAGGGGCAGCTTGACGGTCATGTTGCTGGTCCACGGCACCTGCGTCGATCTCGACGGCATCGGCGTGCTCATCATCGGGCCGCCGGGATCCGGAAAGTCGGATCTTGCCATTCGTCTTATCGATGCGGGCGCGAGGCTGGTTGCCGACGATTATCTGTGGCTCGAGAATGCGGACGGCGGATTGGTGGCGGCCGTTCCGGAGAGTATCGCGGGGCTGTTGGAGGTTCGGGGACTGGGAATCGTGAAACTGTCGTATCGCGACACCTGCGCCGTGCGCCTGTGCGTCGATCTGGTGGCGCCGGACGAGATCGACCGGCTGCCCGCAGCCGGGCAATCGGCGCGCTATGAAGGCGTTGAGATCAGACGCCTCGCGCTCGAGGGGTTCGAGGCGTCGGCGGTCGCCAAGGTCAAGCTTGCGGCCCGAGCCGTCCGGGATGGTATAGTCGTAACCGAATGAAAATAATGAACGATCAGGGGTCTTCGTCCACCGAGCCGGTGGCACAAGCAAGCGAGAAGACTTGGGTGCTGCTGATCACCGGCCTGTCCGGGGCCGGCAAGTCGA
>Ga0102962_1000801_pt1 | contig 13390 bp, 10 predicted proteins | sample SalPonF2_C_D2_MG_FD_84519 | JGI IMG/M metagenome (GOLD analysis project Ga0102962, IMG submission 84519) | Salt pond soil microbial communities from South San Francisco under conditions of wetland restoration - Salt Pond MetaG SF2_C_D2_MG ...
ACTTCCGGAACACTATTGACCGGATACAAACTTTGATCAGGATACATTTCTCCGGCCATATTCGCGTCGGCCGCTACCTGCCAACCACTCACATAAATGGCTTTGAGACCTGCTTTAACCTGCTGCATGGCTTGATTACCGGTCAGTGCACCCAAAGAGGCAACATAATCTTCCGAATGAAGAAGTTCCCAGAGTCGTTCGGCTCCATGTTCTGCCAGGGTATGTTTTATCAGAATACTGCCTCTGAGCTTTACAACATCCTCAGCCGTATAGTTTCTGACAACACCTTGCCACCGTTCTTCATTTTTCCAGGCCTCTTTGAGTGCTCTGATTTGTGCATTTGTATTTTTCATACGCTTATACCCTTCGTACTCCGTTTTTACCTGTTTTACTATTTTTCTAAAGATTTCTGAACCTCTAATGCTTCATGCAGCGAATTGGCTAGTTCTTTTTGTGTAAAGATTGATTCAGCATCTTCCCTTGCCTTTCGAAATCCTTTCATTACATGTTCAATGGAAGCTTCCGGTTTCCCCTTCATCAATTTCTTCACTTCATTCAGAATTTTTTCTAGTTCTTCATCAAATACTTTATGAATCAACTCACGGTTTACATTGCGTCCGTCGCTGAGTTCTACCTGATGATGAAGCCATTGCCAAATCTGAGCTCGTGAAATTTCGAGTGTAGCCAAATCTTCCATCAAATTATCCCAAGCTACACATCCGATATCCTGATTCCAGCCATTCATGTATCCTATCCCTACCCGTATGTTTTTGCGGACACCCTGTATCGTTATCGGACCTGTAGATTTAGGCAAGAGATCCGGATATTTATCAAAATCCCCGAGCTTTCTGTCGAGCTGATTTTTCCTGGGAAAAGCTTTCATCGCATAGGTTATGAAGTACGGGTGCGAAACCCAGCAGCCATCGTGACCAATTTCAAACTCGTGTTTTTTATCTTCTAACACCTTGGCGGTTTGGTCTTCTCTGATTTTTGCCGTACTTCCGGGAGTAAAAGCGGACATGCCTCCCATGGCAAAAGCACCGCGAGAGTGACAAATCTTTATCATCCGCTTAACATAATTGTCCATCCAGGGACGATGCATATCGATCGTACCACGGTCTGCCAACACCCGGTCGGGATGATTCTTCAAAACTTTGATATCGCTGAAAATTTTATCCCAACGACCGCCATTCAATCCTGCGGCATGTTCCCTAAATTCATAGAGAATTTCCTCCATTTGATAGGATGCCGTCAAGGTTTCGATTAAGAATGTGGCTTTTAATGTACCTCTGGGAATATTCATTGCTTTTTCAACGGATGTGAAAAGCCGGTTCCACCATCGCGCTTCAAGATGATGCTCACATTTTGGGACATAATATTTTGGCGTTTTTCCCCTCTGCATTAATTCTCTTGCGGCATGATAAAATGAAATCGCGATATCAAATAGTCCGCCTGATATTTCTTCACCATCAATCAAAATATGCGGCTCATTGAGATGTAATCCCCGGCAGCGGATCATCACTCCGGCCATATCGTTTGTATCCAGTTTGTACACTTTTTCCGGTTCTCCATTGGTGGCCGGTTTAACAAAACGCAGATCCCCTTTTGCAGCACCTATTACATTATGGAATCCATCAATCACATTATTCCAGGTTGGTTTCATAGAATCCTCAAAATCCAACATGGCCATATCGGCCTTAATCCCATCGTCATTCCGGCTCAGCATATTGATAACCATCTTGGTATTATTGACCGGACCTGTTATCTCAACCCGCCGGGTTAAAATGTCTTCCGGTAAAGGATCCACTTTCCAATCACTTGAAACAGAGACCGAATCCCTACTTAAATATTGAGGCAATGCGCCCTTATCAAATTTATCCTGCTGGATTCTCCTTGCCTCCAATAATTTCTGACGCTCTGCTTCGAATTCCCGATGAAGGTGAGTTAGTATCTCCAATAATTCCGGAACCAATATCTCCCTGGCCTTCTTTGTCCAACCGATTTTTTCAATGGCGACATGCTTGGTAATATCCGCGTATTCCCGACCTTTATTTGTCTTCGTTTTTACTTCCATATCATTATTTTTTTTGAACTTGATGACTATTCATTAATTTAATAAATAAAACAACCAAGTCAAGCGAATATTCGCTAATTAAAAAATTTTCACTGATATTATGAGTAACTATTTCACATATCATTAAGCATGACATGCAAAAATTACTAAATTTGCTAATAGCGAAAATTTCGCTTATTTATTATTAATAAAGAGAAAGAGAGTCCCGCATGACTGAAAAGAATCTTCGTCTAATATTTGGTTTGAAATTACGACAATACAGGCATGCTCATGACTATTCGCTACAAGAATTGGCTGACCGGGCGGGAATGTCGCCTTCTTATTTAAATGAGATTGAAAAGGGAAAAAAATATCCCAAAGTAGATAAGATCATGGCCATTTCGAAAGCATTGGATATCTCTTTTGATGACCTGGTATCGCTACAGCTCAGCAGTGAGTTAAATCCTCTTTCCAATCTGTTAAATAATGATCTTTTAGATAATATTCCGTTTGAACTATTTGGGATTGATACGAGTAGCCTGGTAGATCTGATGTCTGAAGATCCCGCTAAATTTAATGCTTTAATCGGCACACTTGTAGAGATAGCGAGAAATTATGATGTCCATGTGGAACACTTCTTTTTTGCAGCATTACGAAGTTATCAGGAAACGCATCATAACTATTTCCCCGATTTAGAAAATAAGGTGGATAACTTTCGCAATAAATTCGAGTGGCAAATACAGCCTTCATACGATCTGCGACAATTGGAACAGATTCTGATTGATGAGTACCATTACGAAATTCAATACACCCGGCTTAATAATTATCCTGATTTAAAAAAACTAAGATCTATATACGTGGAAGGTAAACCCAATAAACTCGAAATTAATGATCGCCTTATGCCTTCCCAGAAGGCTTTTGTTTTGGGAAGAGAGATTGGTTTTAACTTTATGAACTTAAAAAAGGAATCGGTCCGTACTTCCACCTGGATTAAAGTTAAAACCTTCAGGCAGGTGATGAACAATTTTAAAGCATCCTATTTTTCAGGCGCGTTATTATTAAATCGTGATTTAATGAAAGATGATTTAGCCAAATTATTTAATCACGCCGAGTGGAAGAGCGAATATTTTCAGGAAATATTAAAACGGTATGACACTACACCTGAGACTTTATTACATCGTTTAACTCAACTCGTTCCACATTACTTTGGCTTGAATCAGCTATATTTTTTACGATTTTATAATCAGCGGGATACAAACCGGTATCATCTGACAAAAGAGCTTCATTTTTCGCGATTGCATAGTCCACATGGTATTGAATTGGATGAACATTACTGCCGGCGCTGGATTACTATTTCCATATTTCATGAATTAAATGATCTGTTACAAAAAGGGGAATACACCGAACCGATTATCCGCACACAGCGATCTCATTTCTTCAATACAAATAATGAATACTTCAACCTCACGCTGGCCCGTCCATTATCCTTATCACCGGATACGAATTCCTGTGTAACCATGGGATTTCGCATGAATACGGCATTTAAACGAAAAGTAAAATTCTGGAATGATCAAAATATACATCGCAGGGAAGTCAACGAAACCTGTGAACGCTGTCCCATTACTGATTGCGAAGAAAGGGTTGCTGATCCTATCGTTTATAATCAGGAAAAAACGATGGAGAAGAGAGACGAAGCCCTGCATCAGTTTGTCAAGAGTTTAGATGGCGTGTGATTTTCTAAGTATTACAGGAAATAGTGAGATAAAGCTCAGACAATACGGTGAGGATCACTTACATCCGGCAATGGCCCCCGGTAACCAAATACCCGTTTTAACCATTTTACCATTCCAACTGATTGTTGACGAACGTACCATTGGTCGGCGGCCCGGCGATTCCCCAGACCATAGGTTGGATATGGATGAATGGTATCGGCAATTTTTCTGAGTGTGATTCCATTTTTCATAGCAAGGGCGTACTCGCTTATCATATCCCCCGCCCGGTTTCCAATAATGGTTGCTCCTAAGATTTTACCGCTCCATTTCTTTGCAAAAACCTTAATCATTCCATGTTCTTCAAAATCAGTGATGGCTCTGTCCAATTTGCTATATGGGAAACGATAGGTTTCAAATTTTACCCCTCTTTGTTGTAAATCATGAACGGTAGCTCCCACATGAGCAACTTCCGGATCGGTGAATGTGCACCAGGTAACGTGTTTACTATCAATTTTAGTTGGATATTTAAGTAATGCATTAGTGACAGCGACTTTTGCCATATGCTCTGACATATGGGTTAGTTGATAACGTCCCGTCACATCGCCACAGGCGAAAATATGTTTGATATTTGTACGACAATGTTCATCAACCAGAATACCTTTGCGGTCAAATGAAATCCTCGCTCGTTTTAATTTTAATCCACCTACGTTCGCTTCTCTGCCAGTAGCGATCAAAAGTCCATTCGAGGATATTTTTTGTGTTTCGTTATTCTGAAGAGTTTCAACTATAATCTGATTATCTTCTTCTTTAATTTTCTGAACCCTGGCATCCAGATAAAATTGAATTCCTTCATCAGTCAATTGCTTTTTCAAAATTTCTGAAAATTCCGGATCATCCTTAACTAAAATCCGGTCCATAACATCTACAACTTGCACCTCGGAACCGAGACGCTGAAACGCCTGGGCCATCTCCACTCCAATCGGACCAGCTCCAATGATCGTTAGTCTTTCGGGAAGCGTGGTTAATTCAAATAGTGATTCATTCGTTAAATAAGGTACCGTTTCCAGACCTTTTATGGATGGTATTAGCGGGCTGCTGCCAGTTGCAACGATGATATATTTAGAGGAAATCACACGTTTATCATCTTTGGTTTGTACCGTTAACGTATGATCATCAATAAAATGTGCAGAACCAGAAATAATCTCCATTCCCATTTCTTCATATATCGACGGATGATCGGCTTCCTGATACACTTTTTTTCTCACCTTGCGCACCTTATCAAAAATTTGATTTTGACTTATTAAAGCACTATCAGAAAAACCCAGATTTCCAGCAACTTCAAGACTGTGAGCTATTTGTGAAAAATGCAAAAGAGTCTTACTTGGGATGCATCCATGCCAGGTACAATCACCGCCAAGCCGATCTTTCTCTACCAGTAAAGTTTTGGCACCAAAATTAACCGACATACCCGAGGCCGTCAATCCGGCGGCTCCTCCACCGATGACTATCATGTCATAATCATAATTCAAAATTATATTCCTTCCTGTTCTGAAAGTTCTTTTTTTATCTTTCGATAGGTAGAATAAATACCATAGATAATCATAATCCCAATTATAAAATATACCCATATTGGCACATCTCGTCCAACAATAATCAAATATATATAAGCTGATGTAAATGTCAGTCCCGTACAAATAGCGGGCAAAATAAGTGATTTCTTTTTCTTAATATTACGAATCAGCCAGGCGACCGACACGGTAAAGAAAGGTATGGCGCCTATATAAATACTTCCAAAAATAATTGGATTTACATCATACCTGGCAGCAAGATTTAACAAATAATGTTTTATAATCTCAAGCTCCATATAGGGAACCTCTCATTTTCAATTTAATATCCAATATATAATCATTGATCTTTTTTTTAAACTCATCCACAACATTTCATAATAATATTCATAACGTACACAAATTGATTCTCATAAATAGAAATCAACTATTTTCATATAGTAGTAGATTTTTAATGAATTTATGATTATTAATATTAATAAGTTCTAATGAAAACTAGCTACTATCCATTTTTAATATTCGTTACTTTCTTTTTTAAATCATATTTATTCAATTATCATTCATTAGCTAAGAGACGTAGTAAAGTAATAATAATATCATCTTATCTATCAATTTTCTGGTTAGGAGAAAATTATAGATTGATTCGAATTCGGAATTCATATGATGTTTTTAACTATTTATCTGTAACAAAAAGTATATAACTGTATCTATAACTCTGAAGTTATAATTGTAAAGGGAGCTAAGATGTATGTATCGGAACTAAACCTGGCCGTTGATGAATTATTAGGTCCGTTTGAACGTAACGATCAGCTGCTTTACAGAAAAGCAACTGAGATTTCATCATGGACTTGTGGTCAACACGTGTCTCATGTTTTGAAAATGAACATGAGTATTATTGATGATTTAATATTACTCGCTTATAAAAACCTGGAAATCAGGAAAAAAATTCATGTTACTGGCAAAGCATCACTTTTTTTCCGATCGCTGATTTATGATGATGATAAAAGCGATGATTTCCTTCCTGAGAAACCTCTTGTTATCAACTCAAATTGGTTGAAGAAGACCAATCAAGAGTGGGATAACAAGATGTCTATTTTAAAGGAAATGGATATTTCCTGGAAAAATAAAATTTTACCTATGCCCGATTCTACTATGGGTTATATGTCGGGAGAAAATTGGATTAGGTACATTACTATGCATACCTACCGCCACATTTCTGTCATAAATAAAATTTTATCGAGTAATAAGAAAAATGTTGATCTACTTATTGATCAGCCTACAGATTATGATATGCTATTACGCATAAAATCATTATCTATGAATTAAAAAACAGAAATCACTTTAAAGAAAATCAGGGATAATTCTTAGCTTTTATCCCTGATTTTTTCCAACACTTGTTTTAATGTTTTCCAGACGGTTTCAGCCACAATTTTATGACCTTCTTTAGTGGGATGTATGCCATCCGTCTGATTTAAACGGGGTACTCCACCAACGCCTTTCAAAATAAACGGTATCAAAACCGCATGATTTCTTTTAGCCAATGAAGGATATAAATCTTTAAACTGGGTGGTATATTTTTGCCCGAGATTGGGTGGAACCTGCATACCCGCGATAATGATTTTAGCTTTAGGATAATGCGTTTTCACAGAATCGATAATACCCTGTAAATTTCTTTTGGTTAGATCCAGGTTTATACCACGTAAACCGTCATTCCCTCCCAATTCCAGAACAAAAACAGAAATTTTACGCTGCAACATCCAACCGATACGATGTAAACCATCCGTTGAGGTTTCCCCACTTAACCCACCATTAATTACATTAAAATTCCAACCAAGAGAATCTATTTTTTGCTGAATAATTGCCGGATATGCATTGTTCTCTCCGACACCAAGCCCCGCAGTAATACTGTCTCCAAAAAATAGAATATTTCGCTTATTTCCATTATTGGCCTGAGCAAAACCGGTCGTGAGCATTCCGAAGCAAATAGTAATTACAATAAATAAATGCAGAATCCCTTTTCTAATATTACCTTGCATATAATAATTGGCTTAAATAATGCTTTTATAATTTTAATTTGAAACCTTTATAGTTACACTTTTTGTTATTCTCAAAGTCCATTATCAGAAGGCTTTGCAAAACCAGGAATTTTGTTCAATATCAAAGCCGAAGTCGCGAAAATGCAGAGATTGAGCAAAAGAACGGTTTTGCATAGCCTTCTATCAGTAAACAAAATTCCATGTCAAAAATATTACGTGTTAATAAGTTATCGAAAAGTTATCAAAGCGGGAGCAAAAACCTTACGGTTCTGCATGATATCTCTTTTGAAATGAACGATGGATCCACCTGTGCTATTGTCGGACCTTCCGGCAGCGGTAAAACTACGCTTCTCGGTCTCTGTGCCGGTCTCGATATCCCATCAAGTGGTGAAGTTTTTTTAAATGATACTTCCCTTTTTTCACTGGATGAAGATCAGCGTGCACAAATTCGTAACGAATATGTCGGGTTTATCTTCCAGACATTTCAACTCATACCAACATTAACCGCTTTGGAAAATGTAATGGTTCCTCTTGAATTACGCGGAGAGACCAATGTTCAATTAAAAGCCAAAGAATGGCTTGAACGCGTTGAACTTCAGGATAGATTGGATCATTATCCGGCACAATTATCCGGAGGAGAACAACAGCGTGTCGCAATTGCAAGAGCTTTTATGAATAATCCCAAAATATTATTTGCAGATGAACCCACAGGGAATTTAGATAATGAGACAGGACAATTAATTGATGCCCTTCTTTTTGAATTAAATGAAGAAGAGGGAACGACTCTCTTACTGGTAACTCACGATATTGAACTTGCACAGCGGTGTCAGCGCGTTATACGGCTAAAAAACGGATCCATTTTTTCTGATGAAATGCTAACAGTCGGCAACTCCTCCCGACAAAAAAGCGGTATTTAAATATTTCTTATGAGCCCTGTTAACAAACCAACACTTAAATGGATCTTCAAGATGGCATGGATGGACAGCCGAACGTATCGGAAACGTCTGTTCTTGTATATTTCCGCCATCATTTTGGGCGTTGCCGCTTTAGTAGCAATTCGTTCTTTTGGTGACAGCATGAAAACGGCGATCGACCAACAGTCGAAATCGCTCCTCGGTGCCGATCTTTCTATTGAAAGCAGGCAACCATTTACTAAAAAAGAAAAAGCTGTTTTTGACTCTTTGGGAGGAGAACAATCGCAGGAAGTACGTTTCGCTTCCATGGCTTTATTTCCTAAAAATAATGGAACCCGGCTGGCCCAGGTTCGTGCCTTGCAGGGATCTTATCCTTATTACGGTTCCTTTATTACTGAACCTAGTCATGCCGATACCCTTTTATATCATCATCAGGATGCTTTAGTTGATCAAAGTTTAATGATCCAATACGATGTATCCGTAGGTGATTCGGTGCATATCGGTGATTTATCTTTTAAAATCGCTGGGAAATTAAAACAGGTTTCCGGAGAAGCCGGTGCGGTTACGTTGGTCGGACCACGAATCTACATTCCACTTCGTTATCTCAAAAAGACCGAACTAATACAACGGGGAAGCCGGGCACATTACAGAGTTTATTTCCATTTCAAAAAGAGCCGTAATATCACCAAACTGGTATCTGATATTCATCCATTCATCCAAAAGCATCATCTGGAATTAGATACGGTACAGAAAAGGAAAGCCAGTTTAGGCCGGACGATGGATAATCTGTACCAGTTTCTGAGTTTGGTGGGCTTTATAGCATTACTTTTAGGTGCTATAGGTGTTGCCAGCTCCATCCATGTCTATATCAAACAGAAAATCAACAATATCGCTGTTTTACGTTGTCTTGGCGCCAAAATACGCACGACATTTGCCATTTACATGATTCAGGCAACTGTAACCGGATTCATTGGTGCTTTGATTGGAGCATTGTTGGGAATTGGAATACAGGCACTGCTGCCCACGGTGCTTAAAGACTTTCTTCCGGTTAGTATTGGTTTCGCCATATATTGGCAAACAGTGCTCGAAGGTATGTTTATCGCATTGGGTTTTACGATGTTATTTGCTCTGTTACCTCTATTATCTATTCGACAAGTATCACCGTTGGTCGCTCTAAGATACTTTTATACCAAAGACGATCAACATCAAAAAATTGATTACTTAAAGGTCATTATTTTTATTCTCATTTTAACGGCTGTTGTATTATTTGCCATCACACAGACTTCTCATTTAGCAGTCGGACTTGGTTTTGCAGCAGCCCTTTTGGTTGGATTTTTACTTTTGACCGGTGTTGCCAAACTGTTAATGTTTTTAACTAAAAAATTTTTCCCATCTAATTGGTCCTATACCTGGCGGCAAGGTTTGGCCAATTTGTTTCGCCCAAACAATCAAACGCTCGTGCTCATGGTTTCCATTGGTCTGGGAACCTTTCTGATCATGACATTGTATATCACACAGCACGTTCTGTTGACACAAGCGTCATTGGCCGGAGGGAAAAATCAACCTAATATGGTACTTTTTGATATTCAAAGTAATCAGGTACAAGGTGTTTCGGATATCGTAAAATCCAAAAACTTGCCGGTCTTACAACAAGTACCTATCGTTACAACACGTTTGGCATCGGTCCGGGGACGCTCAATAAAAAGCTTATTAGCAGATAGCACTCATGAAATTCCGCGTTGGGTGTTAGAACACGAATATCGTGTTACTTACCGGGATTCTTTGGTCGGAACCGAGAAACTCCTCAAAGGGAAATTGCAGAAACGAGCTAATGGAATTCACAGCTCCATTAAAGTATCATTGGCCAAGAGAATGGCCGATAATTTACACGCTCAGATTGGGGATACCCTGGTGTTTAATGTACAGGGAATACCGGTTACGACTACGGTTGGAAGTATTCGAGAAGTGGATTGGCAACGGGTTCAGCCTAACTTTTTTGTCGTTTTTCCGGATAATGTCCTGGAAAAAGCGCCCCAATTTCATGTAATCGTGACGCGTGTTACTAATGATCAGGTATCGGCAAATCTGCAACAAACAGTCATAAAAAAATATCCCAATATATCCATTATCGATCTGAATCTTATTCTAAAAACGATTAATTCCATATTATCCAAAATTTCATTTGCAATCCAATTTATGGCACTGTTCAGCATATTCACCGGATTAATCGTGCTTATTGGATCGATCATTACGAGCCGTTATCAACGGGTTAAAGAAAGTGTCTTGCTTCGAACGATGGGGGCTTCAAAAAATCAGATCCTGAAGATTATGAGTATTGAATATTTCTTTTTAGGATTATTCGCGGCGTTAACCGGCATTATTTTATCGATAGCAGGAAGCTGGGCGCTTTTTAGATGGGTGTTCGACCTGACATATCACTTGCAATGGCTACCCCTCATAATTGCCATTCTGATTGTAACTGCCTTAACTGTAACAATTGGTTTATTAAACAGCCGTGGGATTCATAATCGTCCGCCATTGGAAATTCTCAGACTCGAAACTTGATAATTTGACACAGATCATCGCGTATTTTGGCTGATTATATATGGAATATAATGACCTGTTAAATAACAAATAATAACCTCTTTACGAGTCCTTTCGAACGGAGAGAGAAATCTTTTGAGTAAAATATTCGTATCAAAATATAGTTTAACGAGCGCACTCTCGTTATTTTAACCCGGATTATTCACCAAGAAATTTTGTCGTGTCCCGAAAACTTTCGGGATAGAAATGTACATGAGAGGCACTCTGGTGCCATGATTAAGCATTTTTAATTCCAACGAAGAGCACGGCCAAATTTCTCAGCTCTTTTTAGTGTCCTCAAAATCGAGGATCGGTTTATTTTTTATAAGTTATTTTATTTACAATATGATATGTATTACTTCATATTGGTTACGTGAATAATTCGGGTTAAAAAGATTGTAATCTCGAACTCAGGCTAATTAAGAGTTTGATTTCGGTTCGAATGAGTTTTTTTCGTCATTAACGATTTTGATTGGAAAGGCATCCGTCACTTCTCCTTTATATAAAGAAATATGGGGAAATGGAATTTCAATATTGGCCTCATCAAATCTTCGTTTAATCGTTTCATAAAGTTCATTTTTCAGATTCAGCCAGTCTTCTTTGGTTGCCCACACGCTGAATTGGAAATCAATTGATGAGCTATTGAACTCCTTAAAAAAGATGATAGGTTCAGGTTCCTGAAGAGCCATCGGATTTTGGGTGGCGATATCCAATAATATTTCTTTGACTTCCGTGATGTCCTCTTTATAAGCCACTGATACAACGATATCGATCCTGCGAATTGGGAATCGTGTAATATTGGTGACTTCACTTTTTATCATCGTTTCATTTGGTATACGAACGAATTTATTATCAAATGTTCGTAACTTGACGGAAAGCGTATCAACCGTTAAGACGATTCCGGTTTTATCACCTACCGAGATGACGTCTCCTACCATGAACGATTGCTCGGCCAGCATGAAAAATCCACTAATAATATTCGAAACGCTTGTTTGAGAAGCGACACCTAAGGCGATACCCACGATCCCGGCAGCTCCTAAAATGGGTTCTAAGCCCAAACCCAATTGATGCATCACGGTTATAATTATGAGTCCGGCCAAAGTGTTAAAAACGACTTTTCCAGCCAGCATCCCGTAATGCGCATTATATTGGCGAGTTACGGCAGTTCGTATCCATTTCCTCAATAAATAAATCAGAGGCACACCTATAATAATGAGCAAGCCGACTTTAACTATTACGACTAATGTAGCCTCTGTAAAAAACGTTTTAAAATCAATATTTTTGAGATTTATTCCGTTCATAAATGTTCACTCCCCAAAAAGTGGTATTTCTCTTATACGTTGAAATGTTCTTATCGCCATGCTTTTCTTAGTTACATTTCTAGGCTCACCGACTTTATGAGCTCCCGTTATTTCTTTAGGAACTCTGCCCGTCATAATAATATCACTATGTTGCTCGCTACCCCGGTAGGTTATCTCGGTATCATCCGCCCATAACTCCATATCTTTCTGAAAGAGAGTCAGTCGTTCAACTCGGAAACATATTTTTTCCACCTGTAAATCCGATTCAGAGCGATTTTGGATATTTAAGGAACAAATTGCCTGATAACCGTCAATGGAATCCTTTTGTAACTGCCTCCTTGCTGTTGTTGAAATCCAATAACAAAGCTCTCCATCTACAGGATCTCCGAACCATGTTTTTGAAAGGGTTTGGACGGGTATTTCCATTATCACATTGTCAGGATTATCAATAGCTGTAATGCGTACCCACACGGGTATAAGCGTATAAACTCTCGCCTTTGCATTTTTTGTAATACGAAATGGATGTTCGGTGCGAACAATAATGGGTTTGTCAGGAAAAACGGGTGATAATTTGATTTTAAACCTGTCGGATTTCATTACCCATCGCGACCAGTTTAAATCTTTATCGTCAGATTTTGATCCTTTTTCGACTATTGTTATCAAAATTTCGTTAAACTGTTTCCGAAACCCTATTTTTAACGGTCCGATGTTTTTCCAAACGGGTGTGTCTGATAAATCATCCAGAATTCCCCAGATTTGTTGTCTCATTTATAACTTATTTCCTTTTTTTAAAAAATCTTTTAATCTATATCAATCTCTCAACCCGGATTATTTACCAAGAAATTTTGTCGTGATCAAGGCATAATTTCGCAGCTCATTACAGCGACCTCAGATTTGAAAATTAAGTAATTTTTCACAAGTTCCTTTATTTACAATATGTTAAGTATTGTTTTTTATTATCTGCGTGAATAATTCGGGTTAAACACTCATTATTCAAACGAAAAGCAGAGCATTGTTAATATTCACAGAATGTTTTGCAAAATCATTTTTTGGGTCAAGTCAAGATCAAAAAGGATTTAAAAATCCACCCGAAAGCTATAGGGACAAATATTGGACAAAAAATATGGCTTTGCATAGCCTTCTCATAAACAATGTAATATATTGGAAATGATATCCTAATCTTAAGAGTTGCTTAGGTTAAGATTCCATTTTATTCAGATTAAAGT
>Ga0102962_1000802_pt1 | contig 13383 bp, 13 predicted proteins | sample SalPonF2_C_D2_MG_FD_84519 | JGI IMG/M metagenome (GOLD analysis project Ga0102962, IMG submission 84519) | Salt pond soil microbial communities from South San Francisco under conditions of wetland restoration - Salt Pond MetaG SF2_C_D2_MG ...
AACATCGATGCCCAGAGTTTCAATGTTCATGATGGTCTGCCTCCTTCTCGTCAGGGGTACCACCGCGTCCCCTATGGCTCATTGAAGCCGAAAAGAGGGGGGCGGACCATCCTATTAGCCTACTGCGCTCGGCATTACGCGGCCGTACGGTGCTCGCAATCCTCATGGTTTGATCCATACACCGCAGTTTCTGCGGCTCGGGCGACCACAAACCGCCGTCGCTCGTGACAGTTCTTCAACAGCTTCTGACGCGCCGCGTCCGCCCCGCAGTCAGTCCTGTGCGCGGCGCTGGAACTCAGTGGCGCCGCACTTGGGGCACGGCGGGATGTGGCCCGGACGCTTGAAGCGCATTTGCGCGCCGCAGGCAAGGCATTCGAGCGTGCCGGCGGTGGTCATCTCGCCGGTGCGATAGGTGGGCGGCTCCTTGGATCGGCGCTCGAACTCCAGCCATTCCAGACGGGTGCGGTCGGCGACGCTGAAAAACCGCTCAAGGAACTCGCGCTCCAGCAGGCTCATGTCGAAATAAAGCCAGTCGCGCAGGCTTTGGCCGGTGCGCGCCAGGAAGCCGCCGGCGTCCTCGAGGTCGCGCCACAGGAACTCCGCCAGCATGCGCGCCTCGTCGCGCGTGAGCTCTCCCAGGTCCACGGCCCGCTCGCGCGCATGCTCCAGCGCCTGACTGAGCGTTGTGGTGCGGCCGTGCTCGTCCTCACCGTAGGTCTCGCGCACCCGGCCGAGCATGCGGTCCATGCCTTTGGACAGGCGCTCTTCCTGCGTTTCCTGCGCCGCCGTTCGGTTTTTGCGCGGCTTGTGTTCTTTGTCAGACGGATCGTCGCTCATGCGCATCTCCTGTGGCTCGTTCGCGCTCGGCCTCGACAGGGCGGGGGGTTGAGTGGCCGCCACGCGTGTGGTCTTTACGCTCGCATACCAGACCTCCTTCCCTAGCGTAGTCCAGCCAGAGGCCAGCGCGCACCATCCCCGGTTCGGTGTGGCTGATAGGCGCTGTCATCGGCATGACGGCTGCGTTATCCTTGAGCGCTTGTGATCAGAGCACAGCAAGCCCGCATAGCAGAACACGAGCCCTATGGACGAGCAGTATCGCGCCGAGCAGGTGGAACGGGAAGCCCAGCATTACTGGGACAAGCATGACGTGTTTCGCGTGCGCGAGGACCCGGACAAGCCCAAGTTCTACGCGCTGTGCATGTTCCCCTATCCCAGCGGCAAGCTGCACATGGGGCATGTGCGCAACTACACCATCGGCGACGTGATCGCGCGCCACCGGCGCATGCGCGGCTTCAACGTGCTCCAGCCCATGGGCTGGGACGCGTTCGGCCTGCCGGCGGAAAATGCGGCTATCAAGAACCGGGTGCCGCCGGCCGAGTGGACTTACAGCAACATCGAGTACATGCGCGGCCAGCTCAAGCGCCTGGGCTTCGGCTACGACTGGTCGCGCGAGGTGACCACCTGCCGTCCGGAATACTACCGGTGGGAACAGTGGTTTTTCATCCAGCTCTATAAGAAGGGCCTCGCCTACCGCAAGACCGCGCCGGTGAACTGGTGCCCCCAGTGTCAGACCGTGCTCGCCAACGAGCAGGTGGTGGAGGGGCTTTGCTGGCGTTGCGACAGCGTGGTGGAGCGCCGCGAGGTGCCGCAGTGGTTTTTGCGTATCACCGACTACGCCGACCAGCTTCTGGACGGGCTGGACCAGTTGCCGGAGTGGCCGGAGGCAGTGCGCACCATGCAGCGCAACTGGATCGGCCGCTCGCAAGGCGTGCAGCTCGAATTCCCGCTGGCCGGGCGCGGCGACGCGCTGGAGGTCTTCACCACGCGCCCGGACACGTTGTACGGGGTGACGTACATGGCCGTGGCGGCGGAGCATCCGCTGGCTCTCGAGTGCGCCGAGCGCGACGACGAGGTGCGCGCGTTCGTCGAGGAGTCGCGCCACACCCAGGTCAGCGAGGCGGCGCTGGAAACGATGGAAAAGCGCGGCATGCCGCTGGGGCTGGAGGTGGAGCATCCGCTCACCGGCGAGCGGATGCCGGTGTGGGTGGCCAACTTCGTGCTCATGGGCTACGGCACCGGCGCGGTGATGTCGGTGCCCGGCCACGACGAGCGCGACTGGGCGTTCGCGCGCAAATACGGGCTGCCGATCCGCCAGGTGATCGCCGCGGCCGACGGCAGCGAAGTGGATCTGGCGCAGGGCGCGTATGTGCCCAAGGGCGTGCTGGTCAACTCGGGCGAGTTCAGCGGACTGACCTCGGCGCAGGCCTTCGATGCCATCGCCGAGCGCCTGGAAAATGAGGGCCGCGGCGGTCGGCGCATCAACTACCGCCTGCGCGACTGGGGCGTGTCGCGCCAGCGCTATTGGGGCGCCCCCATTCCCATGATTTTGTGCGAGGCGTGCGGCACCGTGCCGGTGCACGAGTCCGAGCTGCCGGTGGTGCTGCCCGAGGACATCGAGATTTCCGGGGAGGGTTCGCCGCTCGCGCGCCTGCCGGCATTCTACGCCGTGGACTGCCCGCAGTGCGGCCGGCCGGCGCGGCGCGAGACGGATACCTTCGACACCTTCTTCGAATCCTCCTGGTATTTCGCCCGTTACGCCTGCCCGGGCCAGGATCAGGCCATGCTGGATGAGCGCGCGCGTTACTGGATGCCGGTGGATCAGTACATCGGCGGCGTGGAGCATGCGGTGATGCACCTGCTCTACGCGCGCTTTTTCCAGCGTCTGATGCGCGACCACGGCCTGCTGGACGGCGACGAGCCGTTTGCGCGCCTGCTCACCCAGGGCATGGTGCTCAAAGACGGCGCCAAGATGTCCAAGTCCAAGGGCAACACGGTCGACCCGCAGGCGATGGTGGACGCCTACGGCGCCGACACCATGCGCCTGTACATCATGTTCGCAGCGCCGCCGGCGCAGGTGCTGGAATGGTCGGACGAGGCGATCGAAGGCCCGAGCCGCTTCTTGAAGCGCTTGTGGCGGCTGGTCTACGGCCATCGCCAGGGCGGCTCTGCGGATGCTGTCGAGCCGGAGCGGCTCACACCCGCGCAGAAAGCGTTGCGGCGCAAGCTGCACGAAACCATCGCCAAGGTCAGCGACGATGTGGAGCGGCGCCAGGTGTTCAACACGGCCATCGCCTCGGTGATGGAACTGGTCAACGAGGTGAGTGGGTTCGACGACACCAGCGCTCAGGGGCGCGCGCTCGTCCAGGAGGCACTGGAAGCGGTGGTGCGGCTGTTGGCGCCGGTGGTGCCCCATATCACCCATGCGCTGTGGCACGCGCTCGGCCATGCCACCGCCGTGGCGGACGAAGACTGGCCGGCTGTGGACGCATCGGCGCTGGCGCGGGACAGCCTGGAACTGGTGGTGCAAGTGAACGGGCGCGTGCGCGGGCGTATCGAGGTGGCGGCGGACGCCGACCGGGAACAGATCGAGCGCACCGCGCTGAGCGAGGCCAACGTCAGTCGCTTCGTCGAGGGCAAGACCATCCGCAAGCGCATTCTGGTGCCGGGCAAGCTGCTCAATCTGGTGGTGTGAATGGGGCGTCTCGCGGTCCGGGCCGCGCTCCTCGCCGCATGCGTGGCGCTCGCCGGCTGCGGCTTCCGCATGATGGGGGCACCCGCCTCTCAGGCCCCAGGGCTGTCGCGCGTCTACATCGACTATAGCACCGGGTATACGGTCGCCAGGCCGCACCTATTGAATGCGCTGCGCCGGGATCTGCAGGCCCGCGGCACCAAGGTGGTCGACCAGCCCGATGAAAATACGGCGGTCCTCAAGGTCAGCTCGGTGGGCGCATCCGAGCGCATCTCGGCCGTCGGTACGAGCGGTTATGCGGAGCAATACGAGCTCACCGAGCACGTGCACTTTTCGCTGAGCCGCGGCGGCAAGCGCCTGGTCGGGCCTGCTACGCTGTCGCGCAGTGCAGACTACGCCTATAGCGCGAGCACCAGGCTGGCCACCGAGCAGCAGCGCCAGCGCCTCGAGCGCCAGCTCCAGGGCGACCTGGCCGCGGCCATGCTGCGCCATATCGATACCGTGCTGGCCGGCAAGCCGGGCGCGCATGGATCCGCGGCGGGCCCGAACAAGACCTGAAGAATCGGGGCTGTCGGCTTGGCGGTGCTGCGGTCTTCGCGCCACGGGGCATGTTGTTGGTTGCAGCGCGGCTGCGCAGCAAACGCCCGGAATCATCATCCAATCCAATTCCCCCGCCACCAAGGAGAAGGAGGACGCGTGCTAACCAAAAAGAAAGTGCTCATCGCCATCGCACTGATGCTGCCGGCCAGTGCCTGGGCGCTTCCCGGGCATGTCAAGGGCCATGTGGAAGCGGGTTACCTCGCCTCCAGCGGCAACAGTCGCAGCAGCAGTCTCAACGCCAAGGCGAGCGTGACCTATGCCATCGGGAAATGGACCGACAGCCTCAAAGGCAGTGCCAACGCCGCCTCCCAAAGCGGCAACAGCACGGCGGAACGCTACACGGCCAGAGGCAAGAGCGAGTACGATTTCACCAAGAACAATTACGTATTCGGCCAGGTCAACTACCTCAAGGACCTGTTCGGCGGCATACGCGAGCGTACCGCCGAGACGGCGGGTTACGGCCGCAGGCTCCTAAACTCGCCCGTGCAGACACTGGACGCCGAGGTCGGCGCCGGTCTGCGCCAGACCCAGGAGCAAAAGCCGAGCCTGGCGCGCCACAACGACGTGATTGGACAACTGGCCGCCGACTACAAGTACCATATCAGCAAGTCCAGTCAGATTGAGCAGACTCTGACGGTGGAGTCCGGCAGCGCCAACACCTTCATCGAGTCCGAGACGGCGCTCAGGCTGGCCATCGTGAAAAACCTCTTTGCCAAGTTGTCCTACACCGTCGACCACAACACCACGGTGGCCGATAACCTGGATAAGACGGATACCTACACTGCGATATCACTCTCCTACGAATTCGGAAAGCAAGACTGACCGTGAGCTATTACCGCTACCACGTGTTCTTCTGCTGCAACAAGCGCGAAGGCGGCGAGCGCCCGTGCTGCGAGGACGCCGGGGCCTCGGCCATGCGCGGTTACTGCAAGGCGCGCGTTAAGGCGCTGGGGCTCGACGGGCCGGGCGGCGTGCGCATCAACAAGGCCGGCTGCATGGACCGCTGCGAGGAAGGCCCCACCGTGGTCGTCTATCCGGAGGGCGTGTGGTACACGTACGTCGATGAGGAAGACATCGACGAAATCGTCGACGAGCACTTGGTGCACGGGCGCATTGTTGAGCGCCTGCGTATGTGAGCTCACTGCGCGATTGCCGGGAGTGCGTGGCCGGTGGAGCAAAGACTTGACAGCTTCCGATTAGAATGTTACTAATGGCAGCGAAAGCTGATGGGTAAGCCGGACGCCTTCGCGGCTTAAAGCGACAGAGAACCGGCCAACGATGCTCGCCGATGAACGGCGGTGATCCTGTAATCAGGATCATATATGACCGATGAGAGTTAGATGAAGACTCTCTATTCGGATTAAAGATTAGGCCAAGCCGAGCACAACATATGGTGAGCTTGGCGAAGGCACAGAAACACAGCCCGCTTTGCAGCTGAAAGCAGAGAACGGGACAACGACACCGCCGATGAAGGGCGGCGATCCCATGATCGGGATCATACGCAACCGAGGGGAGTGACCAACCACTCTCTGTTCGGATTAAAGATGAGGCCGAGCCGAGCACATCAAGCACATATGGTGAGCTTGGCGAAGTCGAACAAACCCGGCAATTGGCGGCATTGCTTTGCCTCCAGTCTGCTGTAGAAAACGAATGTGGCCAGGAATTTCGTGCTCATTCGCATAAAAATCCTGACCTTGACACTGTCAAGTCGTCAGGACACGCCTTGAGCATTGCCTCATGGCGATACCAACCAACAGTGCCCCGTCGCTGTAAGCGACCACGGCACAGCCGGGTTCTACTCGGCGCCTAAAAAACGGGGAAGCGTCAGGCACTGCTTACCCGTTCACAATTGAGCGACGACCTGTCGCGTATCAATCAAAGCATGAAATCAGCGTTGCGGTGTCGCTATAAACACCGCCACAACTGAACCTGATTGTAATTGTAGTCGCCGTACGCGGCCGAATGGCCGCCGCCCCAGGTCCCACGAACACCGTGGGCTGGGCTCTTTGGAGTCCAGGGGGCCCCGACACTCACCAGCAGTCTCACGCGGCGGGGGTGCGAGCGACGACGCGGGCGAGATGCGCGCGTGACCGTGCCCCGCCGCTATGTTCAACTGTTGGAGGTGTAGTATGTCCAAAATTAAAACGCTAAAAAGCGAACTTCGCCGGCGAGCGATAAACGGGGGTGGGGGCCATGGCACCATCGAGAAGCGACTTTGTACGATTGAAATGTTTTGCGCATGGCTTGAGCAAGAAAACCGCCAAATCAGAAAAATCAGGAACCGTGATTTAAGAGATTTTATCGCTGATCGCAAACAATGTGGTTTCGCGATAGGGACGCTTCAAAATCTCGCGTCGCATTTGCGTAATGTCGAAAACAGCGTTTCTTTTAGCAACCAGGAAATCGGTGCTTTTGGGCGGTGCAGAGCCGGCACCGGGTGTGCGATTAGCGATCCCGATTATTTTCGGTGTTTGGATAGAGTGGAGAACGATGGTGTCAGAGCCGCGGCGCAGTTGCAGCGATTTCTGGGCCTAAGAGCCCTCGAGGCTATAGAGTCCGGTAGATCGTTGTCCCATTGGATATGGGCTTTGGAGCGCGGTCAATTGTTGCGCGTTATACATGGCACAAAAGGAGGGAAACTTAGAGCATTGGAAGTGCCAGACCCCGTAGGTTCACTACGCGTCGTGTCTGAGGCAATAGAGGTTTCTCGCAAACAGGGAGGGCAAACTGTTAGAGGTTGGAACGGTTCGCTAAAAAGTGCGATAAACCGATATTTTTATTACATGAGAAAGGCAGGATTTACTGGAAAACTTTCGCCGCATTCATTACGATATGCCTACGCGGCAGAAATGGTTTTATTTTACAGGCGCCAAGGCATGAGTGTGCGTGAAGCTCTAGCTACTGTCGCGCTTTGCCTTGGCCATGGCGATGGCAGAGGTAGTTACGTACGGCGAGTTTATCTGCAGGGAAGCGAGCACGTCTTGGACCCGGATTTGGACGTTGAGGACAATCGGGCCTGGCGCCCCACCTCCTGTACCACGGAGTACGAAGGCCGCATCATTCTGTCGAGTTAGCAAGATAGGGTTGGGCGAATAGTACCCGAATGAGGTGCTGCGGGCCTGCGCAGGCCCGCAGCACCCCCCTTTATGGTAATGGGCGGCGAAAAGGGGCGCGTCACTGTGGTGGGCCCAAGGTGGCATCACGGTCGGCGAGCTCCTGTGCCGGGAGCCAGACGGTCAAGTCGGTCAGTCTCGGTCCCCTCGCTCAGGCTCATGTCTCATGGGACAATGCTCGGTCTTGCAATGGCGACCGCGCTCGGCTACGATTGAGCGCTTTGACAGGACCAGACGTTTCACCGAGCCCATGAAGACCTATTCCGCCAAACCCGGTTCCGTGAAGCAGGAGTGGCTGCTCGTCGATGCCGACGGCAAGACGCTCGGCCGCCTCGCCAGTGAAGTGGCGCGTCGCCTGCGCGGCAAGCACAAGCCCGAGTACACGCCGCACGTGGATACCGGCGATTACATCGTCGTGGTGAACGCGGGCAAGGTTCGGGTGACCGGCGACAAGCTGCAAAAGAAAGTTTACTATCGCCACACCGGCTACGTGGGCAACATGAAGTCCATTACGCTGGAGAAGCAGCTGCAGAAAGCGCCGGAGGCGGTCATCGAGCAGGCCGTGCGCGGCATGCTCCCGCATAATCCCTTGGGGCGGGCGATGTACCGCAAGCTCAAGGTCTACGCCGGTGCCGAGCATCCGCACCAGGCGCAGCAGCCGCGCCCGGTCGAACTTTAGCCGGTGCGCGCTGTTAACGATTCCATCAACGGTTAGTCGAACGATATGGCTTTGAACCAGAATTACGGTACCGGACGGCGCAAGACCTCTTCGGCGCGCGTTTATCTGCGGCCCGGCTCGGGTCAGATTACGGTCAACGGGCGCTCGCTGGACGAGTATTTCACCCGCGAGACCGCGCGCATGGTGGTGCGCCAGCCACTGGAGCTGATTGAGGGTGCCGAGCGTTTCGACATCAAGGCGTCGGTGAGCGGCGGCGGCCCCAGCGGACAGGCGGGGGCGGTGCGCCACGGCATTACGCGGGCGCTGATCGATTACGATGAGAGCACGCGCGGGGATCTGCGCAAAGCCGGTTTTGTCACGCGCGACGACCGCCAGGTCGAGCGCAAGAAGGTCGGGCTGCACAAAGCGCGCAAGGCGCCGCAGTACTCCAAGCGCTAAGCGCGTTTTCCCAGTTGTTTTTGGGGGATCGTCTAGCGGCAGGACTACGGACTCTGACTCCGTCAACCTAGGTTCGAATCCTAGTCCCCCAGCCAACACGCCAAGGGGCTGCACCGAGCCGGTGCAGCCCCTTGAGTTTTATGGCTCGGGTGATAAAACGGCCTCTCCACGGCTGCCGGGGAGCGGCGCGCCACGCCGTGGCGAAAACCCTGAAACAGCCGGCGTTGCGAAGGCGATTGCGGGCGAGCCGGCAGTCAAAGCGATGATTCAGCGCTTGAGTTGCGGATGCGGCAGGGGCCATGCCTGCGCGATGGCGGGCCGCTGGTTCGCCGGCCCGTGTACAATCAATGCGTTGAGGGCACCTTGTAAGGATGGTGCCGAGGAGAGGACTTGAACCTCCACGGGGTTTCCCCCACTAGCACCTGAAGCTAGCGCGTCTACCAATTCCGCCACCTCGGCGCGGGACCGACAAGGCGTCGACCCGGAGCGCGACGAAATTTACATTCCCTGACCGGGCTTGTCAATGTGTACCAGGGCCGCGGGCAGGCAATTTCCAAAGCAGTCAAAGACGACCTATCCGAAATATGAGCAAGAAGAAAAGAACGGCAGGCAAGGCGCAGCCCGACTGGCGCGACATCGATCCCTGCTACGAACGTGAGGCGCACCGTTATACCCACCCGGTGCCCAGCCGCGAGCTGATACTGATGACGCTCGGCGAGCGCGAAGGACCCATGACCGAGCCTGAGTTGATGCGGTTTTTCGCCCTCAGCGAAGGCGAGGAGCGCGAGGCGCTATCGCACCGGCTCCGCGCCATGGAGCGCGACGGCCAGCTGGTTCGCAACCGCCGCAACGCCTTTGGGCCGCTCGATCGCATGGATCTGGTGCGCGGTGCCGTGATCGCCCACCCCGATGGCTACGGTTTCCTGCAGCCGGAGGACGGCAGCCCCGATGTGTTCCTGTCGCCGCGGCAGATGCGCTCGCTGATGCACGGGGACCGCGCCATCGCGCGCGTGGTGCGCGTGGATCAGCGCAACCGCCGCGAGGGTGCGCTGGTGAGCGTACTGGAGCGCAACACGCACAGCGTGGTGGGACGCTACTTCAAGGAGAGCGGCATCGGCTTCGTGGAGCCGGACAACCCGCGCCTGTCGCAGGACGTCATCATTCCCGAGGGTGAGCAGGGCGGCGCGCAGCCGGGGCAGATCGTGACCGCGCGCATCACCCAGCAGCCCGGCCGGCGCAATCAGCCCATCGGGCGCATCGTCGAGGTGCTGGGCGAGCACATGGCGCCGGGCATGGAAATCGACATCGCCATCCGCGCGCACAACCTGCCGTTCGAGTGGCCTCAGGACGTCGAAGCCGAGATCGATGGCTTGGACGAGCATGTGTCGGAGGCCGACAAGCGCGACCGCGTTGACCTGCGCGATCTCCCGCTCGTGACCATCGACGGCGAGGACGCGCGCGACTTCGACGACGCCGTGTGCGCAAAGCCCACGCCCAAGGGCTGGAAGCTGTGGGTGGCCATCGCCGACGTCTCGGCCTACGTGCATTCGGAAAGCGCGCTCGATGAGGAAGCGCGCAAGCGCGCCACTTCGGTCTACTTCCCGAATCAGGTCATTCCCATGCTGCCGGAGGTGCTGTCGAACGGCTTGTGCTCGCTCAACCCGCAGGTGGACCGCCTGTGCATGGTGTGCGAGATGCAGCTGCGCCGCGACGGCCAAGTGTCGCGCTCGCGATTCTACCGCGCGGTCATGCGCTCGCGCGCGCGCCTGACCTACACGGAGGTGGCGCAAATCCTGGATGACGAGAGCGCGGCCAAAGCGCTGGGGCGCGAATCCCTTCTGCCGCAACTGCAGTCCTTGTACGGCGTCTACCGGGCCCTGGCCGAAAAGCGTGGCGAGCGCGGGGCGATCGACTTCGATACCACAGAGGTGCGCATGCTCTTCGACGAGCAGCGCAAGATCCGTGACGTGGTGCCGGAACAGCGCACCGAGGCGCACCGGCTGATCGAGGAGTGCATGATCGCCGCCAATGTGCAGGCGGCGCGCTTTCTGGCGCGCCAGCGCCTGCCCACGCTGTTCCGGGTGCATGCCGGCCCGGCCGCCGACCGGCTGGAGTCGCTGCGCGCGTTCCTGGGCGAGCGCGGCCTGAAGCTGGGCGGGGGGCTGGATCCCGAACCGGCCGACTACGCTGCGCTGATCGAGCGCATACGCGGCCGCGCCGATGAGCATCTTATTCAAACCGTGCTGTTGCGATCGCTCTCGCAGGCGGTGTACACGCCGGACAACCAAGGCCATTTCGGCCTGGCGCTGTCGCACTACGCCCATTTCACTTCGCCCATCCGCCGCTATCCGGACCTGCTGGTGCACCGCGGCATCCGCCATGCGCTGGCCAGGCGCAAGCCCGCCGACTTCGTCTATTCCTGGAACGACATGGAGGGCCTGGGCGCGCACTGCTCGGGCTGCGAGCGCCGCGCCGACGAGGCCACGCGCGACGCGACCGACTGGCTTAAGTGCGAGTTCATGCTCGACAAGGTCGGCGAGACCTTCGACGGCATCGTCACCGGCGTGGCACCGTTCGGCCTGTTCGTCGAGCTCGACCGCTTCTACGTGGAAGGATTGGTGCACGTCACCGCCCTGAGCAACGACTACTACCACCACGAGGCCGACCACTTCCGCCTGCGCGGAGAGCGCACTGGCAAGGTTTATCGCCTCGCCGATAGAATGCGCGTGCAGGTGATGCGCGTCGACCTCGATCAGCGCAAGATCGATTTCGCACCGGCGCAGGCGGACGGCGCGTCAGCCAAGCCGCCCAGGAAACGGTCATCCAGGAAGCGAAAGGGCAAGTAGTGCTAGTCATGAAGCAGGTGTTGGGTGTGGCGCTCGCCGCCGTGCTGGCGGCCAGTCTGTCCGCTTGTGCCATGAACGGGCAGCATCAACGCGCCGAGATCGGGGCCGGGACCGGCGCGGCGGCCGGAGCGCTCGCCGGGCAGGCGATCAGCCACCATACCGGGGGCACCCTGATCGGTGCCGTCGTCGGCGCGCTTGCGGGCGGCGCCGTCGGCCACTACATGGACCGTCAGCAGCATGCCATGGAGCAGAAGCTGGCGCGCCAGCGTGCGAGCAAACAGCTCAACATCGTTCGCATGGGCAACGACGCCCTGCGCGTGGGCGTGGCGAGCGACTACAGTTTCGCCGTGGACAGTTCGAAGCTCACGCCGTCGGCGAAGCAGACCTTTGCCCAGATCGCGAGCGTGCTCAAGGATTACAAAAAGACCATCATCCACATCGTGGGATTCACCGACAGCACGGGCACCGCGCAGTACAATCAGAAGCTTTCGGTGCGCCGGGCGCGTGCCGTCGCCGACTATCTGATTTCACAGGGCGTGCCGGCGGGGCGCATCCGCATTGAAGGCCGCGGAGAGACGCAGCCGGTGGCGAGCAACGCCACGGCGGCCGGGCGCGCGCGCAACCGTCGCGTGGACATCGTGATCAAGCCGATCGTCAAGGGCCACAAAGCGCAGGCTTACGCACCGCCCGGCTACCTCGGCTCCTGAGCGGGCGTGGCCAAGCGCTCCGGCAAGCCTGCGCGAGAGGGGTCGGCGGCGTCGCTCGCCGTCGGATGGCATGCGGTCGAGGCGGTGTTGCGGTCTCCGGCGGCGCGCGTGGAGCGGGTTTGGATGCAGGCGGGTCGTGACGATGCGCGCGCGGCCCGTGTATTGGGTCTGCTGAGCGCGCGCGCCATGGCCGCTGAGCGCGTCGACGCCGGGGCGCTGGACGAGCTGGCGCCGGGATTGGTCCACCAGGGCGTGGTGGCGCGCCTGCAGCCTCGGGAGCCGCTCAGCGAATCGGCGCTCGAGGCCTTGCTGGACGGGTTGGATCACGCGCCGTTGGTGCTGGTGCTGGACGGGGTTCAGGACCCGCACAATTTGGGCGCCTGCCTGCGCAGCGCCGATGCGGCCGGTGCCGACGCGGTGGTGGTGCCGCGCGACCGCGCGGCGTCGGTAACGCCGGCCGTGCGCAAGGTGGCCGCCGGCGCGGCCGAGGTCGTGCCCGTCTGCCAGGTCACCAACCTGGCGCGCTGCCTGCGGCGCCTGCAGGCGCGAGGGCTGTGGCTGACCGGCCTCGACGCCCAAGCGTGCGTGTCGCTGTACCAGCAGGACCTGCGCGGCGCCACCGGGTTGGTGCTGGGCGCAGAGGCGAAAGGCCTGCGCCGCCTGACGCGCGAAACCTGCGACTTCGTGGCCGCTCTGCCGATGCAGGGCATGGTGGAAAGCCTTAATGTGTCGGTCGCGGCCGGCATCTGTCTGTTCGAGGCCCGTCGCCAGCGCCTCGGTGCGGCCTAGCCCGCGCCGTCGGTCGGCATTGCACGGGCGCTTGCGGGCCGGTATCATTTCGCGTTTATCCGAGCGGGCCGCGAGGCCCGTTCCTCCTTGCCTGACCGCGTTCGGCGGCAGGCTGTATCTGCACCCAGTGTGCATGCATCCGTAGGGAGCTTCGATGCGACATTACGAAATTGTGTTCATGGTCCATCCGGACCAAAGCGATCAAGTGCCCGCCATGATCGAGCGCTACAAGGGCATGGTCGAAGGCGAGGGCGGTGTCATGCACCGGCTGGAAGACTGGGGCCGCCGCCAGCTCGCCTATCCCATCCAGAAGGTGCACAAGGCGCACTACGTGCTCATGAACATCGAGTGCCCGCAGAACGTGCGCCAGGAGCTCGAGAGCGCGTTTCACTTCAACGACGCGGTCATCCGCCATCTGATCCTCAGCCGCCCGGGCGCCGATACCGAGCCTTCGCCGCTGGCCAAGTCCCAGCAGAAGGAGAAGGAAGGCAAGGGGCGCGAAGAGGCCGCCGAGACGTCATCCTGAAGCCGCTGAGAGGATCTGAAAATGGCCCGTTTTTTCCGTCGTAAGAAGTTTTGCCGCTTTACCGCCGAGGGCGTGAAGGAGATCGACTACAAGGATCTCGCCACGCTCAAAAGCTATATCACCGAGACCGGCAAGATCGTGCCCAGCCGTATCACC
>Ga0102962_1000803_pt1 | contig 13354 bp, 15 predicted proteins | sample SalPonF2_C_D2_MG_FD_84519 | JGI IMG/M metagenome (GOLD analysis project Ga0102962, IMG submission 84519) | Salt pond soil microbial communities from South San Francisco under conditions of wetland restoration - Salt Pond MetaG SF2_C_D2_MG ...
GTTACCAGGCGGATGGCATTGTCGGCTTCTACTTCAATACACACATTGCCAAGGATGGGAATCGTCTGTCGACGCTCTACAACACCAATCACGGCTTGCAAAGGTTGAAGCAGTTCTTCTCTTAATAATTCAATTTCCATATTTACATCCTGTCATCATAATCAGTGCTGTGGATATCCGTAAAACCCAAAATTAAACTTTTAAATCAATAAGTTATGGTTATATTTATATTGGATTAACTGGCAATTTCCAGTTGATGGCCTGTGGATAAGTATGACCTTTTTTCTCACGCACAGTTTATCCACAAGTCGTACCGTATTCATACCGAAAGTTGTTTCACCAGATTTTGGTAATCGGAGTCCATTTGCGCGTCGCTCGCCCTGAGTTCGCGTATTTTGCGGCAGGCATGCAGTACGGTGCTGTGATCCCGGCCTCCAAAAGCATTACCGATCTCGGGCAGGCTATGGCGCGTCAGTTCCTTTGCGAGTGCCATGGCGACCTGTCGTGGCCGCGTCACCGAACGTGAACGATTCTTGGAGCACAAATCCGCCGTACGGACGCGGAAATAATTCGCGACCGTGCTCTGGATGTTATCGATGGTAACCAGTTTTTGCTGTACCGCCAGCAAATCCCGCAGCGCCTCCCGGGCCAGGTCGAGAGATACGGGACGGCGGGTAAACCGTGCCGTGGCAAGAACACGGCGCAACGCGCCCTCGAGTTCACGGACATTGGAGCTGATGCGCTGGGCCAGGAAAAAAGCGACGGATTCGGGTAATTCGATGCCCTGCTGCTGGGCCTTGCTCATGGCGATAGCCACTCGCGTTTCCAGTTCCGGCGGGTCCACCGAAGCGATCAATCCCCAGCCAAACCGGGACTTCAGGCGTTCTTCCAGACCCGAAATTTCCTTGGGGTAGCGGTCGCTGGTGAGCACGATCTGGTGTCTGCCTTCCATCAGTGTATTGAACGTATGGAAGAATTCCTCCTGCGAACGCTCCTTGTTGGCGAAGAACTGGATATCGTCGATGAGCAGCACGTCCAGGGAACGGTATTGCTCCTTGAAACTATCGATGCGGCCGTGCTGGAGAGCCCGGATCATATCGTTGACGAAACGTTCGGATTGCACGTAGGCGACGCGTCGCCGTCCGCCGTCCTTGGCCAGCTGGTTAGCGAGGCTATGCATGAGGTGTGTCTTGCCCAGTCCCACACCGCCATAGATGAACAGAGGGTTGTATTGGCCGCCCGGTTGCTCGGCTACGAGGTGGGCAGCGGCGCGTGCCATCTGGTTGGAGGGCCCCTCGATGAAGTTCTCGAAGCGGTAGGCCGGGTTAATCGGGTTACCGGGCACCGGCGGCCGGACAGGCGCGCTACGGCGGTTCTCTGAAGCGGAGGGTGGTCCGTCTTCTTCGCCGGATCCCAGGCCCAGTTCCACCCGTGCGTGGGGGCTGGAATTGAATTCCTGCGTCAGGTCCCTGATCTTGTCGAGGAAGCGCGATTCGACTTCCTGGAGGACAAAACGGTTGGGGGCCAGCAGCCGCAAGGAGCCGTCGTTTTCAACCGCATGCAACGGACGCAGCCAGAGGTTCAGATCGCGCTCTTCGCACTCCTGTTCCAGGCGACTAAAACAACGTTGCCATAGGCTTGCGGCCATTGCCTGAAAACTGTCCGGAAAGGCCTCACAGTCTAACCCTCACAAGCCCCTCAGGCTACTGCCCCGAACCTTGACATACGGCGTGTTGGCTGGTCTAATGTGCGACCAGCTTTAAAGCATGCGTGAGCGTCCTTCGGCGCCCATCAAGGTCCAACATGAAACGAACCTACCAGCCCAGCAAAATTCATCGCAAGCGTACGCATGGATTCCGTGCACGGATGGCTACCAAAGGGGGCCGGCTTGTCCTCAAGTCCCGCCGTGCCAAGGGGCGTGCCCGACTTAGCGCCTGATAGCACGTCCGGCTTCCGCTTTCCCCGCGCGGCCCGCCTGACCCGCCCGTCAGAGTACAGGCGTGTATTCAGCCAAGGACAACGCAGCCACTCACGCTACTTTATCCTTATAGCGAAAGCGGGCGGCGAACGGGCCAGATTGGGTCTCGCCGTCGGCCGCAAGGCTTCGCCACGGGCCGTAGCCCGTAACCGGATAAAACGGACAGCTCGTGAAGTATTTCGTCATACAGTGTTGCCGCCCATGGACCTCGTCGTCGTGGCGCGCAACGGCTGTGGCCGCATCGAAACGGATGCGCTGCGAAAAGACTTTCTTGCAGCTCTGGAAAGGCTGAAGCAATGAGACGCGTGGTTATCGCCTGCATCCGGTTTTACCAGATCGCGTTCAGCCCATGGCTGGGCGGAAACTGCCGTTACTCGCCCACCTGTTCTGCCTACGCCATCGAAGCCGTAAGCGAACACGGTGTCGTTCGCGGCCTGATCATGGGCATGGCCCGGATCCTGCGCTGCCACCCCTTCCACGCCGGAGGCTATGATCCGGTGCCGCCGAGAAATCACCACTGATGGATACACGTCGACTCTTTCTTTACCTCGCACTGGGCCTGGTTCTTTTCCTTCTCTGGCAGCAATGGCATGCGGAACATCCGGCCCCGGTGCGGCATCAGGCAGCGCCGGCGGCAACCCGCTCGCAAGCAGCGGAAAACCAGGCGGCAACGCCGGCTACCAACGCCCCCACCCAATCAGTCCCGCAATCACCCGCCGTTGCACCTACCGGCAATGGTGCGATCAGGGTTGTGGCTCCGGGCGGTCCGAGCATCACTGTGCATACGAACGTCCTGAATGTTGCCATCGCCCTCAAGGGTGGCGAATTCACTCGTACGACGCTGCTCAAGTATCCGTGGAAGCTGCATTCGAAGGAAAAAGTCCATCTGCTCGCGGCAGGAACAAGCCAGGGGCCGGCTTTGATGGTCAAGCCGGAACTGCATAGTCCCGGTATACCCGAGAACCCGACATTCAGTGCTTCAAAAAGCGAGTATCGGCTCGTCCCCGGACAGGACACTTTGCGTGTTCCGCTTACCTGGCATGGCGATGGAATAACCATTCAACGTCTGTTGGTATTCAAGCGCGGCAGTTACCAGGTCCAGGTGCAGACACACATTAAAAACAGCAGCGGGAAAACGCTGACCGTGATACCCGGGATTCGCATGGTCGGCACCAACCCCGAGGTGGCCGAACATTTTTGGGATCATTTCCTGCCCAAGTATTTTTCCTATCGCGGCCCGGCCTATTACAACGGCAACGACGGTTATGAAAAACTCTCGATCAAGGATCTCGGCGAGAAAGCACTCGACAAGCAATTCAACGGGGGCTGGATTGCCTCGGTAAAGCAGTACTTTGTTGCGGCGGCCATACCGAAAGCACACCAGCAAGCAAGGTATTTCGCACATACGGGAAATGGGAAATACGCACTGGGCTACAACCTGGCAGCGTTGCAAGTAGCCGCTGGCGGAAAGGCAAACACGGACATGCGCCTGTTCCTTGGGCCCAAGAAACAAGGCCTCTTGAAGCAGGTTGCGCCAGGGTTGCCACGGACCGTCGATTACGGCAAGGCAACGATCATTTGCAAGCCGATTTTCGCCGTTCTGTCCTTCATCCACGGACTGGTGGGCAATTGGGGATGGTCGATCATACTCCTGGTACTGTTGATCAAGGCCCTGTTCTATTTCCCGCAACGCATGAGTGCGCGCTCGATGGCGAAGATGCGCAAGTTGCAGCCGCGTCTGAAATTGCTGCGCGAACGTTACAAGGACGACCGGCAGAAATTGTCCCAGGCCACTTCCGAACTGTTCCGCAAGGAGGGAGCCAACCCGGTAGGCGGTTGCCTGCCCATGCTGATCCAGTTTCCCATCTTCATCGGCCTCTTTTACGTTCTGATCTACAGCGTCGAATTGCGTCAGGCACCCTGGATATTCTGGATCCACGACCTGTCGCAACCGGATCCTTATTTCGTACTGCCCATCATCTACGCGGCGTTCAGCTTCGTGCAGTTCCGCCTGCAGCCGCAGGCCGTGGATAACGCGCAGGCGAAGATGATGATGGTCATGCCATTGTTGTTTGCCTTCTTCTATGCCCTGTTTCCCTCGGGCCTGGTCCTGTACTACTCGCTCAGCACCGGTCTCAATATCGCGATCCAGTATCAGGTCAACCGCGAACTGGGAATAAAGGGCCTTGGAATATTGCCGAAAATCAACTGGCCAAGAGGCAAAAAAAGCGGATAACGCTCCAGCTGCGCGGCGAATTTACTCGCCGCGCCAGCGCCGGAAGATAAGGCTCGTGTTGATGCCGCCGAACGCGAAGTTGTTGCTCATCACGTAATCGACTTCGGCTTCCAGTGGCTTGCCAGTGATGTGGTTGATCGGGGCAATATCTTCACCGGGAGTCTCCAGGCTACGCGTCGGCGCAAACCAGCCTTCGTTCATCATCTGTATTGCTAGCCAGGCCTCGAGTGGCCCGCACGCCCCTATCGGGTGGCCGAAATAACCTTTCATCGAACTGACCGGTACCCGCTCGCCCAGCACTTCAAGCGTGGCCCGGGATTCCGCGACATCGCCGCGATCGGTGCCCGTGGCATGCGCGCTGACATATCCGATATCGCCGGGTTCCAGGCCGGCGTTATCGAGGGCCGCGCGCATGACCTCGGCCATGGTTGTCATGTTCGGACGAGTGATATGAGTGCCGTCGGTATTGCTGGCGAAACCTGCCACCTCGGCGTGGATCCTGGCGCCCCGGGCCAGGGCATGCTCAAGATCCTCAAGGATCAGGGTGGCCCCGCCTTCGCCGACCACAATCCCGTCACGGGCGGAATCGAATGGACGCGGTGACCGTTCGGGTGTTTCGTTCAGGGTGCTGGTTGCGCCGATCATATCGAAGACCACGGCGCTGACCGCGGATAATTCATCGGCGCCGCCTGCAACCATCAGTTCCTGGCGCCCATCCTGGATGGTCTCGTAGGAGTAGCCGATGCCCTGGCTGCCGGAGGTGCAGGCGCTGCAGGTCGGTATCAGCCTGCCCGTGATCTTGAAGAACACACCAATGTTGACGGCCCCCGTCTGTGCCATCATCTGGACATAACTGTTGGGGGCCGCACCGCGCAAGGTGCCCAACTCCGCGAAACGGCCTGCCGCGATGATGGGCTTGATGCTTCCGGCCGAGGATCCGTAGGCAATGCCGGCACGGCCGCTACGCAGGACGGGGTCGCCGATCAGGCCCGCATTCTCGAGGGCAAGTTCGGAAGCACGGACCGACAATGTCGATACGCGGCCCATCCCGCGCATGATCTTGCGGTTGTAATGGGACGGCAACTCGAAAGGCCGGGTCGGTGCGCCGAGTCGGGTATGAAGTTCGCTGTATTCATCCCATTCGGTCATGTACCTAACGCCCGTGCGGTTTTCGAGCAGGGCACTGCGAATGGAAGGCCAGTCGTGGCCGAGGGCGGTGAGTCCCCCGAAACCGGTCACAACCACGCGGCGCTTCTTCATGCGAGCCCTCCATTAACGCCTATGACCTGCCGGGTGATGTAGGCGGCGGGAGGCGTGAAAAGAAAAGCCACCAGTGCGGCGACTTCCTCGGGCGTACCGGCCCGGCCTGCGGGGATCAGGGGCAGGATATGTTCTTGGGGCGCTCCGGCACTCATATCGGTTTCGATCAGTCCCGGGGCCACGCAGTTGACGGTGATCCGGCGGCTGGCCAGTTCCACGGCGAGGGCCTTGGTCGCACCGATGATGCCGGCCTTGGCGGCGCTGTAATTGACCTGTCCGCGGTTGCCGGTCTGGCCGGCGATTGAAGACAGTGTCACGATGCGGCCACCCGAGCGTAATCTCACCATCGGCATCACCAGGGGCTGTACGACGTTGTAAAAACCGTCCAGGTTGGTGGTAAGAACCTTGTCCCACGCTTCGGCGTCCATGGCGGCAAAAGTGTCGTCGGCTGTAACTCCGGCGTTGGCAACCACCCCCCAGAACGCCCCGTTGTCCCGAATGTCTGTTTCCAGTGCTTGCCGGGTCTGTTCGCGATCCGAGATGTCGAATGCGAGAACGGAAGCCGTGCTCCCCGCTTCGCGGATTTGTGCGGCACAGTCCTGCGCGGCGTCCCTGCGTTCGCGGCAATGGACAATGATCTCGAAACCCATCGCTCCGAGTGTGAGAGCGATTGAACGTCCGATCCCGCGGCTTGCGCCCGTCACCAGTACCCGATACTGATCCGTCATGTTTTTCCCTGGTCCGTGGCCCCGCACCACAACATCAGGCGGGCAGTGGCGCAAAGTTTACCGGCGCACAGGATACGACATTCGAAATTACCCAGCTCATCCCCCGACAAATCCGCAACCTCGCAAACGGCTTCGATGCTCAGTACGGCATCGAGAGGCAGGACGGGCTCGTGGACATCGATACGCCTCGCTCCCACAAGGTATCCTGCAGTCGGCGAATATTGGGGCTTTCCCCGGGCACGCGACAAGCCCAGGTACAGGCCAGAGCATTGCGCCATGATTTCGAGCCCCGCCCAACCCGGTACGCCATCGCACTGCGGGTCAAACAGCGCGCAGTCGCCGCGCACGGTCCATTGGGCCGTGACTTTCCGTCCGGGGGTGAAGTCCAGGATCCGATCCAGGTAGCAGGCCTGGGGGCCGTGTGGCAGCAGTTCGAGCGGTGCAGGCCAGGCCGGCAGTTTGCTGTTCACAGGAATTTTTCTAGGCGCTTGCGCAGGGCGTCCGGTGTGCCGAGCTGCATTTCCCCGGCGTTATCCACTGCGCACTGCACGGTGTAGCCTGTGGTAATTCGGGTGCCGGCCTCGGCGTCCGTGATGAGGTAACCGATGCGCAACGCACATTCCCACTCTTCGATACCGGCCGCTACGCGCAACCGCTGTGCATACCGGGAGGCCTGCACATAACGCAGTTTGGCCTCGATAACCGGCCAGGTAAAACCCGAGGCCTGCATGTCCGGGTAGTCATAACCAATCTTGCGCATCAATGCGACACGTGCCGATTCAAAGTAACGCAAGTAGTGGCCGTGCCAGGTAATCGCCATGGGGTCCAGGTCGGGGAATTCGACCTCGATTTCCACCTCCGCCGCCACCAGCCAGTTTGTCCGGGCGCGCGCAACGCGGCCACCGGTGGCGGGCGTGTTGAAGGGGCTGGGCTCAAGCGGCATGACAACGGCTCTTGGCGTGTGTGCGTGCAGGATACATGAGCGGGCTCAGGATGTGCTCCGGCGCCGAATTATGCGGCTTGCCAGGCGCAGCGGCATCCCGGCCAGCAGGCGGAAGTGGAGCCAGGTCATGCGCAGGTTGTCCCGCAGCATGCGAAAGTTCGATAACCCGTCGGCCGGATAGCGGACGTCGACCGGAACAAACCGGACCCGTGTGCCCGACAGGAAAAGGCGCACCATAATTTCGGTATCGAAGTCCATGCGCCGGCCTACCGGTTGCTCGGCAAACGCGGCCAGGGTGGCGGCGACCGGATACACCCGGTAGCCGCACATGGAATCCTTGAGTTCGCGTGACCAGGTCTCGAGCCAGACCAATAGATGGGTAATCCAGCGCCCGTAGTAGCGCACCGCGGGAACGCTGGCATCGTAGGCGGGTGTTCCCGATATCAGCGCAAGCTCGTCGGCGCGGGCCAGGTCGAGCAACAGTCCTGCCTGGCGCGGATCATGCTGGCCGTCGGCATCGATTTGCAGGACGTGCGTATAGCCCGCTTCCGCGGCGGCCTCCAGGCCGGTCAGGAACGCGGCGCCCTTCCCCCGGTTATGCGCATGGTGCAACGCCGTTACCTGCGCGTCGGCTGCCGCCAGCTCGTCGATGGTCCTGCGGGTGACCTCGCTGCTGCCATCGTCCACCAGGATGACCGGCAAAGACTGTGCACGCAATGTGCCGACCAGGCTTTCCAGGGTGGCGTAATGGTTGTAGACGGGGATGAGGGCGCAGGGGGTCATGTCTATTCGTCAAAAGTAGAGCCGGCCGCGGCTGAGCAATGTGTCGTCCGCGAACAGTTGCCAGTTCACGCGGTTCCCTTCCGGCTGCAGTTCGAGCAGCAGGGGCCGGTCGAGGGGTACGGTTTCCAGGAATTTCACACGTTCGATGCGGGAGGGATCGTGAGAAAAACGGAATTGTCGGCGGGCATAGTAAACAACCCAGGCGATCTGGGCCACGCCCGGCAGCACCGGCCGGGAGGGGAAATGGCCCTCGAACCATACCAGGCCGGTCGGAATCGCAAGATGCAGCCGCACGCCCTCGGACAGAGATTCGCAGGCCTTCAGCTGGGGAAACCGGGCACCCGTCGGGAATGGAGCGCCGGATTCAGTCCTCATCGATCAAGCGGCGGATCTCGCGCTCCACGTCCGCCACCGTGCGGACATGGCGAAATTCCTGCGGGGTTACCCTGCGGCCCGTGAGTTCGCGTACCACGATCGCAAGGTCGATGGCATCGATGCTGTCCAGATCCAGGTCTTCATAGAGGCGGGCTTCCGGACGGATGTCAGCCGGGTCGAGCTCGAACCGCTCCACCAGCAAGTTGTGGAATCGTGCCGAAAGATCTTCCTGGCTCATGCACTACCCCGTACCCTTGGGGGGGCAAGGCATCCCTCTGTGATAAACAAGTCAAGGTAACGAGAGTGGCTCATGTGGGTCGGAAGACAGTTGTCGTACATAGTAATTTTCCAGGCCCCGCGTCGCATGCCGCGCCAGCCGAGACCAGTCTTCGGCGGCGCCCCCGGCAAAGTCGGCTATCTCGCAAGGCGGTGCAAAGCGTATCACAAGATGCACGCACCTGTCGGGCATCCGGTACCAGGGGTAACCATGGGTCAGGGCGGGCGGATCGCAGTGCACCACGAGCGGCACGACGCGGAGCCCGGCACGCAGGGCCACCTGGGCGGCGCCGCGCCGGAAACGCAAGGGTTTCCCGGGCGTGCTGCGTGTGCCCTCGGGAAAGATCAGGATGGGTTCGCCCCGGTCACTGGCCGCCCGGCAGGCCTCGATCAGCTTTTGCGGATCCTCGCTATCGCTGGCGATATAGCCGCCCAGGCGGGTAAACGGGAAGAACAGCGGGTGGTTGAGCAGCGAGGACTTCATGACGCAATTCACATGTGGCAGATGCGCCATGAGAAAGACCGCATCGAGATAGCTGGGGTGGTTGGCAATCAGCAGGCACCCTGCCAGGTCCGGGATGCCCTCGCTGCGCACCTCGATATGGGCCAGGCCGCACCCCTCGATCATGCGAATCAGCAGTCGGAAGCCCAGGCTGGCAAGTCCGCGTACCCGCCGTTCCCGCAGCCTGCGAGGCGTAACCATCAGCAGGATGGGCAAGGGGATTAACAGCGCCAACAGGGCCAGGGCGCCGAATACGACGAAACAGCCACCGGCGAGCACACTGCGCCGGAAGCTTTCGAATCGGTTGAACCGGCGCGTATTCATCAGTGTGCCCAGTAATCGTAGAAATTGAACCAGTTGTCCGGGGCATCCCGGGCGTAACGCTCGAGGCAGGCCACATACTCCCGGGTCAGCTGGTTAACGGCTTCAGTGCGGTCGGCGCGCGCTACCCGCTTGCCGGCCGAAAGTTGTTCCAGGTAGAGATCGTAACGGTTGCCGCCCCGGTAGATTCCGGCGTAAAAAAGCACCGGGCAGCCCAGCACCAGGGCGGCCTGCATCACGCCCGTGGCGAACCGCGCCGGTTTCCCGAGGAAAGGTAGATCCAGTACATGGTTGTCCGCCGGGGTGACGCGGTCCGCAAGTGCGGCTACGAAGCTGCCCTTTTCGATAAGGCCGCCGAGCTGCATCAACACGTCGGGGGATCCCAGCGGAATGCAGCGGCTGGCCAGATCCGGATCCAGGGCGGCAAAGGCCCGGGTGATGCGGGCATTGTGTTCGGGATAGAAAAGGATATGGATATCCAGCCCGACCCGCTGCCGCGCCAGTGCGCGCATGGCGAAGAAACTGCCGACGTGAGCGCCGAGAAGAATCGCCCCCCGCCCCTGGCTGTGCAGATCGAGGAGAGGCTCCGGCTTGTGGATGCGGATATCGAGCTGATTGGTCCGGCCCGCGAGCAGATAGGTGCGATCCAGCGTAACCGCCGCGAAGTTCCAGTAGTTTCGGGCCACGTCCCGCCACCGCGGCGGCCTCGGCAGAGCGCGGTCCAGAAATTCCCGGATGCCGCGTTGCTCCCGGCGCGTAAACAGCAGGAACCAGGCAACCGCGGGATACAGGCACAGACGCGCCAGGCGGCGCCCGCCGCGCAGTGCCGACAGGCGCATGAAGGCGATCCACAGGCTGTTTCCGCGTTCCCGGCGTGCGCTCCAGTCGCTGCTCACGCCGGTTCCCGTGCCGGGGGCGGTGAATGACGGGAGACGATGTCGAGTAAATAACCGCGTTGCAGCTTTCCGGTCCCGGTGCGCTCCAGGCGGGAGACGCAAACCAGGGGGCGAGGCATGAAGACGGCATCGATCACGCGGGCCAGGCGGCGCCTGATCTCGGCAGGGTCCAGGTCAGGCGCGACCACCACGGCGGCAAGGCGCGCATCGGCACCGTCGGGGACCACAAAGCTGCCTTCTTCGATGCCATCTATCGAAAGGAGGTGGTGATTCAACTCCGCAAGCGAAGTCCGTTTTCCCGCAAGCTTGATCTGTTCGTTGCTGCGGCCGAGCAGGACAAAGCGGCCGTCGGGCTCTATCCGCAGGCGGTCGGAGAGGGGCCGGGATCCGTCCAGGTAAGGGGCATGGACCGTGAAGCCTTCCTCCGCAGGCTCCAGCCGCACGTCGGAATACAGGGTCCAGGCGCTGCCCTCACTCGTGCGGCGGCTGGCCAGAGCACCCGCCTCGCTGCAACCGTAGATTTCATAAAGGGGAGCGCCCAGTTGATCTTCGGCATGGCAGGCCAACTCCGGGTCCAGGGGAGCGGTGGCGCTGACGATGCCGGCCAGCCCGGGCCAGTCGAGTCCGGCGCGCAGGCAGACATCCAGGTGCAAGGGTGTCGTGATGAGTACCCGGGGGGCGTTCAGCGCATGCAGCGCTGCGCAGACATCCGCCGGATAGAGGGGGTGCCCGCTATGTACGGTGCCCGGCCCCAGCAGGGTATAGAGCACACTGGACTCAAAACCGTAGGAATGCTGCGCGGGGACGGTGGCGACGATCTGGTGTCCCGTTTCTTCGAAGGCAAAACGATCCATGGCGCGTAACGTGACGCCGTACAGCTCCTTCCAGGTCTTGGCCTGGGCCCGCGGCTGGCCCGTGCTGCCGGAGGTGAACAGGATGGCGGCGGTGTGATCGGGGGCAATGAGCGGAACGGCGGGATTTTCCGAGGCGGCCCGGGCCGCCTCGGCCTGCGCTTCAACCTGATGGTCGTCTATGCGGTAGGCGCGGTAGCGGTCTGCGAGCGAATCGAGCATCCCGGGCGCCGTCCCCGGCGGCAGCAGCGCAGTTTGTCCACGCATTAGCAGCGCGGCGAAGGCCACCATGAAGTGATAGCGGTTGGCACATGCAAGCAGCGCGTGGCGGCAGTCCGGTAGCGTCCGGGCCAGAGCTGCGGCATGCTTCAGGTACAGTTCGCGGGAAATCATACGGCCCTGGTACCAGGCCAGGGGCATGTCGAGTGGCGCGGCACGAAGCAGGGGTAAGGCTTTGTTCCCGGTCATGGCTGAAACAATTGCAGGAAGTCGATGTTGCGTATGCGAGTCCAGTCAATCGGGCCTCCCGCCTTGAGTTCCTGGTGCAGCCAGAACTGGCGGAAGAGCCACTCGAGCACAAAAAATCCGATCGGCAAGGCAAACGGGGCGATATTCATCCACCACCACCAGAACGCGCCGCTGGGCACGAAAGCGATCGTGAAAGAGGTTGCGCCCATCAGGCCCATAAGTGTGGCCCAACACCAGGCCACAGTGCGGATGTAAGCGCGCTCCCGGGCATTTCGCTCAGGGCGTATCGCGCAGGCAATCCGCGTGATGATATCGGTTTTTCCGGGCCGCAGTCCGCGCAGGAACAGCCAGCAGATCAGGGCCTGGATGATGGCTGTAGTCAGGCTCAGTGCGGCAACGGGCCCTTTCAGGCTGAAGGTAATCGCAACGACCGCCAGGTTGAAGAGCGCGATCACGGCGGCGGTCCTGTTTTTTTCCAGCAGGGCATGCACCGTTCCCAGCACCAGGATCAGCACCAGCAGCCAGGCAGCGGGCTCCGCGTGTCCCGACGCGGTGGCAATGGCGACAAGTGTCACGTAGGCCACGAGAAGCAGGGTCCATGCGGCACCCAGGAACCGGTGCAGTCGACTTTGGGGGAGGCGGCGCTCCAATCGAGCGTCAGTGGACGACATGGGCGTTACTGTCAGGCGTTTTCGGCTTGGCGGGCAGAGATGTAGGCGGCCAGTGCCCGCAAGGAACGAAAGGCCTCACGATCCCGTTCGTTATCGGATTTCAACTGTACGCCGTATTGCTTGGAAATGGCCAGGGATAATTCCAGGGCATCGATCGAATCCAGGCCGAGGCCTTCACGGAAGAGACGTGCCTCGGGGTCGATCTCTTCTGCGCTGATGTCTTCCAGTTCCAGTGCGGATACGATGAGCCGCGCCACATCCAGTTCTAAATCGGTCATATTCTCCCTTTACCCGGGCCCTCTTCGCCCTGTTGGTCAGCGGGATTATCCTATATGGTGTGGCATGGCTTGAAAAGCTCGTAAATCCAGCGATTTATCGCTAACATGCGTCCGGCCTCCCGGTGAGGCGCACCACTGCGGAGAAAGCTTGATGAAAGAAAAACCGGCGCAGGACGTCATGAGCTGCGATGTGGCGGTAATCGGAGGCGGACCAGCCGGCGCGGCTACGGCCACCCTGCTTGCCCGCGAGGGGCGCGATGTGGTCGTGTTCGAGAAAGACCATCATCCCCGGTTCCATATTGGCGAATCCCTGATCCCGCAAACCCTGCCGCTCCTGGAGCAGCTGGGCGTGCTCGACCAGGTCGACAAAACGGTGGGCTTGCTCAAGCCGGGTGCACATTTCCATTCCGACACGCATCCCAACGTTCAACAAACCTATTACTTCCGCGAAGCCTGGGACAAGCAATGGCCCCATGCCTACGAAGTCCGGCGCAACGAATTCGACAAGATGCTCTTCGACAACGCCAAGGCATCCGGAGCACGCGCTTTCGAGGGCGCGCGCGTGGTTGCCGTCAATTTCAAGGACGATGGCTCCAGCCGCATCCAGGTACGCCTGGAGAATGGCGAAGAGCAGACCTGGGCGGCCCGCTATGTCGTGGATGCCAGCGGGCGCGACACCCTGCTCTCCTCGTTGCACAAGCTCAAGCAGAAAAACCGCCGGCACAACAGCGCGGCCCTCTATGGGCATTACCGCAATGTCCCGCGCGGGAGCGGTGAGGACGAGGGCA
>Ga0102962_1000807_pt1 | contig 13331 bp, 10 predicted proteins | sample SalPonF2_C_D2_MG_FD_84519 | JGI IMG/M metagenome (GOLD analysis project Ga0102962, IMG submission 84519) | Salt pond soil microbial communities from South San Francisco under conditions of wetland restoration - Salt Pond MetaG SF2_C_D2_MG ...
GGCTGTTCGCCCATTAAAGTGGCACGCGAGCTGGGTTCAGAACGTCGTGAGACAGTTCGGTCCCTATCTGTTGTGGGCGTTGGAGATTTGAGAGGACCTGCTTCTAGTACGAGAGGACCGAAGCGGACCGACCTCTAGTGTACCTGTTGTGGCGCCAGCTGCACCGCAGGGTAGCTACGTCGGGAAGAGATAAGCGCTGAAAGCATCTAAGCGCGAAGCTCCCCTCAAGATGAGATCTCCCTTAAGGGCCGTCCAAGACTAGGACGTCGATAGGCTGCAGGTGTAAAGGCAGTAATGTCAAAGCTGAGCAGTACTAATTGCCCGTGAACTTTTTTCAAAATCAGATTAAAAAATCAATCACTTTCCTTCCAATATGTCTAAAATATTTTCTTTCTTCACTGAAAGAAAAAAAGCTTTAGGTGACTATAGCGACGGGGCTCCACCTCTTACCTTTCCGAACAGAGAAGTTAAGCCCGTTAGCGCCGATGGTACTGCATACCGTGGGAGAGTAGGTCGTCGCCAACCTTTTCAAAGCCCCGAACTTCATTGATCGGGGCTTTTTTATTATATTGCCGTATGCGCATCAAAATCTACATATTATCAGCCATCTCTGCACTGTTCAGCCTGAATACGCTCGCTCAGAAGGCCGATTCTATATCCGCCCAAAAGGTCGATACCTCCGCCATTATCCGTGAATTTATGCTCAATAAGGAATCTAAACTGCCCGGCCAGGTAGCCATGGATACGTTTATGCTTCCTTTTCACTACTATAACCCCATCTTCGATTCAAGTTTCTCAAATACGTTCCTCGGTAATACCGGCCAGGCTGCTGAGTCAAATATCTTCTATAAACGAAACCCCAACCTGAGATTCATGTTCAGCCAGCCTTACCAGGCCTATCTCTATACCCCCTTTAATACCCCGCATTTCAATACCCGTAAACCGTATACCGAACTTAAATACATCTCCTCAGGTGCCAGGGATAACAGCGAACAGGTCCTTTCCGCTCTCCATACTCAAAATATTAACCAGTATGCCAACGTCGGCATACTCTACGATGTGATCGCTTCAAAAGGCGTTTACCTCCACCAGCAAGTGGGAAACAGCAGACTGAACCTATTCGGAAGCTACGAGAAAGACCGATACAGCTTATTCGCTTCATTGAACATAAACTCCATCCACAATCTTGAAAACGGGGGACTCGTCAATCTTGATAATTTTCTCAGCCACCAGGCTAATGAACTGAACTACCGCGTATTCTTCAATAACGCTAAGTCCAGATTTAAAAACACCTCCTTATTCGTTACCCAAAAACTTAACCTGGAGAATGTACGCAAAGACAGCTCCAAAACGCATAAGGCCGAAAGATTCGTAGCGCAACATACCATTTCCTATAACCGTACCTTTAAAGTCTATTCCGATCAGATACCCGAAAGCGACACCATCAGCTTCTACAGGAATTATTACTACCTTAATGGCCAGGCCTACGACTCTGCTTTCTACGGAAACCTCGCTAACAGACTCGATCTGAGCATGCGCTTTGCCGGGCAGAGCCAAGAACTCAGGGTGTACCTGAAACATGAATACAAAACCTTCAGCTATATCCTTCCCCAGCCCGTTAGCTACGATCTGAATGCCCTGGTGGTCGATACCGTGGTGGGCGATAATATTAAAAAATCATATAATGATCTGTCCGTGGGAGGACAGTTCAAAGGGTCGGTGGGAAACTGGGCTTATAAAACCAGCGGGTACTTCTACCTCACAGGTTACCGCCAGTCCGATCTGCTGGCGGATGCTGAATTTACCAGGTATCTCAGTCATAAAACCAGGCATGTATCCCTCTATGGCCGTATTTCCAGTCTCAAACCTTCCTATTTCCAGCAAAACTACGGCTCATCACATTTTATATGGTCCAATAATTTTAAAAATACCGATAATATCGAAGTACAGCTTCTTTATAATTCAAAAGATAACTTCTCAACCCGTATCGCCCTGAATTACCTTACCGGTTATATCTATTTCGACTCGCTGGCCATGCCGGCACAAATCAGTGACCAGGTAGTGGTCGCCTCGATGATGGTATACAAACGGTTCGACTGGGGACCTGTACACCAAATCCATAGAATTCTGCTGCAAAAACCTACTGTCGACGATATTCACCTTCCTCTCCTGGCTTATGGAAATACAACATTCTATCAAAACCAGGTCTTTAGCGGGGCGCTTAAATTCCAGGTTGGATTTGATTTCTATTATTTCCTGAAATATTATGCCGATGCCTATATGCCGGCAACAGGCATGTTTTTCAACCAGACAACCAGCATGATCGGTGAATACCCCTATTTGAATGCCTTTATTAACTGGCGGATCAAACGCACACGATTTACCCTTCAATATACAAATGCCCTGGCCGGAATTGCCGGCTATAACTACTTCATGGCCTACCGTTATCCAAATTTTAACGGCTCCTTAAAATTCGGACTGGCATGGACCTTCTATGATTAATAGCTAATTAAACTTTTTGGTACAGTAATTGTTTAAGTTGCATTGTTTTTTAGTTGCACTAAGTAGCTATAAATAATTTTGTTATGAGAATTTACAGAGACGTAAAGACGAGACTTGCATTGTTGGTGGTACTTATGGTTCCCTTCATGTTCTCATGCAGTCATCAGCAGGAAATGTCGACTCCGCATAATAATTCACATGTGAGAGACTTGTCCGAGATAAGGCAAAGCGGTAAACTGAAGGTGGTTACAGACTTCAATTCCATTAATTACTTTATTTACCGTGGTCAACCTATGGGCTTTCAGTATGACTTACTCCAGGAACTCTCCGATTACCTGGGTATTCCAATCGAAGTGAAGGTCAATAACGACCTCCAGAAGAACTTTGATGAACTGGAACATGGCGACATTGACCTGATCGCTTCAAATCTTACCATTACCGGTGATAGAAAAGAGATGGTCAACTTTACCCTGCCACATAGTCAGACCAGGCAGGTCCTTGTACAACGTAAGGAAAATAAAAAAAATTCCTTCTTCGCCCCCGCTGAATTAGTCAGAAATCCTATCCAGCTTGGCGGTAAGACCGTTTATGTTCAGAAAGGATCTGTATACGTAGACCGTTTGCGGCATCTTTCAGAGGAAACAGGCGAGAAAATAAATATTGTTGAGGTACCTATCGAAGCTGAACAGCTTATCAGGATGGTCGCAAGGAAAGAAATCGATTACACTGTTGCCGATGAGAATATCGCCAGCGTAAACAGTTCGTATTTTAGCGATCTGGATACGGAGACGGTCATCAGCTTTCCTCAGAATCAGGCCTGGGCTGTCAGGAAAGGCGCCGACAAACTAAGGGACGAGATCAACTACTGGCTCGAAGGATTTAAGAAAACACGACATTATGCCGTGTTGTACAATAAATACTTCAAGAGCAGCCGATCCGCATCAATCGTTAAAAGCGCTTATTATTACCCGGAGACCGGGCGTATATCAAGGTACGATAACATACTGAAAAAAGAAGCCGATAATATTGGTTGGGACTGGCGACTGCTGGCCTCTATGGTATACCAGGAATCGCGGTTCAACCCACAGGCAAAATCGTGGGCAGGGGCTTTCGGTGTTATGCAGCTGATGCCTTTTACCGCCAAACGCTTTGGCGTCGATGCCAGCTCCTCACCCGCTGCTCAGATCCATGCCGGGGTTAGATTTATCCACTGGCTTGATGTGCAGCTTAAACCCTATGTGCAGGATAAAAAAGAACGGGAGAAATTCGTGCTTGCCTCATACAATATCGGAATGGGCCATGTGCTCGATGCTATGAAACTGGCTGAAAAGTATGGTAAAAACCCGGCAAAATGGGAAGACAACGTGGAATTCTACCTGCTGAAAAAGTCTGATCCCAAATATTTTACCGATCCGGTTGTGAAAAACGGGTACGCCCGCGGAACCGAGACCTTCCGTTATGTCAGGGATATCATGTACAGGTATAACCACTATTTGAATATTAACGAAAATACCGATCTAGCCCAGCTCGTGAAATAACAGTCAGGAACTCCGAGAGGATCATAGCTGTTGCACCCCATATACGGTGAGATTGAACATCATAAAATGGAACCATTACTGATTCATTCGTAAGGTTCCATTTTTCTTTTTTAATGGTTGCCGGATCGAGAAGAACCCTCAAAGAAGCCAGGATCATAAAACTTACCTCGGCAGCATCGGGAATGAATACGGGTTCTTCATCGAGGTATCCGACAAAGGGGTATACCATGAAATTACTTATCGGCACCGGCAGAACGGTAAGCGTGCCCAGGATGTGAATTTTTGCCGGATCAATACCTGTTTCTTCACCGGTTTCACGCCTTGCCGTGGCTTCCAGAGAACGGTCAGTCTCTTCGAACATCCCGCCAGGGAAACTGACCTGTCCGCTGTGAACCCCATCATACTCAGTGCGCTTTATAAAACTTATGCAGATTTCGTTGCCCGAAGGAAACAACAATAGCATTACACCGGCCCTTTTTTCGGGTTCCGGAATTTCTGCCAGCCGCCGTGAAGAGGGCGCCATCCTGAACTGCGCATCCTTCCCGGGAAGCGGCTTATTCAGCTCCAGCGTGATCAGCGTCGTTATCTTATCCAGATGCATCGTTTTCATAACCTTCAAAATTAAGCTTTTCACAATTGTTCAAAGAAAACGTGCCTATTAATTTTTATTACTTTTTTCGATTGATAACTTGCAGTAAACTCCCGAACCATGAAAAGCCTGATCCTTATCATGTGGCTGTTCCCAATTTCTTTGGTTTCCCAAGCCCAATCATCCGCCACTCTGCCCGGTGATTCAACCATGGCTTTATACCATTCATATTCTCAATTGAAAGAGCAGGTAAATCGCTTGCAGACACAGCAAAACATCCTGCGGCACCAGATTGGTGAAATAGATGATTTGAACCGGCTCCGGATCGACAGCCTTCAAAACCTATTGGAAGAAAAAGACAATGAAATAGCGGCACTCCACGATCGCACCGACTCCTTTTCAGATACTCTCGCAACATACCACAACGCATACCTGCTCCAAACCAGGGCTGTCTTACGCGATTATAACAACATGAAGACAAATGGTATGATAGTGTATATTTTCACGATTCTTTTGATAGCGGGCATTTTCATTTATATTTTCTACATGGGTAACCGGCTTGAGAAGACATTTTTACATCGTTTGCAGAATTATGGCCTGGAGACTGACCGAAGAATAAAAAAGCTCTCTGGCAAATGGAAAACCAGGTTCACTAAAATGAAAAAAATATCGAGGAAAAAAGGTAAACACAAGTGATTCCTTTGAAGGCCATCCTCAGCTGCCGGGGGTGGGATAATTCCCCACACTGTTCAGGTGAGATGTAAAAAAAGTCTCACCCCACCTTTCACTGGCTATGTAAAGCGGATACTGCGAGCAGGAGAAATTCTTGATACCAGCATGGACGGAATGATAAGAAACATCATAATGACCAGCATAGCCCCGGCATTAATGAGAAGTATATGCAGAATGTTCAGATTTATAGGGACGGTAGTAAGATAATAGTTCTCGGGATTCAAACGTATGAGTTCATATTTTTTCTGGAGAAAGCACAACGCAATACCAATCAGATTACCCCAAAGCAGTCCTCTGAGGATAAGGTATGAAGACTGGTAAAGAAAAATCTTCCGGATGATCAGGTTTGGACTGCCCAGTGCTTTGAGAACGCCAATCATGTAAGTCCGGTCCAGTATCAGTATCAACAGCCCTGAAATCATATTGAAGCCAGCTACCACCAGCATCAAAACAATAATAATGATGACGTTGATATCCTGGAGTTTGAGCCAGTCGAAAATTTGGGGATATCTTTCCACAATGTTCCGGACCTTAAGTCTGGAGCCATCGTCGAAGAAAAATGAAGCGGCACTGGCGCGAGCCTCCCAGGTGATGTCTGTCAGATCATTGAAATTATCCACTTCGAGTTCAAGCCCGCTAACCTGGTTATTTGTCCAGTCATTCAAACGCTGGATATGTTTGATGTCGACAATGGCGAAGGTCTGATCGAATTCGGACAGGCTTGTTTCGTAAATACCTGAGATAGTAAATTTTCTGAATCTTGGCCGTTTGTCGACAAACCACATGTGAAACGAATCGCCAACTTTCATTTTCAACTTACGCGCCACCCATGATGAGATCACGATGCTGTTTGAATAGGCCGAATCAGTGACATTGAAATGCTGCCCCTCTTTCATCGATTTGTCGAAAAATGACCAGTCGAAATGCTCACCGATACCCTTAAGTACCAGACCCTGGATGTCTGACGAGGTTTTTACTATGCCGGCTTTAATGGCAAAGGGCTGAACATGCCTGACGCCTTCTATGGAGCTGAACATGCTGACAATGGTGTCGTTAAGCGGTATTGGACTGGTCTGGTACGACAGGTTTGAATCGTAGTTTATGACCTGTATATCGGAGCCGAAGCCAATAACCTTATTGCGGATCTCTTTTTTGAACCCGGTTACGATGGCCACCGAGGCAATCATGACAGCAATACTGAGCGAAATGCCGAAAATGACAACACCGGTGATGGTGCTGCTGAAATGCTTCCTGTTTTTGTTACCGCTGATAATGCGGCGTGCTATGAATAATTCAGTATTCAAATTCGTTTCTTTCGGTGGCCATGACTGTTCATACAAAAGTACAAAAGTCATTCAGATTACTGTATGTATTGCAAGAATGATTTTTTATTTCGTTCGATGGCGTCCATGAGGGAACGTCCGCCTTCCCGCTGCGGGTTACCAACCCGCGAATACCGGCATCCGCCTGCTTCCTCCTTCTTGTTCACAAAATAATGACCTATCTTCGTATCAGAAAACGGGTGTCTATGATCAGGATAGTTGTGTTATTAATTTTGGCCGGTTTTACCGCCTGCAGCAGCGGCCAGCCAGCGAATGATAAGCGGATAATACCAGCAGCAGACCAAACGGCGGCGTACCTGCCGTTACTCACCGGTAAAAGGGTGGCACTGGTGGCCAACCAGACCAGCCTGGTGGGCGGGCATCATCTTGCCGACAGTCTGTTGTCACTGGGAGTCGATATTGTGAAAATATTTTCACCCGAGCATGGTTTCCGTGGTACCGGTGATGCGGGTCAAACGGTGCACGATGGTATTGATATATTAACCGGACTGCCCGTAATCTCTCTCTATGGTTGTCACAAAAAACCACTACCTGCCGACCTGGATGATGTTGATGTCGTGGTTTTCGATATACAGGATGTCGGCGTACGCTTTTATACCTATATCTCGACGTTACAATATGTTATGGAAGCCTGTGCTGAAAACGACAGGCGTATGATCGTTCTCGACAGGCCAAATCCCAACGGAAATTATATTGACGGTCCGGTTCTGGATCCGGAATTTAAGTCGTTTGTAGGGATGGATCCAGTGCCGGTGGTTTACGGGATGACAATAGGGGAGTATGCTTTAATGATTAATGGTGAACGCTGGCTTAATGGTGTTATACAATGCGATATTTCGGTCATTCCGTGTCTTAACTACGACCATGGCACTGAGTATGATCTTCCGGTGGCACCTTCGCCAAACCTGCCGAACCATCAGTCGGTGAGACTGTATCCTTCACTGGCGTTTTTCGAGGGCACGAATGTCAGTGCAGGTCGCGGGACACCCTGGCCCTTCCAGGTGTTTGGCAGTCCCTCACTAAAGGAAGGACTTTTTTACTTTACCCCGGTAAGCACGCCCGGTGCTGCCTTACATCCGAAGCATGAGAACCATAAATGCCGGGGGATTGATCTTCGTAAATATCTCCCTCCGGCAGGCAGTTTTGAACAGTTGAATCTTGGTTGGCTTATCGAGGCCTATAAAAATACGGAAAACAAAACAGCCTTTTTCAATGCCTACTTTGATACGCTGGCAGGGACGGACCTGCTTAGGAAACAGGTTGAACGGGGTATGACAGGGGAAGCCATCCGCAAGAGCTGGCAACCCGGCCTGTCGAAATTCAAATTAACCAGGGCGAAATATTTGTTGTACGATTAACCGCTGACCCATAAAACGGGTATTCTCAAAGGCTTGTTATTTTATCCTGCCTTCCATGCTTTCGGCCAGAGCACGGGCGTGGCCAAGGAACTCATCCACCGTCATTTCGCGAATAAATACGAAACCATGGGTGGCTCTTACTTTGGGGTGAGGATGTTCGTAAAAGAAATTTTTTCCCAGAAGAAGTTGTACGTCATTCATCTGTTCCACCCATATTTTTTCCGTCAGCAGACTGAAAGGGCCGTCCAGTTCATACGACGGGAATGAGGCCTTCACCTGGCTGACATAGCAGTTCCTGAATGCATTTTCAAGTGTAGCCATTGAATTGAGCGACACCGGAACAAACAGGTTCGCCTCCGAAGGATGAAAGCGGTACCATACGTTCCGATAACCCCTGATCCTGAGTTTTGACACATCATGATCGGTGATATAGCGACGTAGTGCTTCAGCAAGGGCTTGTAACACTTTGTAATGCGTGTCGGGTCCGCTGCCTTCGGGATCGAAAGCCAGGCTAAGTACCGTGGGGTTAACTTCGCAAAGCATCTCGTATACCGGGTCAACGTCACGATGAATTTCCGGTTCTTCGGTGAAGATATCGCCTTTGTAGAATCCAAGACGGTTATGCCGGCAACTTCCGGCCTTCACACCAAAATGGGCCCACACCAGTTCTTCTTCAAATTCCCTGATCATACCCTTTAACTTCTGTATGTCGGGCGGATTTTTCTCACCGTCGTAAAAACCTGATATAGTATTGATTAGTTCGTTGACTTTAGCTATGAGGGCTTCTTTCGACTTTAGGTCGTAGATTGAGATCATGTTCCTGACCATCCTGTGAGCCAGTCCGCGCTCTTTCCCGTATTCATCTCTCTCGGCCACTTTATTCAGGAAATGGTTAACGTCCTTGTCGAACTTGAAACGGTATCCTTCATCGAAGAAGTCGGGATAGCGCAGCATTTGTACCTGGCCGTTATCGATGAGTACCAGAATGTTTTCCAGGATCTCCCTGATAAGTTCATTTGTTACTGAGGTAAAACCGGAGGTGAGAACCGAAAAATGAAATATGTTTCCTGGCTGGCGCAATTGCTGTATCACGTGAGGCAACATGCCCAGCATAATGTCGTCATGATGCGGCCCGGTATGCAGGTATACCTGGTTGTCCTCCCTGATCATGCCCTGTTCGATACGTCGTATTGTTTCCTGCCTGACCTCCTCGGGCGTATTTTCATTCAGCCCGGGAATAAGCTTGCAATACCGGTCATTATAAAGATCTTCGGGTGTGAGTTTCATGGCATACTTTTCTATTCGCCGGCACAGGTCGGTAATAGCCCGGAACGTTTTTTCAAAGGTCCATTCACCCGTTTTGAAATACCTGTCCATGCTGTCATTCAGCGTCGAGGCTGCTCCTTTGGTTAGGTAAAAACGGGCGTTCTTCATTTTATGAAGGGCCGTGCCGGGGTACAACACATCTTCAATATTCTCGAGGGCATCTTTTACCACCCTGGCCTTGGCCTCACCGGCTGCGAAAATGATGACCACTGCCTCCTTGTTCCAGGTTATGGTCTCCAATCCGATGGTAATGACAAGACGGTTGCGGGAAACCTCAATACCTCCCAGATCGGTGGCCGCAGCTGCCTGGGTTTCATAATTGGTGGCCGTAAGCCGTGTGGTGGAAAAGTGATCACTTCCTCTTACATTAAAGGCTATATGTCCGTCGGGCCCGATACCACCCAGGAAGAAACCGATGCCACCCATTTCTCTGATCTTCTCTTCATATTCGCGACACCAGTTATCGACCATATAGATAGCTTCTTTCTGAAGAATCTCGAACTCACCCGAAGCTTCCCTGTTCCTGAGGCTGAGATCGATGCGGTGTCCCGGAAACACTTCACGGAAATGTTTGCCTCCGGGTAGCGGGATCTCATTGGAGTTGATCAGTAGGCAATTTTCTTTTGAAAGGTTGAAATTCCGGATATAGTATTCTGTTACATAGTTGCAGAAACTGTTGTGCTGCGAAGAATCAATGGGGTAAAATTCATCCATCTGAACAAACCTCAAATTTTTTGTCTCCGGCTTCTGAAGATGCCCTGTGCCGTGTGACGAAAGGATGTCCTGTACCTCCTTTTCTTCCCAGTTATCGAGCAGGTATTTTGCCCACCTTATAAAATATTCAGGGGTTTTTCCAGTTGGAAGGCTGATGACACCATTCGGATTTTCCGCTACCCATTCAATAAAACGCAAGGCTGTCAGCAAGCCGAGCTCGGGAAAATTATCGACGAGAAGATAGGGGATACGGGTGCTCGTATTTTCAATACCTGACTTTTCTAAAAAACAGGCCTCAGTATCAGAAGATAGGTTTGTTGTCATAATTTCGGACTATTAGAAATCGTAAAACAAGAATCCGAAAATTAACAAATCCTTAGATGACAAACTAAAAATACTACCGAAATTCCATTCAGCAATTCTTAATTCACATGCACCATTCAGGGCATTATCCTTCCCGGGTAGGCTTTAAGTCCTTCGTCAAGGCATTGCATGGCACTGGCAAGGTCTTCTTTTTTAAGAACATAAGCTATGCGCACCTGGTGTTTGCCCAGTTCGGGTCTTGAATAAAAGCCGGAAGCAGGGGCCAGCATCACGGTCTGGTTATGGTACCCGAAGTCGCTGAGCATCCATTGGGCAAAGCGGTCGGCGTCGTCAACGGGCAATTGAGCAATAGTGTAAAATGCACCTCCGGGCATGGGGCAGACAACGCCATCCATGTTATTGAGGGCATTTACCATGAAGTTACGACGCTCGATATATTCGTTGTAAACACCGGTAAAGTACTTTTTGGGTGTATCGAGAGCAGCTTCACCAAGGATCTGTCCGAGGGAGGGGGGACTTAACCTGGCCTGTGCAAATTTCAGGGCGGTACTGATCACCTGAAAGTTTCTGCTTATCAGGGCACCGATGCGAACGCCGCAAGCACTGTAACGTTTAGACACCGAGTCAATCAGGATAACATTTTCCTCCATTCCTTCCAGGTTCATTACCGAGAAGTGTTGTTTGCCATCGTAGCAGAACTCGCGATATACCTCGTCAGCATACAGGAAAAGGTCATGTTTCTTTGCCAGCCTGCCAAGGGTCTCAATTTCATCTTTGGAATAGAGGTAGCCGGTCGGGTTATTGGGGTTACATATCAGGATTCCCCTTGTTTTCGGACCAATATGTTTTTCAAACTCGTCGATGGGAGGAAGGGCAAAATTTTCGTCTATGCTTGAGGCTACAGGAACAACTTTAACACCGGCTGTAAGTGAAAAACTATTGTAGTTGGCATAGTAGGGTTCGGGAATAATGATTTCTTCACCTTCATTAACGGTTGACATCAATGCAAACAAAATCGCCTCGGAACCGCCGGTAGTAACAAGGATCTGCTCGTATGAAACGTCGATTCCTATTTTCTGGTAGTAATCGGCCAGTTTACGCCTGTAGCTTTCGTTGCCAGCCGAGTGGCTGTATTCAATCACCTTGCTGCTAACGTTCCTGACAGCTTCGAGTGCGCCTTCCGGAGTCGGGATGTCGGGTTGGCCGATGTTCAGGTGATAGACCTTGCGGCCCTTGCGAATTGCTTCTTCAGCAAACGGAACCAGCTTGCGGATAGGTGAAGCCGGCATTAATTGTCCCTTGGTGGATATTGATGGCATCTCAGTTTGTGTTTTCCTGTTTTTTCTCTGTTTCTACTTTACCCTTGATCATGAGTTTTACGGGCGAATCCGAGGCATTGGAATAGACGGTTATGGATTTCTGAAAATTTCCGGGTAACTTGGTGTTGTAGGTAATACCTATTTTTCCAGTATCACCGGGAGCTACCGGTTCTTCCGGCCATTCAGGACGGGTGCAGCCGCAGGTAGTTCTTACTACATTTACCACAAGAGGCTCGTCCGATGTATTGGTGAATTCAAAATAACACCGGCCGTCGCTGTCGTACGGAATGGTGCCGAAATCATGTACCGTTGAAGCAAATGAAATTTCCGACTTGGTTTTTTCATCTGTCGAAGCCTTCGGCCTGTTCTGGCACGACGAAGCTAAAAAGACGATAAGCGTGATAAGGAGAACATTATGTTTTAGCATTACTAATAATTTTGGAGTTCAAAAATAACCGTTATTTGTGAATTCAAATATGCTGAAGAATAGCTTGCCGGCCAAATTGTAGGTAATTTTATTAATTTTGCAGACAGTTTATTTATTGGAAAATCAGAAAACACGCTATGCAAATGGACATACCCTCGAAATACGATGCCTCTAAAACCGAAGACAAGTGGTACAGTTACTGGATGGAGAACAAACTTTTCGATTCAGACCCCGATGACAGGGAACCTTATTGCATTGTTATTCCCCCGCCTAATGTTACCGGGGTTTTACACATGGGTCATATGTTAAACAATACGATCCAGGATGTGCTTGTCCGCCGGGCAAGGATGCAGGGCAAGAACGCCTTGTGGGTTCCTGGCACCGACCATGCCAGTATTGCCACCGAAGCCAGGGTGGTGGCTAAGTTACGCAATGAAGGGATTAACAAGCATGACCTTGGCAGGGATGTCTTTCTTGAACACGCCTGGGACTGGACGCATAAACACGGGGGAATTATCCTGGAACAGCTTAAAAAGCTTGGCGCTTCGTGCGACTGGCGCCGTACAAAATTCACGATGGACGACGATATGTCGGCCAGCGTGATGAAGGTATTCATCGATCTTTATAATAAGGGACTGATATATCGCGGGGTAAGGATGGTGAACTGGGACCCCCAGGCAAAAACTGCTGTTTCAGACGAGGAAGTCGTGCATCGCGAGGTTCAGTCGAAATTGTATTATGTTAAATACATGGTTGCCGGACAGGACGATTACGTGGTTATTGCTACCACCCGACCGGAAACTATACTTGGCGATACTGCTGTTTGCGTAAATCCAGCCGATGAAAGATTTGACAACTATCACGGTAAACATGTAATAATTCCCTTGGTTGACAGGGAAGTCCGGGTGATCACCGATGATTACGTCGATATGGAGTTCGGTACGGGTGCCCTCAAAGTTACCCCCGCACACGATGAAAACGACTATAACCTGGGAATCAAACATAATCTTGAAAGTATTGATATCTTTAACGATGACGGTACCCTGAACGAAAAAGCCGAATGGTTTGTCGGCGAAGACAGGTTCGTGGTACGCGAAAAGATTGTTGACGTACTCGAGGAAAAAGGGTACTTGTTGAAGGTAGAGGATTACGTCAACAA
>Ga0102962_1000808_pt1 | contig 13295 bp, 13 predicted proteins | sample SalPonF2_C_D2_MG_FD_84519 | JGI IMG/M metagenome (GOLD analysis project Ga0102962, IMG submission 84519) | Salt pond soil microbial communities from South San Francisco under conditions of wetland restoration - Salt Pond MetaG SF2_C_D2_MG ...
GGTCTGCCAGCAAAAATTTCGGATGGCCGCTCTATGTTATTGACAAAACCCGAGACGATCCCAAACTCGAACGTCCCGATGCCTTTGTTGAGGAACTGTATGAATCCGTAGGGTACCGGCATTCCCATCCCAATACCATCAATAAACGCGTTTAGGGGGGATGAGATGACATAGAACCAAAAAACACCAGGGCTACTTTTAACCGCTAAATGTGTCCCATAAACAACTCTTGGAGGTACTGTTATGTATAAACAACATTTTGATGAAACCTATGGCGCCAAAGGACCCGAAAATTATGACCGATTTTTTGTACCTGCAATTGGCCGACCGCTGGCCGAAGAACTGGTAGAACGGGCTAATCTACAATCCGGTCAAACAGTACTCGATGTAGCCTGCGGCACCGGCATCGTGGCACTGCTTGCATCCCAAAAAGTGGGCGGTGAGGGGTCGGTAAGCGGCTTGGATTCCAATCCCGGAATGTTGGCCGTGGCGCGGTCTCTGGACCAGTCTATTGAATGGTATGAGGCCAGCGCCGAAGCCATTCCACTACCCGACAACACCTTTGATGTGGTGTTCTGCCAGATGGGTCTGCAATTTATAGAAGATAAGGTTGTAGCCCTGAAAGAGATGCGGCGGGTACTGGCGCCGGGCGGACGTCTGTTGCTGAATGTACCGGGTCCCGCTGCCAAGCCTTTTTCCATCATGGCCGACGCCATGAAAAAGTATATCAGTGAGCAGGCTGCGGGATTTGTCTCCCATGTATTTTCGCTTCACGACCCCGATCAAATTAAACAGCTGGCAGACCGCGCGGGTTTCAGCAATATCCGGGCAGTGCCTCATAAAAAGGAACTGCGCCTGCCCAAAGCCGAAGAATTCCTGTGGCAGTATGTCTACAGCACCCCGCTGGCCGCTGTGGTATCCGAGGCCGGCGAAACGGACCACACAGCCCTAGAAAGAGCAATCAAAAAACGATGGCAAGACTTTAACCAAAACGGTTCCGTCGTCTATACCCAGCCCATGGTAACATTAACTGCAAAAAAATAACCTAACACTTTTTTACCCGGCTCAACGCCTTAATCATAAACCTTTTGCTCGTCTTCTGAGCCAATTTGAGAATGCCAAATATTACATCAAGTATATCATAGGCTCTCCGGTTCGAAGGAAGAGCCGAAATTAGTATGAGGTTCGCCGACTTCCAAAATTATTATGATTATCTTACTGATTCAGAAATGCGAGGGATTCAAGTAAAGATGACGCGATAGGATTATTATTATCATCTATCCAAGAAACATAATAGGCAATTTCAGGAGCATCGCCTTCTAACGTGAGGTATTCCCTTATTGCCCATGCACTGACTACGCCCCTGATTGGCTATGTTTACTTCTATCCTTATTTCTCGGAAAACTTATTATTACTTGCAACACCATGGGCTATCACAGCTCCATTATTTATGATCATGATTGCCATCTGGTTAAAAAAAGGATACAATAATATAATGGGTAACATTAATTAATAAGCACACTATACGGTACATTGAAGGGTCCCCGGGAAATCCTGATACCCAAGAGGCACATGGGAGCATTCCACGTGGATAACTTATGCGTTTATTGCAAATAAATACTGCTCAACCACGGGGAATAACTACTCTTGATTAAGAGACACAATCATAAAACACAAAGGACGCCCCGGAGTTTCTACTTACTCTTAACGGCCATACTACTCCAAGGACTGAGTGGGTTAGTCGGAGGTTTAGGACTCATTGCAGACCCTACAGGTAGTAGTTTGTCAATTCCCATTGAGTGGCTTTATGGCTCGCCATTCGATAGCTACTTAATACCTGGTCTCGTTCTCTTTTTCCTACTGGGTATTTTCCCAATCTTTGTAGCATTTGGCATCTGGAAGCATCACACATGGTCGCGGCAAGCTGCACTGCTGGTTGGTCTAATGCTAATAATATGGATTGCGGTTGAAATTCTCGTGATTGGTTATCAACCCTATCCACCACTCCAACTCATTTATGGTCTCCTGGGAATCACTATCATTGCCTTGCTTCTATTTCCTGCTTTAAGAAAATACATGAATAAACAGGCTGTATAATCCACTGCATATTAAGCAGACATGCCGAATTTCTGGCTTTTTATCTCGGCGTTTATTATTTAATAAGTAAAACATTCATTCAAGCGTCCCGGGTAGTCAAGGACATAATGACAAAGGAGTAGATGCCTTATCAAATCTTAGCTAATCAAAATAACGATGAAGAGAGTATGCATAATAGGAGCTTCGGGAAAGCTTGGGCAGTATATGGTCGAGCATGCCTTGGAGCGAGGCTACGAGGTAGTCGGAGTATGCCGCAAACAAAGTGTTGAAAAGTTAAAACGGTTTCAAGGTAAAATTACCATCGTTCCCGGGATGACCAATGATCGAAAAGTCATTAAAAAAGCAGTAAAAGGTTGTGATGGTGTACTTACGGTATTGGTCCCATGGGGAGTTAACAATTACTCGTCAGGAACAGCACAAGCGGTACTCGACTTTGCTGAACCAAATGCGCGGCTCATCTTTTCATGCGGGTGGCACATTAGCCGGGATGGCAAAGATACTTACCCATGGAAACTAACATTTATAGTCAATGTCGGTGGCTGGATAGCCAGGAAATTAAGATTCGTAGATATAGATGATCAGGTTGAAGCATGTCAAAGAATATTTGACAGTGATGCCAAATGGACGGTAGTACGTGGTAGCGACCTTGAGGAAGGTGAAAGCCAGGGGTTGCCCGTATGGAGCGAGCATGTCGGTGATCCCATTCTCGAAAGCAATCTCACAAGAAGAATAGATTTTGCTCTTTTTATGGTTGAAGCGCTTGAGAACGATGAGCTCATTCAGAAAGCCCCTGCAATCGTTGGCTGCAAAACGCCTTCTGCACTCGCTTACAATACAAAAAATTAATTACTGGTGACTCTAAACCAAGTGCTTCAAGGGAAGATATGAGCGAACACGCTACTAATAATAGGAGTCAAAAGCCTTCTACAGCACTTGCTTCCTCTGGCACTCCGAGAAGTTCTTTTGTTACAAAAGAATGATCCTAACAATAAAAAGATCCATATGATAAATACTACTTCCAGTGTTGGTATAAGGGATCGGGTTTGCCTGTGACGGGATCGCAGTCGGGCATCGGCACGTTTCCGATATTATCAAGAACCTGAGGACGCTCACCCGGTTTCCCGCGGCACAGATCATAACTGCTTCCACCGGCATAGGCGCCGACGACCTGGAAATTCCGGCTGCTGCTGAGTCGACAGTGTCCTACTCCAGCTGGAATCAGAATCACATCGCCAGCTTGTATATGAAATTCCTTGCCTTGCTTCCCTCCCAGTTTCACCTCTGCGGATCCACTGATGACGGCCAACACTTCGTGGGTATTGCTGTGATAGTGGTGATAAGAAAAGATGCCGTTTACCCACCCATTGGTCCATCCATGATTTCCCAGCAGCTCAAGGGCTGCGGTTGAATTTTGCTGGTGCTTACTTAGTGCCTGAGGGTATAAAAGTAAAGGAAGATCAGGGTTATTCGGAATGGATCCGTCATCTTCGAATCTATGAGAGTTGCAGGTAATCATAGGTCATCGTTTTTGGCTTCCAAAATTAGGTGTGAGTTCAAAATTTATTTTGGTTGCATGAATAATCTGGAACGATAAGAGAAATTAAATCTTATCTTCTGGCTTGAGCCTCAACCCCATGCTTTTAATTCTCTTTTGTAAGTAGGATCGATTATCAGTGGTATAAAAAAACCAGCTCGCCCGAACTTTTTTATCAAAACTCATGTCGGAAATGATCTTTATGAATCATATCAACAATAAGCCTTAAAGATAATGAATGAAATTTCAAATTAAAGCAGGGACATTGTATTTGAAATGCTTACGTAATTATTTCTGTTGAGCTATTCACTCACAACAATCAAAAGTTTCTTATGTATCTAAAAGATAATTCTTACCTTTAGAGTTAAAATAAATGATGTCTTATTAAGATTAGAAACCAGCATCTGTAATGGACCGCGAAGCATTTCAAGAACGATTTGGACTTATTGGAGAATCAGCTGCCTTAAAGCAGGTTATCGATAAAGTGATACAGGTAGCTGATACCGACATTACGATCCTTTTGGAGGGAGAAAGTGGCGTCGGGAAAGATGTTACGGCAAGAGCTATTCACGAAATCAGCCACCGCAAGCAGAACGATTTAGTCATTGTAAATTGTGGTGCCATACCCGAAGGAATTATAGAAAGTGAACTCTTCGGCCATGAAAAAGGTGCGTTTACCGGAGCTCATGAGGCTCGTGAAGGCTACTTCGAAAAGGCAAATGGCGGGACGATCTTTCTGGATGAAATCGGCGATACCCCTGCCAACGTTCAGGTTAAACTGTTGCGCGTGCTGGAAACCGGAGAATATTTTCGGGTTGGATCCAGCAAAGTGCGTAAAACCGATGTCCGGGTTATCGCTGCCACCAACAAAGATTTATGGAAACTGGTTCAAGAAGAGTCTTTCCGCGAGGATCTATACTATCGACTCGACACGGTAAAAGTGAAACTGCCACCTCTGCGCGAACGTCCGGATGATATAATCCCGATATTTCGAAAATTTGTAACAGAATTTTCCGCAAAGTATGATTCTGTTTTCAAAGGGTTTTCGGATGAGGCTAAAGAATTGCTGGTCTCGTACCGTTGGCCTGGTAACGTGCGGGAGCTTCGCAATGTGGCCGAACAATTGGTTGTTCTCGAGAAATCACAATTTATTGATACCGAGAAACTTCAAAAATATCTGAAAGGTCGCCAACATACCGGCTCTGCGGATAATCTGCCGATCCTGGCTGAACAGCAAAAAAATAACACGAACGGTGCATTTAGTGATGACGAACAGAAATTGATATATCGTGCTCTGCTTGAACTCCGCAGTGATATCAGCGATCTCAAAAAGATGTTAGGCACATTTTTATATTCCACCTTTTCCCAAAAAAATATCAAGGCTCTTCCCCAGAATATACAAGACGAATTCCAAGAACGGGATATGCCTGAGATGGATATTAATGTAGGATCTGCAGATGAAAATATTGGTGTTCAGTCGTTTACTGAAGCAGATATTTCTGAGGAAGAAGAAGAGGAAAAAGAATCTTTTTATAATTTCTTTAATGGAGAAGATATTCCATCAATAGAAAAAACTGAACAATTTCTGATTGAGCAGGCTCTCCGTAGATTTGATGGGAATCGCCGAAAAGCTTCTGAAGCATTAGGCATTAGTGAACGAACCTTATATCGTAAGCTGGATCAATATGGCCTGCAATAAATTTCGAACCTATTTTCTACTACTGCTTCTCCCCTTTATCCTTAGCAGTTGTTTCCATTACGGCTTTACGGGAACTTCGATCCCTGAAGATGTAAATTCTATTTATATTCCCTTTTTTGCCGACCAATCAAATAGTGGAATCAGTGATCTGAGTGATCGTTTAAATCAAGCGCTCGTCGATCGTTTTATTAATCAGACACGGCTGCAACTTGCTAATTCGCGTAGTACTGCTGATGCTGTACTTGAAGGTTCTATCCAGAGCTATAGTAATGAGGCATTTAGCATCACCGGCGAACAGCAAACAAGCCAGAACAAAGTAACTATACGTGTTAGCGCAACTTTTCAATACACCAAAAAAAATAAGGCCGAATGGAGTACTTCATTCAGTGGTTCCGGGAACTACGATACTAATGACAATCCCATTGAAGGAGAAAAGAATGCCGCGGATGATGCTCTCAGTCAAGTAGCAAATAATATGTTTAATGATGCGGTAAGTGGATGGTAATTGATTCAGTAACCAACAATTTTAACATTCTATATTTGACTGCTATAACTTTCTGTTTGTATTATACAAACATCAATCGCCCAGGGAATCAATAACCAATAATAGATGCCTCAACTTCCATTCGATATCCCCAAATCGTTGGCTTCTTATGCGGAACACTTTGAAGAAGATCCGATAAAAGCTACTACACGTTTAAAAAAGCAACTTCGGAAACGAGGTCCCGATGCGGTCGGTCATTTTTTACTGGCTTGGTTTTATCATCTTAAGGGAATGGATGATCAAGCTGTTGAAGCAGCCTTGAAGGCACGAATCTATGCCCCGGGCAGTCCTTTTTTTCAAAAACTGCATTACTATCTAAGCCATCCAAAGGCCTTTGATGCATGGACTCCTGATATTACCGGTGATACTTCCCAAAAAACGCCAGGATCATCTTTAGAACCCGGACCGGTGCTAAATTTAGATACATTAATTCAAAAATTATCCGATGTAGAATCGGAACGAATTCGTCCTGAGAAAGAGGATAGCACGTCACAAGATGACTTTGATTCCAAAATTACAACAGATGATGTGGATGATATTGTATCCGAAACGTTAGCGTCTATCCACGAGAAGCAAGGCAAAACGGATGCGGCTATTCGGACTTATGAACGATTGAAAGAGTTAAAAAAAGAAAAAGAATCATTTTATAACGAACAGATCACTCGCCTGCAAAAAAAGAAAGGACAAGAAGAGGAATAAATACCTGTACGATTTACGGGATCGATCAAAGCGTGCACGCTTTTAATAGCAAACAGCTGTTGATTTGAAAGGCTCCAAGACATTTCCGGTTGCTATACAGTCTTCACAAAAGGATTAGATGCTTTCTCGTGCCCAATTGTCGTCTTGGGTCCATGTCCCGAGTAAACAACCGTTTCATCCGGCAGGCAATAAAGCTGTTCTCTGATAGATTTTTCTAGTAGATTAAAATCACCTTTATACAGATCCGTCCGCCCGATGCCTTCTTTAAATAAAACATCTCCACCAATCACAATTCCATCCTTTTTGCTGTAGAGTGATACATGATCAGGCGCATGTCCCGGCGTGTATCGGATATCAAAAATAAAATTACCAATTGACCATTCTAATGAAACTTGTAACGGTTTTGGGTCAAAATCAAAATCGTCTGCCTGCAATCCAAACATGGCAGCCTGAGACGAAAAATTATTCCAAAGATAACGATCCCGATCACTTAAGTAGACAGGTACATCAAAATCATCCAATATTCTGTGAAGCCCCAAAATATGATCCACGTGGGCGTGGGTAAGCAGAATAGCCGATAATTCCAACCCATTATCTTCGATTTGATCTTTGACCGATTGATATTCCGAATCATCGACAAATCCTGGATCAATGATAAGCCCCTCTTCTCCTTCGGTCAATAAATAGGTATTCTCACCGAAAGGTCCGACCGTAAAACGATGTATCTCCATAAGTGATGCGTAGAATGCCTGAATAGGAATAATAAAAAAGGATGCATCTCAGTCCGAAATGCATCCTAAGATTCTCAGCCTTACAGTGTTATTCTTTGCCGTAACGCTTCTTAAAGCGATCAATACGGCCAGCTTTCTTCTGAAAATTCATATTCCCAGTGTAAAAGGGATGATTTTTAGAGTCCACTTCGCTGCGATAAACCCCGTCTTTGGGATCCATTGTGCTACGGGTCTTAAATTCGGTGCCATCACTTAGGACAACAGTGATTTCGTTATAATCAGGGTGAATTCCGTTTTTCATGAATCAATAATTTCTTTTGTGCTTATTTCGAGTTTGCAAATATAAGATTATAAACATCTATTTGCAACGCTTATCATTGGTCAAAATCCTCAAAGTCATCCAAATCATCCATAGAGCCGAGCATACTGCCCAGCATATCAGAATAAGATCGGGCATCATCAAGGTCTTCTTTACCCAGCATGGAGTTCTGATGTAATGCCTCAATCACAAAATCCATCAATACATATTTGACTTCCTTGTTATCTGCCTCACCGCGGTTTTTCACAATCTTAGCCAGTCCGTTTACCGAATCAAGCGCCTGTTCATATTCCTTCTGACTCATATAATCTGTTAGCTCCAGATCATTTCCATTCGTGAACCAGTCTAAGACCGGCTTATAGATACTTTCTTTTTCCTGTTTCTTCTGCTCTTCAGGATTCGGGAAGTGCTGGCTAAAGGTCTTTTTAATCGCTTTCCCGATAATATGTTTTGCCACATTCAGCGCTCCCTCCTGTTCGCCCTCGTAAACCAGTTCCAGTTTCCCGGTCAGCGCTGGCACCATATGAAAGACATCTGTAAGGCGTGTAGTGGTCGAAGTTTCTCCATTTACAAGAGCCCGGCGTTCGGCCGCAGAGATAAGCTGTTCCATAGCGGTGATAGTCATTCGGGTAGAAACGCCACTTTTTTGATCAATATATTCCGATTCCCTGGCTTCAAATGCCACTTGCTCCAGTAGCTCCTTAATTAAATCAGGGACTTGTATTTCAACCTCGCCATCCCGGCTGATCCATGCTTCCTGCTCCGTAATTTCCATTCCAATTTCAATCTTCCGCGGGTAATGGGTAAGAATTTGCGAATCAATACGATCTTTTAGCGGTGTTATGATATTTCCGCGATTGGTATAATCTTCGGGATTCGCCGAAAAGACCATCGCAACGTCGAGTGGAATACGCACGTTGAAGCCCCTGATCTGGATATCACGTTCCTGCATGATATTAAGTAAGGCCACCTGTATGCGTGGTTGCAAATCAGGCAATTCATTGATTGCAAAAATTCCCCGATTTGTACGGGGAACAAGTCCAAAATTAATAACATTTTCATCGGCCAAAGTAAGTTTTTTTGCGGCCGCTTTAATAGGATCGATATCTCCAATTAGATCAGCAACGGCGGTATCGGGCGTAGCTAATTTCTCCCCGTAGCGTTCACTCCGGTGAACCCATCGGATAGGCGTTTCATCGCCTTGTTCTTCGATGATTTTCCGAGATTGTTTTGAAACCGGATTCAAAGGGTCATCATTAATTTCAGATCCTTCCACAATGGGCATGTATTCATCCAGAAAAGAAGTAAGTTGACGTAATATTTTCGTTTTTGCCTGTCCGCGCAATCCTAATAATATAATATCATGTTTGGCCAATAAAGCATGCTGTAATTGTGGTATTACTGATTTATCGTAGCCTTTAATCCCCGGAAAAAGTGTTTCTCCGGATCGAATTTTTCCTATAAGGTTACGACGGATTTCTTCCTTGACCGAAACCGATTCCCATCCAGAATTTTTCAATTCACCGAGCGTATCAACAGTATTGTGAAGATTTTTACTCATAGGGTAGCACTTATTCTTCTTTTTATTATTACCAGTTTGATAACCTATTACCGTCCGCTATCATTTCATGATTCCATGAATAAATCAATTCTTTTATGATTTAACAGATGTATAAAAACGAGCTCTTCCCAAAAAAGCAATAGTAGCCTGTGATCATCTTCCTGAGGACAATTTATAAATTCTAAACTTCGTAAACGAATTAGCATCTATATCTAAGCTGAGCACTGAAACTCATTTCTTATATCAAATTCATATTCAATCTCCCCCCTCCTGGCTACATTACATAACTTAGAAAGTGCCCGTGTTTCTTTCCATTCATCCGAGGCGACCGAATCGCTGGTTATGGCTCCCCCCACTGAATAAAAAAGGTGGTCATCCTTCACAATGGCAGTTCGTATTACCACATTAAAGTCAAAATCTCCCGCTGGATTGGAATAGCCCATTGCCCCTTTTATTTTCGGCGACAAGCTGACCGTCAAAAATACACCATTCATTCGTAGTTTCCATGAGAAATCAAGGTCCGCAAACTATCCAATTGGCTTTTATCCGGAAATCCCAGAAAAACATTTTGCAGCTTTCCATCCGGATTATAAACGAGCTGAGCCGGTAATCCCGGAACACTAAATGCCGAAAATTGTTCAGAGCCAGAAACGAAATGGAAAGGGAAAGAATTTTTTTTCATATACGAAATTACCTGGTCGCGCGGCAGGCCCACCGATGCAGCGATAATTTGTAATTTTTCAGGATGATCCTTTTTAATAGAAGCCAGCTCTCGGTGTAAATCCAGGGATTTATCCCTCCATTTTGTCCAAAAATCCAAAATGACATACTGTCCTTTGTAATCAGAAATTCGCAGACTATCATCATTCTGCGCTTCATGCCAATAGACCGTCTGCAGAGTATCCTGGGCAAAGATTCTTTTCCTGAAATTAGATTTATCGCTTATCTGATTATGAAACGTAAAAAATACGATTAGAATAGCCGCTACTACAGCTACAATGCCCAGAAAACGATTAAAATATTTAGGATCTATTTTCATACCAGCTTAGCTTTTGGAACCAAAATAGCCCCCGTTACCGGTGGCAGAGTAACAGTGACCGTTTCTTTATCCCTTTGAACTCTGGCATTAGTGATAACATTTTCGAGATGGTCTTCTTCCCGTACAACAAAATGCCCCATCGGAACTTGAATTTTTTGAGTATCAAGCGAGCGGTTAAAAACGACAAAACAGAATTTTTCGTCATTAAGAAACCGTGCAAAGGCCAATACATTTTTTTTATTATCTGACAGTAATTGCTGCAATTTCCCCGTCTGCAATACCAGACACTGGTTGCGGATCTCCCCCAGCTTTTTATACCAATCAAACAAAATTCTGTCAAAATTATTATCATCTGTGGGCCGTTTTTTTCCGAGCGGATGCCTTTTTTCCGGCTCATAATCAAATTCTTCCCAAACCATTGGCTTACGGTCATCGGGATCGTCAGCCCCCCACATACCCGCTTCCGTACCGTAAAAAATCATCGGTGCTCCCACATAAGTATATTGAAAAAGAGCAATCAGCTTTTGGATACGGCGTTCCTCAGTATTCGGTTTTCTGACATCAAAACCATCCTCTGGTTTACCTTCTTTGTCATACTCTCTACCGGGATTAAGAACCATAGAAGCCAAGCGAGGAGTGTCATGGCTCTCCAGAAGGTTTTGTAATACAAATGGAGCCTCCTCTGGGAATTCCTCCTGTAATTCTCTCAATCGGTTCAAAAGAATAGTTGGTTTAATAGATTGATCTATCATATAATCCTGCAACAGTCCGGCAAATGGATAATTCATTACAGCTGTAAAGAGTTCTCCATTAACCCACTCCCTGGATTTGGTAGTCCATATTTCTCCCACTGTATAGGCCTCCGGGTTAATATCCCGGACCAAGGCATTCCATTCTTTCCAAAACCCCTTGCCAATTTCATCGGGCACATCAAGCCGCCATCCATCGATACCGTCAGAAGGATCGCCATCCCCGTTGGGATCCATCCAGCGCCGGGTAATAGCAAATATATGTTCACGGACGGGCTTAACCAGGGTACTATCGACCTCTTTAAAAACCGGCAGATCCTTTACCCCCCACCAACCGTCATATGCAAATTTCGAATCATGGTCATTTCCGTCCCTAAAAGAAGTAATGGCATACCAATTTTTATACTGCGAATCCCGCTGCTTTTGAACAATATCCCGGAAAGCCCAAAAATCGGTACCGGTATGATTAAATACGCCATCAATAATAATTTTCATATCCCGTTTATGCACCTCTTCAATAAGATCAAGAAACAGTTTATCAGCAGCAGTCCACTGCCAAGTTGAGGGATCACTAGGATCCTCCTGCTCCATAATCTTCACATCTCCTTCCGGGTCCGGGCCAAAGAAACGATCGATATGATGATAACAGCTGGCATCGTATTTATGTAGAGAAACAGCGTCAAAAACCGGATTCAAATATAATGCGCCAATGCCAAGCTCTTTAAGATAATCCAGCTTATCAATAATTCCTTGTAGATCCCCTCCATATCGCCGCATTCTAACACTATCACGAAACTCTTTTCCTATAGAATTTTCCCAATCGGCACATTCATACCAGTCGGCCGTCCATGATGAAATTTCCCAGCCTTCAGGCCCGCCTATACGCTCCCGAATAGGATCATTGGATTTATCACCATTCCTAAAACGCTCAGGAAATATCTGATACCAGATAACATGTTTGGCCCATTCCGGGACTTTATACGAATGATTTTCAGACACGGCGTTAAGAAATTAAATTTTCGACTGATGAATGATAAAATATCAGATTGAAATAATATCAGCGGTTCGCAATAACTCGGCATCCATTTTAGGATTTCGCTTTGTTGCCTGATCAAAATCAGTAAATTTCACTTTACGATCGCGCATTCCTACCATTACATTATATTTTCCCTCAATCAGGGCTTCAACCGCCTTAACCCCTAACTGACTTGCTAATACACGATCTGCACAACTGGGGCGTCCTCCACGCTGCACATGCCCCAGAACAGTTACTTTTGTTTCATATCGATCTCCAAAATGGTCTTGAACTTTATCTTTCAAATCATAGATACTCCCATTTTTATCCCCTTCGGCAACAATAACCAAACGAGAACTTTTTTTGCGGCGTGAAGTTCGTTCCAGAGAATTGATCAGCTGTTGAATTCCGCGATCCTTTTCCGGGATCAACACTTCCTCAGCACCGGCAGCGATCCCGGAATACACGGCGATAAAACCTGCGTCACGTCCCATTACTTCAATAAAGAATAACCGATTGTGCGAAGTGGCAGTATCCCGAATTTTATCAACCGCTTCAACCACCGTATTAACGGCTGTATCAAAACCAACTGTAAAGTCAGTTCCATAGATATCATTATCGATCGTTCCGGGAATACCAATAATCGGAAAATTGTACTTCCCGCCAAATTCCATCGCTCCTTTAAACGTACCATCGCCTCCGATGACAACCAAAGCATCCAGCTCGTGCTTCTGCACATTTTGCCAAGCCTTTTCCATGCCTTCTTCCTTCTTAAACTTGAGACTTCTGGCAGATTTAAGAATTGTGCCCCCCTGGTAGATAATATGTTTTACCGAGCTGGCATCCATTTCATGTATCCTATTTTTAATTAGTCCTTCATATCCCTGATAAATGCCATAGGGGGCGATACCATTATAAACACATGTGCGAATGACCGCCCGGATGGCCGCATTCATCCCCGGTGCATCTCCTCCGGAAGTTAACACTCCAATTTTGTTAAAATTTGTCTGCTTCGAAGCCATTAGCTAATATTTTTCCTTAGGTATAATTTAGAAATGTGCAAATATTTATTTAGATAATCGTAAAGTAATTGGTTAAATCTACGATTCAAGAGAGAGGTGAATATAGGGAAAGTATAGCAACTTCGTATCGAAAAAATTCATCATTGATATAGACACAATGTCTCCTCTATATCAAGCTTAAAGCAGATCGAAATCTTATTGCAAATCACTAATCAGATCACGACAATCTTGCTTTAATTGGTCATCATCAGGCGTCAATTTAGTCATATTTAGAGCTGTCTGGCAC
>Ga0102962_1000810_pt1 | contig 13263 bp, 11 predicted proteins | sample SalPonF2_C_D2_MG_FD_84519 | JGI IMG/M metagenome (GOLD analysis project Ga0102962, IMG submission 84519) | Salt pond soil microbial communities from South San Francisco under conditions of wetland restoration - Salt Pond MetaG SF2_C_D2_MG ...
CATCAAACTCGACTACACGCTGGATTTCGGCAGCCCGGCCATCAGCGGGGAACCGATGGCGCGAGCGGTGGCGACCTACATCGGGAAACCGAAGTATCCGCCCAAGGGCAGCGCGACACAGGACGTGTATCGCGTCATCGCCGATTTCGCCGGCGGTCCCCTCGACAAGCTGGCTCCCGACGCAAAGGTGGGCGCCGTGATTACCGGCCTCGACGGGACGAAGATACTCCAGCAGGACGTGCGCTGGGTCCAGCCCAGCCACCGCTGGCGGCTGTCGGTACTGGCGGCACCGGACACCGGCAAACCCTTGGCGCTGCGGGCGTTCCTGAAGACCGGCAACAAGACTCTTTCCGAGACCTGGACCTATTCCCTGCCTCCCAGGAACCGCTTCGGCGGCAGTTGAGGCCATGCCGGACACGCCCTCGGCACCGCCGATCCACCGTGGCAGCCTGCGCTATCCGCGCCACCCGCATCGCCGGCGGGGGCGGCGGCCCATCTGGCGCTGGGCCGCGCGGCGGCGGCGTCTGCTGCTCCTGGCGCTGCTGACCACACAGACTTTGTTCGCCACCTATTACATGACGGCGGTGCTGCCTTACCACGGCAGCACCCTGCTGGAAATCGCCCTGCTCGCCGCCTTCGCCCTGAGCTTCGCCTGGGTCAGCGTCGGGGCGTGGCTCGCGGTGTACGGCTTTTTCTACCGGCGCCTGGGCGGCGACCCCAGGGGCCTGGACAGGCACAGCCCGGCGGACCACGGCTATCGGCCGCGGACCCGCACGGCGCTGGTCATGCCGCTTTACCACGAACCGGTCGCGACCTGTTTCGCCGCACTGGCAGCCATTTACCGTTCGCTCGAAGCCAGTGGCCGTCTTTCGCACTTCGATTTCTTCGTGCTCTCCGACAGCCGCGACCCCGACGTCTGGCTCGAGGAGCAGGCGGCGTGGCAGCACTGGGTGGAGACACTGGGTGCGCATGGCCGCCTGTACTACCGGCGGCGGCGCGTGAATCTGCGCCATAAGAGCGGCAACGTGGCCGACTTCCTGCGCCGCTGGGGGCGCGACTACGACTACTTCGTGGTGCTCGACGCCGACAGCCTGATGGATGCCGGGACGCTGGTCCGCATGGTGCAGCTCATGGACGACAACCCGCGGGTGGGCATACTGCAGGCACCGCCGCGCATCGTCTGCGCACGCTCGCTGTTCGCTCGCATCCAGCAGTTCGCCAACCGGCTTTACGGGTTGCTGTTCAGCACGGGACTGGCGGCCCTGCAACTCGGCGACGGCGCCTATTGGGGACACAACGCCATCATCCGCACAAGTGCCTTCATGCAGCATTGCGGATTGCCCAGTCTGCGCGGCATCGGACTGTTCCGCGGCCCGATCCTGAGCCACGATTTCGTGGAGGCCGCCTACATGCGCCGCGGCGGCTACGAGGTCTGGCTGGAACCGGCCCTGGCAGGCAGCTACGAACAATCCCCACCGACCCTGGTGGACGAATTGACCCGGGACCGCCGCTGGGCCCGCGGCAACATCCAGCACCTGCCCATCATGCTCAAGGAACGCGGCCTCAAGCTTGTGCAGCGGTTCATTTTCCTCAACGGCATCGTCGCCTACACGGCCGCGCCCCTGTGGCTGGCCTTCCTGGTCCTGTCGGGAATCGAGGTCGCCCGCTTCACCCTGTGGCCCATCGATTACTTTCCCGGCGGGCACCGGCTTTTCCCCGTCTGGCCGGAGTGGCACCCGCAATGGGCCATACAGCTCGCCGCCAGCACCGCCTTCATCCTTTTGGTGCCCAAGTTCCTCTCTGCCCTGGATGCCTTGCTGCAGACCGAATTGCGCCGGGGCTTCGGGGGCGGACGGCGTTTGCTCGCAAGCATCCTGATCGAGAGCATTGCCTCGGTAATGCTTGCGCCGGTACGCATGCTCGCCCACAGCCGCTTCGTGCTCGAGGCGCTTATCGGCCTGCGCATCACCTGGGGAGGACAAAACCGGCGTGGCGACATCGGGTGGTGGCCGGCGCTTCTGATGCACGGCGACGGACTGTTGCTCGGCATTGGCTGGGGCATCTTTTCGTGGTGGCTGCGGCCGCTGTATTTCTATTGGTCGCTGCCGGTGATCGGGCCGCTCGTCTTCGCCCCCGCGGTTGCCGTGGTTACAAGCAGGATACGCAGTGGCGACTGGTGCGTCCGCCACGGCCTGCTGCTCACGCCCGAAGACCGGGAACCGCCGCCGCTGATCGTCGACTTCGCGAAGCTCGCGCCGGAGGGAAAGCCATCAGCACCACGGGGACTGGCCAAGGCCCTGAGCGATCCGGGTTACCTGGCCGTCGCCCGGCATTTCGCTCGCCGCAACGGCCGTTGCAAGCCGCAAACCCTGGACCGTGTGCGGCGCATGGGCCTGGGAGCACTAAGCCGGCGGGAACGCCGGGCGGTGGCGGAGGACGGCGACGCCCTCGCCGTCCTGCATGCCGCCGGTATCGCTCAGCGCAACTTGCCGAGTTCGGCGCAGAAACAATAAGCGTACATTCCCTCGCGATCGTGCATCGCCAGGGCCTGCTTCACGTGGCTTAACACGGGCAGGAAGGCCGCCAGCACCGAATCGCTGTAACCGTTGCCGCCACCAAACAAGCGGGAAGCGAAACCGCTCATGGTGGAATTGTCGGCCATGTCGACGATGAACCTCTGGCTGGAAGACAGGCGCGGCGAGATATAGGTCACCCCGTACTTGCTGATCCGGGCCATGCCGGCGGCAGCGGCAATGGCTTTGTTCAAGTCGCCGAACTGGTCGATCAGGCCGATCCGCTTGGCATCGCGGCCGGTCCAGACGCGCCCCTGCGCGATGGCCTTGACGTGGCTGAGCGGTAAATCCCGGTAGTGCGCCACGTTGCCCGTGAACTCTGCATAACCATGGTTGATGAGCTGCTGGAACACCTTGGCGGCATGCGGGCCCAGCGAACGCAGCGGGTCGCCGAAATCCGCCAGCGGCGAGGTTTCCACGCCGTCGCGGTGCACCCCCGCCCAGGCCAGCGTCTTCTCGAACGTCGGCAGCATGCCGAAAATACCGACCGAGCCGGTAATCGTGGAGGGCGAAGCAAAGATCTTGTCCCCGGCCATCGAAATCCAGTAGCCACCGGACGCCGCGACGCCGGACATCGACACGACCAGCGGCTTGCCGGAGTGCTCCAGTTGAAGTTCGGCCTGGAGTATGTGGTCAGAGGCCATCGAACTGCCACCGGGGCTGTCGACGTCGAGCACCACGGCCTTGACCCGGCTGTCATGCCGTGCCCGATCCAGCAGGTGCGACAGCGTCTCGGAGCCGATTGTACCGGCCGGGGCGGTGCCCGGAATGATGTCGCCTTGCGCCACGATGACCGCGACCTGGTTCCAGTCGCGGTTCGCGAGCTTCGCCGCGGGAGCGCGTGCCTTGAGGTAGGCCTTGAGGCTCACCCGGCTGTAACTCCCCGTGCGCGGATCGGTCCCGGCCAGGGACTTGAATTTTGCGCGCAGCTTGGGCAGGGACATCACGCCGTCGATCAGGTTGCTTTGCGTCGCCACGGCGGCGGCATTGCCTTTCGCATCCGACAGCGCTTCCGGCCAGTGATTGACCAGGCTGGTCAAATCGGCCGCCTTGTTGCCGCGTGCATCGGACACTTCGTTGACATAGCGCTGCCACAATTGATCGAGGAGCACGGTGTTTTCATGCTTCGCGTCGGGCGACATGTCGTTGCGCATATAAGGCTCGACATACGACTTGTACTTGCCCACGCGGAATACATGCCACTGCACCTTGAGCTTGTCGATCAGGTCCTTGTAGTAGTTGCGGTAAGCCGCAAGGCCCAGCACCGCAACCAGTCCCTGGTTCGAGGTCAGGTAGGCATGATTGGCCACGGACGCCAGGTAATAGGATCCCTGCATGTAATTGCTGGCGTAAGCGATAACCGGCTTGCCGCTCTTTTCGAATTTCTTGAACGCCTTGCCGAGCCGTTCCAGCTGCGCGAAACTGCCGCCCTCGAAATCATTGAGGTCGAGCGCCACGCCCTTGATGCTCGGATCATTCGCGGCGGTATTCAGGGCGTTCTCGACATTGCGCATCACGGTAATCGGCTTTACGGGCTCGCCGACAAGCTTGCGCTTGGCACGCGTCACCGGATCAGGCACCTGCTCGACCAGCATGCCCTCCGGGGCGATCTTGAGCATCGCGCTCGACGGCACCTCGGGCGCACTGGGCACCAGGAGAAGCACCAGAACGAAAACCACGATGCCCAGGAAGATGACATCGACCACGACCCGCCGGGTGATGTCTATGCCGCGCAGGATGCCCCTCAACACCCGCACGAAACCGCTTTGTGAAGTCGCCATTGTTAATGTCCTTTGGCCCGTAATGCCCGCATCTTAACAGGGCGATAGTGCACGGAACATGACAAAACCCGTTGCAAGCGTCAGCGCACGGCCTTGCCCGACTGGCCCAACAATGCGGTGATTTGCGTCATCCATTGCTCGTGCTCCGGTTTCATCAGGCAGCATCGAAGCACCGTGACGGTATCGGCATCCCAGTCCAGATCCGGCCACCACGGTTCGGCCGACGCGCGCGGCAACTTGAGCAAGGCCAGGTGCAGATTGCGCTCGGCCGCGGCATCGAACACGGCGCGGGCGCGAAGCGAAGCGGCGCTCGCACAATCGGCGCGGGCGCCGAAGGCGACGATGTCGAGCATGGGCGGTGCCAGGGCCACGAAGTCGTCCGCCTTCTCCACCCAGGCCTGCAACGCCCGGGCCGCGGACAGGCACCGCTTCAAGCCCCCGGCAAACTCCCCTGCCGGTTCCAGGGGCAGCAGTTCCAGCGTGGTCCAGAGCGCGACCGCCGAAGCTCCCGCACGCGAGCACTCCAGGCTGATTTCGCCCAGATGCAGTTCGTCGGAACTGAAATAGGTGTAAGGCGAATCATGCCGGTACACCCGCCCGATCGCCGGATCGCGGAACAGCACGGCGCCGCAGCCATAGGGTTGCAAGCCGTGCTTGTGCGGATCGATGACCACCGAATCCGCCTGTCCCATGCAGGCAAAAGCACGCTCGCGTGCCGCATCGCCTTCGGCAACGAGTTTGAAGTATCCGCCGTATGCGGCGTCGACGTGCACCCGCACCCCGGCTTCGCGGGCGAGCGGCAGTATGTCTTCGAGCGGATCCAATGCGCCGCGCCCTGTCGTGCCAAGTGTCGCAACTACACAAGCCACGTCATCACGCTGCAGTTGGGTTTTCAGCGCCTCCGGATCCATGCGCCCTTCGCGGTCGACGGCCACGGCCGTGAAGTCCATGCCCAATACCGCGCTCATGCGCGAATGCGTGTAATGCGCCTCGCCGGACGCCAGCACGCGGCGCCGGCCCTGCCCCAGTTCACGCGATACCCACAACGCTTCCAGGTTGGCCACCGTGCCGCCGCTGGTGAGATGCCCCAGGTGTGCCCCGAAACCGACCATGCGCGCCAGCTTCGCGACCGCTTCCTTTTCCATCGCGGAACTGGCGCGCCCGCCGTCCAGTGCATGGTTATTCGGATTGATCTCCATGGCCAACGCATAGGCCAGGCGTGCCAGCGGATGCGGCGGCTTGAGCATCTGCCCCACGTACAGGGGATGCTGGTAAGGAAAGTTGTCGGCAAGGCGGTCCGCCACCTTCAGGAGCACCGGCTTCAGGCGTTCGGCATCGAGATCCGCGTCGACGGGCGGCAGATCGGCAAAGCCGGCCGCCAGGCGCGCGCGTGCCTCAGCCAGCAGATCGGTTTCGGAATCGTCGTTCAAACTTTTCTCCGCTGAGGTTGTTCGCTCAAGCCGGCAGGGACCTGGAATGCATACGCTTGTATAACCATTCCAGCACATAGCTCGCGCCGATCAGTACCGTCGCCACGACAGCTCCGGAAAGGTTTGCATCGTACTGTTCGCCCAACAGGATCAACAGCGACACGAGGCACAACACGCATCCCAGCATACCCATGAAACGCCGGGCAGGCTTCCCCCCGGAGAGACGGAAATTGGCCAGGTTGACCAGGGCGAAAATCAGCAGGAAGCCCGAGCTACCCGAGGTGGAAATGTTCTCGAGGTCGAGCACGTTGGCGACCAGCAGGGTCAGCAGGGCCGTCACGAGCAGGCCGACCGGCTGGTTCCAGAAATAATGAGTGAACTCGTGCGGGAATTCGCCGTCTTCCGCGAGCTTGTAGTTCACGCGGCTGCCGCCGTACAGGGTGGCGTTGATGGCGGAGAACACGGACAGCATGGCGGTCACCGAAATCACCACGTAACCCGCGTCGCCGAGGAAGGGACGGGCCGCCGCAGCCAGGGCATAGTCCTTCGCCTTGTCGATGGCGGCGAAACCGAGCGAGCCCACCGTGATGATTGCGATCAGGACATATAGCAGGATCACCAGGCCTACGGCCCAATAGTAGGCGCGCGCAATGTTTTTCCCCGGATTGCGGATGTGCGGTGCCGCGTTGGCGATCAGCTCGAAACCCTCGTAGGCGACGAAGATGATCATGCCGCTCGCGACCAGGCCCGGGATGCTTTCCCAGTGGCTGAAGCCGAGTTGCGCCGTGTAGTGGCTGTGATGCAGTCCCCAGAACCCGAGGATCACGAACAACGCGAGGATGCTCATCTTGACCATCACCACGATCGATTCGATCCGGCCCACCCATTTGAGGCTGAAGTAATTGAGCGCGCAGGAGAACACGATGACGGCGGACAGGAACAGGTGCGAAAGCAACCCGACATTCCACGTGTGCGGGAACAGGTTCGCCGCGTACGAACCGAAGGCCGACGAGTACAGCGACAACATGATGATGTAGCTCACCCACAGGAGGTTGTTCGTACCGCCGCTGAATACGCCCTTGCCGAAGGCCTTGTTCAGGAACGTCACCGTCCCGCCTTCGCTGGGGTAATCGCGGCTCAGCCCCGCATAGGAATAGGCGGTCACCAGCGCGATGATTCCGGCGAACACGAAAGCCAGCGGCGTACCGCCCTTGCCGAAGGACACGGCGAGCCCCAGTACGGCGAAGATTCCGCCGCCGACCATGCCGCCGATGCCGATGGAAATGGCGTCCCGGAGGCCGATGGCGTCCCGTTCGGGCGCGGTGCCGGTAGCCGTCATCAGTTGCCGTTACCCGCCTTGTTGCCCGCGCGGTTGGCCAGCGTACGCACGGCGGCCAGCTTCTGCTTGATCTGCGCCTGCTCCGCGGGGTCGGAGGTGGCGTTGAGGAGGCCTTCGTAAATGCGCTTCGCGTCGCCATACAGCCCGGCCTGCGTCAGCGCCGAGGCCGCCGAGAACCGGGCGGTCTGCGCCCATTGGTCCATGGCGTAGGGGCTGTTGAAGGTAGCGGCTTCGAGATAGGCGCGGGCCGCGTTGAGCGGCGAATCCAGCCCCGAGTAAGCCTTGCCGATCCAGTACAGGATCTGGCGTGCCTGTTTCGGGGGCGGCGCGGGATGCAGGGCGAGCATACTCTGCAGAATGCCCAGCGCGGCCTTGTTGTCGCCGATCGTTTCCAGATCCACCACAACGGGCAACAGTTTCTTCGCCGGTACTTGCGGCTGGCCGCCGGCCATGGATTGGAGCAGGCGGATGGCGCTTTGATCGTGCCCCCCGAACAAGAGCAGTCGTGCCCGCTGCACCTGCCAGTCGCCGGCATCGACACCGGCCGGCGGCTTGCTCAGGCCGGCCACCAGCGCAGAGGCAAAGGTGATGCGCCCGGTGGAGACGGCCGGTTTCAGGAGGGCGTAGCGCAACGCGCCCGGCAGCCGCTCCGGGTGCGGGAACAGGTTGGTATCGGAAAAGATCTTCAGGGCCAGGTCCATGCCGTGGCCGTTTCCCAGCAACTGTTTCGCCAGAGTCGACAGGCACGCGCCGCGCGCATAAGGGTCCGGACTGCGCGTGCCGGCGGCGGCGAGCAAGGCGAGCGCCCGCATGGGGTGGTTGCTCTTGTTTTCATCGCTGGCGGCCTGCAGCCAGGGGCCGGCGCCGCCCAACAGGAGGCGCTTCTGGTTGCCGAGTTGCATGCCGGTTTTGACCAGGGTGTTCCAGAACAGCTTCGGGGTGACCGCGAATGGGCCCGAATCCAGGGGATCGAGCCTCAACGCATCGGCCAGCGATGCCAGTTCGAGTTCGACGTTGCCGGCCTGCTTTGCGGCTTCGGAGCGGACCCGCTCGAAGCGTCCGGCAAGTTGGCGTTTCTTGCTCTTCCTGGCTGCCCGGCCGAGGCGCTCGGCCAAGATGCCGACCTGGCGGGGCTTGCGGATTCCGGCTTTCAGCTCGGCAAGCAGCATGAGCGGGCGGACCTCGGGTTGCTTCAGGCCCGAGAGCAGGTGCACGGCCCGGCGCGGACGCTTCCGTTCGAGCGCGATCTCCGCGGCGACCTCGCGCGTGCGCCAGTCAGCCCCGTGCCCTGCGCGGCGCAGGTACACCAACGCCCGGTCGGCATCTTTCAGGTTGCCCCCCACGACATAACTGCGCAGGACCAACTGCCGGTATTGGGTCAGGACGGAGGCTGCGGGCGGACTGCCGTTCCAGATCAGCGGCCGCAGGAAGCCTCTCGCCCGGGCCGGGTCATCGGCGCCGAGTGCGGCACGCGCTCCCGTGAGATAGGCATATTCCCGCAACGAACGGGGCACATCGTCGGGATAGGCGTTGATTCGAGCAAACAGGCGCTTGGTGAAACCCGCCGAGGAGAGGATGTCCAGGCGCGCGCGCTCCCAGACGGTCCAGGCCGCGGGCGACTGGTTCAACGGTGGCTGCGAGGCGTCGATCAGCTTGAGCGCGAGTTGCGGGGCGCCGGCACTGGCCAGCGCATGTGCCTCGCCACTCTCCGCCCGGGCGCGGACGGCCGCGGGGTTCGAAGCCGGCGACGCGGCCGAGGCCGCCGCCTGTGCACTTGCCGGGGCAGGCGCCGCTGCCCGGGCCGGGTGCACGGCCGCCGCAGACAGGGCCGCAATTGCAATCAGGCACGCCGGAGAAGTTCTCATCAATAAGGCAGGCGACGAGATGTCTTTTTTGCTTGACGGCTAGTTTAATGCCTCATGAATTTTTAATTTGCGCCCCGGACAGGCGGATCAGGAGGCACAACATGGGGGTGACGGGGGTGCCGACCTGCGCAGTGGTCGTCAGTCTCATCGCGGCGGGCAAACAAAAGCCTCGCCTGTTTCCAGGCGAGGCTTTGAATCTTCGGCGTGAATCCCCGGCGAACATTGGCCGGGGCAAGTAAAGGTCAGACCTTTTCCTTGATACGGGCGGACTTGCCGCTACGCTCGCGCAGGTAATACAGCTTGGCGCGATTGACGTCGCCACGGCGCTTGACCTTGACGCTGCCGATCTGCGGGCTGTTGGTGGTGAACACGCGCTCGACGCCCTCGCCGTGCGAGACCTTGCGCACCGTGAAGGAGCTGCCTACGCCGCGCTGGCGCTTGGCAATGACCACACCCTCGAAGGCCTGCAGACGTTCGCGCCCGCCTTCCGTCACCTTGACCTGCACCACGACCGTGTCGCCGGGCGCGAATTCGGGAATGTCCGTGCGCAGCTGCTCGCGTTCCAGTTCCTCGATCACCTGACTCATGATTCTGCTCCGTCTTCAGGCCGACTCGTCGGCCAGTAAATCCGTGCGCCGCGCTCGCGTGCGCCTCTGTGCTTCGGCCAACCGCCACTGGCTGATGGCCGCATGATCACCCGAGAGCAAAACCTCGGGCACCCGTCTTCCTTCGATTTCCTCGGGCCGGGTGTAGTGCGGGCAATCCAGAATTCCCGTGGCGAAGGAATCTTCCGCCGCCGAATTCTCGTCGCCCAGTACACCGGGGATGAGGCGTATCGCCGCATCCAGTACCACGACCGCCGCCGGTTCCCCGCCGGACAGGACGTAGTCCCCGATCGAGAGCTCTTCGTCCACGCAGGCTTCGACGAAGCGCTCATCAACTCCTTCGTAACGGCCGCAGACCAATACCGCGCCCGTTGCGGCCAGTTCGCGCGCGCGCCGGTCGTCGAACCGGCGGCCCTGCGGGCTCAAGTACACCACCGGTGCCTTGTCGCCGCGCTCGGCCTTGGCCGCCCGCACCGCTGCCGCCAGCGGTTCGAACTTCATCACCATCCCGGGCCCGCCCCCGTAAGGCCGGTCGTCGACGGTGCGATGCCGGTCGCTGGTGTAGTCACGCGGGTCCCAGGTCGCGACCTGTGCCCCGCCGGCTTCCAGCGCCCGGCCGACGACGCCGTATCCGAGTGCCGCGGTCACCATTTCCGGGAAAATGGTCACCACATCAAATCGCGGACCCGATCGGCTCATCGCTTCAATCCTCTGGATGCCAGTCAACCTGCATCCAGCCCTTGTCCAAATGCACCTCGTCCACGGTGCGTCCCGGCGCCCAGGGGATCAACCGTTCGCGCGTCCCGTCGTGAATCACCATCACATCGTTCGCGCCGGTGGGAATATGGCCGGTAATGCGTCCCAGCACTATCCCCTCGCGGTTTCTGACCTCCAGACCCATCAGGTCGGTCCAGTAATACCCCTCGTCATCCGCCAGTGCATTGCGCGGAACGGCGATCTCGGTACCGATCAGGGCCAATGCCTGGTCCCGGTCCGTCACGCCTTCGAGTTGGGCCACGACCCCGCGGCCATGAACCCGCCCCGTCACCAGTTCGCGCTCCTCGCGCTTCCCCGGTTCACCCAGCCACCAGACCGGGTAGTTCAAAATTCCTTCGCGCGGCTCGGTGTGGGAGAAGATGCGTAACCAACCCCGCACCCCATACACGCCCGCGATGCGGCCCAGTACGACCCAGGCCTCTGGCGTGGCCTCAGTGGCCATACCGTTTATAACTTCAGGCGGCCGAGGCCTCCGCCTCAGGCGCGTTCTTGGCTTCCTTGCCGGCTTCCTTGATCAGCGCGGCAGCGCGATCCGACGGGCGGGCGCCATTGGCAATCCAGTGCGCGATGCGCTCGGCATCGACCACCAGGCGCTTTTCCTGGCCCGAGGCGATCGGATTGTAATAACCCAGGCGCTCGATATAGCGGCCGTCGCGGGAATTACGGCTGTCCGTAACCACGAGATGGTAGAAGGGGCGCTTCTTGGCGCCAGTGCGTGCGAGTCTGATTGTGACCATGTGCGCTTAGCTCCGCGCTTGTTTGCCGGCTGAAAGACCGGCCATTATATGAGAAAAACCGGGCATTTGTCACCCATGGCGATACCGAAAGCGCCCGGAACCCGGCCTGGCCGGGAAGAAACTCTCGCAACGGCGCAACGCCGCCACGAAGAAAATCTCTCGCCAAGGCGCAAAGACGCCAAGAACACCGGTATGAATGAATCACCCTCCCCTTGCTCGCGCAGCGAGGAAGGGGAAGCCGGAGGGGCATTCTGGAAATCGCTGCTGTAGGAGCGGACGCCCCGGCCGCGATCGGTTTCCGGTGGCGCGGCCTATCGCAACGGGGGACCGTCGCTCCTACAAAAATTGATGCCCTTTGTGGCGAAATTCCTCGCGGCGGGGACCGCCGCCCCCATGTCCATCCGTCCGAGCCGCAGTGCTGCGAGGTGTATTAATGCAATCCCGGAGGAAGGCCGCCGCCGCCCATTCCCCGCATCATCTTCGCCATGCCGCCCTTCTTGAATTTCTTCATCATCTTCTGGGCCTGCTGGAACTGGCGCAGCAACTGGTTGACGTCCTGCACCTCGGTCCCGGAGCCCTTGGCGATGCGCTTGCGGCGCGAGCCGTCGAGCAAGGCCGGGTGGTGACGTTCCTTGGGCGTCATGGAATTCACGATCGCGATCTGGCGCCGCAGTGCCTTGTCGTCGAAGCCGGCCGCCGCCCCGGCAGGCAACTTGCCCGCTCCCGGCAGCTTGTCCATCAGGCTCTGGATGCCGCCCATGTCGAGCATCTGCTCGATCTGGCCGCGGAAGTCCTCGAGGTCGAACCCCTTGCCCTTGCGCAGCTTGCCGGCAAGCTTCTCGGCCTTGGCCTTGTCGATCTTCTGTGTGGCGCTTTCCACCAGGCCGACGATGTCGCCCTTGCCAAGGATGCGTCCGGCCATGCGCTGCGGGTCGAAGGCCTCCAGGGCATCGGCACGCTCGCCTGTACCGATGAACTTGATTGGCCGTCCGGTGACCTCGGCGACGGAAAGCGCCGCGCCCCCGCGGGCGTCGCCGTCGGCCTTGGTGAGGATCACGCCGGTGAGCGCGAGCGCCTCGTTGAAGGCGGCGGCGGCGCGCACGGCATCCTGGCCGGTCATGGCGTCGGCGACGAACAGCGTCTCCGCGGGCGAGAGCACCTGCGAGAGCATGCGCACCTCGTCCATCAGCTCCTCGTCGACATGCAGGCGCCCCGCCGTGTCGACAATGAGCACGTCGGTCAACTGGCTGCGGGACTGCTTGAGGGCACGTTCGGCAATGGCCTTCGGGCTTTCACCATCGGCGGGCACGAAGCCGACATCCACCTGCCCGGCAAGCGTCTCGAGCTGTTCGATGGCCGCGGGCCGGCGCACGTCGGTGGAAACCACCAGCACGCGCTTGCGGTTAGCCTTGAGGTACGCGGCGAGCTTCGCAACCGAGGTGGTCTTGCCCGCGCCCTGCAGGCCGGCCATGAGGATGACCGCCGGCGGGCGCACGCGCAGATTGAGCTGCGGGTCACCCGCGGCGAGCAAGTCGGCCAGTTCGTCGTGGACGATCTTGACGAAGGCCTGCCCCGGGGTAACGCTCTTGACTACTTCGGCGCCGAGCGCGCGCTTCTTCACTCCGTCGAGGAAGCGCTCGATCACAGGCAACGCGACGTCGGCCTCGAGCAAGGCCACGCGCATCTCGCGCAGGGTTTCGGCGACGTTGTCCTCGGTAATGCGCCCGCGTCCGCCAAGGCGGCCGAGGGTCGTCGAGAGGCGTTCGCCAAGTTGTCCGAATAAAGCCATGAAACCTTCAGCCCTTTTGTGCCTGTGGGTTTATCCCAAGAGATTTACCACAGAGCACACAGAGAACAATGAGATGAGATGGAACTGCCGAGAGCGCAAAATACCAGATTGAAGCCCTGATCGAAGACCGTCAAGTAACCTCTGTTCTCTCCGTGCTCTCTGTGGTTATACGCATTTCCCGTCAGGCGACGGCTGCGATGCCGCGCTCCGACTTGATGTTGTTGTGTTCGTCGAGGATCAGCACGCGCGGCTTGTGGCGCTCGGCTGCAGCGGCATCCATCGACGCATAAGCGGCAATGATCACACGGTCGCCCGCGCGCATGTGGTGCGCGGCCGCCCCGTTGGCACAGATCTCGCGCGAACCCGC
>Ga0102962_1000811_pt1 | contig 13256 bp, 16 predicted proteins | sample SalPonF2_C_D2_MG_FD_84519 | JGI IMG/M metagenome (GOLD analysis project Ga0102962, IMG submission 84519) | Salt pond soil microbial communities from South San Francisco under conditions of wetland restoration - Salt Pond MetaG SF2_C_D2_MG ...
ACCGCTTCAAGCCCTCCCGTGTCGAACTGGTTCCATAGAGTCCGCTCCAATGGTTTGGGACGGGGGGGCGAGCGAACAACTCAAGCACAGACCGGGGCGCGATGGGCGAGGCTTGCGGGCTGTCTTGGCGTGGTGCGACGCCGCTGAGAAATAGTTTAGCCATCCATGAAATCCAGTCTGTGATCGTCCCGGCCGCGCCATTCGGAGATGGCCGTGTCGAGCCACTCATGAATCGCCTGCCTGCCTTGCTCGGCGGTGGCGGCGGCATCGAGTCTTTGCTCAAGCAACCAGAGTAGGCGGTCGATGACCGGCGATGAGTAGTCCGCTTGGTCGAGGCGTGCCGACGCCCAGGAAGGGTGACAGCCCAAGGCCATACCGAAGACGCGCTTTGACACGCCAGGATCGAGCTTTTGCACGCGATCGTAGACCGCCCGCGGTTTGGGGTAGGTCGGGAGGGGATTATGCTCGGGCCACTGTTCGAACAGGCGAAGCAGGATGGCCATGGAGGCATTGCGCAGCGGCATCTGCTCGCGTTTGACGATCGTCTCGCCGAAGCGCCATGGGGTGATTCCAAGCAGCCAGCAAGCGTCCAGGCGCTTTAAGCCGTGGGCGTCGATAAAGTCCAATACGTCTGCCCCCGTGGTTGCTTCGTCTGTCATGGATAGCCCTTTTGTTGCTCCAACATTACGTATAGCGAAGAACTCGTCGCTGCCAATGACCTACCGCAATCTAAGGGGGCATTCGCGCGTTTTCGCGACCGTGTACGATTTTAATAACGTCATCCACCACTGGTCGCTCCTTAAAGCGCGGTATCGATGTACTCCAGACGGTCCTCATGAGACCCGCTCAGCGCGTTCACGCCGTGCTATGGGATCGAGCCTCTCGTCGACGTGGAGGTCGGCTTCGCGCGGCGGTTGGGGAGGCTCGCCCTGCCCGCTGAGCCATAAATTCAGCCGCCAGACATAGGCCAGGACCTCCGCACACGCCTGGTAGAGGGCGGTGGGAATGGCCTCGCCCGGCACGCCGTGAAAATAGAGCGCGCGGGCCAAGGGTGGCGCACTGACCACCGGGATGCCATGGCGGCGCGCGATCTTGCAGATGCGCTCAGCCAGGCGACCTGCGCCGGCAGCAATCACAACGGGTGCCGGGTCGCGAAGCCGGCGATAGCGAAAAGCCACCGCATAGTGCGATGGATTGACGACTACCGCCGAAGCCTGTGGAAGTTGCTCCATCATCCGCGCTCGCGCGGCACGTGTTTGCGCTTGGCGCAATCGGCGGCGTACGTGTGGGTTGACGTCGGTTTCTTTTTGCTCGTCGCGCACTTCCTTATCGGTCATGCGCAAATCCCGGCGATGAAACCACGCTTGCAGCGGTGTATCGAGGGCTACTATAAAAACCGTTGCCAGCACGCATACTCCGAGTATCCACACGATGGCGTAGAGTCCGAGCGTCCAGTCGGGGGCCGCGGTGTGGGGGAGTGCCGTGATGCTTGCCTTCCAAAGGAGGAAGGCAAGCAATCCCGCCCCGCCGACCACGAGGAATTTCAACAGTGACTTCAGTGTCTCGGTCAGGCGCTTGGGCGAGAAGAGGTTTTTAACGCCCTTGGCTGGGTTGAGCCGGCTCGCATCGGGTGTGATCGGCTTGGCGCTAGCGCTCCAGCCACCAGGGACGAACCCGCTTATCGCACCCAGCACGGACAACGCAAAAAGCAGCACACTGAGCGCACCCAGGCTCGCAGCGGCGAAATGCAGCGCCGACGACACCCGCATGGTCCCGGCATGGGCGAGTACGCCCGGCACCCAACGCAGGATCCAGTTGACCAATACGCTCCCGGGCAACAGGGCGACCAAGAAGAATGACAGTATCAACACCAGCTTGATCATGTCCGGTGCGCGGGCGACTTGACCTTCTTCACGGGCGTGCTCGCGCTTGCGCTGCGTGGCCTCGTGTTTCTTTTCTTCGCTGGCGCTTTCGTTGCTATCTTCTGCCACGGCGTTTCATCCTCCGGCCCGTGTCAGTTGCTCGATCAGCGTGATCGTGTGGCCATAGGCATGCGAGAAGACATTTTGGATATCGCCGCTACTGGCAAGAAGCAGCCACATGCCCATCAGATACAGCAGCGGGAAGCCGACCGAGAAAATGTTAAGCGCGGGAGCCAGTGCCGTGACCACGCCGAGTACGGCGTTGACCGCAAGCCCTGCGATCACGACCGGTAGCGCAAGCCACAATCCGTACGTGAACATGCGCCCGCCGTCGAGGGCGATCGCGTGCCAGCCGCCACCGGCGATGGTGCCTGTCGGATTGGTTTGGAAAGAATGGTAAAGCGCGGCAATGAGCCACTGGGGCCCGCCGGCCGCCAGATACGCCATCAGTCCGGCCCACAGCATCAGCTCGGACAGTACCGGCATGGCCGTGCCGGTGGCGGGCGCGGTCAGCCGCGCGAAACCCAGTCCCATGGACAGGCCGATCATCTCGCCCGAGACCGTGATGGCGCTGACCGCCACCCACATTACAAAGCCGAGGGTGGCTCCGTAGACGACGTTGCCACCCGCGTAGACCATCAGGTGCCAGGGATTACTGGGCAGAGGGGGCAGGTGTGGCAGCGCCACGGCCAAGACCAGGGCGAGTGCCGCCGCAACCAGTACGCGCACACGAGCCGGCACGTAGCGGCTGCCAATGAGCGGCGCCGTCAGCACCAGGCCGCTCGTGCGCATGAACGGCCACACAAAGTGGCCGAGCCAGGCGAGGATTTGTGCCTGGGTTATGACCACGACCGATCGATCAACTGGGACAGGTGGCCGATCAGTTCACGAGCGAGCGCTGCGTCCTGGGCGAGCATCCAGCCACCAAGCAAAAAAGCCACCAGCAGAGCCGCGGCAAGTCTAGGCGCCAGACTGAAGGTCGAGTCATTGAGCTGCGTAAGCGACTGGAACACGCCCACCAGTAAACCGCCAACCAATGCGGTGAGGACAACCGGCAACGTCGTCCATAGCGTGAGCGCCAGCGCATGGCGCAGAAGCGTCTCATAGAATGGCATTGCAGCGTGCGACGTTTAGTGTCATGCTAATAATATATACTAAGCTTAACCTGAATCAAAGTTAGTGTCAGCGGTGTGGGGCAGCCCTATGAGAGGCAAGCTAATCGTTATTATTGCGGTCGCTGTCGTCGCGCTATTGGCCGCCGGCGGCGGCGCGTATTATTTCTTGAAAGTGCGACGGGCCCGGCCGGGCGCGGTGGCAACCAAATTGCAACCGAAGAAAAAGCTCTTTGTCTCGCTCAAGCCCCTCGTGGTAAGCATTAACAAAAAGGGCAAACTTGGGCTGCCGGACCAGTCGACATATCTGCAGGTGGGTTTTCAGTTCGAGACCGTGCATGACAAGGCCCGCACGGCCTTTAAGGACCTCCGCCCCGCCATACGCGGCAACGTGTTGGCGCTGTTACTCAACCTGTCACCGGAGGTGCTGCATAGCCAAGCCGTGCGCGATCGGATGAAAAAGCACGTATTGCAGACCGTCAATCAAACCCTCTACAGCAATCAACCCGACGTCGGGCATGATGCATTCGATCGGGTCTACGTCACGCGCTTCGTCACCCAGGCCGGATGAGGTTTGACCCCGATGGGTGGCTCACCCGATCCGGTTGCCTCCGCGCTATTCGGCCTGGCGGGTTTCTTTTTGTTGTTCGCTGTGGGCGTTGCGTTGCTGCGCTGGCTGCAAAAGCGCATCGGGGCACCGCTAGGGGCGATCGGCGGCTCGGGTGACGTGCGCGTGCTGCGACGCTTCCCGCTGGGCTGGCAGTGCGTGTTGCTGGTGGTGGAGGTGGGCACGCAGCAATATGTGCTCGCCACATCCAGAGCCGGCGGGGTCACGCTGCTCGATAAGCTCGAGGAGCCGCTAGCGCCGCCTACGCCACCAGGTGCCTTCGGCAAGCACCTCAAACAGGCGTTTCGGCGCCAAGGCAAAGGTCCGTGAGGCGAGCGGCGCGCTGGGCTCTGAGAGGTCTGGCGCTGCTCGTTTTGTTGGCCCCCTGGTTGGCTGCACGGGCGGCACCGAGCCTGGGGCTGCTCCAGGCGAACCCAACCGCGGGCGGTGGGGTTGCCTACTCGCTCGACGTGCAAACGTTGCTCATCATGACGGCGCTGGCGTTCCTGCCGGCGATCGTGCTCTTGATGAGTTCGTTTCTGCGCATCGTGGTGGTGCTGGCCATTCTGCGTCAGGCGCTCGGGTTGTCCCAGACACCGCCCAATCTCGTGCTGGTGGGACTGGCGCTGGCGCTGACGATGTTCGTGATGCGCCCGGTCATCAATACCATCAACGCCCAGGCCTTGCAGCCCTATCTCGCGGGTAACCTGGCCTTCAAGGCGGCGATCAAAAAAGCCGAACCGCCGCTTCGCCACTTCATGGTCGCGCAGACACGCAAGCGCGAGATGCGGCTGTTCGTGAACATGGAGCACGGCCACTACGCGAGCAAGAAGGATATTCCGTTCACGGTGCTCGTCCCGGCGTATGCCACCTCGGAGCTGCAGACGGCCTTCGAGATCGGCTTTTTGATCTGGTTGCCCTTCGTGCTGATCGACCTCGCCGTCTCGGCGATCCTGATGTCGCTCGGCATGATCATGCTCTCGCCCATGCTGATCTCGGCCCCCCTAAAGATCCTGCTGTTCGTCATGATCCAAGGCTGGACGCTCGTGCTGGGCTCGCTCGCCCAGAGCATCGTCCACTGAGCCCCAGGCCATAGCGGGCGCTCGTTTCACGGCGGTTAAACTTTTCCGAGGCGTTGCGAATCAATGGGCGTCCAAGCGGGACTTGTCCACCAACAAGAGGTAGCTACGCCAATGTCTGCTATAGGCTCGATTCTAAGCAACGATGGGGCGCTGCAGGCGCTCAACTCCATTCGCAACACCAGTAATAGCATCGGCAACCTAGAGACTCAGCTCTCCAGTGGCAAGAAGATCAATTCGCCGGCCGACAACCCAGCCGGTTATATCACGGCGGAAGGCTTCACTTCCCAGCTGAATGGGCTTACCCAAGCGCTATCCAACGCCAATCAAGGCGTTTCTCTCCTGCAGACGGCCGAAGGCGCGATTAACCAGCAAACTAGCCTCCTTCAGAAAATGAACTCTATCGCGGTGCAGGCATCCAACGGCACGCAAACGCCTTCGGAAGCGCAGTCGCTACAAAATGTGATCGGGCAGCTGAATTCGCAGGTTAACACCATCGCGAACCAGGCCCAATTCAATAACATTAACCTCCTGGATGGAACGTTCAGCGGCGTGGACTTCCAAGTCGGCGCAAACAATGGGCAGACCATTTCATTGTCCATCGCTGGCACGCAGGCGAGTTCGCTTGGAATGCATGCGTCCCAGGTCGCCACGGGCACAGGCGCCGTTTACAATGGTACAGATTCCGGGGTTCTGGCAACGGGCTCTGCTATTTCCGGTGCATTCAGCGGCTCCAGCGTAGCTATCAACGGCTCCAACGGCACGGCGAGCGTGTCAGTCAGCGCCAAGGAATCGGCCGCCTCGATCGCCAGCAGCGTCAACAAGCTCACGAGCAAGACTAACGTCGCGGCGCAGGCCAGGACGCAAATGACCTTCTCAGTCTCCGGCTCGAACTTCAGCTTTACGCTGGGCAATGGCACGGCCGCAAGTCAGACGAATGGCGTCAATATCTCGGCCACCAGCGTGAACGGCCTGGTCAACGCCATCAACAACCACACGGCGACGACGGGAGTAACTGCCAAGACGGACGCTAGCGGCAATCTGATCCTGACACAGTCTCAGGGCAAGAACATCAGCTTCACTAACGTCACGTCCGGTTCGCTCACCAACAGCGGCACAACCATTACGGGCAGCTCGGGCAGCGCCGGCTCTGCACTGATCCAGGGGCTCGTACAGTTCCAGAGCGATCAGGGCTATACTTTGGGTTCCGCAGGTAACATCGGCCTTCAGTCGACGACCAAGCTCGATGCGCTGTCGAATATCAACGTTTCGACAACCAGTGGTGCTCAGAAGGCTATTAATGTCATCAAATACGCGTTACAGGGACTTGGGGCCGAAGGCGGTAAGTTGGGCGCGGTCCAGCAACGTCTGCAAGCCAACATCAACAATAACCAGACGGCCTCCCAGAACCTGAACAGCGCTCGCAGCGTCGTTCAGGATGCCAACATCCCGCAGGTGTCGCAGAACCTCACCCAGCAACAGATCCTGGCCCAGGCCGGCATTTCGGCGCTGAAGAGCTCGACCACCCTGCAACAGCAATACCAGCGTTTGCTGCCCTAAGGCAGTAATTCCCTCCATCAAGCTGGTAGTTGGCCGCGCCGTTTGGCGCGGCCTCTTTTTGTCCGATTGTCAAGAAGTTGACACCGCCCATCGGTTATAAGGGAATGGCGCTACCAAAACTATGGAAAGGTGACGTGCAGCGGCTGGGGCACGCTAGACGGCCTTAGGGCGATTCAGCGATAGAGGCTCGGTGTCCTCCGCGAGCGCAACCCCGAACCCCGGGAGACGACAAATGACTATAAGCCCGGGTTGCGGCGGTAAGGACGAAACGTTGGACAAAGTCATAAAAAGCTCGAAGAGCACGGAGAACCTTGATGGAGGGTTCAATCATGGCAGGACCGGGCACGTACTCGCTACGGACCATTGCGGAGCAGTCCCTATCTGATTTAGTGCAAACTCACCGGCGCTTATCCGCAGGGCCCGGCTCCGGGGTCGAGGCCCCGGTCTATGTGTTCGATACGCGCTTGTATCTCGCGCCGACGCCCCAGCACGTCAATCGGCAGACACTGGTTCAGTTGCTGGTTCGTGGGGAAGGAGAGGACCCGGAGAGCCTGTCGCTGATCTATCAGCTCGTGCTCGATGAGGCGCTCATCGGCGACTATTATGCGCTGGCTTGGGCGGAAGCCCAGCAGCAGGCGCTTCGCGCGTTGGGTTCGGTCTGGAAAGCGAGTATTGGCGCAAGCCCGATTCGGCCAGCGTTCGACGACGGTGTAGTCCGGCTCAGCCGGGGCGGGCACGTGGCAGCCTATGTGTATTCGCAACTGCGCGAAGCGGGCGCGGATATCCGCTGTTGCAACGGCGCCGCGGACGGGCTCCCCTGGGACCGGCTGCGGCGCGTGAGCCAGATTGTGTCGGCAGTCGAGCAGGCGTTCAAAATAGCCGCCGCTTCGTTGATGACGTTCGATATGGAAGAGTGTCTTGCCGGGCTGATGCGCAACGAAGTGGTGGCGGCCTGCGCATGAGGTTAAACATCGAGGGCTCGCTGCGAATAATTTGGTAGTCTAAGTTCATGCCGAACAAGGCCCGGTTATGAGCAGTGCGATCTCGACACTGAGCCAGCAGCAGATATCCAGTCTCCTGAACGCGGAGAAGCAGCGTCTAAGCCAGCCCATCAACAATTGGCAGTCTCAGGTACAGACAGACCAGACCAAGCTGTCTGCCTGGGGTAAGGTCAGCGGGGCGATGTCCAGCCTCAACACCGCCGTCAATGCGATATCCGATCCGAGTTCGTTCAGCAACCGCGGTGCCACGGCAGCGGATTCGAGCATCGCGAGCGCGAGCGTCCAGCGTGGAGCGCCAAGCGGCAGCTATCAGCTTACGAACATCAAGACCGCGCAGGCCCAGGCGCTGTACTCCAAAAGCTTTGCGACTGGCTCGACATCGCTGGGTTCGTCGTCGGGTGCACTGACTTTTAAGCTGGGTTCCGGGCAGACGGAGACCGTCAAGGTTACGGCTGCCGACATGAATCTCGCAGGGGTCGCCCAAGCGATAAACCAGGTCACGGGCGGCCAGATCAAGGCCAGCCTGGTCGGCGGCTCGGGAGGCGAGCGGTTGGTGTTGACGGGTAACAAGACCGGTTCCAGCCAATCATTCAGCGTCTCCGGCTCGGGGGCGCTCGGTCAGTTCAGCTACAGCGCGAGCGGCTCGGCGAACACGCTGACGGTAGCGCATGCCGCGCGCGATGCCTCCCTAAACGTCAACGGGGTACCGGTGCGAAGTGCCACGGATACGCTGTCCAGCGCCATTCCGAGCGGCACGCTGACACTGAAGGGAAGCGGGTCCACCACGGTCACCGTCTCCGTCGATGCCAGCAAGCTCTCAAACGCGGTATCGGGGGTCGTCTCCAAGCTCAACAGCGCGGTCTCAACACTGCACACGGAAACGGCTCTGAAGAAGCGCAGCTCCAGCGGGAGCAGCAGCTCTCAGGTACAGGCGGGTCCGTTGCTCGGCAACTACGCCGCGAGCGACATGGCCAATCAGTTGTTAAGCGCGGTGTCGGGGTTGTCGACCGGTTCGTTATCAGGGCGCGATATCGGCATCAGCGTCAGCCAAGACGGGTCGGTAAGCTTTGACAGCGCGGCATTTGCCTCCGCGTATCAGTCGAATCCCTCCGGCGTCGAACACTTGGTGCAGCAGTTGTACACCAATGTGCACAATATCAGTAACAGTGCCACCAACGCGGCCAGCAACGGCATTGTAGATGCTCAGAAAAAGGCGCTGCAGGGCGATGTGAAATCGCTGCAGTCACAGATTCAGCAGCAGAATCAGTTCGTGCAAGCGCAGATGCAGATTTATAATCAGCAATACACGCAGCTGTTGTCTGCGCAGTCGAGCCTGCAATTTCAGAGCAATTATCTCAGCATGCTCATGAACACGAGCGGCAGCGGTAGCGGGAGCGGTCAGAATGGCTAATCAGGCGGCGGCCGGCCAGGCGGCTATGCAGGGCTATCGTAGTAACGCGGTCGCGGGGCTGTCGGAAACACAGATGCTGTCGAAGGGCTTGCATGGCCTCGTGATTCATCTCAAGCGTGCAAGTCTGGCGGCCGACAATGAGCAAGCGGGCGGCGAGGGGACAAGAGCGCAACACTTGGCGGCCGCGGATCGCTTGCTTGTTTTTCTCATGGGCATTGCGGACGTGAAAACGGAATTGGGGTCTAAGCTCGCACAGTGCTACACTGCAATACAACAGCTAATTGGCGCCGCACTGGGTGGAGCCGGGAAGGAGCCGACGGAGGCTCTCGGTAGCGCGCTTGAGCAGGCAAGGGCGTTGGAGAGGGCTCTTAGCGCGACAGTTGGGGACGATCGTCATGGTGAATCCCGTTAATCGAATTACCTCTGCGACCGGGGCGACGAACGCTTCCAATGAGTCGCAGCCGAGCGCCAAGAACGGCAAGGCGGATGGATCGGGGTCTTCCGCGGTCTCTTCGTCTCGCGATAGCGTCGCATTGAGCGCGAAAGCACAGCTGGCGCAAGCTGTGTCAGCGGCGGCCACCCATTCGAGCGGAGTGGATCAAGCGCGTGTCGAGGCGGTGCGCAGTGCGCTCGGCAACAATCAGTACAGCGTATCCCCCAATGCAATTGCCAAGGCCGTGGCTGAGGCGGTGTGGTTGGTGCGAAAGCAGTGACGGGGGAACAAACAGGTCGCGGCGAGATAGGAACGCGTGCCGCGTAGTAGCGACGAATTCGGGGTCAGCGCACGGCGCTGGATGCCTCTCGCTTGGCGCAGCCAGCCCGAAAGCGCACGCTCGCCAGAGCGTGTCGCGTGGCAAAATCAGGTCAATGAGAAGCATTTGCGCATGCTGCTCGAGCGTGAAACGCGAGAGCGTCCTTCGCCCGAGATTGCAAGTCTAGAGGCACTGATCATCGAAGTGTTGCACTGCGTGAAACACTCGCCTACATCTCGTTCCGTGGTCCTGTCTGCTCATACGCTGGAGTGGATCGATACGTCCTCACGAAGCCAGGTCACCCGCGGCGATACCGGTCTTGTTCGTATGTGCATGGATCCCGAGTTACCGTACGAAGTCGAGTTTTTCGCGGATGTGACCGAAGTGGAGTCCGGCTCCCGGGGATGGCGTATCCAGGGCGAGCTTGTGCTGCGTTCGGATGCGGTAATCGATCTTTATGAGCAGTTGGTATTCATTTACCACCGCAGAGCACAGCGCGACCAAAAGCAAGAGACCTGAGTAGGAGTGGCTCTCGTGGTACGGCTTGAACTGTTGCTGAAGCGGGCGCATGGCGCCCTCTGCGACTTACGCGACGCCCTGGCGACGGTATGGGCCCATAGTGCTGTGGGCGAGGGCGAATCGCTTGTGCAGGCGAGCGAAGGACTTCAGGCTGCGGTGAACCGGGCCAATCTCGATTGTCGAGATGTATTGCGGTTGCTGAGGCATTTGGGAGTACAATCGATGCCTGAGGCGGCGAGCAAGCTTTGTACCGACGGACGACCCGACGCAGCAAAATTGATGATGGACATACATGGCCTGATTGTGGCTCTCGCTTCGTCTCAGGCGGACGTATCCGCGTTCCTTGACGAATGCCTGGATAGTTTGGAGGCGACCCAGCATGCGGCGATACGCCAGGTTCGTGGAGGGCGGTTATTAGGCAGTGCCTAAACGCGAATCGTTGTTAACGGATGAGTTTGCCGTCACCGGGGTACCGGCACGGCGGGTGCTTGCGACACTCGCACATAAGGGTCTGATGCTGAGCGTGACTCATGAGGCCAGTGGTCGTGAGCACCTGACAAGTGTCGTCGACCAGATCAGCACGGAACCGTGCCGCATTTTGCTCGATCAGCCACCGGATGCTGACAAGGGCCGCGAGGTATTCCGGGTTCGGGATACCTTAATCATGGTCTGGACTAATATCGGCATGCGCTTTGGAGCGCGTGCCCGGGTGGAGGCCGTGCGCACGCATGATGCGATTCCCGCCTACGAAATACGAATCGAGGAGCCCGTGTACCGCCAGCAGCGGCGGGAGGCTTTTCGGGTGCCTGTGGGGCCGCAGGACGGCATCGGCGCGCAGCTCACCGTCGATGATCAGAAGCCTGCGCTGGAGCCTGTGCTCAAGGATCTTAGCGCCACGGGCTGCCGTTTGGCCCTGGATATCGAATGGGTGGTCGAGGCTGAGCTGGAGCCAGGAGCACGCGGGAAGCTCTCCCTTACGTTCCCGAAACGTTCAAATGCGCTCAGTTCCCAGTTGCGGATCATCTGGACCGAACGTGCGGGCGCGGGTGTCGTGGATCTTGGGGCAACCTGGTTGGAGCCGAAAGACGAGTTTGTGAGCCAGGTCGAGAGCTTCATATTCCGAAAAGAGCGCCTGCTGCTGAAGCGACGTGCCGGACAATGAGCATGAACCCAGTTTTGTCGGGGGGCACACCGGGCACGCAACGCGGTGTCCCGCTGGCTTGGTGTGGATTTTCGCTATTCTCCCGCAGGCTCCGCTTGTTCGCTCCACGCCAACGTGTGAGTATCGACGCCTAATGTCGCGCCGTCGGACGTTGCCGGCGACGGGTTCGCCAACTCCCACCTAGGCGCCTAGGTGCGACTGCGTTTCTTCTGATGCATTGGTGACGCTGTTCCGGCCGGCTTCCTTCGCTGAGTAAAGGGCTTGGTCCGCTGCGTGGATGAATTGCCACACGCTTTCATGCGGCGTGTTGGCATCTAGTGTGGCCGTGCCGATGGATGCGGTGACGCGTATCGGCTGTTGGCCGGTAGTCGGGCTGCTGATGGTATGGTTGCCTAACGTTGTGCGGATGCGTTCTGCGATCGTCGTGGCGCCGCTCGCACTGATGTTGGCGAGCAATACCACGAATTCGTCGCCGCCGTAACGTGCCGCGAAGTCGCTCTCGCGCGTACAGGCCCGAATGATGGTAGCCACCGTACGCAAAACGTTGTCGCCGGCCACATGCCCATATTGGTCGTTGACATGCTTGAAATGATCCAGGTCAATCATCAGCACGCTTAACGGCTCGCCGGTCTCCAGCGCGCGCACAAAATTGCGTTCGAGCGTTTCATCCAGCGTTGTGCGGCCATAAAGCCCGGTCAGGCTGTCCCGCGCGGCTTGTTCGCGTAAGGCTTCGGCCCGTGCCTCCAAGTGTCGCGAACGAGTCTTGAGTGTTTCGGTTTGGCCGATCATTTTGAGGTTGCGGATCAGCAGTAGCTCGCGTGCCCTATCCAACATTGACTCGCGCATGGACGTATCGAGCACGTCGGCCTCGAACAGTTGATTCAGCTCAGGCACGCGATCCTGGACGGACTCGAGTACCGACGGGATGAGGCTGGCCTCATTGCTAAACACCCCCTTGACCGTTTCGACCGTTTCCTCGCGCAGACTGTCGGACGCGTCCGGATGCATCAGGTATTCCGCCAGTCTCCATGACAAGGCGATACAGCCCACATCAGGCGCCACGTGCGCGTTCGGTGCTACGGGCTGGTGGCTTGCCTGGACAACGATGGTGATATGTTCCGGTACGCGCCACTCCGAGAGCAGCCAACCGCCAAGCGCCGCATGGGTGGTGTCGAAGCGGGCTTGCTCTAAAGCTGGCAGGTCCGCATGGTGCTGCGCTTCGTCGATGAGCTTCCCGTAGTAGTCGGGCTCGAGCTGCAAGAGCGCGAACACACCGATGTCCTGTAGCAAAGCGGTCAGGAATAGTTGCTCGAGATCACGTAAACCGAGACGCTGCGCGGTCTCGGTGGCGATTAAGGCTGACAGGGCGGAGCGCTGCCACAGACGCTTATAGCGTGAAGACGTGGATGTTGCGTGCTGAAGCGGCAAGGCGAGTGTGAACGTTAAGGCGAGCGAGACCGCACCGTTAACGCCAAGGAATAACAAGGCGTCCTTCAAAGTGGTCGCACGTCGCCTATAGCCGTAGACCGGCGAGTTCGCCGCCCGCAGAAGCCGCGCGGTTAAAGCCGGATCGTGGCGGATCAACGCGCTGACCTCGTCCATATCCACGTCGCGCGATTCGCACAACTCAAGCAGACGCGTGGCAAGGGTTGGTGGACTCGGCAATGATGGGCAGTGCTTAAGGCGTTGCTGTAAGCTCGGTTCCACGGCGATCTCCCTATTTCCCAGCCACCCGCGCAGTGGACAATCATGGTGCCCGACACGCCTCATACGCGACTCGTCCGTGTCGACAACCCTAAGCCGCGCCGGCAGTTAAGGCCAAGCCATGAACTGTATGAGTTATATCGAGTTTACACCATTTTGTCCGCATCTCATGCGGTAAATGGTGGGAAAGCGATGACGAGCGTATGAACGCATGTAACCGAGTCGCGCCGGACCAAGCGCAGCCGTTAATGCCAGCTCTGACGCCCATAGGTGGTAACAGCGTCCGACCCCCGATTGATCTATGCAGTTAAATTACCCCCGGCAAAGCCGGGGGCTTAATGGGTGAGCGCCTCAAAGGCGCCATTAACCCCGTGAGCCGCCTGAAGGCGGCGACTGTGCAATCAGCTTCATTTGCTCGTAGCGCTCA
>Ga0102962_1000815_pt1 | contig 13239 bp, 9 predicted proteins | sample SalPonF2_C_D2_MG_FD_84519 | JGI IMG/M metagenome (GOLD analysis project Ga0102962, IMG submission 84519) | Salt pond soil microbial communities from South San Francisco under conditions of wetland restoration - Salt Pond MetaG SF2_C_D2_MG ...
GGCTGGTTCCACCGCTTCGACGTGGCCATCGTCGCGCTCGTCGTGGGCGCTGCGGGGTGGTACTTCTACCGGCACGTGCGCGCCTGAGCGAGCGCCAGGACCATCAGGAAGGGCCCCGGCCGGCCGGCCGGGGCCCTTCGCGCAGCGCCTCGTCCCCGACCTCAGTCCAGGAAGTCGCGCAGCTTGCGGGTGCGGCTCTCGTGGTACTTGAGCTTGCGCAAAGCCTTGTTCTCGATCTGCCTTATACGCTCGCGGGTCACGCCGAAGTGGCTGCCCACCTCCTCGAGCGTGTGCTCCCGGCCGTCGACGAGCCCCTTGCGCAGCTTGAGGACCATCGCCTCGCGCTCGTTGAGCTTGCCCAGGGCCTCCTCGAGCTCTTCGCTGAGGATGATCTTGCTGGCCTGGTCGACCGGCGACTCGACGTTGTCGTCGGGGATGAAGTCGCCGTAGAAGCTGTCCTCCTCGTCGCCGATGGGCGTCTCGAGGCTGAAGGGCTCGCGGGTGAGCTTGAACGCCTCCTCGACCTTCTCGGCCGTCCACTCGGGGCCCATGGCGTCGGCGATCTCCTCGAAGGTGGGCTCGCGGCTCAGCTCCTGCTGCAGCCTTCGTGCGGCACGCGTGAGCTTGTTGATGGTCTCGACCATGTGCACCGGGATGCGGATGGTGCGCGACTGGTCGGCGATGGCACGGTTGATCGCCTGCCGGATCCACCAGGTGGCGTAGGTGGAGAACTTGTAGCGCCGGCGGTACTCGAACTTCTCGACCGCCCGGATCAGCCCCTGGTTGCCCTCCTGGATGAGGTCCAGGAAGCTCATGCCGCGGCCGTTGTACTTCTTCGCGATGGAGACCACCAGCCGCAGGTTGGCCTCGATGAGGTGCTTGCGCGCCAGCTCACCGTCCTCCACCACGCGCTTCAACCGGCGGAAGCCGCGCTCGTCGAGGCTCTCGCCCCGCTCCTCGAGCGTCTTCTTGGCCTCTTCGCCCTGCTCGATGCGGCGGGCCAGGTCGATCTCCTCCTCCAGGGTCAGCAGCTTGACGCGGCCGATCTCCTGCAGGTACTGGCGGACCGGATCGTTGGTCTTGACGCGGGCGTCGGCCATCGCCTCGGCGCGCGCCTCGAGCTCCTCGCGCTCGTCGTTCTCGTCGAGCTCTTCGTCGTCGTCGACATCGTCCTCGTCGATGATCTCGTCCTCGGCGAGGTCCGAGATCACGACGCCCTTGCCCTCGAGCACCTCGATGAGGTCCTCGAAGTTCTGCTCCTCGGGCTCGAGCCCCATGCTCTCGACGGCCTTGCGGAAGGCGTCGCTGATCTCTTCGGTGTCGAGCGACCCGGCCTCCTGGCCGCGGGCGATGAGCTTCGTGACCGGCTCGGCCTGCAACCAGACAGCGGCGGGTGCGGCGGCGGCCGCGGTCCCGGCGGCCGCCTCGCCCACGGCTTCGGCGCCCGCACGCTTCGCGGCGGCGCCGGCGGCCTTGCCATCGGTCCCGGCCGACGCCTTCGTCTTCTTCGCGGCCTTGGCCTTCGAGGTCTTGGGGTTCGCCGCTTTGCCCTTCGCGGCGGGGGCGGTAGCGGCGGGCTGAGCCGCCGTGGTGTCGTTCTTGGTCTGTTCCTTCACGCCGTCCTTCGCTGCGCCCTTGCTCATGGCGCCGTTCGCACTGGCTGGGGTCTTCGAGGTGGCCTTCGACGGGCTCTTGCCCGAGCTCTTGGAGCTCCCGGGGCTCTTGGCACGTTCTTTCGCCGCCGACCCCTCCGAGGTCGCGGCGCTCCCGGTGCGGGCGCCCTCGGTTGCGCGCTCCGCGCCAGCTCCGTCGGCGCCGGCCACGGCGGCGCTCGCGCGTCCGGCCGAGCCGCCCTTGGCTGCGGCGCCGCGCGCCCGCGTCGTTCCGCCCTTCGAGGCGGCCGCGGACACGACGGCCGCTTCCGTCTTCTTCGCCTTGGCCATCGTCCCTCCCCGTTTGGTTCTGGCTCGTGCTGTCATGGAACGGGCGTCATGGAATCGGTGTCATGGAATCGGTCATCGCTGCGAATCGGTCATCGCTGCGCCCGGGACCTGCGAGCCCATGCCCGCGCGCCCAGTGCCCGCGCGCCCTCCAGGCGGCGCGCCCGGCAGGCGGCGCGACCCGCAAGCAGCTAGTGTAGCACGCCCTCCCGCATGCCCTTCCGCCGCTGGACGACGCGGCCCGCACGGGGCGCGGCCCTCACGCCTGATAGCTCCCCGAGGTGGCGATGCCGTGCCCGGTCCAGTCGAAGTGGCTGAACTCGCCCCGCGGCCGGTCGACCCGCTCGAAGGTGTGCGCTCCGAAGAAGTCGCGCTGCGCCTGGATGAGGTTGGCCGGCAGGCGGCCGCGGCGGTAACCGTCGTAGAAGGCCAGCGCCGCGGAGAACGCCGGCATGGCGATGCCCAGCTTCACGCCCTCGGACACCACGCGCCGCCAGGCGTCCTGCGCCCCCACCACGGCGTCGCGGAAGTAGGGAGCGAGCAGCAGGTTGGTGAGCCGCGGGTCGTCGGCATAGGCGTCCCGGATGTCGCGCAGGAAGCGCGAGCGGATGATGCACCCGCCGCGCCACAGCATGGCGACCTTGCCGAGGTCGAGCGACCAGTCGTGCTCGGCGGCGGCGGCGGACAGCAGCATGAAGCCCTGTGCGTAACTGGCGATCTTGGCGGCGTACAGGGCGCGGCCCACGTCTGCCACGAAGGCGTCGCGGTCCCCCCCGAAGGTCGCGTCCGGACCGCTCAGGTGCTTGGACGCCGCCTGGCGCTCGTCGTACAGCGCCGACAGCGAGCGCGCGAACACCGCTTCGGTCACCAGCGTGACCGGGATGCCCTGGTGCAGAGCGGTCACCGCGGTCCAGCGGCCCGTGCCCTTCTGGCCCGCCGCGTCCAGGATCACGTCGAGAACGAGGTTCCCGTCGTCGTCGTGGGTCCCCAGGATGTCGCGGGTGATCTCGATGAGGTAGGAGTCGAGGTCACCCTCGTTCCAGCCGGCGAACACCCGCTGGAGCTCCTGCGGGGTCAGGCCGGCGCCGTGCCGGAGCAGGTCGTACGCCTCGGCGATGAGCTGCATGTCGCCGTACTCGATGCCGTTGTGCACCATCTTCACGAAGTGGCCGGCGCCGTCCTCGCCCAGCCAGTCGCAGCACGGCTCGCCGTCGACCTGCGCGGCGATGGCCTGCAGGATCGGCCGCACCGGCTCCCAGGCCTCCGCGGGGCCGCCGGGCATGATCGAGGGGCCGTGGCGCGCGCCCTCCTCGCCACCGGAGACGCCGGCGCCGAGGTAATGCAGGCCCTTCTCGCGCAGGGCGCGCTCGCGACGGATGGTGTCCTCGAAGAAGGAGTTCCCGCCGTCGATGACGATGTCGCCCTCCTGGAGCAGGGGCGTCAGCTCGTCGAGGACGGCGTCCACCGCCCGCCCGGCCTGCACCATGAGCATGACCCGGCGGGGCCGTTCCAGGGCGCCCACCAGCTCCTCCAGGCTTGCCGTGCCCAGGACGGCGCGATCCCTGGCGGGTCCCGCCAGGAAGTCGTCGGTCTTCTGCCGGGTGCGGTTGTAGACGGCCACGCGGAAGCCGTGATCCTCCATGTTGAGCACGAGGTTCTGCCCCATCACGGCGAGGCCGATGAGGCCGATGTCGGCAGCTTGGTCGGTCATGAAACGCCTGCCTTTCGAAGAGCGCCGCAGCGCGGCGCCCGCGTTCCATCCTACCGAGTGCGCCTCGCGTTGACGGGTATCGCCTCAGTCGAGCAGCAGCAGGGGGGTGGCGTCCTGCGAGTCGGGGATCGGCGTGCGGTGGCGCTCCTTGCGCTCGAGCAGGCGCTCGGCGCGCTGGCGCGTCATCGGCTTGGCGAAGTGGAAACCCTGCGCGTAGTCGACCCCGAGCCGATGCAGGAAGCGCCGCTGCGCCTCGGTCTCGACGCCTTCCGCCACGATCTTCTTGCTCAGCTTGTGGGCCATCGCCACGATCGCCTCGACGATCGGGACGGCGCTCACGTGATCGATGCCGGGGGCGTTGTGGAGCGCCATCACGAACGACTGGTCGATCTTCAGGCTGGAGATCGGCAGGTGCTGCAGGTACGCCAGCGAGGAGTAGCCGGTACCGAAGTCGTCGAGGGCGGTGCGCACGCCCATGCGGCCGAGCCGCGTGACGGTGTTCATGGCCAGCTCGTACTCCTTGGCGAGCACGCTCTCGGTGATCTCGATCTCGAGCAGCGACGGGTCGATGCCGCTGTCGGCGAGCGCGCCCTGGATGGTGGCGAGGAACCCGAACTGCCGGAACTGCAGGGTGGACACGTTCACCGCCATGCGCACCGGGCTCAGGCCCGCCTTCTGCCACGCCCGCGACTGGAAACACGCCTCGCGCAGGATCCAGTGACCGAGCTTGCCGATGTAGCCCGCCTCCTCGGCGACCGGGATGAACTCGCCCGGCGATACCTTGCCGAGCTTGGGGTTGGCCCAGCGCAGCAGCGCTTCGAACGCCACCAGCTCGCCCGACGCCAGCTCGACCTGCGGCTGGTAGACCAGCTCGAACTCCTGGTTGGCGATGGCGTCGCGCAGCTCGCGCTCGAGCTCGAGCCGGCGGCTGACGCGCGAGCGCATCTCCATGGAGGAGAAGTGGAACGAGTTCTTGCCGCCGTCCTTGACCTCGTACATCGCCGTGTCGGCGCTCCTGGTGAGCGCCTCGACGGTGTCGCCGTCGCGCGGGAAGAGGCTGACGCCGACGCTGGCCGAGATGCGCAGCTCGCGGTCGTCGATCGACAGCGGCGTGCTCAGCACGCGCACCAGGTTGCGCGCCACATGGCTGGCGTCCTTGGCATCGTGCAGGTGCAGCAGGGCCACGGTGAACTCGTCGCCGCCCAGGCGACCCACCAGGTCGTCGTCGCGCACGTTGTCACGCAGCGCGCGCCCGACCTCGCTGAGCAGCGCATCGCCGAACTCGTGACCGTAGGTATCGTTGACGAACTTGAAGCGGTCGAGGTCGACGAACAGGAACGCCACCAGGGTGCCCTCCTCGCGCGCCACCTCCAGCACCTCGGTGAGCTTCTCGTGGAAGCCCGCCCGGTTGAGCAGACCGGTGAGGGGATCGAGGCGGGCCAGCTCGAACGCGCTGCGGTGGTGCTCCATCTGATCGCGCGCACGGCGCAGGTAGCCGAACCCGAGGCCCGCACCGCCGAAGGCGAGCGCCTTGAAGAGGTCGTCGCTGCCCGCGATGGCCGGAAGGTCGAACGCCCCGCCGTGCATGATCGACACGAGCCCCTCGCTCAGCACGAGGCCGATCAGGCCGTTCAGGAGCCCGCCCGGGATCCCCCACAGCCAGGCGGTGACCCCGACGAGCGCCAGGCCCACCAGGCGTGTGTGGTCCCCGAAGTGGCCATAGAGGTAGGGGAAGTCCACCACGTAGGCAAACCAGAAGACCGGGGGCGCGACCAGGAAGAGCAGGCGTCGCATCGTTCCCGAAGTCTAGGAACCCGGCGTGCACGGAACTCTTACACGCGGCCGCGGGCTGGCGCCGTGCGACACTGGGCTCGACCATGGCCGCACCGGCCGAGCGCGACATCCACTTGCTGTTCATCGGCGACATCGTCGGCGACGCGGGCCTCGATCTGCTCGATGCCGTCTTGCCCGGCCTCCGGCAGCGGCTGCGCCCCGACTTCGTCGTCGCCAACTCGGAGAACGCTTCCCTCACGGGGGAGAACGCGGTGGCCGGCGCGGGCATGACGCGCCGCGACGTGGAGCGCCTGCGCGCGCTGGGCGTCGACGCCATCACCGGCGGCAACCACTCCTGGGACAGCGCCGAGGCCGTCGCCGCGCTGGCGGAGCCCGAAGTGGCGCGACCGCTCAACGTCGCCGGCGATGCGCCCGGTCGCGGGGCGGTGGTGGTGGCGCGGGAGACGCTCCGCCTGGGCGTGATCAGCCTGGTCAGCGCGACCGCCATGCCCGGCGTACGGGTCCCCTACGAAGCGCTCATGCAGCAGCTCGGGCGCTGGCGCGAGGAACGCATCGACCTGGTGCTCGTCGACTTCCACGGCGAGTCGGTCAGCGAGAAGCAGATCTTCGCCTGGTCGGTTGCCGGGCGCGTCGCCGCCGTGCTGGGCACGCACACCCACGTCCCCACGCTGGACGAGCGCGTGCTGCCGGGCGGCACCGCCTACGTCAGCGACGTGGGCATGACCGGCCCCGGCGGCGGCATGCAGGGTTACGCCCCCGAGGTCTTCGTCGACGCGCTGCGTCATCACCGGCCGGTGCGGGGGCGGGGCGGCTTCGCGCAGGGGCCGGCCGAGCTCGGTGCGGTGCTCGTAAGGGCCCGCGGCGGCCGGGCGGTGGGGGTCGAGCGGGTGGGGCTGGCTCCCTGAGAGCGCCTGCGCTCCCGGCGGTGCGCTATGCTCTGGCGCGGACGCCCCGGAGCGGCCCGCGCCCGACCTGCGCCGGCCGTGGCCCAGCGGCGCGCCAAGGAGACGGAACCGTGTGGATGTGGACGTTGGACGCCAAGCTCATCAACCTCGCGCTGGTGGAGAGCATCGAGCTGCTGGAGGTCTTCCCCGAAGGCACCGAGCTCGACGGCGCGGAGGACGACACGCCCGAGCCGGACTTCCTCGAGCTGGTCGCCGTCCTGCCGTCCGGTCGCGAGTCCGTCCTGTTCGACAGCGAGAGCGCCGAGGAGGCGCAGCAGGCCTACGAGACGGTGGCCGCGTTCGTCGCCCGCGGCGGCCTCATCGACGGGCTGCAGCCGCGCGAACCCGTATCGGTGGCCCTGCTGCTCGAGCGCGCCCGCCCCTCCAAGAACTAGGCCCCCGGTCCGCCCGGGCGCCGCGCCACCCGATGGGGCATCCGCCTCGCCGGGCCGCGGGCGTCGGTGCTAGGGTGACGCCATCGACAACGGAGGGGGGTACGAAGGTTTGCGGGTGTACCTGTTCGGCCCGCTCAGGGTCACCGTCGACGACCGGACCTTCCCGCTCTCCGCACCTCCGCGCACCGGTCCGCTGCTGGCCTACCTGGCGCTGCACCCCACGCCGCAGGACCGGCGCACGGTCGCGGCGGCGCTGTGGCCCGACTGCGACCCCGCCGAGGCGCGCACCAACCTGAGGCGGCACCTCCACTACCTCAAGCAGGCGCTCCCCGGCGCCGCGGCCGCGCCGTGGCTGCTCACCGACGGCTCGCGCGTCGGGCTCGACCCCGACGCCGGCCCGTGGGTCGACGCGCGCGCGTTCGAGGAGGCGGCCGCGCGCGGCGACCTCGCGCGTGCGGCCGCTCTCTACACCGACCACCTCCTGATCGACCACGACGACGAGTGGATGCTCGTCGAGCGCGAACGGCTGCGCGGCGTGCTGCTCGGCGTGCTGCCGGAGCTGGCCGAACGCCACCGCAGCGCCGGCCGCAACCCCGAAGCGCTGGCGGTGCTGGACCGGCTGCTGCGGGAAGATCCGCTGCGTGAGGATGCGGTGCGGCTGACGATGCGGGTGCGCTACGGCGCCGGCGACCGCGCGGGGGCCCTGGCCGTCTACGAACGGTTCTCCGACGTGCTGGCCCGCGAGCTCGGCGTGGAGCCCATGCACCAGACGCGCGCGCTGTTCGAGGCGCTGGTGCGCGAGCTGGACCCGCCGAGCGAGGCGGCCCCCGCACGCGCCGACGCTCCACCCCAGCTTCCCTTCGTGGGACGCGCGTGCGAGCTCGCGGCGCTGGCCGAACGCTGGGACCGCGCCCGCGCCGGCCGCGGGGGCCTGGTGCTGCTGGCGGGTCCCGCCGGGATCGGCAAGAGCCGGCTGCTGCGGCGCCTCGCGCAACGCGCCGAGACGGACGAGGGCCGGGCCCTGGCGGGGGGTACCACCGAGCCCGAGGCGAGCCCCTACCAGGCGGTGGCCGAAGCGCTGCGCCCCGTCTTCCCGCTGCTGGTCGCCGCCGGCGACCGGAGCGCCCCCTGGCGGCGGGTGCTCGTGGGGGCGCTGCCCGGGGCCGCGGCGACCCCGCCGTCGGGGCCGCCGCTCCCGGAGTTGCCGCCCGACCGGGAGAGGGCCCGGCTCTTCCACGCCGTCGGCCGCGCGCTCCTCGACCTGGCGCATACGCGACCGCTGTTGCTGGTGCTGGAGGACCTGCAGGGCGCCGGGGAGGCGAGCGTGGCGCTGCTCGAGTACCTGGCGCGGCGCGCCCGCGACGCGCCGCTGATGATCGTCGCCAGCTATCGCGACGACCGGCTCGGGCACGACGCCCCCCTGCGCGCCATGCGGCGCCGGCTGGAGGACGAGGGCTCCCTGGACGCGCTCGCCCTTGCCGGCCTCGATAGGGAGGCCATCGCGACGCTCCTGTCCCGGCTCGAGCCGACGGCGCTCACGCCCGAGGCGGCGGCGGCGCTGGAAGCGGCCAGCGCCGGCAACCCCCTGCTGATCTCGGAGCTGCTCCACGAGGCGGCCGCCGAACCCGCCGCCGGCACCCCGGACCCGGCCGCGGCCGGCGCCTCCGGGACGGCGCGCACCGGACCGGACTGGTCCGACGTGGTACCCGACGGCGTGCGTCAGCGCGTCACCGCGCGCCTGGAGCGCCTCGCGCCCGAAGCGCGCACCTTCGCGGGAGCCGCAGCGGTGCTGGGCCAGAGCTTCCGCCTCGAGACGGTCCGCGACGTGCTGGCCTGGAGCGAGCGCGAGGCCCTCGACGCCCTCGACCTGCTGCTCGACGCCCGCCTGGTGCGCGAGCGGCGTGCGGGCTCCTTCTGCTTCGGGCATCAGCTCATGCGCGAGGCCATCTACCAAAGCGTCGACCCCTCGGCCCGCACGCGCTACCACCGCCGCGCCGCGCACGCGCTCGAGCGCTTCGGCACCTCGGACGCCAGCGCCGCCACGCTGGCCCGCCACTACGACCTCGGGGGCGAGCCGGACCGGGCGGCCCGCCACGGGCTGCGGGCGGCGCGCGACGCCCTGGAGGCCGGCGCCGGCGAAGAGGCACGCCGCCTGGCCTCATGGTCGTTGACGCTGGCGCGCGAGCCGCGGTTGCGGCTCGAGCTCCACCGCATGGCCGAGGACGCCGCACGCCGGCGCGGCGACCGCGAGCAGCAAGGCCTCCAGCTCGACGCCATGGACGCCCTGGCCGAGGCGCTGGGCGACGAGGAGGCGTCCTTCGATGCCGCCGCCCGGAGGGTGATCCTGCTGCGCGAGCGGGGCGATCGCGCCGCCGAAGCGGAGCTCCTGGCGCGCCTGGCTGCGCGCGCAGCCACCGACGGCCGCCCGACCTGGCTGGCGCGCTCCGCGCTGCTGCGGGCCGGCCACGATCTGGCGCTGGGCGACCCGGCGGCCGCCGAGGAACGCCTGAGCGAGGCGACGGCCCTGGCCGAGCGGGTCCACGACAGGCGCACCGGCCTCGCCGCCGCCTGTCTCGCCGTGCACGTGGCGCTCGCGGCCGGCCGGCTCGAGCTGGTGCGTCATCGCCTCGACGAGGCCCAGCTGGCGGGCACGACCGACGAGCCCGAGCTCGTGGCGGAGGCGTTGCGCGCGGCGCTCCACGCGGCCATCGGGCAGGAGGCCTTCGAGGAGGCTTTCGACCTCACCGCCCGCATGCTCCGCCTGGCCCTCGACACGGGCGACCGCAGCCTGGAGGCCGACGCGCACCAGTACCGCGCCGTGAGCGCGGCCCGCTTGACGCGCCTGGCGGAGGCGAAGGCGCACTACCGCGTCGCCGAGCGCCTCTACCGGGAGCTGGAGAGGCCGCAGGGGCTGGCCGCGGCATCGCTCAACCGCGGCGTGCTCGACCTGCGGCTGGGCGATCACATCGCCGCCGCCGACCGGCTGGAGCACGCCCAGCGCCTGTTCGCGCAGCTCGGCGACCGGCGCGGCGAGACGCTGTGCGTGCTGAACGGGGCCTCTGCCCTGCTGTACGGTCGCCGCCACGAGGAGGCCCGCCGCGCTTCCCATCGCGCGCTGGCGCTGGCGCGAGAGGCCGGCAACGACCTGCTCGCGGCCTCCGCCCTGAGCAACCTCGGTGACGCCGAGCGCCACCTGGGGGCGCACGCCGACGCCATCGAGCACCTGTGCCAGGCGCTGGCCATCGAGCGACGCCTGGGGCGCGACGCCAGCTCCGCCAACGCTCTTTGCGAGCTGGCGCTGGCCTACCTCGAGCTGGGGCGCCTCGATCGGGCGTCCGCCGCCGCCGACGAACTGCTGGCGTTGCTCAACAGGCGCGACGGCGAGCTGCTCCACCCCCAACAGGTGGCCTGGGTCGCGGCGCGGGTCCGCCACGCACAGGGCGAGGAGGCGGCGGCGCGGACGCTGGCCGGCCGCGCCGGCGAGCGCCTGCGCGCGATGGCCGGGGCGATCGACGACGAGCAAGCGCGGGCGGCGTTCCTGGCCATGGAGTTCAACGGCGAGATCGCGGCGGCGGAGGACGGCGCGCCCTGGCCGTGACGCGCGCCGGGCGCGAGGCTAGACGCTCCCTAGACGCCGCCCCGCCATGCTGGCTGCACGCGTCGGACGCTGGGAGGACGGACGTGGACGAGGTCGGCAGGCGCAAGCAGTGGGTCTTCATCGTGCGGGTCTGGCTCGAGCCTGCGGCCTCCGGCCCGGCCGCACTCCGCGGCTCCGTGCGCGACGTCGCCAGCGGCGCCGCCGCGTACTTCACCTCCCCCAGGGACCTGGCGGACTTCATCGTGCTGCGCGGCGGCGTCACCGACGAGGGGGCCGAGCCCTGAGCAGCCGCCTGCAAGCCGCAGCCGGGCTGCACTCCCGGGCTGCACCCCCGGGGCTGCACCCCCGGGGCTGCGCCCCCGGGCAGCCCCTTCCCGGGCGGCGCCATGAGAACGCGCCGGGCCTTGCGGCCCGGCGCGTCGACTGCGTCCTTCATCGGGGACCACCCCCTTGGGTCCCTACCCTAGGGACCCGGGCCCGCACATGGCAAGGGCCTGCACGACGTCCGGCCTTCATGAAACGGGGAGGGTGCGGTCACACCACCTCGAGCGGCACCGGGCCGCGCGCCGTCACCTCGCCCACCACGCAGGCCGCCGGGAACCGCGCGCCCACCGCAGCGAGCAGCTCCGCAGCGCGGTCCGCGGCGACGCTGAGAAGCAGGCCGCCGCTCGTCTGCGGGTCCACGGCCGCCAGCCAGCGCGTCGCCTCCAGGCGCTCGCGACCGCTCACCCGCTCCTGCACGTAGCGGCCGTTGGTGGTGTGCGCCTTGGTGAGGATCCCGCGCCTGAGCGTGTCCTCGGCGCCGGGCAGCAGCGGCAGCGCGCCGGTGTCGATGCGCAGCGTCACGCCCGAGCCGTCGGCGAGGTGCAGCGCGTGCCCCAGCACCCCGAAGCCGGTCACGTCGGTAGCGGCGTGGACGGCGCGATGCAGCCCGTCGTCCAGGTCGAGGCGGTTGACCTGGCGCATCGAGGCGATGGCGGGTGCCATGGCCTCCGGCGCGATCTCGTCGTTCTTGAGCGCGCCCGAGAGCGTGCCGGTACCGACCGCCTTCGTGAGGATCAGCACGTCGCCGGCGCGCGCGCCGGCGTTGCTCCAGAGCCGGTCAGGGTGAACCAGCCCGGTCACGCTGAAGCCCAGCTTGAGGGTGTCGTCCTCGATGGAGTGACCGCCCACCAGGAAGGCGCCGGCGTCGTTGATGACGGCCGTCGCCCCGGCCATCAGGCTGCCCAGCACGTCGTCGGGCAGGATGTCGAGGGGGTACGCCAGGATCGTGAGGGCGGTGGTCGGCGTGCCCCCCATGGCGAACACGTCGGAGAGCGCGTTGGCCGCGGCGACCGCGCCGAAGTCGGCGGGATCGTCGAGGATCGGCGTGAAGAAGTCCAGCGTCTGGATCATCGCCACGTCGTCCGTGACGCGCCACACCGCCGCGTCGTCCAGCATGTCGTTGCCCACCAGCAGGTCGGGGTGCGTCTGCCGCGGCAGGGAGCGCAGCAGGTCGCTGAGGGTGCCCGCGGCGATCTTGGCGGCGCAGCCGCCCTTCTTGACGGTGTGGGTCAGGCGGATGGGCGTGGCGGCCGCCTCTGGGTCCATGGTTCGCTCCTCGGTTCGCTCCTCGAGCGGTTCGCGGGCGGCGCCGGACGGCGCTCCCCGACGGCGGCGGCTCACGCGGGACGGGTCCGGAGGTAGTCGGCGACCGCGTCGGCGTCGCCCCGGAACGCGACGGGCCGCTCGTGGCGCCCGATCGCCTTGCGGTAGAGCCGGTCGTAGTAGTGCTCGAGCAGCGTCTGCACCCACCAGCGGTGGACGCAGGGCTCGAACCAGGCCCCGGACTGCTCGGCATCGTGCAGCGCCGCCACCACGCCGTCGGTGCGGCCGCCGCCGAGGCGCTTGCGGATGCGGCGGGTGTCGTGCTCGAGTCGCTCGCGCGCGGCCCGCACGCCGTGACGCCGCGCCATGGCCAGCACGTACTCCTCGACGATGTTCGAGACCCGCTGTGCCATGGGGGTCTCGAGCACCACCAGCGGCGCAGCGCGCATGGCCTCCATGAGGTCGTCGGGCACCGTGCGGCGTCCGACGTAGCGCGACTCGTCCTCGACCACCACGCGCTCGGCCGGGCTGAGCAGCAGTTCGGCCGCCAGCGCGTTCTCGAAGGTCTGCTGGCTGGGTTGCGGCACGTCCTCGGCCCCGAAGGCGCTGCCGCGGTGCCGGGCCGCGCCCTCCAGGTCGAGCACCTGCAGCCCGCCGTCGCCCCCCAGGCCGCGCAGCAGGCGCGTCTTGCCGGAGCCCGTGAGCCCCGTGAGGACCGCCAGGCGCTTGCGGCCCAGCGCACGGGGCAACGCCTCCATCACGTGGCGGCGCAGCGCCTTGTAGCCGCCCGCCACGCGCGCCACGTCGCCGCGATCGATGAACGACAGCGCCAGCTCGCTGCGCAGGCCGCCGCGCCAGCACGCCACCGCGCTCGGGCCCTGTTCGCACACGCCGCGCCAGGCCTCGATGCGCGCCGGCAGGTGCGGTCCCGCCAGCTCGTAGCCGAGGGCGAGGGCGGCCTCCTGGCCCGCGTCCTTGTAACGGATGCCGACCGCGTGCCGCTCCTCGTCGCTCATGAGCGGCAGCGCGTGGCTCCGCGGCATGGCGCCGCGCGCCACCTCCACCGGGGAGCGCACGTCGATCAGTGCGCGGCTGGGGGCGCCGCTCGCAGCGGGGTAGAGCTCCTCGGGAAGGATGAGCATCGGCCTCCAGGATAGTGGACCACGAGCGGCGGCGAAGCCGTCCGTACGACCGGTCCGGACGGCACCCGCACCCGGCTTCGCGCGTCGCGTCTGCGGCCCGCCCCGGCCCCGCCAGGCGCTGGCCAGAC
>Ga0102962_1000816_pt1 | contig 13238 bp, 10 predicted proteins | sample SalPonF2_C_D2_MG_FD_84519 | JGI IMG/M metagenome (GOLD analysis project Ga0102962, IMG submission 84519) | Salt pond soil microbial communities from South San Francisco under conditions of wetland restoration - Salt Pond MetaG SF2_C_D2_MG ...
GATAATCCTTCCATCACCCGCGATGTATCAGGTGAAGGCGTTCAGCAGGGCCTGCTTAAATTGCTCGAAGGCAGCGTCGTGAATGTTCCACCGCAGGGAGGCCGAAAACACCCCGATCAGAAAATGATCCCGGTCAATACACGAAATATCCTGTTTATTTGCGGCGGTGCTTTCGACGGCATCGAAAAGAAAATCGCGAACAGGTTGAACACCCAGGTGGTGGGTTACAGGGCCAGTAAAGATAATGAAGACATCGATCGCGAAAATCTTCTGCAGTATATAGCCCCGATGGACCTTAAAGCATTCGGACTTATACCCGAAATCATCGGCCGGCTGCCTATCCTGACATACCTCGATCCACTCGACAGGCAAACCCTGCGGCGAATACTTACTGAACCTAAAAATGCCATCACCAAACAATACGAGAAATTGTTCGAGATGGATAACATCAAACTGATGTGGGACGAGAAAGTACTCGACTATATTGTAGATAAAGCTGTCGAATTCAAACTGGGGGCCCGTGGCCTGCGCTCTATTTGCGAAGCCATCATGATGGATGCCATGTACGAACTGCCATCGAAAGAGGAGACTGAAATCACCATCGGGCTCAGATATGCCAGGGAAAAACTGGAAAAAGCCAATATCAAGCGGTTGAAGGCTGCGTAATAACAGGCTAATCGGTATTGATAAAATAAACGATGCGTCGTAGGGCCGGACCATTTTTCGATCTTACGACGCATTGTTTTTATTAACCATACCGGCATGTTTACCGCCAGGTATCGGAAGGTGTCTTACCGGTGCGGTGTTATCGCTTTCGTGATAGTATAAATTGTTACCTTTGCACACTTTACCGGGGCCTCACCTGCATGGTATTCATGCCGGCCGGCATTTCGGGAAAATTTAAACAAACCTTCGTAGCGCATGGAATCACCCAAAGCCGCTGTTTATTTAAGCCTGGTGCTTACCATGCTTTTCTGGGGGCTGACTTTTGTTTTTTATAAGTTCGCTTTTGAATCATTTCGGCCGATAACCGTTATTTTCCTGCGCCTGATTATTTCGGTGCCATTCATTGTGCTTTCGGCGAGGTTGCTTAAAAAAATGGAGAAGGTCGAACGCAGTGACCTGCTCTATGTCCTCATGCTTTCCGCATTCGAGCCGTTCCTTTATTTTATGGGGGAGAGTTACGGACTCACCTTTGTCTCATCGACGATGGCAGCCGTGATCGTAGCCACCATTCCTCTTATCGTTCCGGTAGCCGCTTTCATCGTATACCGGGAGCGACTGAATTTACTGAATAAGATCGGTCTCATGGTATCTTTCTCTGGTGTGCTTGCCGTTGTATTTTCAGGGGAAGTACAGTTCGGGGCTACCCTGAAGGGCGCCCTCCTGATGTTCATGGCGGTCTTTTCTGCCGTAGGCTATGCTATCCTGGTGAAAAGACTGACCGGTAAGTATAACGGATTCACTATTACAGCCTATCAGAATTTTTTCGGCATCTTCATGTTCCTGCCTTTCTTCCTTCTTGTCGATTTTGACACCTTCAGGACAACCATCCCTACGTTAAAAGCTGTAATAGCTCTGGTATACCTGGCTGTTTTTGGATCATCCATCACGTTTATCCTTTTTACCCGGGGCGTTCGGGAACTGGGAGCTTCCAGGGCGAATATCTTTACAAACCTGATCCCTGTTTTTGCTGCCGTTGCATCCTTTTTTCTCTTGAATGAAGCCATGCCATCGCTTAAAATTGTCGGAATTGTCCTGGTACTTATCGGGTTGATCATGTCACAGGTGAAGTCGGTGAAATTGAGAAAAAGCCAGACCCCGCCCACCATCCAGTTTCCGGGCTAACACTACGAATATGATTGATCCCGAAGACATCAAAAACAGGGCCGGCGACAACCGAAAGACCAACCTGGAGATGGTCAGAAAACTGAAAAGGAAGAAACCATCTGATCTTGATGTGACAGTGCGCGGATTTCACGATGAGGCCTTTTCACATATCGATTGCCTCGACTGCGCTAACTGTTGCAAAACCATCAGCCCCATGCTCAACGATAGCGATATACAACGGATGGCCTCGGCCCTGCGTATGAGGCCGGCAGATTTTACCGGGATGTACCTGATGACAGATGAAGACGGGGACTACGTATTCAGAGAAACACCGTGTCCGTTCCTTATGCCTGATAATTATTGCATGATATATGACAACAGGCCTAAAGCCTGCCGTGAATATCCACATACCGACAGGAAAAGGTTTTATCAACTCCTGGACCTGACGTTGAAAAATACGGAGGTTTGTCCTGCTGTTTTTGAAATTGTCGAAATGCTCAGGGAACATTATAAGTAAAAACGTTTTTATATTTCTGTTCACGACGTAACTTGCACTCCAATACTGTCGTCATGGCATGTCAATACCTGCGATTCTGATCCCGGAAGGTGGCTGTCGAATGAAATGCAGGCTGCTTTACGGTGCGTGACGGTTTTGCACATCCGGAAGTCATGCCGGTACAGGACCATTAAAATGATTTAACTGCTTTGGCAATATGCTGGTCGTATTATGAAATATCTTTTTATTGTGCAAGGAGAAGGCCGGGGACATATAACACAATCTATAGCTCTGTCTGGGATTCTCGAAGATCACGGACATGAGGTCGAGAGCGTCTTTGTGGGACGAAGTTACCGGAGAGAGGTGCCGGCATTCTACCGTCTTCATTTTGCAGGGAAACTCCATGGATTCCGAAGTCCTAACTTTATTCGCACGCGTGATAAAAAGGGTATTAATGTTGCACTTTCGATTATTTACAATCTGCTGGCCACACCGCTCTTCCTTATCGAAATTCTGAGGATGGCCCGTAGTATCCGGAGATCGGATGCTGCAGCCGTTGTGAATTTTTATGATATGACAGGCAGCCTGGCGCATGCTGTCGCTTTCAGCCGGAAAAAGATGTTTGTGCTGTCGCATCATTTCTTCTTCGAAAGTCAGGGTTTCACCTGGCCCGGAGGTCACCGGTTAATGCGGTTTTTTCTCAGCCTGCACTCCCGACTGGTGGCGCTGGGTGCGCATTCAAAGATCGCCCTGTCTTTTACTCCCGGCCATGTTGAGGGCATACCAACAACGGTCGTCGCGCCACCTCTGTTGCGGAAAAAGCTCAGACAGCTTACCCCGCAAAGGGGCGGTTACTACCTGGTATACCTCCTGAACGAAGGTTTCCTCGATGAGATTTACGCCCTGGCAAGTCTTCATGCCGATACCAGTTGGCACATATATACCGGCTGCAGGGAACACCAGGTGATGCATCTGCCCAACGTAAAGATGTCAGGACCGTCGGGTGATGAATTTCTGGATGACCTGGCAGGCTGCCGGGCGGTAATCTGTACCGCTGGATTCGAAACTGTATGCGAGTCGGCCTGGTTAGGCAAGCCGGTCTTGCTCATACCTTCAAAAGGACATTTCGAACAATTGTGTAACCTGGTTGATGCACGCAGAGCGGGTTTTGCACATGAATTAACAGGTAGCATTGATCCCGCAACCGAAGGGCCTTTATCACAAGGTAATTATGAGGATTTCAGGAACTGGGTGACCTCGGCCGACGAACATTTTATGACACTTTTAGGGGGTTGATTGTTACTGTTGTACACTAAGCAGATTTTTTATACGTTTAGAAACTAAAACTATCCCAGCTTTCATGAAAAGGAAAACACTGACCCTGTTGTTCTTTCTGTCAATATTCACGGCCGGTTATTCACAGATTGGAGGAAGCTATACCTATGCATTTCTCAATCAGGCCAATTCTGCCAGGGTGGCAGCTCTGGGTGGTAAATCCATTGCCATACCCGATGCAGACCTGAACCTTCCCTTTCATAACCCGTCGCTCCTTTCACCGGAGATGCACAATAACCTGGTACTAAATTATGTGGGATATTTCGACGATATTAAGTACGGCTATGTCTCGTATGCCCGCAGTTATGGTAAACTGGGTAATTTTGCCGCCGGTATTCATTATGTCAACTATGGTACCTTTCCGTATGCCGATGAAAATGGGGTCCGTAACGGCAATACGTTTACCGCATCGGAATATGCCATGAACCTGATCTATTCGCGCCCCATTGATACCTTCCTCACTGTTGGCATAAATGTGAAGCCGGTATATAGCGTATTCGAGAGTTATAGTTCCATCGGCATAGCCGCCGACCTTGGTGTCACCTACCACAACCCCACCAGTCTTTTTACTGCTGCCGTTGTTTTGCGAAATATCGGCACCCAGATTACCACCTATTACGGTACAGCCGAACGGGAACATCTACCCTTTGAGATCCAGGCCGGGCTATCGCAAAAACTGGCTCATGCACCATTCCGGTTCTCTCTGCTTTTCCAGCAATTGCAGCACTGGGACATGACGTACGAGAGTTCACTTGACAATTCAAACGTCTATAATACGCTTTCTAACGATGCCCCTCCGGCATCGAAAATCGAAACGTTCGGTGATAACCTGATGCGGCATACTATTTTCGGACTGGAGTTTATGCCGGGAAAGAATTTTTTTCTTGGCTTTGGGTATAATTACCAGCGTCGACAGGAGCTTAAAATTGCCCCGCGTGTTGGCATGGTGGGCTTTTCCTGGGGCTTTGGATTAAAGATATCTAAATTCCAGTTCAGTTACGGCAGGGCCACCTATCATCTCGCCGGGGCATCAAACCATTTCTCTCTAAGTACAAACCTGTCTGAGTTTTACCGGAAAAACTGATAACTACTTCTACCGTTGTGGTGTGTGACGGCATCTGAACGTTTCGCTAAAGATCAGTAAATTTTAGTAATTTTGCTGCAAGAACAGGGAGAGGTGATTAAAAACAATCCTCTCACCATCGAATCAGATGAACCGGACTTTCCTCATGCTATGCCAGATTGAAACGAGGAATATCTGTCATCCCGATGGATCGTTAAAACCAGTCTGAATGCAGAAAAATACTAAAAATGGTCTGACCATTGCCGTTGATGGCTATTCATCGTGCGGGAAAAGCACCTTTGCGCGCCGGATAGCCGATGAACTCGGGTACATTTATATCGACAGCGGTGCCATGTACCGGGCTGTGACATTGTTCGGGATAGAAAAAGGCTACGTGGATGATGGCCGGGTTGACGAGGCCGGACTTAAAAAGTCGCTCGACAATCTGGATATCGGTTTTGTTAAAGATGAGTCGACCGGCCGCTACCTGATAAGTATGAATGGCAGGGAAGTGGAAAATGAGATACGCAGCATGGCCGTTTCCGAAAATGTTAGTCCCGTTAGCAGGATTGGAGAAATTCGTGAACGCATGGTAAAATTGCAACGGTCTGTTGGCGGGAAAAACGGTGTCGTTATGGACGGTCGCGACATAGGTACGGTAGTTTTCCCCGGTGCCGATATTAAAATATTTATGACAGCCGACCCGCATATCAGGGCAGAACGCCGTTTTGCGGAGTTGCAAGCCAAGGGCATACCTGCAAGCCTTGAAAAGGTGGAGCAAAATATCAGGGATCGCGATCATATCGATGAGACCAGGGCGGTAAGTCCACTGAAAAAGGCCGATGATGCTGATATTTTAGATAACAGTTATATGAGTGTTGAGGAACAGATGCAATGGTTTCGGGACCTGTTAAAAAAGCACGATCGTGAAAATAAGCATTGAGGAGAAATCGGGATTCTGTTTCGGGGTAACCCGGGTGATCAGCCAGGCCGAGGAGATCCTCGATACCGGGGAGAAGCTGTATTGCCTTGGCCAGATTGTCCATAACGAGAGCGAGGTGAAGCGGTTGGTCGCCAAGGGGATTATCTTTATTGAAAAGGAGGACCTTCAGAGGTTACACAATGTTAAGGTGCTCATCAGGGCTCACGGGGAGCCGCCTGAGACATACCAGGTAGCCGAAAAAAATAATATCGAGCTGATTGACGGCACCTGCCCGATCGTTAAGAAATTGCAAAAGAAAATTAGGCAGACCTGGGACAACGGGGGCGAAAACAGCCAGGTTATCATATACGGAAAGAAAGATCACCCGGAAGTTGTTGGCCTGACCGGGCAGACCGGGAACCATGCCATTGTAATCTCCGGTCCCGGGGCTCTGAAAAACCTCAGGCTGAGTGGAAATGTCAGCCTTTACTCCCAGACTACCATGGATACGGATGGTTTTAACCAACTCAGGGATGAATTGAAGGAGCGCATGGGGAAAAATACGGATAAGCCGGGGCAGCTTGATATTCACGATACCATTTGCCGGCATATCTCACACCGTCAGCCTGGTATCCGTAAGTTTGCAGGAGAGAACGATGTTATTATTTTTGTGGCAGGAAAGAAAAGCTCAAACGGCCGCGTTCTGTTCGATGTTTGCCGGTCGGTGAACTCCCGCAGTTACCTGGTATCATTCCCGGAGGAGCTAAACAGAGAGTGGATCGAAAATGCTTCTTCTGTAGGTGTTTGTGGAGCAACGTCAACGCCGAGGTGGTTACTCGAAGAGGTAGCCGGTAAGATCAGAGAGTTTACAAAAAATTAAATTAAAATTAGTGTTCAATATTATGCCAGGTTCTAATTTTGGATTTACTTTGCAGGCTTAATCTATAAGCCGTTGATACGGTTATGATTTGATAAATTGATTTAAATGGGAAAAATTAAACGAATAGGAGTACTTACCTCAGGAGGTGATGCCCCGGGTATGAATGCGGCTATCAGGGCAGTAGTCCGTACTGCTATATATCATAAAATGCAGGTTGTTGGTATCAGGCATGGCTATCATGGCATGATACACGGCCATTTCAAAGAACTACGGTCTTACAGTGTCAGTGATATCCTGCAACGGGGAGGTACCATACTAAAGACCGCCAGGAGTGCGGAGTTCCGCACCCCGGAAGGTCGCAAGATGGCCTACGAAAACCTGAAGAAAGAAGGTATTGAAGCTGTTGTTGTGATAGGCGGTGACGGGTCTCTGACCGGTGCCAGGGTTTTCTGCGATGAATACTACGATATCCCTTTCGTCGGCATTCCCGGAACCATCGATAATGATATTTACGGAACCGATTACACCATCGGTTACGATACTGCACTGAATACGGTTGTGGAAGCGGTTGATAAGATACGCGATACAGCCAGCAGTCATAACCGGCTGTTTTTTATCGAAGTCATGGGTCGTGATGCCGGTTTCATTGCCGTTCACAGTGGTATTGCCTGTGGTTCTGAAGCCATCTTTGTGCCCGAGGTGAAGAATCAGGCTTCAGGCCTTAAAGATTACCTGGAGAAAGGTTTCAAACGGAAAAAGTCGAGTAACCTTATCATCGTTGCCGAGGGTGACGAAGAAGGCGGGGCGATGGCTATTGCCGAGAAGGTAAAAGATGATTTCAAAGAATACGATGTCAGGGTCTCTATACTGGGACATATCCAAAGGGGCGGGACACCATCAGCCTTCGACCGTGTCACGGCCAGTAAATTTGGCTTTTATGCCGTGGAAGCACTGCTGGATGACCAGAAAAGTGTGATGGTCGGACTGAAAGACAGTGAGATCGTCAATGTGCCTTTCAGCAAGGTGATCAAGATGCATAAGAACGTGGACTCTTCCAGCCTGGAAATGGCAGAGATACTGTCCGTATGATATTCGTGCCCCGCTTGTAAAGGATGGCTGCGATCATCCCGCACAAGCGATCATCCCCTTCATGTTTCGGACACAAATCATTACCTTTACCGGAATCATTATCAAACCGGAGATTAGGAACGTGCCGATATACGCCGAGATTATCCTTCCATTGCCCATGCGGCAGACATATACCTACAGGGTTCCCGGGAACCTTCAGGCACAGGTGGCCGAAGGCAAAAGGGTTATTGTACAGTTCGGCCAGCGGAAAATGTATACCGGCCTGGTAGCTTCACTTCATGAAACGCCACCCGGTTCCGGTGAGGTGAAGGATATCCGGGAGGTTCTCGACGAAGAGCCGTTGATCAATCCTTTTCAGTTTGCTTTCTGGGAGTGGATGGCCGATTATTACATGTGTACCCCGGGAGAGATATTCAAGGCTGCCCTGCCCTCGGGGCTTAAACTAGAGAGTGAATCACGTATTCTTATCAACGATTTTTATGAAGGTGATCCCGGCCGTACAGGTGAGCTTATACTGAGAGTTGCAAAGGAGAATAGTGGTTTGTCGGTGGGAGATCTGACCAGGATAACCGGGCAAAAAGACATACACCGGACCTTGCGCAGGATGATGGAGGAGGGAGCGGTGTTCCTGGAGGAAAGGCTCAAAGAAAGGCATAAACCCCGTAAAGAAATAGTTGTTCAGCTGCATGCTGAAATGATTAAGGACGGCATTCTTCATGAAAAGCTGGACGCCCTCACAAGGGCTCCACGACAACAGGCAGTGCTTAACGAGGTGCTTTCGCGGTCTATGAATGACGAAGGTAACATGGTTGTCACCGGGATTCCTTTTGCCGCTCTGCGTTCTATGTTCGACAGTTCGGCCGTAAACAGCCTGGTGAAAAAGAACATCCTGGTCAAAATTGAGAGACCTGCTGGAAGTCCCGGCACCTCCATCGCGAAAACAGTTGCACCGCACGCGTTGAACGAAAAGCAGCAGGAAGCTATGGACGCTATTGTTGAGGGCTTTAGTAAAAAAACAGTGATGCTCCTGCACGGTGTTACTTCCAGCGGGAAGACAGAGATCTATATACACCTGATTCAAAAATATCTCGATGAGGGCCGGCAGGTTCTGTACCTATTGCCCGAGATCGCACTAACGTCGCAGATCGTGGAACGCCTGCAACGTGTTTTCGGTGATGAGGTGGGCGTCTACCACAGCAGGTTCAGCGATTCAGAGCGGGTTGAAGTTTACATGCGGCTAAAAAACAGGGGACCGAAACAATACAGACTTATACTCGGGGTGCGATCGGCCGTTTTTCTCCCTTTCGATAATCTCGGTCTCATCATTGTGGACGAAGAGCATGAGAACACGTTTAAACAGTACGATCCGGCGCCACGGTATCATGCCCGTGATGCAGCCGTTGTCCTGGCCTCGCTGCATGATGCTAAAGTCCTGATGGGTACCGCTACGCCTGCCATTGAAACCTATACCAATGCCCTCAGTCATAAATACGGTCTTGTTACACTTACGGGCCGTTTCGGCGACGTGTTGATGCCCGAAATCCTGGTGGCCGATGTCAGGAAATCGCGACGGAAGCGAGAAATGAAATCGGTGTTTACCCCGGTACTCCTGGATGCGATTGCTGAAACTCTGGGTAACGGCAAGCAGGTCATCCTTTTCCAGAATCGCCGGGGCTATTCTTCTTTCCTTGAGTGTAACACCTGTGGATGGATTCCCCGGTGCGAGAAATGTGATGTAAGCCTTACCTACCATCGCTACGACGACCGGCTGATTTGCCATTACTGCGGGTATTCCACCCGTATTCCATCGCATTGCGGAGAATGCAACAGTACCGGGATGATAACGAGAGGCTTCGGTACCGAACTGGTGGAGGATGAGATAACCCTGCATATTCCCGGGGCTAAAGTGGCCCGGCTCGATCTCGATACGTCGCGATCGAGAAATGCTTATAGCAACATACTGGAAGGCTTTGGCGCCGGAAAATACGATATACTCGTCGGGACTCAGATGCTGTCGAAAGGGCTCGACTTTGAGAATGTGGCACTGGTTGGTATCCTGGATGCCGACCAAATGCTCAACTTCCCTGATTTCAGGGCCTTTGAACGCAGTTACCATCTTATGGCTCAGGTAAGCGGCCGTGCCGGCAGAAAAGACGCCAGGGGAAAAGTGATTATCCAGACCATGGACCCCGGGCACCCAGTCATAGATTATGTGATCAGAAATGACTTCGAGGCGCTTTACAAAACCCAGGTGATGGAACGACAAGCTTTTGCTTATCCACCCTTTGTAAGGATCATCAAACTGGTGATAAGAGGCCGCGATAAAACACTGACTGACCAGGCCGCCGGACAACTGGCCGAAAAACTGCGTGCCATATTTGGCCGCCGCGTCCTGGGACCGCAGCCTCCACTGGTGTCGAGGATAAAAAACCAATACCTTAACCAGATCATCCTGAAAGTGGAAAAAAAATCTTCTTTTTCCAGGGCACGACGACTTCTTCAACAGGTACTGGATGAGAGCCATGAATCAGGATCCTTTAAAAAAGTACGAATTAACATAGATGTTGATCCGATGTAAAGCTTTATATTTGTCGGATTAAAAAAATGTTCGCGATATGCCTGGATCCCCCGACCTGGAAAAACTGTTTGAGGATTTTACACATCAGAAAATACTGATCATTGGTGATGTGATGATAGACTCCTACCTGTGGGGTAAAGTCAAACGTATCTCGCCAGAGGCCCCGGTGCCTGTCGTTTCGGATATTGTTGGTGAAAAACGGCTTGGGGGTGCGGCTAATGTAGCCCTTAATATCAAAGCCATGGGCGCTATCCCCATTTTATGCTCTGTTATCGGAAGTGATATCCGCGGGCAGGAATTTCTTGACCTGCTCAGTGCCCAGAATCTTACCGACGTGGGGATCATGATCGACGATAGCAGGGTGACTACAAAAAAAACCCGCGTTATAAGCGGCACCCAACACCTGCTGCGCGTTGACGAAGAAAGTGATACGAATGTGTCCGCGCAGTCGGAATCGCGAATGCTGGGTTTCATCTCCAGTTTTATCGAGGACAAAAATATACACGCCATCATTTTCCAGGATTACGACAAGGGTGTTGTTACACCCCGGCTCATCGAAGGTGTGGTGAAAATGGCAAATGAACTTGATATCCCGGTACTGGTGGATCCTAAAAAACGTAATTTCCTATCCTTCACAGATACGACGCTCTTTAAACCAAACTTCAAGGAGCTAAAAGAAGGTCTGAAAACTGATTTCTGCAAAGATGATATGAAACAGCTTGCCGCATCGATCCAAAATTTATGTGTAACAGGAAATCATGCCATGGTCATGGTCACCCTTTCAGAGCAGGGCGTAATGATCGGGGACGCTGAATCATGTCTTCACATTTCGGCCGAGGTACGCGATATTGCCGACGTGTCGGGAGCAGGGGACACCGTGATCAGTATTGCGGCCTTATGTGTCGGCTCCGGACTATCGGCCGTCCATATTGCCACCCTGTCAAACCTTGCAGGTGGCCAGGTTTGTGAACGGTCGGGCGTCGTCCCTGTAAACCGGAAACAGCTCCTTGACGAAGCAAGGTTGATCATGAAAGATGATATTTCCGGTAGGGCAAAATTATACCGGTAAAATGGAGTATGCGTAAGGAAGTCTTCTAAAGTATTCCGTTTTTACCGATTTGTCGGTATTATGCTTCAAAGAAAAATGACATAACCAACCCTGGTATCAGTCCCGGGTAATCCTTCCTGTTAAATCTGCAGATGCTTTTCTACTAGTGTTTTACTCACCGTAAGTTTTTTTCCGGCCACGCCCATCCGATTAGCTTATTTAATTCTTATTTAGACTGTATAAAATTGACTTAAGTGGTTTTCTGATGTATCTTGCACGTAGCTAATGACAAGGAAATTAGTGTTTTATACATTAAACCATTACACTCGGGCAATATTAAGTTAAATCTTTGAAATTGTATAAACGAGTAAAGTGTGCGAGTAGATGTATTGTTTTTTAGGTTTATTTTTGGGGAAATAGTCTCAGGTTGGAAAAGGGTTTTTTTCTAAGGGAAAAGACCCTTTTTTTAGTATGCCCGGTTTGGGTGATAATTCCAGGGTGATAGTCCCGAACGTGCCTTGGTATTAGCCATATTCGGTAATTTTAGCGCAGTAGAAATTGGTTGTTGAAGTGAAGCCGAAACCTTATTGTGAAGTCTAAACAAAGGCTCCCTAACAAAAAAGAGGGCGTTTACGCCCTCTTTTTGCTTCATAATTAAACGTCTTTTGTGTCTACATTTTAAAGGCGACCCCAAGATTGATGTAAGAGATCCCATAGCCTAATTCGAGCATACCGGCAAACCTATCTGAGAAATAATAGCGGCCACCGATATACCATGACCCTACTACATGGCTTGATGATGCGCTGTAGTTAACGCTATACTGTGAGTCTCCGAATTCCTTGGAAGATACAATGTCGAATCCAAGCATAACACCGGTATATGTATCAAAGTTTTCCAAGAGAGGATAGTGGAAAGTGCCTCTGGCACCGATAACAAAGTCGGAATATTTATAACCATAACTTCCAAAACCATAGTCATATTCCCATTTGTAGGCTACATAACCTATATAACCGCCTACCCCGATTGATCCAATATCAAGAACGTCATCTTTTATCCCAACTTCGTATGAAGCTGAAATTGGAGGAACGGAAGAGTTATACAAACCCCCTGAATAGAGGGAAGTCCCGAAGCCGATACCCAGGTTCAATACTTTATCGCCATTGAAAAACATGGGGCCCTGTGCCATTAGAGCAGTGGTAAAAAATGCCAGTAGCAAGCCAAGTGTTAGTCTTTTTTTCATAGTAATTTGAATTTGTTAGGGTTAATGTATGTTTAGTGTTCTTAATGTAAAAATAGATATTTCAGAATGAACAGCGTTAAATAAGCAGCCATATTTGATATATAGGACCGATAGATACCATCAATTGTTCATTTCGATTATTTAATGAAGCTTACAAATTGATAAAAAGAAATTCTGTATTCATTGGAAAAAATCGTCAAAATTTTAACGGATCATTCCAAAACTGTACCGTATTTACAGGTTATTTACCTGAGAAAACATCGACGGCAGCATTTGCTTTCAGGAAGAATGACCGGGGTGTTTCACCTGCATATCTGTTGAAGTCCCTGATAAAATGCGGCTGATCGTAATACCCGCAAAGGTATAGTACGTCGTGAATATCAATACCCGGATTTTCATTCATGAAGCGGAACACTTTGTTAAACCTGAATATACTTGAATAGGTTTTGGGTGTCATTCCGATTTTTTTACGGAAATGACGTTCAAGTTTGCTCACGCTGACATTCAGGCTCTGCGACAAAAGGTTAATATTAATAATTCCGTCTGCCTGGTCAATTTTTTCGATGGCTGTATCAACGATATCGACTTCAAATTCAGGTAATTTAGCTGTCTTTATCAGGAAATCCTCAATGATAAAGGCTTTTCCTGAATCGGATTGGGATTTCTTAAGCCTGTACAGACATTCTGTAAGTGCATCACTATAAAAAGGATGGAGATCAATGATTCTGCCGTCCTGTGCTTTCATGTCAATCTTCA